>Ga0209641_10005579_pt1 | contig 10291 bp, 19 predicted proteins | sample RifCSP16_1_FD_184022 | JGI IMG/M metagenome (GOLD analysis project Ga0209641, IMG submission 184022) | Soil microbial communities from Rifle, Colorado - Rifle CSP2_sed 16_1 (SPAdes) (version 2) | ecosystem: Environmental > Terrestrial > Deep subsurface > Rock core/Sediment | place: Rifle...
AAGAAAGCATGGCAGCAGAAGGTTGCCAGCACTTTTTATCAAGTGGGTGGTCCAGGTAAGGGGGGAATCGTAGCTGGGGCACTAATCGCTGGTGCCGTTGCATATGCATTCCTGAGACTAGCATGAAACGGAGACCCCTAGAAGATGATATTCAAAGAGATATTACAGGATCTCTCATAGGTATAATCCGTGAGGGAAGAACAGTAGTTGAACAAATGAGACATTCAGGTATGAGCAGAACTAGAATGAGAAAGTTGGGATTGATTCGAGATAAGTGGAAGAAGAAAAATCCGGTGAGGAAGGCAATGATACGAAATCCAAGACTTGATACAGATGTAGAAATTACAGAGGATGATATCCATAAGGCCCTGAAGAGACCAGAATCCTTCGGATATAGTGGATACAATAAGGAAATGTTTGAGACATGGGCTCTTGGTCCCGTAATTCGGACTCGTGACTCTGGTCTACTTGAGCAATCAAATGCAGACGCCCTAGAGGACTATCTTCAAAGCGATCCATCCTTAGAAGATGAGTGGGAGATCACTGGTGCCAATCACTGGGCGGTAGGCTGGGTAGACCATCTCTCATTTAGAGTAATTGATGAAAATGGAGAGCCTACTAAAATATCTAGAGTAATTAAAAAATGGTTTGAGGACCTAGATGGGTACCCAATTGCGGATGAAGAGGACTATTCTAGACGTGAGCTTGAGGCTACCGTAGAAAACATTGAACAAGTAGGTATGTCTATGGTTTCGGATGATGCCACAGAGACTTGGCCGTATGATGTATACTCCTGGCTGAGTAATAATTATCCATCAGAGATAGAGAGTAGAGAGGACCAAGGGGGCTACCCTAGTGATGACTCAGTAAAGGAAGCTCTGGAAGATCTTGGGTATCTCGATAAGAACTATGAGTAGAGCATACAACCCACAGCGCGAGGAACTCTACACCATCAAGGATGACTTCGGTCCCGGAGTACACCAAGGTGAACGGGTGCAGGGTATACAGTCTACTATGAAACTCACTAATACCGCCATAGGTCACCCTGAGATTAGATACAAGGATCGTCTTACTGTAGCGGATGTATATAAGATGGGAGATGAGTTAAAGATACATTTAATTTGTCCTAGGTGTACCAATAACCTATCTATTTCAAATAAGAATAAGCAGGTGGACTATGATCTCGACAGTAATACACTAAGTATAGAGCCTTTTGAATGTACCTGGGAGATTACATCGGAGCTACTGGGGAGTCAAAGAAGTTTCGGAATGTCTCTATGTCGGTGGCGAGTAGCCATTGATAATAATATAGCAAAGGATGCCTAAAAAATGGACTATATGGTAACATATGCAGAGCAGGATCGTCCAGGTGGACGGAGCAGAGATAGACAAGAAACATTCAAATCTCTTAAAAAAGCCAGGGAATTTTTTGAGGACCTTAGACACGTAAAACGGGTATACTGGGCGAGGATTTCCGAGAGAGAGAGTCCTAGTCACTGCGTGGTCCGTCTGGATTCCTGGACGAAGAATCTAAATCCAGGAATGCATAAACTAAAGTGGAAAATAATTGGTGAGATTGGAGACAAGAACCCCATTGAGTATGGTGGGGGAGTAATAATAGAGAGCCCCGATGGTGATTTCACTGTCCACTACACACATGGACTAGAGACTGAGGGCCCGGATGTAGATATAGATGAGGATCCATATTTTGAGATGACTGTATATAGAGTAAATCTAGAAGATAGTGGAGAGGAGTTTCTTAACTGGAACGACTGGGTTAACTGGGAAGATGTTGCCCGCACAAATGGTCAAGACATTGAGGTGTATGAATCGGAGAATCTAAATACACCGCATGCTAGAGCAATGGCTATATGGGATGCCGCTGGACACTATGGCTGGCATGAGTTCGATCATTATCCAGAGAAATATACTATTGAACAGATAGAAAAAATGTGGGAGCTAGAGTTAAAGTTGTGAACTATTACTTCACACTCCCCCGTCATCATGCGATCAAGATCGCTGATATCGAGAGAAAGTCTCTCTGGGAGCGTCAAGCATTAGCATCTAAGAATTGCAAAGCAAAATGGACAAGGGCAGCGAAGTCCGCTGATGAGTTAGTAAAAATGATAAAAGAGAATAGAGACGATCAAGCAATTAACTATATGTTCAAACTTTCAGATTATTGGTGGTCAGCGGCCCAATGTGGACCAGTCCAAGCACTCACGAAGACAAAAATATGATAAGAATCTATGTAGCTGATTTAGCAGCCTATAACGCTGGAAACCTCCGGGGCGTCTGGATTGATCTAGAAGGTATGGACCTCAATGAGGTTCAAGCTGAGATTGATAAGATGCTAAAGAAATCCTCTGGAGAAGAGTGGGCTATCCATGATTACGAAGGATTCGATGGATTTAAAGTTAGTGAGTACCATGACCTTGAGGAGCTAGTTACTCTGGCAAATCTAGATGATAATGACCGTCTAAAGCTCACGATTCTATTGGACGATCTTGGGTATAAATTCAGTGATGCTCTTGATGGTCTAGAGGATCTTATCGTCTATGGAGAATTCGATTCTGATGAGGATTTCGCTATGGAGTGGGTGGATGGTATAGGGGGGCTGGAGGAGGCTCTAGGAGAACGTATAGAGTATTATTTCGATTATGATTCATTCGGTCGAGATCTCCGGCTAGAAGGGTATGATACAGATCCAGACACGGGGGAAGAGATCGAGGAATTAACTGAGATGTCTGACCGGGAGTTAGGTGAAGAATACGTGGAATCTATAGGAGGGGTAAAGGATCTAGGGAAAGATACTCAAGAGAACTATTTTGACTGGGAATCCTTTGCTAGAGATCTCATGATGGATATGGCAGAACGCAATGGTATTTACTACGATCCAGGAAGTGTATAAAAATGGATAAACTATTAAAGCTGGCCCTAGCCGGGGGACTTCTATATTACCTCTTTGTATATAGAAAGAAGCCGGTACAGAAACCTCAACAGAAGCTCGCTCCAACAGCACTCAAGGAAGAACAGGACCGTGCTCGTCAGATTGAATCTGATTATAAATCCCTTGAGATGGCTCCAGATGCCAGTGACTATAAAACATTCGAGTCTGGCGGTACCGAACCCGTGAGTGCTCTGTCTAAATACATGAGCGGTACTAATTATGATACTGCGGTCATGATAGATATGGAAGGGTGGGACTAAATGTCCAAGGGAATAGTCTCTATAGATGATCTGGCAAAATTACTCGGTCTCCAGGAATTTAATGACCTATATGAATATAATATAGATAATATTGATGACTCAGGAAAGTACTATGCTGATTCAGAACGGGAAGAGGCCGAACGGTGGGACGATGAACCATTCTCTGATGAAGATTATGAGGAAGCCCTAATGAAGGGGCAGGAGGTGGCCGGGGATGAGCTTTATCATAAATGGTACGATGGTGTACATAACGCCGCTGAGTATCTCCTCGGTCAGCACGGATTAGTACTAGTTCCCACAGGAAATGAAGGAACTCCCGATAGACCTTATAATTTTAAAATAACACCTGAGAAGTCCTGGAAAGATTCGGCTAACTATATTCGAGAAACTATAAATGGTGTGGGAGATTTTCACTTTTACACTTTAAAAGAGTTTCTAGACTATGGACCATATACTGCTAGAGAGGCTGTCCTTTCACATCTTTCTTATATCAGTGACTATCCAAAAGTGTACGGTGACCATTCTGCAAAAACTCTATACGAGAGAAGCTTCAGGTAATGAATGCCCCGGCTCTATGGAGTAAAAGAACGAATTAATGCCATTCTGTATGATTCTCTTATTCGCACAGTAGGGAATCCTTCCCCCTCCATTGCAGCCCAGACGAGACTATTCCAGAATCCCAACACTAATGACTTATCCAGGACCAATCTAAACTCCCCTGGACAGTTCTCTTCAGACCAAACATTTGTGGCACAGGCTCTTCGTACCTGGATGGTCTTTCAGGGCACGAATGCTCTTAGACTCTATGTACAGACAGTAAGCCAGCTACATTTTACTATCTATATAGGTGAGAAACCTGCATTCCATCTCCCTGCGAGCTTCCTCCCAGCGGGTGGGGGGATCATGGGTGGAGGGCCTGCATAGAAAATGCCTATTGCTTTCGTAGCAGCTAATACTGGAGTTGCTACAGGTTCCTCTAATCTTTCCGTCACAATTCCTGTCGCAGCATCTGCCAGGGATCTACTGATCGCTGTAGTAATAGCCGGTGATGGGAGAGTGGTATCTGTACCCACTGGATGGACAGAGTTTTCCACCAGTCCAGCATATGTAACAACTACCGGAGAAATAGGGGGTATACAACCGGCAGCGGGACCGGACAGATATCACCACTATTATCACTTTGTTAGTAGTGGAGAGGCTGGAGCCAGTGTTACTTGGGTATTCACTGGTAGCAGTGGTAGAAAATTAGGGGCTATAGTTACCTACTCTGGTGTAAGTCAAGAGAATCCAATTAATGCTGTTGGGTCCACCATAAAAACAGACCCAACTGCTGGACCATTTGGAGCATACGGAGACTTTATTGCCCCGGGAGTTACCCCAGGATCCTTAAATACCATGTTAGTCTCTGTCCATGCATCCACCGATGTATTAATTGGGGGACCATTCTCTCCTCCCACAGGAATGACAGAAAGAGTTGATATAGAGTCTGGAGCTGGCCCCATTTATGCATTGTCCATCAACGATCAGATCTTATCAGATACTAGTGCAACAGGGTCTCGTACACCAACAGCCAGTGATACACTATTTTCCCAAACCGGAACAGCTTTTCTATTTGTACTATCCCCAGAGGTATTCAGCCCAGGTGTAGGATCCGGTGTTCCCTCCCCAAGTGCTCCCATAGTTCTACATAAACCCTTAGTGATCCCAATGCGACAAAATTTCTTTGTGCTCGCTGAATTCTTCCCCGTAGGGTCCCAGGACGTTCGAGATCTCATAAACTCTGGTGCGGATGATGATCTCAAGGTAATAGAATTCCACTTTAATGGTATACTCATACGAGAGGTTAATTAAGATGCTCAAGTCACTTCTCAAGGCAGTCCCTACCGGATTAGGTTATCTAACTAGTCATGTAGCAGCCTATCATAGCAAACAGTATGAGATAAAGAATGGTAGAAATCTATGGAATCCAGTAATAGCTTCCATACTGATTCTCATTGGAGCCTCTATATTGATACCAAATCAGGATTTTCGTACTGGGGTTGCCATGAAGGTACTAGTTACTATCATTGATGCTAGTATTCCTAGGAAGAATGATATCAGGCACTACATAGGACTCTCCCCCAAATACATGAGCTATAATGGTATAACGGTATGATAGTCTCTAAAGCAACCGGGAAACCCCAGGGAGTGGACACTCTCATGTACATTAGCGGCTTCGAGGAGGTTCTAGATTGCCCCCTTAAATCCAGTCTGCTCATAGGTGGGGTCACGACAATCCTAGGATATCTCCTAAAGTTCAACTCTCCATTTTATTGGGGAATACTCACTGGGGGTCTGTCCCTTGCTATAAAGGCCCGTTCGGGCGGTTGAGGGTAGAAGCCCTCCAAGCCGGGGTTCCCGGACTTGCACACCTCTTGAAACGTGGTACACTCCCCTACAGTCTGAGAAATGTACCGAGAGGATGTCACGACTCTATCCGAGCGTAAGGCGAAGCTTCGCTTCTACCTCCCGACTCTGAACACGTATGACGGTAAGAGCTGGTCATGGGTGGCGTGGCAGTACGTTCAAGCGTTTGTAGATGGTGAGATCCCAATACGTCTGATATCTACCACAGGAGTTGATTTTACAAATGAGAATAGTGAATGGTTTACTGTACGGGAGCTATTCCAAACTCCTCTGCCATCAGTATTAAAGATCAACCTTGTCTGTGGTCCCCCAGCAACGTTAAGAGAGTATTATACTGAAAATAAGATAAATATTGGGATCACTGCCCCTAAACCACATCAGCCGGCTGATGGAGACATAGAGCTTATGGAAAAGTATGACCGTATAATCACCCCATCCTGGAATATTCTTATGAGCTTCGATCCTGGGGTACTACACAGATGTAAAATGTTCTGTGTGCCCCCCAAGGGCTACCATTTACAAGAGCTATTGAAGGAATGTCTAAAGGAGGAGTCATGAGGGTTAGATGGTTAGCCCCATTCGCGTGTAAGTCTGGATATGCACAGGCTACCCACGACTATCTCCTGGCTCTCCATAGAGCCGGAGTAGAACTCGATATAGTTCCTATTGTGGATGCCAACAGTGAGGATCTACATCCTAGGTACCATGAGCTGTTACCACTAGTTGGGAAGCACCTGAACGATCAAGATTGGCCCACCCATGTGGTGGTACATACGGTACCTGGGTATGCTAATGAGTTTGTAACCGGATCCATGGCCACCAAAGCTAAGAAGATTTGCGTCACTACCTGGGAGATGGATCCAATTCCAGAGTGGATTGTGAAGAAACTGATGGTATTCGATGAAATCATAGTGCCATCTATCTTCAATTTGGACCTCTTCCTGAGCCAAGGTAGATTGGTTAGTGTGATCCCACACTGTTTTGACAGTGACTATTGGACTGTACCGAAGACTAAGCCGGAGAAGCCATTTCAGTTCTACTGGATAGGAGACTGGAGTGATCGAAAAAATCCTGTAGGAGTGTTCAAAGCATTCTGCCACGAGTTTCAAGGAGATGAGCCGGTAAAGCTGAAGATGTTATCGGCCGGATCCAAAGGGGCTCTAGATGACCTAGAACTATTTAAAATCTGCTGTGAGGATGATAACCTTCCAGAGATTGAGCTAGTAACAGATTACCTTTCTGAGTCGGAACTCCTGAAGCTCCATCAAGAGAGTCACTGCTATGTTAGTCCACACAGAGCTGAGGGCTTTGGATTAGGGGCATTTGAAGCTTGTCTAGTAGGGAATCCAGTAGTAGCTACGAACTACAGTGGAGTCACAGACTTCCTGCAATACCCCCATGACTATCTAGCTGATTACATAGACTCCCCCGCGATATCCAACCCTAACCTGAGTATCAAGAATGTAGATCTCGGGGCCGGGATATCAGTTAAGTCAATAACCAAGCTAGAACCAATGGGGATCAATATTCGTCAGATCTGGGCGGAACCCAGTCTACTTGATATAGCTGCTGGAATGCGTATGGCCTTTGATGGGGGACTCTGTAAGAGCCCAGAGTATATAGAGAAGTTCCGAGAGCGATACTCCTACCACACAGTTGCCGGGGATCTAATCGAGACACTGGGGAGGGTGTAGAAGAATGTGCTACAATTGTCAATATGCCTAGATTACATGGAATACGGGAGACTAGAACGATGCATCTGTGGAAGAAAATTCTAGTGGAGCCTGGGGAGCGTTATAAATCCATACACTTCTATAGTGAGGAAGAGCACCCATATCCATCGTGGAAGGAAAATCTTCTTTCCTGGATATCTCTGGAGGAAGAAATTGTCATAACCGGGTTACATGTATCTACCCTGGGTAAAGATCATATTCTCTGGGATACTGAAGTAGACTTCAACATAGGAGACCGTCCCTTCCTATCAACTATAGGATCAATGCTAAATCCCACAGTAATTTTCTCTCGCCCAGCTATAGTTCCTGTAAGACAACACTTTGGAGTTAGACTGTCCTGGAGTAAAGGTATTAAAGAAACATGTGAGTTTCTAGTAGGGTTAAGTATACAGAGAAAGTTTAATGTTCAATGATCGATGCCGTTAAAAGGCTTGGGGAGATGGAGTCACGGGAGCCTAGAAAGAGAGATCCAACTGATCTATCCAATGCAATAGTCAGATTACTAGAATCCCACGAGGATATTCTCCGGGCTACACTAGTGTCAGATGTTTCTAATCATGTCCAATTGTATATTAACCAGAACGAAATGATTCTAGCTCAGTATGACAAGTTGTGTCAGACTCTAAGTAGACTTGAGCGTCTACTCGACAAGATAATAAATATCCTACCTCTTCCACCCTCTGCATGATTCAATTCTTTGGACAGTTTGGAAACTATCACAGTTTCGCCTATGTCTCTCGTGAGTACTGCAAGGCTCTCCGATCCTATGGTCTTCCATTCATGGTGTGGGGGACCGATAAAGCTATTGGCTACCACTATATTGACGCCCCTTGGGCTAACGGTCTCTCTGAAGAGGTTCCGGTGGCAGTATGCGTTGACTATCCTCCCCCTGCTGATAGATTCCTGAAGGGTTATGACAAAAAGGTGCTCATCACCGTCTGTGAAAGTGATCGGATCCCAAAGAATTGGGTCCAGTCCTGTAACAATAAGGACCTAGTAATTGTACCCTCTGTATTCTGTGCGAGAGCATTCCTAGAATCTGGCGTGAAGGCCCCCATTTTAATAGTAAGACATGGGATCTCTCCAGCTTTCCTAGAACATGGTATTAGAAAGAGTAAGGGAGATGACTGGACTAGACTACTGCATATTGCAGGTACAACTACCTTTCACAAAAGGAAGGGCACGGGGATCCTACTCCATGCATTCTCAAGGGTGTTGGAGGACTTTCCTAGAACCGTACTCCATCTACGAACACCACAGAGACCTGGCCTTCTGGATCTCTTGAGTAAATTTAATCTAGAACGTCATGTAATTATAGATAATGATATACTAGGTCTGGACCCCAGACTCATGGCTGGGTACCTCTGCAATTTTGATGCCGTACTACAGCCCTCTAGGGGGGAGGGGTTTGGAATTACCCCATTAGAGGCTAGATGCCTAGGCATCCCTGTCATGCTGACGGATGCTACTGGTCACACGGAGCACATTGCACCTGAGTGCGATGTAATCGTTAATACGGGGCCACCGGAGAGGTTGGATACTCAGGGGAACTCGGTCGGAAGATGTCCCACGATTGAGCTAGAGAGCGTAGAGAGTGCGTTACGGGAGCTTCTTGGAGATCTCAATCTCTATACAGTAAAGACTCGTCAATGGGCTCAGGACAACAGGGAAAAGTGGATCTGGGGCAATAAACTATTACCGGGAGTGAAGCAGATTCGACGGTTGTGGAGAGACGCCTCTGGTCCAATGAAGCTAGGGTCTACCGCCGGAATAGGATGATAGAGCCATAGTAATGAGTATTAAAAGTAAGAGGATTTCCAAGGGATTAAGCGTTTACGCTGTCATTAAGTCAACGGCACCAATCACTAGATATATTATAGCACAAAATCTTAAAGAAGCACTTGAGATATTAGAAGAGAAAGAGCCTGGCACTGAATTAGCATCCATTGACAATATATCTCTAGGATGCTTAGTATACATGAAAGAGTGAATTAGATTTGTGTGAGAATGCTACGTGGATTGATGCTATAGCGATTCCTATATGGCTAGCGGTGGCCATATGGATAATTAGAGATCTATATAAAAAGAAGGAGGATAGAAAATGAAAGAGGTACTAGAGTATTTTATGACACGAATTGATACTGGAGAAGATATAGCCCTCCAGCTCTATTTCAAGACCGGACACATGTTCGCTGGGGCAGTAAAACGCTCTGAGAAATTCAACGGGGTGTATGTCCTAAAGACCATGATAGCCGATAGACAGGGCAATGTGGCTGGGGCTATTGATATCTACTTCAACCCGGATGATGTCTCCCAGATCGCAGCGAAGGAAGAGTCAAAGTTGACCGTTCCCGAGAATGCCGGAAAGATTATTGTTCCAGGAAGATAAATGCAAGAGTCTCTAAGACCCAGACTTTTAGTGGAAAGATATATGGATGGGCAAATATCCATTGATGATATTCCAACATATACCAATGGAGATAGAACATATCGTTTTCCCCACTGTGAGCCTAGAGTTTTGCATACTCCCGAGGAGTGTGTCTACTGTAGAGAGGCTACTGATCTCCAGACTGAAAGACGAGACCTAGATGTAAGTAACACAGGGGTAGCCAATAGACTATGGGCATGCCCTTCAGAGCGTGCTAGGAGTCTTAAGACGATGAATCTCTGGCCCGGAAATCGCCCACAGTCTGAAGAATGATCCTCATCCTAGCGCAAGGGAAACAGTCTAGGATAGGACTAAACTACCCAAAGTGCCTAATCAGTGTAGGAGGACAAACTCTATTACGGAGAACGATAGTCCTCTCCGGTCCACAGGACTATGCAATAATAGGCTGGCCTACTCTGGATGAACTCGGATATGGGTATAAACTACATTCACTAGTCAATCCAGGGCATTGTATACTAGACGGATTGTCATATACTCAGAGTTTGTGGAAAGC
>Ga0209641_10005580_pt1 | contig 10290 bp, 12 predicted proteins | sample RifCSP16_1_FD_184022 | JGI IMG/M metagenome (GOLD analysis project Ga0209641, IMG submission 184022) | Soil microbial communities from Rifle, Colorado - Rifle CSP2_sed 16_1 (SPAdes) (version 2) | ecosystem: Environmental > Terrestrial > Deep subsurface > Rock core/Sediment | place: Rifle...
TGTACGGATCCAGTCCTCGAACTGCTGCCAGTTGGTTATGCTGCCGGGCACACCTGCCGGCATCTGATAGTTCCAACCGGGCAATCCCCCCTGTCCGGCGTTAGCGGCCAAGATGGCTGCTGCTGCAGCAGCACTGGCAGCCAGTGTGGGTAGCACGATGTTCTGTTGTAGCGCTGCGGTGATGGGGTCACGCATGGCGGCCAGGCCGCTTACAATACCAAGACCCAGCCCGGCGCCCACGTCATAACCGAACTGACTCGCAGGGGAAAGAAACTTGGCCAGTGGACCAAGAGCACCCTTGACCCACTCGAGGACCTTAGTCGCTGCCGCTTCAATTGCCTCCTTGACGGCATCAATGGCATTCACGAATCCATCACGGATGCCATTCACGACCGCTTTCCCGAGGTATTCGGCCGTGTTGTAGACACCAGTGATCAAGCCGCTGATGAACTTCTCGAACCCGCCGATGGTCCCGGTCACTTTGTCCCAGGACACATGAAACGCCTTCTGTATTGCATCCCAAGCCGTATCCCAGGCGGTGAGGGCCGTCTCCACCACGGTCGTCACGGCCTCGATAGCCAGGGTCAGAGCCTCCACGGCCACCGTCATGGCCAGAATCGCCGCCTTAATCTGCAGGTTGATGAGCTCCGCGAGACCACGCAGCGCGAGCACCAGCACAGCGATTTGACTCACGACGAAGATGCCGAGGGCCTTGCCCAGAAGTTCCAGGACCGGCAGCAGCAGATCTAGCAGCGGCTGCAATGGTTTGAGAGATTCTCCGAGCTCCTGGAACTTGGCCCCGAGTTCTTTCATGGGGCCGATGTTGTCGGTGACGATCTGCCTCAATGCCCGGAGCAATCCCTCGACAAGGGGCCGTAGAACGGCCACAGCCGGGGCCACAGCAGCAGCCACCTTGTTCCACCACCCAGCATAGTCGATGCTTGCCATACTTTTCGCATGTCCGCCGATTGCTGCCAGCGCCGAGGTGGTAGGCCCCCAATCGATCCCGGCAACAGCAATCCTGAGCCGTTCCCACAGCGCTACCACCTCGGGCCACCCGGCCGCCGCGAGGGCCTCGACTGCCGCTACGAACTTCTCCCATGCCGCCACCGCCAGCGCCCAGCCGGCAGTCATCAGGCCGGCCACCGCCGTACTCAGACTCTCCCAGGTTTCCACCACCGTCGGCCAGGTCGCCGCCCATGCCCCTCCTAGCACCCCTGCGAATCGCTCCCACGCCGATACGGCCGCGTCCCAGCCAGCGCTCAACAGCGTGACTATTGCCCCCGCGATATCGCCCAAGGGGCTGCTGATGCTATCCCATGCCACGCCTACAAGCGCCACGACCTTGTCATAGAGGTTGCCGAAAAGTGTGATGCCCGTTGAGAGCGCCGGCAGCAGCTTCGTCGCCATGAGTTCCTGCAGCGCGATCTTGGCCGGCAGTAGCTTCTGTCCGATCTCGGCTGAAAGGTTGGCGCTCGTGGCTGCGAGAATCCGTCCGCGGTTGGCCGCACCTTCCGCCGTGCGGGCGAAGTCGCCCTGCGCGGTCGCGGTCTGGGACATGATGATCGCATACCGCGCCTGAATCTTCTGGGCATCAGTCAGGGTCCCGTTGACCTCCTTGAAACCCATCTTCATAGCCTGCGCCTTGACGGTGGCCTCGTTCATGTTGACGCCAAGGGCACGCATCGGTTCGGCTTCACCGACGAGTCCGGCACGCAGCTTAAGAAGCACCTCCTCGGGATCGAGATTGTTGAACGATGCCAGGTCCCCGCTGAGCTTCACGAGATCCATGGACATCTGAGCAGCAGGCGCCTGGCTCATGCCCATGGCCGTGAACAGGTTGCCGAACGTGCCGGCAACCTCGAGCGCGGCCTGCCGCGAGATTCCCATATTGCGCGCCGTAGTCGTGGACCAGGTCGCGATGCCGCTGGCCGAATCCCCGAACACCGTCTGCATCTTTGACATGGACTCGTTGAGATCCGATGCCGCACCGACGGCACCCCCCATCAGGCCGGGAAGCCTAAACAACGCCTGCCCGATGACGAACCCACCGGCAATCTCAGCGACACGACCGAGGGACCTGCCCATGCCACCGGCTGAATGCTCGATGTTCTTGAAGGTTGGGGTGGCGTGGTCTTCCGCCCGAACGAGGATGCGAACCTCATTCCCCGCCATCAATCAGCCTCCAGCGGGCCATAGTCGGAATCCTCCTCGGTGAGTCCCACCAGGGCCACATGCCGCAGGAGCCCCACATCCTCCGCCAGAATCCGGGAGGGGAGCACGTGATAGCGCTGCGCCAACGCTTCGATCACCCGCGCCTGAGTCAACTCCCCCGGCATTCCTACCAGCTCTCCGTTCTCGTCGTAGGCGCCGCCTACGGCACGCCAGCGAGCAACCTGCCATCTAAAGGGCCTGGAACCTCCGTTGCCGCCGCGCTCCACCGCGCGATGATGGTGGCCGCGAACGCGAACGGTTGCCGGAGGAACCCCTCCCCATTGGCTGGCACTGGCCCATCGTCATCCTCTAGGTTCCACTCCACCAGCACCCGGGCGCCGAAGAGCTGCAGAATCTCCTGCGCTTCGGGCCCAGCCACCGTGCCCAGGCCCTGCAACCGAAACAGCAGGGCCATCGGCACATCGAGCCGCAACCGTAGCCAGAGACCCTCATACTCGTGCCCAGCCTCGAACTCAACCAGTGCAGTTCGCGGAGTGAGTCTCATGACCAAGCAGGCTTGGTGCCATCGCTGAGGTTACCCGTCGTGGTCCAGTTCAGGCTTCCGTCCGCGCCACGCGCCAGCGCGTAGTCATTGAACAGCATCTCCATGTTCAGGGTCTGGCCGCTGATATTGATGGCAACGGTGCGCCCTACCTGTGAAGCTGCCAGGGTATCAAAGTTCTTGAAAACGACGTGGGATTTGGTGGCCACGTCGTTGAACACACCAGTCAGTCCCAGCTGGCCATCGGCCAGCAGGGTCAACCGTTCCATCGCGCTTTTGTCGATGCCCGTGACGTCCTGGAGGGCACGGGGAGTCGAGAGGTTGAAGGACGTGATATCGTTCCGCAGATCCTGCCCGGCACCTGCGGAGTCGTCGATCGTCAACGTCGTGATTGCCAGCCCGGATTCTTTTGCCATGGCTACAAGCCCCTTTCGATGATGTGCACAAGGGTTTCTGTCCCCTCATGCAGGCGCTGAACGAATTCGTCCTCTGTCACCACCCGGTTGATGTTCCCGGTACGGTACTCGTAGGTCGGGCGCTCCCAGCTCGGCAGCTTATGGAAGCGCCGGCATTGCCCCTCGTCAGGGCATTCCACCTCACGACAAGATGCGATGCGCATCCGCACATGAGCCCGGAGATTCTGCATACCGGCCGGCAGTGCGCTCGGCACCACCATCCGGAAACTGTGCGGTGCACCCGGTGGGCGCATGAACCGATACGGAATGCTCATGCGGCCAGGTCCTTCGCTGCGTTGGCGTAGCGCACCACGACCACCGCGAACTGTGCGTTGCTGAACGTACCGGTGGTTACCACCCGCAGGTAGCGCTCAACAGTCTGGCTGAGACTCGTCTCGATTCGCTGCGCCGTGGGCGCTGCTGCTGGTGTCACGGCTGCGAACGCGCCACCGGTCACGGCCGCCCACGCGTCCCCGCCGCCGTTGTCTGAGGACTCCTGAAGCGCCACGGTGACCGACGTCCCCGTGACGTCGACTACGTGCAGGTATGCCGCCAGCCCGTTGGATGTGAACGTGGACGTTGGGAGGTTGTCCCATGATCCGCCGTTGGTAGCAGTAGAGTCCGTCCGTTTGCCGGGCGTGCCCATGACACCCCACTCGAGCCGTTCCCCCTGCCCGAGACACTGCACCGAACCCGCGAAGCTTCCGTCCGCACCACGCGCCCAGTCATAGTTCACCTGCTTGGCCTGCAGTGCCGCAGCCGGTGAGCCCACGGTGGCACCACGGAGATAAGCCGCCAGCACGTCCGCATCCGGCAAGGCCGATAACACCAGAAAAGACGAGTCCGTAGCACCAGCCCGGTTCACCGCGCCCAGATCGTTGAACCAGACATTGAACGCCAGCTCACCATCGCGGAGCCCGAAGATGCGTTCCATCGCGCTCTTGTTGATGGCCGTCACGTCCAGCAGCGCGCGCGAGCTACGGATGGCTGTCAGCGCGGCGGTGTCGCCTGACAGGTCGTAGCCACTCACGAAGAACTGATCCCCCAACCCTGATTGTTTAGCCATCCGTCACCTCTTCCATGATGCCGCGCTCAAGGGCTCGCTGGATGTTCAGGTGCGCAGGCGCCTCGAATACCGTGCCCGCTGGCCAGCTGTATTCCTCGTTCCAGAGCGGAGACTTCGGGTCCGGTGCCTTCCGGAGTGCCATGTCCACGAGTGCCCGGTAGTGCTTCTTCACATCGTCAACCTCTGTACAGCTTTCTTGTAATGTCTGCCTGCCATCTCGCGCACGATCCGGTTCAGGTGTTGGCCCGTTTTCTTCCACATGTGGTAGCCCTTGAACCCCCGGCTGCCGGGGACGCCGCGATACGTACCTGTCTCGAGCCATGCCCCGACAATACTCGTGTGCCGATCGATAACGCCCGAGATCTTGCCATAGCCCATCACGTTCTTGCTGCGACGCTCGAAGATCTCATGTACGGCACGCCTGTAGTCCCCCGACACCTGGCCATGCCCGGGATAGAGCTGGCTGACAACCTTCGCCTTGCCCTCCCGAAGAAGCTGCTGAATCGTGGCGGCGCCAGCATCCTTCAACGGCCGCCCTTTCAGTTCGAAGAATGGCCCCTTCATCGTGGTGCTGATCTTGATCCCGCCCTTGCCTGTGTACGGCACGTTCACATCACCTATGGACTGATGGCCTCAGCCTCGAACTGCCAGAGCTCAAGCTCGTAGTTAAGCACCCGATACAGCGCCTCCCCGACAGGCTCCCAGATATTGCCCTCCGAGTTGCGGATCTTCAGATCCGTCACGTTGCCCCCGAGGGTGCTGTCCGCGCGGAATGCCTCCTGAATGTCGCAGTCCGTTTCTTCGACAGCAGCCTCCAAGAGTGCCCGCTCTGCCTCCCCCAGGCGCGGCCTCCAGTAGACGGCGAAGCGCCAGCGACGAATTTCCATGACATTCCCCAGCGTTTCCTGGGATGTGTCACGGCCGAGATACCAGAGCGCGATACCCCTGTCTGTGCCGGGCGGAAGACCTCCCGGCTCGCCCAGGTAGACGCGTTCGAACTCGGGCAGGAACCCGTCAAGGATAGCCACCATCCGATCACGTGCACCCTGGCGCAGCAGCGCCGCCGCGATAGTCATCAGACACCGACCAATGACGCCGGGTCCGCGAAGGCCCGGCGGATATCCTGCAGCAGTCCCCACGCTTCGCGTGCGGCACCCGATGCCACGCCCGGACTGTCCGTTGCCTCGAGCGCGGCCATATACGGTTGCTGGCCGTTCCATAGCAGATGGTTCGCCAGCCGGATGACGCGGTCCTCCAGAATCCGCGGGTAGCGCCGGCGGGAGATCGATACGTTCTTCAGATGGGCTGCATCGGTGGTGCCGTTCTGGGCGCGTGCAATCGTCAGCTGGGTTGCGTTGCCCGGCACCACCGCTGTGACGCTGACCTGCTCAGTCTCGATCAGGAGCATGTCGCCAACTTCGATGCCATGGTTGGCAATCGTCGTCAGCGTCGTGGCGGCCAGGGCCAGCGAGGGATCGTTCTGAACCGTGGCGCCCGTCGCTTCCCACTCGGCCGAGAAACCCCAGCTGCCGACCACCTGGACCCGCCGCCGGCCAAGCGGCCACGTCGTGAGCACGGCAGAATTCGGGTTCAACTCGATGGCACGATAGGGAGTGTTCGCGAGCGGGTTGTCCGGCCACAACCAGTAGTCCGTGTTCGCCACGAGGGTGTCCTCGTAGGCGTAATCCCCATCCTCATCAGCCTTCAGCGTCGTGATGGCGATCAGGTCCCCCACATACAGCCGTACCCACCCGTTGCCATCGAAGTACCGCGTGGCTGTGAGCGCGTAGAAGTGACGCCCGCCCGTCAGCCGGTCGACGTCGCGCGACACGCGCTCGAGCACGCGCACCATCTCCACATCCGAGTTGCGGACATTCACGCCCACGAAGGATTTCAGGTGCGGCAGTCGGGCGTAGAGGTTCACGACACCTCCACCCCAACCATCGGCCCAGTCAGGCGATAGAGTGTAAGCACCTCGGCCGCCGTCAACTCTTTGCCGCAGATGTATGGCAGCGCGATCCGTCCGTGGAACTCGTTTACAGGCGTGGCAGTCACACCCGAGCAGGCGATGGTCAGCGGAGTTGCCGTGTCCTCCATGGCCACATAGGCGTCAGTCTCGACCGTCGTCCCATCGTTGGCCAGCACCCCGTTCACGTAGAGATTCACGACGGGGGCACTCTCTCCGCCATCGTACGCGGCCACCACGAACTGCATCTGCGCCAGCGTCAGCGCGGCCGTGCTGGTCGCAATTTCGTAGGCGTCCGGGACGACCGACTCGTCGAAGAGTTCGAAGCTGAGCTTGCCGTTCGCATCGATCCAGAAGCGCCACTCGCGAACCGTCGCGCTGTACTTCGCCATGATGGTGTTCGAGGCGATGGCATTCGGCCGGATCCATGCTCCCACCGAGAATGGAGCATCAACCGTCGCGTTGCCGAAGGTGTAAGCCGCACTGTCGATGCCGGCGAGGTGGTGGTCACCGGTGGGATGGAAGTGGTAGGAATAGGTCCCCCCCGGCAATTGCACCGGAGCGAAGTCGTCCTCGAGCGCCTCGGCAGCGCCCGCTGTCTCCGCTGGTGCCACATCACCGAGCCCGACGCCCGAGACGAGAAACCCCGTCTTCTCCCAGAAGGGCCATAGGCTCGGCTTCGTCGTGCCCAGGATCGTCAGGATCTCGTTCAGTGACTGGTCGATACTCGGGGTGGATACGGACCGTGGCGGGTAGTTGGTGCTCATGATGTCCTTCTCGTCCGACGTTCGGGTGTCGGGCCATCCTCGGGTGCGATGCTCTCGGCAACTCTACTAGCCGTAGTGCAGATTGGATGACCGGGGCGCAGGGTGACACCATCACCCAGGTAGCAACAGCCGCATCCGTTACAGTGCCAGCGCCCGTCAGGATGCGCCAGCATTGCGGCCCCACAATGTGGACACTTCAATCCTCACCTCCGAGACGCGCGACGGCGCCCGGCATGTTCAGAACCGACAGGCCCTTGATCTTCAGATGGATCAGAATCGCTTTCGGGTCGAGCCAGGTGTGAAAGCCAAGGTCGCGTGCCCGCTGTCCAAAAGCATAATCCTCGCTCAGGTATTGCCCCTCGAACGGGAACGGCTGGAAGAGTGGCCAGAACGCGTCCGGCTCGTTCGCATAGCACAAGTCCATCGTCGCGCTCATCGCAGCGATGACGTCCCTGTGGACCGCCATGAATCCTGTTGCTGGCCATCGGATTTCTCGCGGCTCCTGTTCGGGGCCGAAGTCCACGCGCTCCCCCGACCAGGCCCGAGATGCCAGGTGCCCGCCATCACCCACCGGGTAGGCCGCACAGGCGATGCTGCGCTTCTCCCGCGCCAGCGCCACCACCCGCTCGGCATCCGCTGTCCGGAACACGATGTCGTCATCGATCATCAGGAAGACGTCGCCTTGCTCCTTGCGGAACCATGCGCTCGCCGCCTTGGCTCGAGCCCGATCAATGAGCGCATCCCCGTATTGGATGGCGATTGGCCAGCCATGCCCCACGAGTTCGAACAGGCATTCGGCGGTGGGAACGGTGACGTCCCGGTGCGCTACCACGATCACAGTTGCCAGATCCGTGGCCGCCGTCGCGAGCCGCTGCCACACGGCAAGCCGTCCAACCTGTTCCACCGGCCGCATACCCGCGCGCTGCAGGATGTCGTCCGGCATCCAGCCGTCATGCTCCGGCAGGTGGAGCGGCGTGGACTGATCATGCGTGGCCGTGGCCTCGATGAGCAGCCCACCGCCCGGGATGGTCTCGAGAACTTGTGCCAGCAGGGCCTCGGGATCCGGTACATGCTCAAGGATGTCGATCAGGAGCACCAGATCGAACTGGCCCTCCACGAACTCGATGCCGGTTGAAACCGTGATCCGAGCTTTCACGAGCTCATCGAAGAGCTGCCAATTTGGCTCGACTGCATGCAGCCCCTTCCATGGCCCGAACAGATCGGGGAGCTCACTGCGAATGGCGAGCAGATCGTGTCCCCCGCCTGCGCCGACATCGAGCACGGTCTGGACGTGGTTGTTCCTGGCAATCGCAACGATCGCCTGCGTCCACTCCTGCCGCTCCGGCGTTGCATGCCAGGCATCCAGGTCGGCGGCCAGCCGCTGGCTCTCACGATAGAAAGCCGCGATCCCATCCGCTCCTATGGGATCGCGGCCCCTCCACTCGTCGGCGAGGGCGGCCCGAGTATCGGCCAGCTCGGGGTACGTCATCCTCCGCCCCTCCTAGTAGGCCGCACTCGCGACGTACTCGTGGTCGGTCGTCACAGTCGCCGGGATCACTCCCGTGCCGCGGTACTGGCGTGCCGTCACCGACACCAGCGTGATGTTCTGGGTCGCCGTCTTGATCCGGCAACCGACGTAGCGCTTCTGAGGGTTGTAGACCTCCAGAGTCCGGGTGGTGTTGTTCATGTTCGCCGACGCAGAGGCCTGCGTGATGGCGATCTGTGCCGAGGAATTCTTCTGCTTCATAAGGTTTACGGCGTTGCCGAGGTTCGATTCGTTCGATTCCATCAGCCACGCGTCGAACACGGCACCGGATACGGCCGTTCCAATGTTAATGTCGAACGCCACTCGATCCCAACCTGCCATGTCGACGCCACCGCTCGTAGAGAGGCCACCGGCCGTGTCCTTATCGAGCAGCGCGGCCGCACGCACCTGCGTCACCTTCGGCTGATGCTCCCCTGCATGTCCTGCCATTGCTCAATGCTCCTTCGAAAATTCCAGTGCCTTAGACGATGCCGATGCGGAAGGCGTCGGTGTTCCAGCATCCGCCACCGACGCGCTCGGCCAGGATGATGCCGGTCTGATCCGTGTCAGCAAAGCGCTCACGCAGCACCATGGTGGAGATCTGCGCCCGCTGCACGATGATGTAGTTCGAAAAGTTCCCGAAGACGATCACCTTGTTCCCGTTGGTGCCATCGTTCGGAACCGAATCGGAGTTGTAGACCGGATAGCCGTCAATGTTGCGCGGCGTTCCGCCGAACCCTGATTCCGTACTCGACAGCCAGTACGGCCGCCCGTTGGAATCGACGAGGGCGCGGACGTCACCCTCGATGGCGCGCCGCATGATGAAGCTGGACCCGCTGATGTACTGCGACGGGACCAGGTACTCGAGGGCGGTGATCTTCGGCGCCGAGCCAGCAGCGCTGACCGTGTTGGAGATGGTGTCGGCTGAGCTACCCTCGACGTCGGCCGTGGTGATGCCACAGTTCAGGATGCCTACCGGGGTAAGGTTGGCACCCGTACCCGCGATGAAACCGTCATCCTCGACCAGCGCCATGTTCTCGGCGCCGTTCGCTGCTAGCATAGAGAGCATGTTGCCGGCAGCGTCCGCCAACCAGTCGTTGGACAGCTTCGTCGCCACGCGAACCTTCTTGACCCCGATCTCGAACTGCTGGAACCCGGGGTCCGTGTCCGAGAAGGCCGGCACTTCTACGGACCAGGTGCCAACGAACCCGGAGCTGTACAGCGAGCCGGACGTGGCATGCGGCGCTATCGCCGGCCAGATGACCCGGTCGCGCGAGGTATTGACAATCCGGCAGACCCGGCGCATGACACCCACCATCGCCGTCCTGGCCAGGATTTCCGCCTGGATATCCGCCGGTACCAGGAAGCCACCATCGGCCGCGGTGCCTTCCGACAAGGCATTCTGCTCGGGTCCGGTCAGTCGCCCCAGCGCCATCTCCGGCGAACGCGCGCTGGCGCAGTGCCGGAGAAACTTGACGTAGGCGGTCCGATAGTCGGGCTGCAGCGTCACTCGCGCCTGCCGGATGTACTGCGCAGCGTCCGGGTCATCCTGCGGGATGGCTCCATAGGCCACCTCTTCCGGGTAGAGCGCATACTCGCCCAGCGAGGTATGCCGGGTGAGCATCCCGCCCTTGATCTCCCAGCCCGCCTTGGCCAGGACACGGCGCCCCTCATCGTCTGGGTTCACGGCCCTCCGGACCGTGTACCGGGGGTCGTCCATGTACTTGGCCGTGTCGCCGATGAGCTTGTCCCGCTCCCGCTGCTGCTCCTCCTCGGCGAGGAATACCAGGCGCTT
>Ga0209641_10005581_pt1 | contig 10290 bp, 8 predicted proteins | sample RifCSP16_1_FD_184022 | JGI IMG/M metagenome (GOLD analysis project Ga0209641, IMG submission 184022) | Soil microbial communities from Rifle, Colorado - Rifle CSP2_sed 16_1 (SPAdes) (version 2) | ecosystem: Environmental > Terrestrial > Deep subsurface > Rock core/Sediment | place: Rifle...
GTTCTTTTATTTCTTTTAAAATCATTATAAGTCTTTCTGATTGAGTAGAAGCATCATATTTTGTCCAGCTTCTTTCTTTTCTGTATTCGATAAAATCTTTATGAACAAAATCCTTCGTCAATCCCATAAGAATCTGGTGCATTTTTTTCTCTTGGAAATCCATTTTCAAATTTAATATTTTTTTTCCAATATCCAAAAAATTAACAGTAGTCATTTTTCGGCGACTATTTACAAAGAAAAACAAATCATGGGAAGTTTTTCAAAAAATTATGAAGCTATATCATTAGCGACCGGAACAACAAATTCAAGTACTTTAGGAAATGGAATAACAGCAAATACTGTACATCAAATTTATTGCTTATCGACAGGAGTTATTACAATCAATCCAATGGGTGGAGGGAGTTTTATTTGGTCAGGCACAACAAATTCTTTTATTGACGTGGTTCCATCTTCTGTTGTTGTAGATAGTGGTTCTACTGGATGCTTTATAGGATTCAGAGTTAAAAATATGGGTAATTCATATACTCAAAATGCATTTTAATAATAAATTATAAAATGGAAATTACGTCAGAGAATCCGTTATCAGGAATGAGTAGCAGTGATGTTGCCAGACTTTATCGTAGAATACGAAGAAAGCTTGGTGAACCTGTTATGAACGTTGAATTGCGTGATGAACAATTGCAGGAATGTGTCGAAGAGGCAATTGAAGAGTATTCTTCATTTATCAACAATTGGTCATTAGAGAATAAAATGTCTCAAATGCTTGGTTTACCAAAAAATATTGATTTTACATTAAAATTTGTTTCTAATAATTTTGGTTTTGAAAGAACATTTGCAAGGGCTTATTCAGATTTGGTAGGAAATTCATCAACTTCTTTAAGAGAACTTAAAGTTGCTGTTATTACATTATCTGCCGGAACTCAAAACTATTTTATAGAAAATGGTAGAGAAATAAATGAAGTAATGTGGTATACTCCAAGTTATATTAACTTATATGGTTTAGACCCTTTATCAAATTCAAATATTGCTTATACAGAATTTGGAGCTAGTTTTGCCGGATATAATTTATATTCTGTAATGCCTATTTATGATACATTTTTAACTGCCCAAGCTGCTACGGTAAGAAATAAAGTAAGAGGTTCTGAGTATTCTTATAAAATTGTAGGTGGTCCAAATGGAACCAAAAAGTTAACACTTTATCCAATTCCTAAAATGCCTGCTAATTCCGGATATATTAGTCCTGGTTTTGCTACTCCCGGTAGTGTACTATATTATTATTATGATACGGTTGGTGTTGGTGGTAATAGTGAACTTTCAGGTTTTACTGCTAATCCAAATTATACTGGAGGAACAAATTCATTAGGTCAAGAAAGTCAAGGAAATGGGTTAGTTTCTGGTCCTTCTGATGCTCAACTTTACAATTTGTCATATGCTGAACTTAATGATCCAGCTAAAAGATGGGTTAAAAGATTTGCACAAGCCATGGCAAAAGAACTGTTAGGACTTGGAATAAGAGGAAAATTTAGTACTGTTCCTATTCCAGGTGCAGAAGTTACTCTTAATGCTGATTCTTTAATATCAAATGGAAGAGAAGATATGACTGCATTAAGAGAAGAATTAAAAGACACATTAGGAAAATTAAACTACAAAGCAATACTTGAAAATAATGCATCTATTCAAGATAGTATAAATAAAACATTCATCTATAGTCCTCTTGGGATATGGAGAGGCTAATTAAAATCAATTAAATCATGGCAAATCCTCCTTACAATGATGGTGATAAAAAACCTGAAGAAGCAAAAGAACAAGATGTTTCAAGGAAAGGTATTGATTTATTCTTTGGAGAAAAAGAAAGGGAATTCTTTGATACTGTAGGAAGAGAATTGGTAAATGATATTATTAAGGAAAGTTTTGTTCTTTATAAAATAGATTATGCTAAAACAAACACACATAAACTTTATGGAGAAGCTAAAAAGAAAGCTTATAAAACTCCGATTGAAGTATTCGGTAGAATTAACGTAGAAGTTGAATCTCCAGAATATATGGCTTCAGGTGGACTAATTAAAAAAGGTTATGGAAAAATTACTGCCGATGTTTATAGAAGTCATTTAAATGAATTAAATGCAAATCCAAAAATAGGAGATTTTATGTACTTTAAAGGACATTTTTACGAAATAATAGATGATGGCTCTTCAAACATTGGAAACGAACAATCTTATGCTGGAGATATAGTGTTTTCAATAAAAATAATAGGAATTAGAGTTAAGGATGATGTTTTCAATGCAAAATAATTAATTCTGACATAATGACATATTTAATTTCTGTTTATAAATAAAATTCGTTATTATTACAACTCTTGTTTAAAATTTAACCTAATCCAATATTCCAATTACTAAAACCATAGTTAAAGCTATAAGCTGTATGGATTTAATTAGTATGCATAAAAAGACATAGTTAAAAAATATATGAATTACAATCAACTTTAACTACAAAACCTTTATGCCAGTATAAATTTGAAGGTAAATTTATATTCTTTTTAAAATATACCAAAGTTTTCTTGCCCCTGATTACTGTTGCTTTCATAATTTTAATCAAACGACTAACTGTTGAGCCTGATTTATTAATTAACAAAGCCAATTTTTTTACACTAATTTTTAAATAATTAGAAAATTCACCGAATGTTTTCAGAGGTACTTTAATAGCTTTTTTATGGCGTTTTAAAGCATTAGCTCCTGTTGGATTAGTTTGGTCTTTCCTAATTTGATTAATGTACTTAAATTGACTTTGTTTATGTTTTAATACTTCATATCGTAAAGAGTTTGTAAGTAAAGATAAAGTGTTATTGTTTTCTATTTTAATATCATGTTTTAATTTGATATCATAAACTTTTTTTAATTTTTCAGTTGAAATGAAAATAATATCCTTCCCTTCGGTTCTTATCCAGTTATTATCTTTAAAGAATTTGATATATTTTATTATTGAATTTCTACTTAATCCGCTTTGTTTTGATAGTTTATAGGGTGAGTAGTTATAAACTCTACCATTAGAGTGAATATGTTTTAATTTAAGAAAAACAGCATAATGTCTAATGATATCGCTGTCTATAAATAATTTTATTAAATTAATATTTGTTTTCATCTAACAACGAACGTATAATTCGTAATTCTTGGCATTTTTGTGCAATCTTAAATGTTATTTTTCCAAAAAGCAAGTTTACTGATAAAAAAAACTATTTATTAGATATAACCATAATTAAAAATGTCAATTCAAAGTAACATAAACAATCTTCTCGATCAAAGTTTTGAAAATAATAATTATTTACCTAAAAAACTTCTTTTAGAAGATATAGACCAAGGTGTTGTTGATTATATAAATTCATTAAATATTTCTGTTATTAATGCAGAAGATGTTTTAGCTAAAGTTCCGGTGATTTATTTAAATCAAGAAAGATGGGCGGAATTTAAAATGAACTGGAAGTTTTTAAAAGATGAAAGTGGAGAAGAAATAAATATGCCTTTTATGGTAATAAAAAGAACTTCTGTCAAACCCGGACAAAATCCACTTAAAAGAACAATTCCTAAAAAGAAAAAATTTGTTTTTGTTAAAGTTCCAATTTTTGATGGAACACTTAAAGGATATGATTTATATAAAATTCCACAACCCCCAAGAGTAGATGTGCAATATGAGCTAAGATTTTTAACGCATTATATTCAAGATACAAATGTTTCTTATGAAAGAATGATTATGGATGGATTCTCTGATGGACAAGGCTATATGAATATAAACGGATATAATATTCCATTAATGTTATCTGACCCAAGTGAAGAAAATACAGTTGATGAAATAGCCTCAGATAGAAAATTTCAAATTATGTTTCCTTTAACTGTTTTCGGCAAGTTGGTAGACCCAATAAATTTTGAAAGAGTACCAACAATAACTAAAATTAAGATAGATATAACAGAGAGATGAGTTTTAAGAATTTTCTCCTATTTATTGTAAATAAAAATAACATTTAAAAAATAAAAAAACATGGCCACAGTCTTCGTTAGCCCAGGGGTATACACAAGAGAACAGGATTTTTCTGTATTCGCATCACAAATAGGAATCACAAGACTCGGTCTTGTTGGTGAAACAACAAAAGGTCCGGCTTTTGAACCTATAAAAATTTCAAGCACAGATGAATATGTGGCAAGATTTGGAACAACAGATACTAATTTGCAACTTCCATACGTTGCTAATTCGTTTTTAAAACAATCTCAAGAACTTACAATAACAAGGGTTTTAGGTAAAGAGGGTTTTACTAATTCTGCTGCTTGGATTATTCAAGGAAGTACATATGAGTATTTTTCTGGAACTTCTACACAAACTGGTGTAACTATTTCAATTAATAATCAATTACTTTCTACTGGATGGACAATTACAACTTCTGCAGATACTGTAATGGCTGATAATACTATTTCAGCAGCAACTGTTGGAAATGATACGGTTGTTGGTTTTAGTGGTGCTTCTGTTTCTACAACAGCGTGGTTAAATGCGTTAAATACAACTTCGTTTAGTGGATTTGGATTTACGGTAGCTGGAGATAGTTCAACAACATATATTTCATCAGCAACTACAATAGTTTTATCACTAACAGCTGATACCAGACAAAACAGCGGAGCATTTAGTGGTTCTCCTCTTTGTGTTATTAGAAGTAAATCTTCTGATGAAGGTACAACATTCCTTGCGAATAATGAAAGCTCAATTAAAATTGCAAATATTACAAGTACCTTATTCCCTTTTACATTAAGCGGAACAACAGGACCTTTAACCGCTTTAACTACTAGTGCTATTACTGTTTCTTTAGATGAAACAAGAGAAGATTATATTGTTAAAGTTATTGGGAAAGATCCAAAAAAATACAGTACTGACTTTGGTATATATGTTGAAAGTATTTATCCACACTTTATAAGAGAAGCCTCAAGTAGAAGTGAAATCCTATCAATAAGTTCTGCCATTACATATTCTACAGATGCTATTTATACAGATTATGCAACTGAATTTCAAACTCCAGTAACTCCTTACATTGTTTCTAAAGTTGCAGGTGGTGTTGTTAGAGATTTATTTATGTTTACTTCAATATCTGATGGTGATAGTGCAAATGAAGAAATTAAAATTTCAATTGCAAATATTGATGATGTTACAAAAACATTTGATGTTGTAATTAGAGCTTTTGGAGATACTGATGCAAGTATCTCGATTTTAGAAAGATTTAGAGCATTAACTCTTGATCCTACTCAGCCAAATTATATTGCTAAAGCAATTGGAACATTAGATGAGGATTATCCAAGAATGTCTAATTACGTTACACTTACTTTAGCTGAAAATCACCCTACAAATACAGTTCCTGCAGGTTTTAAAGGTTATACTTTTAGAAATACAGGAATAAGTGGTTCGACTTCTCCTAATATTTATTACAAGACTCAGTATTTTTCTGGAGATTCTACATTTAAAACTTATTTAGGCGTGTCTGAGCTCGGTTATACCGGTCACACTGCTGGAAGAGTTTCTATTAGTCAATCAGTTAAAACTATTGAACATGATTTGTGGAGTTATATTGGAGCTACTCCATCAGGAACTACTACAGTAAAAGGATTTCACTTAGAAAGTGTCGCTTCTACTACTGATTTTATTGTTGGAACATTTTCATCAATAAGTGGTTATACAAAATCTGAACGTAAATTCACTTTAGTTCCGGCTGGAGGCTTTGATGGTTGGAATAAGTTTAGAAGTCCGGATTTTACATCCTCTGCGATTGATGCACAAAATGTCGTAGCTATAAAAGAAGCTATTGATACAATGACTAATTCGGAAGAAGTTGATATTAACTTATTTGCTTTGCCTGGTGTAGATTTTTATAATCATGAAGATGTTGTTAAATATGGTTTAACAATGATTGAAAATAGAGCTGATGCACTTTATATTGTTGACTCTCCAAGAATTTCTACTGCAGATGCAAAAGGAACTGCTACAGAAGCTGTTTCTGACCTTCAAGGTACAGGAATAGATTCAAATTATGCAGCAACATATTGGCCATGGGTTCAGATTAATGATGCAAATTTTAATAAATTTGTTTATGTGGCTCCTACATTGGAAATTGTTAGAACAATTGCTTTAACTGATAATGTTTCTTATCCTTGGTTTGCTCCAGCTGGTTACAATAGAGGTGCTGTATCTGAATTAGTTCAAAAAGCTGATATTAAATTATCACAAACTGATAGAGATACACTATATCAAGATAGGATTAATCCGATTGCGACTTTCGTTCAACAAGGTGTTGTAGTATTTGGACAAAAAACTCTTCAGGTTAAACAATCAGCTCTTGATAGAGTAAATGTTAGAAGACTTTTATTACAGGTTAGAAGACTTATCGCCGCCGCTTCTCAGACTTTATTGTTTGAAGCAAACGATTCAACGGTTAGAGATCAATTCTTACAAAAAGTTGAACCAATATTACTTCAAATCCAAAATCAAAGAGGTTTAACAGCTTTTAATGTTGTTCTTGATAAGGCACCGGCAGCTAATGCTCCTAATACTTTGACTGGGAAAATTCAGCTAAAACCTACGCCCTCACTTGAATTTATGGATATCTCATTTAGTATTTTGCCCAATGGCGCGAATTTTTCAGATTTTTGATCTTAGCCTCAAACTATCAATAAAATCAAGGGATACAATAAAATGTATCCCTTTTTTTATTATTAAAAAAATAATTATTTACTTTTTTAAAAATTTAATCATATTTACAAATACAACAATATGTGTTGGTTAAAATTGAATATATGAAATTAATTTGTATAAACTGTAATTGTGATTTTGAAAAACCGCAAGAACAAAAAACGTGTTCCAGAAAATGTTCTGATGAACTTAAAAAGAAAAATAACAGAGAAGAGCGAACTTGTATAATGTGTAGTAAAATATTTGAAGTTAAAAAAATAACTGAAAAAACAATGTGTTCTGATGTTTGTAGACAAGAGTATGATAAAATTCCAGAAAACAGAGCAAACAGAATGAAAAAAACAGAAGAGGCTGTAATTAAAAAATATGGTGTTAAAAGCACTTTACAACTTGATGAAGTGAAGGAAAAAATAAAATTAACAAAATTAGAAAAATATGGTGATGAAAATTTTGTTAATTATGAAAAAGCAAAAGAAACTAATTTAGAAAAATATGGCGTAGAACACTCTTTGCAAGTAAAAGAAATTAGACAAAAAGGAAATGTTACAAAAAAAGAATTGTATGGAGATGAAAACTATAATAATAGAGAAAAGGCAGCAGAAACTATGAAAGATTTATATGGAGTACAATATGCTATTCAAAATGAAAATTTTCAGCAAAAGCAACAAGAAACTAATTTAGAACGATATGGAGTTAGGTTTGCTTTGCAAAATGAAGAAATAAAGATAAAAGCTCAAGAAACTAATTTAGAACGATATGGAGTTAAATTCATTACTCAAAATGAAGAAATAAAAACAAAAATAAAAGATACTAATTTAGAAAAATATGGAGTAACATCGCACCTCGCATTTAAAGAAGTCAGAGACAAAGGAAAAGAAGTTATTTTTGAAAAATATGGAACATACAATCCAATGAGCTTAGATGAGGTTAAGGATAAAAGAAAAAAAAATAATTTAAAGAAATATGGAGTAGACCATCCAATGAAATTAAAAGAGGTTTTAGAAAAAAATCATTTATCTGGACTTCGAATACATAAATACAAAAACACCAGCATAACCTACCAAGGTTCCTATGAAAAATATTTTCTCGAGCTTCTTGAAGAAAAAGGCTTATTAAATGAGGTAACTAATGGCAAAAGTTACGATTATATTTTTGAAGAAAAACAACATGTTTATCATACAGATTTTTCATTTAAAGGAAAACAAATAGAAATAAAATCCGGATGGACTTATAATAACAATGGAAAGAATTTAAAACTGCAAGAAATAAATGAAGCAAAGTGGGAGTCAGTTAGAAAATCTGGAGAAGCGATTGTAATCCTTATCAATAAATCTGAAATTACAGGTTTCGTTAAAGCTTTACAACAATTTCCAAGCTCATTAATTTTAATACATGCCAGGAAATCAAAATAAAATATATTTAATTTTTTGCAAAACAAACAACCTATACAAAATAGGAGTTTCTGTTAATAAGAACAAGAGATTAAAACAACTTCAAACCGGTAATCCTTACGAAATTTCAATAATAACTACTTATGATAGCAAATATCCCTTTAAGGTAGAAGCAATCCTTCACAGTATGTTTATTTCTAAAAAGACTCCGGATAATTTTCAATATGATTTTGAATTATTGAAGGGAGAATGGTTTAATCTTTCTTCTGAAGATGTTTTAGAATTTATTAATTCTTGTAAAAAAATAGAAGAAACAATAGATAATTTAAAAATAGCCGGTAATCCATTTATTTAATTTCGTTTGTTAGTTCAAATTTTAATGTACCACAATCCCAAATTCTATCAAATCCATTTTCTTGAGCTAAATCCCATTCCGTTTTTGAGGGGTCTCCATTGAATTCTTTTAGAAGTGTTTGTTTATTGTAAGTAAATCTGTGAAATCGATTTAAGTAATCTTTCGTATTTAAATAAAAATAACTTGGTTTACTTTGTCCTAAAAATTTAAAACCATTTTTAGAATATACGGTATTTTCTGAATTTATGCCGGACCATCTGCAGTCAGCATATGAAATTATTGATGTGAAATTATTATTTTTTTTGAAGTGACTTAATAATTTTTCAAATCCACCTACGACATTTGTATTTATAAGCGAACAAAATCTATTTAATTCAAATTCCCCTTCTTCTGATTCTTTAAAACCGGTTGCAATTCTTTTTTTAGAAAAAGTCATAATTGAAACTAATTCAGAATTAAAATATAAGCCATATCGAATTGAGTCAACCGAAGTCCCTTGTATATGATTTCTATTTAAAAATTCATTTTTATCTTTATTTGACACTTCTTTTATTTCGCATTTTCTTGCATAAATCTTATTGTTTGTCTTGTTTATTAAATTTAATATTCTGCTGTGTACTATTTCTTTTCTATCTCTAATTTCATCATCAAAAATATGAATTAACTTAATTCCTTCTCTTTCACATAGCCTTGTTTTGTGCAAATGATATATTTTATCTCTTTCACCCGAGATTTCTGAATGATAGTAATTTCCATTAATTTCTAAAGCAAGGTTGAATTTTGGAATAAAAAAATCTAATTCTAATGGAGAAATTATTCTTTTTGTGTTTTGTATGTATTCAATATTAAGTTCATCTAATAAGTTTTTAATGTCCATTTCTGGTTTTGAATATTTTATTGGATTACACACTCTACAAATTGGGACATTTCTATTAAAAATTGTCAGAAAAACATTTTCACACTTATTACATTTTACTTCATAATTTATGTGTGAATCCCATGTTTTTCCAGAAGAAATTGTTGTATAACTATTGAAATCAAAACTTAAGTTTCCTTTTTTTAATATTTCTCCAATAGTTTTTATAGATTTTTCTCTTTGTTCATTTTTGAATTCACTAGATTCAAAAAAGTAATTATATCCATACTTTTCCTGCATTGTTTTAAGCATTTTTTCGCGAACTTCAGCATTGTTTATTGCATGTTCTGCTCCATATTTTTTTAAATTTGTTTCTCTCATTTTATCTAAAAACTCTTCTAATTGAAGATGATGTTCCACTCCATATTTTTCAAGAATTGTTTCTTTAGCTTTATCTCTATTGTTATAGTTTTCATCACCATATTTTTTTAAATTTGTTTCTTTCATTTTATCTAAAAACTCTTCTAATTGAAGATGATGTTCCACTCCATATTTTTCAAGAATTGTTTCTTTAGCTTTATCTCTATTGTTATAGTTTTCATCACCATATTTTTCTAATTTAATTTCTTTGGATTTTATTGAAAAATTTTCTAATTGTAAAACATTTTCAACTCCATATCTTTCAATGCAGGTTTCTTTAGCTTGTTCTCTGTTTGTGTAGTTTTCATCTCCGTATCTTTCTTTTTTTGTTTGTTTTACCTTTTCTGCAAATCCTTCTATTTGAGACGGATGGTCAACTCCATACTTTTCCTGTATTGCATCTCTCGTTTTTTGCATTCGCTCATCTTTGTGTTTTTCTTTGTATATTTTTAAACACTCTGGAGAACAATTTAATTTTGATTTATGTTTTCCGGTATTAAATATATTACCACATGTAGCACATTCTTTTTCTCTGGAACCAAATTTTTCAGCAT
>Ga0209641_10005586_pt1 | contig 10287 bp, 5 predicted proteins | sample RifCSP16_1_FD_184022 | JGI IMG/M metagenome (GOLD analysis project Ga0209641, IMG submission 184022) | Soil microbial communities from Rifle, Colorado - Rifle CSP2_sed 16_1 (SPAdes) (version 2) | ecosystem: Environmental > Terrestrial > Deep subsurface > Rock core/Sediment | place: Rifle...
TCTGCAAGTGATCTTTACACGGTTTCTGCAAAGGGGGGGATTGCCCGCAAACTCACCAATGATGTCGGATTCGAGATGTTCGCCCGATTCTCTCCCGACGGCAAGACAATCGCCTTCACCGGTCAGTACGACGGGAATACGGAAGTGTATGTGATGCCGGCGGAAGGGGGCGTGCCGAAACGAGTGACCTATACGGCAACGCTTTCCCGTGATGACGTATCGGACCGGATGGGCCCGAATAACATCGTCATGGGCTGGCGCGACAATACCACCATTTTGTTTCGATCCCGCATGATCGAGCCGAACAGCTTCAAGGGGCAGCTCTTCACGGTTTCCCTGGATGGCGATGTGCCGCAACAGCTTCCTCTTCCCCGCGGTGGATTCAGTTCGTACTCTCCCGATGGGAAGCAACTCGCCTACAACCGCGTGTTTCGTGAATTTCGTACGTGGAAACGATATCGCGGGGGTCAGGCGGACGAAGTGTGGATCTATGACTTTCAAACGAAGACGACGGTCAATGTCACAAACAATCCCGCCCAGGATATTATTCCGATGTGGAGCGGCAATACCGTCTACTTCATCTCAGATCGGGACGAGAACAAGCGTCTGAATCTCTATTCATATGATTTGCAGACGAAGCAGACAAACAGAATCACATCGTTTTCCGATTATGACGTCAAGTTTCCCTCGATCGGAGACAAAGCGGTCGTTTTCGAAAATGGCGGACATATCTACACGTATGATCTTGCCTCGAAGAAAACCGAAAAGGTTTCAATCAGTATCACGGAGGACTTCGCCGTTGGACGGGGCGGCCTGAAGAATGTCGACGATCAGATCACGAATTTTGAGATCTCCTCCGACGGCAATCGCGCCCTCTTTGGCGCACGGGGTGATATCTTTACCGTGCCTGCAAAATATGGCAATACCCGCAACCTCACCGGAACTCCCGGGGTTCACGACCGGAATTCCAAATGGTCGCCCGACGGCAAATGGATAGCGTACATTTCCGATGCGACGGGTGAAGACGAGATTTATATCATGCCGCAGGATGGGAGCGCTCCGGGGACGCAATTGACAACGAAGAGCGATACGTACAAGTATCAGCCGCTCTGGTCACCCGACAGCAAGAGACTCCTGTGGTCGGACAAGATGCTGCGGCTCCAGTTCGTGGACGTTGAGTCGAAAAAGATGACTCTTGTTGCTCAAGCGACTGCATGGGAGATTACTGCCTATGCATGGTCGCCCGACAGCAAGTGGATTTCGTATGCCAAGCCGGAAGAAGAGATGATGACCACGGTGTACCTGTATTCGGTGGAAAACGCGAAAACGACCGCCGTAACGGACGGATGGTTTTCATCGCATTCACCTTCCTTCAGTTCAGACGGAAAATACCTCTTCTTCGTCTCAAATCGGTCCTTCAGTCCGACGTACAGCCAGACGGAATGGAACCATGCTTACTTCGACATGGCGAAAATTTACTTCGTAACGCTTGCAAAGGACACCAAATCTCCATTCGCGCCAAAAAGCGACGAAGTGAGCGTCAAAGCGGAGAAGAAGGAAAAGGATGCGAAGGACGACAAAGCCAAGAAGGATGAGGAGAAAACCGTCACTGTGAAAGTCGATCTTGACGGCCTGCAATCGCGTATTGCAGTTCTGCCGGTTTCCGCCTCGAGCTACCGTGAGGTCACCGTTCTCTCCGGCAAGGTGTACTATCTGCGCCGCGGGAGCAAGGATGAGAAGACAAAGCTGTTCTTCTATGACCTCGAGAAGCAGAAAGAAACAGAGCTGGGCGACGTGAACGGCTTTGAAATCTCGGCCGATGGAAAGAAAATGCTGATCAATCAGGACCGGTCATACGCGATCATCGATCTGCCGACTGCGAAGATCGACGTCAAAGAGAAATTGAAACTCTCCGACATGACAGTCCGGCTCGACAGAAAAGCGGAATGGACTCAGATGTATAATGAATGTTGGAGACAGATGCGGGATTTCTTCTTTGACCCGAACATGCACGGCGTGGATTGGCCGGCGGTCAGGCAGAAGTATGCCGCACTGGTTCCGTACGTGAACCACCGTGCCGACCTCACCTATATCATCGGAGAAATGATCGGTGAATTGAGCGTGGGGCATACTTACGTTGGCGGAGGAGACCTGCCGAAAGTCGAGCGAATTCAGCTGGGTCTTCTGGGTGCCAAGATCGAACGAGATCCGGGCTCGAAGTATTACAGGATTACGGAGATTCTCAAAGGGCAGAATTGGGTTCCCTCCGTTCGCTCTCCGCTCACCGATATCGGCGTGTCGGTGAAGGAAGGGGAATACATCATTGCCGTCGATGGGAAGTCCACCAGCCAGATGACAAATATCTACGAGGCCCTCGTCAACAGCGCGAACAAGCAGGTGACGTTGAAGATCAACGGAACGGCGAAGGAATCCGGGGCGAGGGATGTTGTTGTGGTTCCGACTAATGATGAACAGGAACTCTACTACTACAATTGGGTGCAATCGAACATCGACAAAGTGTCGAAGGCAACCGACGGACGCGTAGGTTACCTGCACATTCCCGATATGGGAGTCGGCGGATTGAACGAGTTTGTGAAGTACTACTATCCGCAATTGAGGAAAGAGGGGCTCATCGTCGATGTGCGCGGAAACGGCGGTGGGAATGTTTCTCCTCAGATTATCGAACGCCTCAGGCGGGAAATCGCCATGATCGACATTGCCCGCAATGCCGCGAGAACCACCGATCCGGGCGGATTGGTTCTGGGCCCGAAGGTGATGCTGCTCGACGAATTCTCGGCATCGGACGGAGATATCGTTGCTTATCGGTTCAAGAAATACAACCTGGGGACGGTCATTGGAAAGCGGTCATGGGGAGGTGTGGTTGGAATCCGCGGATCGCTGGCGCTTCTTGATGGCGGGTACTTGAACAAGCCCGAATTCTCGCGGTACGATCTCGAAGGGAAGGAGTGGATCATGGAGGGTGTTGGCGTGGAACCGGATATCTTCGTGGATAACGATCCGGCCAAAGAGTACTCCGGTGTCGATGAGCAATTGAACCGGGCGATTGAAGAGGTTCTTAAGCAGATGAAAGACAAGCCGGCGAAGCTCGCACCGCCTCCGCCCTATCCTGATAAGAGGAAATAGGGCTTGAGGCCTAAAGTCCGACTTCAACGCGGGATCCCCTGCGCGGAAGTCGGACTTTCGATTTGGCCGAATTGAACGTCTAAGGAAAGGATAATCTATGAGACAATTCGTTGCCGTGATAGCGCTTCTTGTGATGTTCGCCCTCACGATGATCGCACAACCCAAACAAGGTGAAAGCGTAATCTTCACCCCGATTTCCCACGCTTCCTTTGTGATTCAGGCCCCAGCAGGGATGATCTGCGTCGATCCGGTTGGCGACGCCAAAGCATATGGGATAACGGTGCCGGCAATCATTCTCATCACTGATATTCATGGTGACCATCTTTCGCCGGAGACCGTTGCGTCTCTCAAGAAAGGAAACACGAGTGTCATCGGCCCCAAAGCCGTGGTCGACAAGCTTGGATATGGGACGATCATGAACAATGGGGAGAAGGCGACGTTCGGGAAAGTCACAATTGAAGCCATTCCGATGTACAACCTGACGGCGGAGCGAATGAAATTTCACGAAAAGGGGAGAGGAAACGGGTACGTTGTAACCGTTGACGGCAAACGCATTTATATCTCGGGAGATACGGAAGACATTCCGGAGATGAGAGGGCTGAAGACCATCGACTATGCCTTCGTGTGCATGAATCTTCCCTACACGATGACCCCTGAACAGGCGGCCTCGGCAGTGCTGGAGTTCAAACCGAAAGTCGTCTTTCCCTATCATTACAGGGGGACAGGCGGTTTTAGCGATGTTGAGGCATTCAAGAAACTGGTATCGGCAAACAAATCGATTGAAGTGAGAATGTTGAAGTGGTATGAATGACATTTCGAGAGCCCGGAAGAATTGAGGAGCGGGAATGCTTAAGAACTATCTCTTGATTGCTCTACGGAATTTCAGGAAGAACAAGTTCTTCACCATTGTCAATATCCTCGGGCTTGCGATAGGGATCAGCTCGTCCCTGGTGATCTATCTGATTGTCCGGCATGAATTCAGCTTTGACAAGTTTCACTTGGATGGGGACAGAATATACCGCGTCGTTTCGAAAATGGAGTTCCCCGACCTGACGATTCGCAACCCCGGCATTCCCGTTCCTACCGCAAAGGCTGCCAAGGAAGAGGTCATGGGTCTCGGGCAATCGACATTCTTTGTAACGGCAAATGATCCCATCGTGACCATTCGAACGGCAGGACGTGACCTTCCAATCACGTTTAAAGGTCAGGAAGATATCATCTATGCTGATCCAGAGTTCTTTAACATCTTCAAGTACGAGTGGCTGGCCGGATCTTCTGAAACAGCCTTGAATAATCCGTTCCAAGTGGTGCTCACGGAGCGACGGGCACAAACGTACTTCCCCGATTTCGCCGTGAGCGAGATGATTGGTCGTTTCGTGACCTACGACGACAGTCTTACCTGCACTGTGTCGGGCATTGTCAGGGATTTGGATGAGATAACGGATTTCACCTTCAGGGAATTTGTTTCGATTGGAACAGTGGAACAAACGGCCCTGAAAGGCGGTATGGGATGGGACTCCTGGAACAGCATCAATTCGGCATCGCAATTCTATGTCAAGCTAGAGCATGGTACTTCACCGAAGGAAATAGAAGAGAAGCTGGCGGATCTGCGTAACCGGCACAGGGAGAACAAAGAGAAGAAAGACGCCACCCAACATTTCCTCCAGCCACTGTCGGATATCCACTTTAACGCCGACTATGGCGTCTACAACGGAAGGATGGGTCACAAGCCGACTCTGTACGGACTTCTTGCGGTGGCGGCCTTCCTGTTGTTGTTGGGATGCATCAATTTTGTCAATCTGAGCACGGCGCAGGCGACGCAAAGGGCAAAGGAGATCGGCATTCGCAAAACCATGGGGAGCAGCAGGGAACAACTCGTTTCACAGTTACTGGGAGAGACCTTTGTTGTCACACTGACTGCGACTCTTCTTTCTGTTACCATACTTCCTTTGCTTTTGGAGGTCTTCAGAGATTTCGTTCCTCAGGGGATGTCCTTTTCCTCCCTCTACCACTTCCACGTTTGGATTTTTCTTGGGATGCTGGTCATCATTGTGAGCTTTTTGTCCGGACTGTACCCGGCTCTTGTGTTGACCCGGTATCAGCCGGTCACAATCCTGCGAAATCAAGTCCTCATAGATCGTTCCACCTCGCATCGTGCGTGGCTCCGGAAGATCCTTACGGTCGTGCAGTTTGTCATCGCGCAATTCCTGATCATTGCAACGATCGTCGTGAGCAAGCAGATTCTTTTCTCGCTCAACAAGGAGCTGGGATACAGGAAAGATGCGATTGTGTATTTCCGGGTGCCCTTCGCTTCTAATTCAAGCACCGAGGACACACGGCGATTTCCCCTCTTTCAGAAACTCAGGCAGATACCGGAAATCACCCAGATTTCCCTTGCAGGTTGGCCTCCTGCCTACGGCGGAACGTCGTCCTCCACCATGAAAGTCAACAACGGCAAAGAGGTCGTGGAGACCATGGTTCAGGTGAGACACGCCGACACAAGTTACTTCGGACTCTACGGAATGAAGCTAGTAGCGGGCCGGGGGCTCTCGCAGAGCGACACACTCCGGGAGTATGTGATCAACGAAACGTATGCGAAGTTCCTTGGCCTGACGCCTGAAGAAGCCTTGAACCATGTTGTCGAACGGGGAACAAAGATCCCCATCGTCGGGGTGGTAGCAGATTTCCACACAAGATCTACCCACGATCCGATCAAGCCACATGCGTTTTCGTCGGAGTTGAAACGCAGCTTCACATTCCATCTTGCATTGAATGCAAACCCTTCGGATTGGAAGAAGGCCCTTGAGAAAACCGAGCGAGCATTCAAGGACCTGTATCCTGGAGATGATTTCCATGCGACATTCTTCGATGATACGATCGAGGGCTTCTACAAAACCGAGCGGCGAGTCTCCAGACTGCTCAACTGGGCAACGGGTCTCGCTGTTTTCATCAGCTGTCTTGGTCTGCTTGGATTGGTGATCTACACGACAAATATCCGAATCAAGGAGATTGGTGTCCGAAAAGTACTCGGGGCAACAGTCTTTCAAATCGTCTCCCTGTTGTCGAAAGACTTTCTGTCGCTGGTGCTCATGGCGTTTGTCATTGCCGCCCCGATTGGCTGGTGGGTAATGAACCGGTGGTTGGAAGACTATGCCTACCGCACTTCCCTCAGCTGGTGGGTTTTTCTATTGAGCGGCGGATTCATGATGGCCATAGCCCTTCTGACGCTTGGCATCCGAACCATTCGTTCAGCATCGGCTAATCCCGTCAATAGTCTGCGTACAGAATAGGCCATCGAACCGCTTGATACTCGAGAACTTTCAGGACAATTCAACGCAAAGGAAGCCGGGGACCTCCAAGGGCGGTTTCTTGGCGAATGTCGTACGCAAGCCTGAAGTTGTCCTTTTCGGGCTTCTCATTGTAGTTCTCGGTACTTTGATTTGGGAATCAGATGGCTTCTATCGTTGGGACGAAGGAGCTCACTTCGTCTTCGACGCCTCAGCCCTTCAAAGTCCGACCGTGAGCCTGGGGGTATGGCAGCGGTTCGGCGGTGTCTGGCTCTTCACCCTGCCTGCCCAGCTCGGCCACAAGGCCGTGAAGGTGTTTGCGTCGGCATTATTCCTCCTCGCTGTTGTTCTCACCTACAAAGTCGCCGAACTCGAGGAGATCCCTGGCAAACATTGGGTCATCGTTCTGTTGGGATTTCAACCCGCCTTTCTGGACATCGGATACACGTGTATGGCCGAATTGCCGGCCGCACTGATTTTGGTTCTGTCCTACTACCTCTACAAGAAATCCGAATGGAAATGGAGCCTTTTCACTGCGTCCCTTGTGTTTCTCTTCCGCTATGAGATGTATTTCTTTGCCTTGATCATGGTGGTGCTGGCATGGAGAAAGAAGCAATTCCGCGCACTCCCCTGGATTGTGGCCGGTCCTGCGATCTGGTATTGTTTTTCCGTCTTCTGGACAAACGACCTTCTTTGGCTTCCCCGCGAGATGCTCCGGTATGGACGATTGGCGAAGTACGAGGAAGGTGCATCACTCTTTCACTACGTCATAAAAGCACCGGAGATCTTTGGCTGGGCGCCGGTAGTGCTGTTCGTTGCAGCGGTTGTGTACGGAGTGGTTCGAAAAAGACTTGATTCTCCGATTCTCCTTCTCACGGTCTTTCTTAATCTCCTGATCAGCACTCTTGCTTCCAGTGAAATCTTCCATTGGACCGGCGCTGTGGGTGACATTCGATATCTCGTTCCCATTATCCCTTTTTTCGCGCTTGTGTCCTTGCGCGGGCTCTTCGTGGTCACCGATCGCATCAAGCTGTCACGAGGATTAGCGATGATTCCCATTGGATTCGCCGCCTGGTTGATTGTCCAAACGGTCAGCTATGGCGAACCACACACGTTCAGCGAATATGAGAAAGCGGTGATTTCTCTTACGCAACGAGCTGCAGTGGACTCAATCGACACACCTATCCTCACCAACCATTGGGCGGCGCAGTATGCCATGCTTAGCGGCATGGCGGATACAAGGAAGATTCTTAAGATCTCCAATGAATTATTTGACTCCGCTCCAAGGGTTTACGTCCTCTGGGATCCGCAATTGGCCGTTTCCCCCTTTGCCACACACACATTGAAGCTTGCTGACATGAGAGAGAATCGATCAATCCAGCTAGTCGACAGCGCGGCTGTTCTCGACAAGACGATCTTTCTCTTTCTCAAGGCTGAAAGGTAGGGGCGCCATTGCATTGCGGATCGGAAACGGGACTGATGGATATTTCAGAATCCTCAAAATAACGGCGGCCCCTTGATTCAGATGATTGATCTGTCGTATCTTCATCCCAGTTCATTTCACATCAGGAGCTACAATTCCATGGCACGATTCATAGCGGCAATGCTGTTCTTGTTGGTCAGTTCCCTCTCGGCGCAGCCGGCCAGCGGTTCTGAGGTCGTTCAGAAGATGTATGACCAGTACAAGGGACGCTGGTACACGGACCTTACTTTCACGCAACAATCAATTTTCTACAAGGACGGCAAAGTCGATCGGGAGGAAATCTGGCACGAAGCGATCAAGATGCCGAAAGGTCTTGTCATCAAGTTTGGTTCAAAGGACAGCGCGAACGGCCTTGTGTTCATGAATGATACACAGTATGTCTTTCGGTCCAATGTCATCGTGCAGAGAACTAGGCGGATCCACGATCTGCTTCTGCTCGGCTTCGAGGTTTACTTCAAAGATCCTGCCGAAAGCGGCCGAAAGCTTCAGGAGCTTGGGTTTGACATGAGCAGGTGTACTGTGGAGACGGGTCCAGAAGGAAAACACTACGTCGTGGGAGACTCTGCGCACGGTCAGTTCTGGATCACTGCCGACACGTACATCTTCACAAAACTGAGGAAAAAGGACGCGCGTGAAAACGTCTCGGAAGTACAGTTCAACAAGTATCAGAAACTCGGCGGAGGATGGGTCGCGCCGGAAGTCATTATCATGCGAAACGGACAAGTGGTCATGAAGGAATTGTATTCAGACTGGATGATCGACAGACCAATCCCGGATTCGATTTTTGATTTGTCAACGTTCCAGTCTGCGAGATGGTGATGGCTGAATCACCGAAATCTCTCAAGGACATACCGCCGTGGCAGGGGATGTTGATTGGAGTGCTCTTTGGGGGAGTTGGTGTCTTCGTTCTCTTGCTCTCGTTTGGTGTGCTTGATCCGGAAGGTGGGATGAATGCACCTCCCGAGATTGGGGCGCTGGCGGGGGCAGTGTTCCTGATGCCGGGGCTTCTTTCGATCTACTACGCGATCAGAAACTATCTGAGGATTCGGAACAAGACCGCAGTCGAGGAGGGTTTCGATATAGCGTCGTGGCTCGTGACCTCACTTATCCTGTCGGCATTGACGGCGATCGGGCTCTGGATATCACTTGCGGGAAGTTCTGATGCTTTCAGCGGCGGGATAACGGGTTCGATATCGGCAGCTCGCATCGCGTTCGGAGTGGGAGCCGTCATTTGCGCCGCGGCGGCAGCCCTCTACTGGTCTCACGGATTCAAAAAATTGCTGAGGAAGAAGAAAGATCATCCATCGTAGTCTTGCACACAAGGGATGTTCTTCTGTGCAAAAAAAAAGCCCGCCGAAAGGCGGGCTTGATTGTTTTGAGACAATCCTTCCACTACAGAATTTCGACGATTTTCAGACCGCCGGTCCCTGTTGCAATAAAGAGGATGTCGCTGTTGCTGGCCACAAAGTTGGCAGACTGCTTGGTGCTGAATTTGAGACTTCCCTGGTATCGGAGATCCGGGTCACTGGTCGGGACGCTTTCCATGTTGAAATCCGCCTCAGCAACGTAGACTCCCGCTTCTCCGTTCGCAGCAAAGAGAAGGTCCCGGCTTATCGACACAGCATTCGTCACAGTGACTGTCGGCGATAGTCCAGAGACGGTGACCCGTGCCAGGGAATCGATGACCGTACCCGACGTGAAGCTGAACACTCTGACTCCCGCATCGCCTGCGGCAACGAAAGCACGATCGAGCACAACATCAAGGATCGATTTCGATTCCGGAATTGTTGCGCCCCCGACGTAATAGCTTGTGAGAAAACCGTTCGTTGAGGTGTTATAGGTTCTCAGAGTGGCTCCCGATCCCTGGAGGACTGCTGCCGTGCTGCCTGAGATGTCGACACTCCGTGCATCCAGGAACAAGTCTTCGGTGATCACATTCAGAGTGGTGGCATCAAGGATCGTCAGTCCTCCGGTTCCCGCCCCTCCTGATCCGGAAGTAACCCAGATCTTTCCACCGGAGACCTTGATGTCGGTGGCGACATAGCTCGAGACGCCCTTTCTTCTCGAGTTTAGAGTCAGTCTGTTGTTTTGAATTTCGATTTCCTCAATCACGGCCGGGTAGACAAATCCGGTATCCTCTGTCGCTTCGGCGAGGTATGCTTTGTTGTTCGCGTAGAAAATCGCGCTCACATCCGTACCGACAATGGTTGCCCGCGATCTGAGAGAAGGCCGCCTCACGTTCGAGATGTCAATGATGTCGACGCCGCCCAGATATGTGTTCCCTTGTGTGTTGTAGGAAACGTAGGCGTAGTTTCCGTTGAGAACCACATGTGTCGCCTGGAGCGTCTGACCGCTTACAGTCGGTGGATTGCT
>Ga0209641_10005588_pt1 | contig 10287 bp, 9 predicted proteins | sample RifCSP16_1_FD_184022 | JGI IMG/M metagenome (GOLD analysis project Ga0209641, IMG submission 184022) | Soil microbial communities from Rifle, Colorado - Rifle CSP2_sed 16_1 (SPAdes) (version 2) | ecosystem: Environmental > Terrestrial > Deep subsurface > Rock core/Sediment | place: Rifle...
GAATTTTCATCAGTGCCCTCCCGCGGACGGCCCCTGGCCCTTTACCACCTCGGCGGCGCGCATCGCCGGCGGCGTGTTCCGGCTCCGTCCGATCCTGATCTGCCCGTCAATGAGGATCATCGAGATGCCGCAGAGGTCCCCGGCCTTCAGGGCCGCGAGCGCCGTCTTGCCCACGGACCCCGTCGGCGCGTCCACGATGCAGAGATCGGCCTCTCGCCCCGCCGCAATCACGCCCACAGGCAGGTGGTAGACCCGCGCCGTGTTCCCGGTCGCCATGCAGATGGCCTCCTCGGCGGCGACGTCGCCCAGCGAGGCGAGATGGGCGATGACGCGGAGGATGCCGAGCGGCACCACCCCGGTGCCGGACGGGGCATCGTTGCCGATGATGATCCGGTGGAGCGCCCGGGCCTCCGTCGCGCGGCGGAGCGTATAGAGCGCGGTCTTGCCGTTGCCGCAGTGGACGATCTCGAGCGCCATCTCGGTCGCGACCAGCGAGTCGATCTCACGCTCGCTCATCGAGGTGGTCCCGCCGTTGATGTGCCCGACCACATGGGGGTCGGCCTCGAGCACCACCTCGGCACTGATGGGATTGGACCCCGCGATCGAGGGCCCGCCGGTGTGGATGGTCACCGTCATGCCGTGCTTCTTGGCCCACGTGACCATCGGGGCCGCGTCGTGGCCGGTGTTCACCGAGCCGAGGCCGATCTCCCCGACCAGCTTCACCCCCGCCTTCGCCATCTCGGCGAAGTCCTCCTCGACCATGCCCAGCTCGAGGATGGGCGCCCCGGCGTGGACCTTCACCCCGGCCGGGCGCAGGTTCTGGTAGGCCTTGGCCGCCACGATGGCGAGCGCCTTGAGCCCGACGACGTCCTTGGGCCGCCCCGGCAGGTGGACCTCGCCGGCGGAGATCATGGTGGTGAGCCCGCCGTTGAGCCCCGATTCGATGAAGTCCAACGTGCGCTGGCGTGGCGTGAAGTCGCCGAAGACCGGATGGCAGTGGGAGTCGAGCAACCCGGGAATCACCGTGGTGCCCTTGGCATCGATGACGGTGTCGGCGTCGCCGTCCAGCCCCTTGCCCACGGCGGAGATCTTTCCGCCGTCGATCACGATCGTGTCGCCGTCGAGCAGCGGGCGCTGGAGGTCGCCGGAAACGATCGCGCCGATCCCGCGGATGACGGTCTTCATCTCGCTTTCTCCTTCACCTGGGGCGGGCACCCGGTGCGGATGTTCACCGCCTGACGCCCAAATACCTCAGCAGAACCTCCGGGTTCGAGGCCAGTGCCTCCGGCGTCGATTCATACCGTACGGACCCGTTCTCCAGCAACACCACCCGATCGGCCACGCGGAGTGCCAGATCGATCTTCTGCTCCACCAAGAGCACCCCCACCTGACGGGCTTTCAAGGCCCTGATGGTGTCGAGGAGCCTTCGGATCAGGGTCGGCATGAGTCCCTCGCTCGGCTCGTCCATCAGCAACACCTTCGGGCCCGTGCAGAGGGCTCGGGCCGTGGCCAGCATTTGCTGCTCCCCGCCGCTCAACGTCCCCGCGCGTTGTCGGAGTCGCGGGCGAAGCGCGGGAAAGAGATCGAGAACCCAGTCCAGCGCCTCGTCACCGCTGCCCTTGAGCAGAAGTCCCATCTTGAGATTCTCCCCGACTGTCAAGAAGGGGAAAATCCTCCTGCCCTGAGGCACGTAGCCGATCCCGAAGCGCGGGATTTCGTGCGGCCGAAGCCCGGTCAACTCCCGCCCGTCAAGCGCGATCCTCCCGGACCGTGGCTTCACCAGCCCCATAATGGCTCGGAGTGTCGTCGTCTTGCCCGCGCCGTTCCGACCGAGGAGGCAGAGGATCTCCCCCGGCGAAAGCTGAAGCGAGACATCCTTGAGGACGTGGACGTCCCCATAGTAGCAGTGAATGCCGTCCAGCCTCAGCATCACAGGCCCAGATACACCTTCTGCACGTCGGGATGCGTCTCGATCTCGTAGGGTGTTCCCTCGGCGAGGAGGCCGCCTTTGTCCATCACCGTCACCTTCGTCGCCAGGTCCAACACCACCGCCATGTTGTGCTCGATGAGCAGAATGGTGACCCCGCGTGAGAGGGCTCGGATGAGCAGGGAGAGGGCGGTGATTTCCTCAGGGGCCAGGCCCTGGGTGGGCTCATCCAGGATCAGCATTTCCGGCCGGAGGGCGAGCGCCATGGCCACCTCCAGGAGCTTCTGATGGCCGTACGGCAGCGAACCGGCGTCCTGTTCGCCGACGTCCGCCAGCCCCACCTGGGCCAGCGCCCTATTCACGGGCTCCGCCAGGATGTGCTGGGGGAGGGTGAGCCGGCCGAGGGCTCCCTTCATCAGCCTCCGTTGCGCAGCGAGGGCGACATTCTCATACACGGTGAGATTCTTGAAGATGCTGGTGACCTGGAACGTGTAGACGATCCCGAGGGCGACCCGATCCCAGGCTTTCAGCCCGGTGATGTCTCGGCCTTTGAACAGCACTCGTCCCGAGGTCGGGCCGATCCGTCCGCTGATCATGCTGACGAGCGTGGTCTTTCCGGCTCCGTTGGGCCCGATGATGGCCCTGATCTCGCCCCTCTCGAGGCGGAAGTCCACCCGGCGCACGGCCTCGAGCCCGCCGAACGTCTTGGACAGCGCCGTCGTCTCCAGGAGCCGAGTCACGGCAGCCACCTCACCCATCGGGCCCGGATCCCTCCCATCACGCCGGCGGGAAACCACATGATCAGGATGACGAGGGTGGCTCCCACCACCAGCAGGTAGCTGGACGTGAGCCCGCTGGCGATGTCTACAACGTAGGTCATCAGGGCTGTGCCGAGCAACGGGCCGAGGGTGGTCCCGGTGCCCCCCAGCAGCGCCCACAGCAGCGGGTAGATGGAGAAGAGGATGGAGGCGAAGGAGGAGCCCGCGTACGAGAACATCAGGGTGTAAATCGAGCCGGACGCCCCGGCGAGACTGCCCGAGACAATCAGGGCGAGCAGCTTGTAGGACGACGTGTTGTAGCCCAGCAGCCGCGTCCGCTCCTCGTTCTCCCGGACCGCCACGAGAACCCGGCCGATGGGGGAGCGTGTCAGCCAGACGCTCAGCATCAGGGAGAGGGCGAAGACGACGAGCGCCAGGTTGTACTTGACGGCCGGATCGGAGAAGGGGAACTCCCGCCCGCCCGCCACCAGGGGCTGGAGCCGCCCGGAAATAATGAACCCCTGATCGCCCATCGTGATCTCGTTGAAGTAGAGCGTGGCCAGGTAGAACGCCTGGGAAAACATCATCGTGACGATGAGAAAGGACACCCCGCTCGCGCGGAGCGTGACCAGCCCGATGGCGGTTGCCATGATCGCGCCGGCGAGCACGCCCAGCCCGAACGCCGCGCCGGCCCCGAACCCGAAGTGCAGGATCGTCAGGCCGGTCGCGTACATCCCCGAGGCAAAAAACATGGCGTGGCCGAGGCTCATGAGCCCCGCGTAGCCCAGGAGCACATTGTATCCGATGGCATAGACGGCGAGCGCCATGATGCGCGCCAGCATGATCTGGTGGAACGGCGGGACCACGAACTGCAGTCCAGCAAAAAGAAGGAGGATCGCGAGATGAAGGGCCCAAACCGCGCGCGCCCGGGTCCGCCTCACGTCCCCTCCTCTCCGAAGAGACCCCCCGTCCGGAGGACCAGCACGAGCGCGACGAGCAGCGTGGCGATGATCTTCGCGAGCGTGGGCGAGAAGAACACCGACACGAGGCCGTCACTCATCCCGATCAGGAACGCCGCGGCCAACGTCCCGCCGAGGCTGCCGAGGCCCCCAATGATGACGACGATGAAGGACATCAGGAGCGCATCCAGCCCCATGAGGTAGTGGGCCTGCTGGACGGGCACCACCAGGGCCCCGGCGATCGCCGCGAGCCCGGCGCCCAGCGAGAAGACCAGCGCGTAGACCCGGTGGACGGACACGCCGAACGCCTGCGCCATCTCGCGATCCTGCTGGGTGGCGCGCATGTAGAGACCCAGCGTCGTCCGGGACAGCACGAGCCAGGTGGCCACGAGGAGCGCGGCCGAGACGCCCGCGACGACCAGCTTGTATCCGGAGTACCCGAACCAGGGGAAATCGATCCGGAAGTAGACGGGGGCGGCGACCGGGCGCGCGTAGGGCCCATACACGGTCAGCACGAGCTGCTGAATGATGTAGAGGAGCCCGATGGTCGCGACGATGGTGCTCTCGGGCTTGTACTCGATTCGACGCAGGACGAGCCTGTCTGCGAGGAAGGCGACCCCGCCGACGAGGAGGGGCGCGGCGACCAGCGCCGGCAGGAATCCTCCCGGCATGGTAGAGAAGTACCAGGCGATGACCGCGCCCAGCATGAAGAACTCCCCGTGGGCCACGTTCACGATGCGCATGACCCCGAAAACGAGGGAGAGGCCGAGGGCCGTGAGCGCCAGCACGAAGCCCGTGACCGTTCCTTCAAGCAGGGCGAGAAAGAGATGACCCTCGAAGCTCATGAGCGGGGCACCACGGGCGGCCCGAGGGGACTGCCCGTGGCGAAGCGCGGCTCAGGTGTTACAGCGGCTGCTTTCGATAATCCGCCTCGGGTGGATAGAGCGAATCCTCGATCTTGGTCCGGTGGACGACCTTGAGCCGCCGGTTCTCCACCTTCGAGATGAACTGCTGGCCGAAGCTCTGATGGATCTGGCCGACGAACTTCTTGGGGCCCTGCGGGTGCTGAATCCCCTCGTTGAACCACTGGACCTCTTCCAGGGTCTCGATCAGCGCCCGGTAGTCTTTCGGGGTGGGGTCCCGGTAGCCGCTCTGCTCGACGGCCTGCTTGATGACAAACAGGGTCTCCCAGCACCCGAACATATGCGAATAGGTGGAGACATCCTTGGGGTCCCGGAGACTCGCGCCGGCGTCGTTGACGCCCACCCGATCCCGGTAGAAGCGCTCGTGCGGCGTGGGGTAGCCGCCCGCGTACCGCGGGAAGGCCTCCCAGAAGTGCGTCCCCTCGAGGTACTCGAGCCCGGGGCTCGCGAGATCGACCCCTTCGAGCGAGTCGATGAACCCGAAGATCTGGGGACGCCGTGCGCCGAAGTGCTCCCCCATCTCCTTGACGAAGGTCAGCACGCCCGGCCCCACCATCACGTGATACAGCACCTCGGTGTCCGCCGGCACGCGGGCGAAGTACTTGCTGAACGAGGTTTCCGTCGGCGGGATCGCGAGGCGGGCCAGGATCGTCCCTCCGAGCGCGGGAACGGCCCGCCCCAGGAAGTCCCGGTGATCGTAGCCGAACGCATAGTCGGGGAAGATCATCGTGATCTTCTTCCCGAGGGTCTTGACCACCCAGGACGAGATGCCGGTGATCTGCGCGCGGACGTCGGTGATGCCCGGCTGAAAGACGTACCGGTTCAGTTTCCCGGAGGCCACGTGGTAGCCCTCACTCACCACGAAATACGGGATCTTCAGCTCGCCGGCCCGGGGGGCCGAGGCGATCACGACGTGGGAGAAGAGGGTGCCGTAGATGAAATCGACCTTGTGGTGCACCGCGAGCTTCTCGACGACCTCCGCGCCGCGCTTGGGATCGGTTCCGTCATCCTCGGGCACGAGCTGGATCGGCCGCCCGGCGATCCCGCCCATCTCGTTGATGAGGGTCGCGGCCGCCGTCGCCGTCCGCTCGTACCACCTCCCGTAAACGGCCCCAATGCCGGTCCGGTGAACCTGGAACCCGATCTTGATCGGCGTCCGCGCCGGTTGGGCAGCGGCGCGGGAAACGGAAGCCGCGGGCGAGAAACCTCCCACGCCGCCGACGATTCCCGCCCCGACCAGCGCGCCCGCCGCCTTGATCGCGGCTCTCCTGGAGATTTTCTCGGATGCCACCCTCGTGCCTTCGCTCACGTGCTCCATGGCTGGCCTCCTTGGGTCGATCGCATCGCCCTCACGCCTATCATGCTCACCCGACGAAATCAAGGCCGAACTTCCTCACGCTCATGCCCGCGAGCCCGGATCGCCTGCCAGACCCGGTGAGGCGTCATGGGCAGCTCGAGCAGTCGGTCACCCTCGGTCCCCAGGGCGTCCGCCACAGCGTTGGCGATCGCCGCCGGCGCGCCGATGGTCCCCCCCTCGGCCATCCCCTTGAAGCCGCCCGGGGTGGTGGGAGACGGGGTTTCCAGGTGCTCGATCTCGATCGCGAGCGCGTGGGCGAACGTCGGGAGCGCGTAGTCCAGGAACGAGCCGGTAACGAGCTGGCCGCTCCCATCATAGACGAGCTCTTCGAGGAGCGCGATGCCGATCCCCTGCGCCACCCCGCCGGCGATCTGCCCCTCGACGATCGTCGGGTTGATCATCGGCCCGCAGTCCTCGACGACCAGGTAGCGGAGGAGCCTCACCTGGCCGGTCTCCGGGTCCACCTCCACCACCGCCAGGTGGGTCGCATAGGAGAACGTCGTGGCCGGGCTGAACGCCCGCGTGGCCTCGAGGCCGGGGTCCTCTCCCCCCTCGAGGAGCGCGCGCGGCGGGTAGTACGCGGCCCGCGTCACGGCCGACCAGGGCAGGAAGCGATGCGGCGCGCCCCGCACCCGGAACCGGCCGTCCACGGCCTCCACGTCCCTCGGGTCCGCCTCCAGGAGCGCCGCGGCGATCCGGGCGGCCTTTTCCCGCACGGTGGTCGCGGCGAGGACAATCGCGCCGCCGACGCCGGCGGCGCCGCGGCTGGCGAAGGTGCCGCTCCCGAACGGGCAGCGGTCCGTGTCCCCAGCCACCACGGTCACCGCGTCGTGCTCGACGCCGAGGGTATCGGCCGCGAGCTGGCCGAACGCGGTGGAGTGCCCCTGCCCTTGGGAGGGAGCACTCACGAGCACCTCCACCCGCCCCGAGGGCGCGACGCGCACGGTCGCCGCGTCGTAACCCGGGACCTCGCGCATCCCGCGCCGGCGGTAGGTGGCGCAGCCGATGGCCGTTCCCTCCACGAAGCAGGCGAGCCCGATTCCGACCCGCCGCCCGGCGCGCCGCTCCGCCTCGACCTGACGCCGCAGGCCCGCGTACTCCGAGACCTGGAGCGCCCGCTCCAAACAGGCCCGATAGTCCCCGCTGTCATAGCGGAGGCCGGCGGGGTTGGTGTACGGCAACCGGTCGGGTGGGATGAGGTTCCGCCGGCGTACCTCGGCAGGGTCGAGCGAAAGCCGCCGGGCGAGCAAATCCACCAGCCGTTCGCGGGCGAAGGTGGCCATGACCTGGCCGACCCCCCGGTAGGCGCCCGCGGGGCACTTGGTCGTGGCAACGGCGGATGCCTCATACGCGTAGTGGGAGATGTCGTAGGGCCCGGGCAGGGAACTGGCGGCCCCGAGAGGCTCGAGGGCTGCCGTGAGGGGGGAGACCGAGTAGGCGCCCACGTCCGAGAGGATTCGCGCCCTCAACCCGAGGATCCGACCCTCCCGATCCGCCGCCAGCTCGACCCGCAAGCGCTGCTCGTGGGCGTGGATGCTGGCCTCGAAGTTCTCCCGACGCCGCTCGACCCATTTCACCGGGCCTCCCAGGCGGAGCGCCAGGAGGCTCACGACGACTTCCTCCGGCGACAGGTGCATCTTGATGCCGAAGGCCCCGCCCACGTCGGGCGCCAGCACCGTAATCTGGGTCTCGGCGAGGCCCAGATGCTCGGCCAGGGCGACGCGGAGGAGGTGGGGGGTCTGGGTGGACGACCAGACTCGGAGGCGATCGGCGGCGGGATCGTACCAGGCCAGGACGCCGCGGTTCTCGATCGCCGCGCCGGTGACGCGCCCCGTCCTGAACTCCGCATCGACGACGACCGGCGCGCGGGCAAACGCGGCCTCGACGTCACCCGCGCCGCCGCGGGTCCGGAGGAACGTGTTCGCGGGCACCTCGGCCTGAAGCTCGGGCGCGCCCGGGGCGAGGGCGCGATCGAGGTCGGGGAGCGGCGGGAGCGGCTCGTACTCCACCCGTACCGCGCCGGCCGCGTCGTCGGCGAGATAGCGGTCCCGGGCCACGACGACCGCCACGGGCTCACCGGGGAACCGCACCCGGTCCACGGCGAGCGGCCACCACTGGCCGCCCGCATAGCCGTCGGTCTCGAGGGCCGCGCGGATGGGTTGGACCTGGGCTTTGACCTCCGCCCCGGTGAGGACGTGGAGGACGCCGGGCAATCGGCGGCAGGCCTCCGTATCGACCCGGACGAGCCGCGCGTGCGCCCAGGGGCTCCGGACGAACACCGCGTGGACCGTGTCGGGGGGAGCAAGGTCATCCAGGTAGCGGCCGCGCCCCGTGACGTAGCGTCGGTCCTCCTCACGGGGGAGACGCTGCGCCATGTGGCCTCGAGGGTTGGCGGTGCTCATAGGGGGATGGGGAACGGTCAGCCCGATACTAGGAAAGGGCGTCGCGCATGTCAAGGCACGCCGTTGCGGTGGTCCGCGAACCTGGACTACAATGGGGCCACCATGCGCGAGTACCACTACCGCGTGGACCGCGAGGGGAGGATCTTCCACGAGGGAAGCGAGATCCTCGACCCCTTCGTGCTCAGATTTTTCCTGCGCGCCATGACGCGGACACCGGACGGCCGTTACCTCGTTCTCTGCCAGGACGAGCACAACTGGTTCGCGCCCCACGACACGGTGTTCGTCGTCCAGCGCCTCCGGCCGACCGTCCGCGATGGCCGCCTCGACGCCGTGGAACTCTGCTTCGCGGGCGATCACCGAGAGCCGCTCGACCCCGGAAGCCTCGAGACCGAGGATGGGCACCTGTTCTGCCGCGTTCGCCGCGGCGCCTTTCGCGCCCGCTTCGGCCGGGTGGCGATGCAGCAGCTGGCGCCGTTCCTGGCCGAGGACGGAGGGGAGCCGGCGCTACTCCTGGCCCGCGGCCGCCATCCGATCGCCAGCACGACACCGGTCACCATCTAAAGAGGCCGCCATGGACTTCAAGCTCTCGCCCCAGGAAGAAGCCTTCCGCGACGGGCTCCGCCGCTGGCTCGATGTCAACGCCCCCGGCGACTGGGCCAAGATCCGGACCCGCTTCGCCACCCGGGAGGAGCAGACCGCCTTCCTGCGGGACTGGCAGCGGCGGCTCTACGAGGCCGGGTACGTCGGGCTCCACTGGCCCCAGGAGTACGGCGGGCGGGGCGCCACGATCATGGAGCAGGCGATCTTCTACGAGGAGATGGCGCGGGCGCGGGCCCCCGAGCTGCCCAACGCCATCGGGCTCGACATGGCCGGCCCCGCCATCATCCGCCACGGCACGGAGGCCCAGAAGAAGCGCTACCTGCCGAAGATCCTCTCGGCCGAGGAGGTCTGGTGCCAGGGGTTCTCCGAGCCCAACGCGGGGAGCGACCTGGCGGCGGTCGAGACCCGCGCCGAGCGCCGCAACGGCCGCTACATCATCAACGGCCAGAAGGTCTGGACCTCCTACGCCCATTACGCGCAGTGGGGCATCGTGCTGGCCCGGACCGATCCGAAGGCGCCGAAGCACAAGGGCCTCACCTACTTCCTCGTGGACATGAAGACGCCCGGCTTCACCGTCAAGCCGCTCCGCCAGATGAGCGGCGACGCCGAGTTCAACGAGCTCTACTTCGACAACATGGAGGTCCCCGCGGAGAACATCCTGGGCCAGGAGAACGGCGGCTGGGAGGTCGCCATCACCACGCTCATGTTCGAGCGCGGGCCGCGCACGCTGTCGCGGACGCTGACCCTGATGCAGGGGATCGACCAGGCGCTGGAGCTGGCGCGGCGGCTGGAGCGGGAGGGCCGGAAGCTGGCGAAGGATCCCGTGATCCGCCAGCGGCTCGCCCAGTTCGTGATCGACTGCTACGCGCTCAGGTACTCGAACCTCCGCACGCTCACCACGCTGCTCCGGGGCGAGCCCCCCGGGCCGGAGGGGTCAGCCGCCAAGCTCTTCTGGAGCGAGACGTGGCAGCGACTGCTGGAGCTCATCCTGGAAATGCAGGGCCCCTACGCGCTGCTCTGGGAGGGGACCGACTGGGCGATCGAGGGAGGCTACTGGCAGTTCCGCCACATCCGGTCGCGGGGCGACACCATCGCCGCCGGGACGTCGGAGATCCAGCGTAACATCATCGGCGAGCGCGTCCTCGGCCTGCCCAAAGACTGACCGAGCACGACCGGCACCTCTCCTCTCGGCCTCTCCCCGCTGCTCGTCGAGCAGCTCTTCGACATCGCGCTGTAGGCCTCTGTCTGCGTTTCCAGACATCCCAGTTCCGCGGCGGTCGTGCTAGCATGGCGGTCGGTGATGATCGGTCAGATGCGGGACGTCACCGTTCGCGAGACGCTCCGGCGGGTCTGGGGCTACG
>Ga0209641_10005597_pt1 | contig 10281 bp, 10 predicted proteins | sample RifCSP16_1_FD_184022 | JGI IMG/M metagenome (GOLD analysis project Ga0209641, IMG submission 184022) | Soil microbial communities from Rifle, Colorado - Rifle CSP2_sed 16_1 (SPAdes) (version 2) | ecosystem: Environmental > Terrestrial > Deep subsurface > Rock core/Sediment | place: Rifle...
TATCGTTTATCTGCCAATTACGTTCAAAGGCAGTACACGACTTGTATGACACGTTACGCATGAGTATATTACAAAAAGCAATTTTACCATCCAAGATAATCGCATAATTACATCCGAAACAAAGACTCTTCCTGGTTTTTTGGTTTTTCATCTACCTATACTCCAAAAGGGTTAGTAGAAATATTTTTTTAACGAAATAAATGATATTGATATTTACAAAAGAAGTCAATGTAAAAAACCAATTACCTCATAAACAGACTGAGAGTCCGTGTTATATATATTTTTGTTAAAATGATTAAAAATACTTGCAAATTCAATTCTTAGATGTAATATATCTACAAGTAAATCTTACGGATATTTTTCGCCTTCTACAAAGCCCGGGAGGAAGAAAAACAATGACATTGAAAAAACTAAACAAATATGCTGCCCTGTTAATACCTTTGGTATCGTTAACACCGGTTGCATATCTTAAAACAGCTTTTGGGGTAGAAAACCTATATAAGTATGCGAAGCAGGGAGAGAGGTTTCAAACTAGTCAATTGCATCAATTCAAGACTGGTTTAGGCCAGACAATTACTGGATTGGAACAAAAAGCTGATAATCTTGAAGCAAAGAGCCAGAACCTCGAAGGAAAGATCAATGTGCTTGCATCAGAGAAAGATAAGCTCAGCAATGCATATGGACAGATGAAGGCAAAACAATCCGTATTGGAAAAAGATCATGCCAGATTAATGAACAGGATGGCATCGCTGGAAGTCTCTTACAAGAAATTGTCCAGTAAATCCAAGGTAGCCGCAACTCCCAAAAAAACAAAGGCGGCTGCAAAAAAAACGTCTGTTGCACAGAAAACACCCAAAAAAGCCGGCACCAAGCCCAAGAGCACTGCACAAAAAACGGCTGCTAAGAAGACGTCTGATATCCAGAATGCAGAAGATAGCGGTTCTGTAAAGTCCTCTCCTTCAGTAGTGTCTGCAGGGAGAATAACTGAAGAACGACAAAATGAGGTTGCCGGTGGATTAGACATAAAAAAGATTAATGAAAAGGGCATCGAGTATGGTAAAAAGGGGATGTATGACGAAGCAATAAGGGAGTTCCAGAAGGTCGCTGCCATCGAACCGAATATGCCTAATGTCCATTACAATCTTGGTCTTGCTTATAAAAAGAAGGGCATGATAACAGAGGCTGAAAAAGAATTTGCTGAATACGAACGATTAAAGTGACAGAATAACTAGCGAGGCGAACCTCAGATAAAGTTTTTAATATCCTAACCCGAACGAGTCGGAAGAGATTTTTGTTTTAAGAATCGGTGGGGGTAATATATTATAGTTATGTTCTCAACCGACTCGTTCGGGTTAGGATATTTAAAGGGTAAAAGTGCGATGATAGTGTTTGAGAAGTACAGTCGTCTGAAGCAGAAATTTCGAGGTCACCAATTTTGGGCAAAAGGGTATTATGTGAATACGGTGGGGCTGGATGAGGCGAAGGTGTGAAAATATATCCAGGAACAAGAAGAGAGCGAGTCGATTGAAGACAAATATGACTCAGACTTAAGTAATCCCTTTTAGGGGAGCAAGTGTGGATGGTAGTAATCATTGTAAATCGTAATTTACATTATTAACAAAGCGGATTTAAAGCATTCCCTAAATAAGCATTGTAAGTAGTCCCTTAAGGGATACCTGTAACAATGCCCTTGTGGGGCTAATCAAGCCACCCGCTATGCGGGTGGTACTGACTTTGTTTCTTGACAACTTTAACTTAAAAATAAATAGATCATCCAAAATGGTGGGTAAAGGATATGAGGAGATAAAAGGTTGGCGATGAGAAAACACAAGAAAATAGTAAGGGTTAAACCAATCGGTGAATATCCCTGTCAGTGGGATGACTTGATCAACTCTCATAAAAAAGCCATTGCGACAATATACACACTTGAGGAAGGAAAAAAGGATAATCTGAAACCTGGGATAACAAAGGGAAAGGACGGAATCTATGATATTGTTGTGCACTCAAATGAGATCAATAATGAAGTAGTGCCTTGAAGGATTTAGAAAAGGTTACCGGTAAACAGTATATTTTTGCTGGTTCTCCTTCCAATCAAGACAAGATTATCGCCTATGCCGAAAGGCTTATGATACCTTTGAAGAAATACGGCAATCCACAAGTAGGATATGATTTTTCTAAGGCAAGAACTCAAATTAAAAGCCGGTTTATAATCTGGGTAATTACCATTCCCATCCCTTTGCTGGTTCAATCGTCCTCGATTGAACCGAAACATTTCGACTCACAGAAAAGAACACTGAGATCGCAAAGGTTGTTAAAGAATAGATAAAATAATTATACGGATTTCCCCTTTATATTTGTTTTTCTCTGCGTTCTTCGCGCCCTTGCGGTGAACTGTGTATCCCAACCGTCCAATCAGGATCGTATCTGGCGTGGCAGCTCGGACAGAGGAGGATGATTTTGCAGGTCTCTTTTGTTATCCGCACAAATGAGGCGTGGAAACCATCGTCGTACCCGCAATTGGGACAGATATGAAGGTCCTTCTCTATTTTTATTGAAACTGGCCTTGGTGTCTTGTTTTCCAAGTACTTGCTCCTTTATTTATTATTAACGCCATTGCTTTTGCTGGTTCAATCGTCCACGATTGAACCGAAACATTTGGTATTTTTCATAATTGGCGCTAGTTCGAAACTTATTGTATGGTTCCAAACTCATGGTTCAATCTACAAGATTGAACCAGCATAATGATTTTTCCATAATCTATTCTGTGTAATCTGCAAAATCTGTGGTTCCTATTCCGCAATTACGATTAAATGGTTGTCGTTCTGGAAGACTTTTCTGGCTAATCGTTCCACATCCTGTACCGTAACCTTTTTCAGCTTTTCAGCCTCTTGCTCATCTGCTTCCGGTTCTTTGTCATCAAGCGCCTTCATGCTGATGTAATAAGCCTGGTTCACCCGATCCAGCCGCCTCATGCCCCGGCGTCCCAAAATGGCATTTATGGTCTTTTGCACCTCTTTTTCTTCGATCTTGGCTTCACGCATGGAGATAATCTCGTCACGAATACCTTTTACGGCATGCTCGATGTTTTCCGGTCGCGTGCCCATTGAGATACGATACCATTGAACACCCCGGTATTTATTGAAGGAAACGCCGATACTATAGGCAAGACCTTGCTTTTCACGCAGGTTGAAAGCGAGCCTGTCACTAAAGATGGTTTCCATTACATAGAGCGCCGGTTGATCTTCCTCGCTCACATCACACGTATTTGCCACATAGATATATGATTGTTGTTTACCCATCTTCTCGCGGACTGTGGTACCAAGCGTCTTGAATGCTGCTGTAAATGCTGGTGGCTGCCAGCCTGCCTCTCCCCAAACACCGCCAAAGCTTTGCTTTACCATTGCCAGAGCTTTATCAATGGAAATATTACCGGAGACCGCCAGGATAAGGTTTGAAGGATTGTAAAACTTACGATAAAAGGCTTTCACATCTTCCAGACGAATCTTTTCCATCTGTTCTTTCTTGCCGGACAACCAGCCGAAGCCGGGATTATTTTTGAACAGATTATCGTAGAAAATTCTATCTGCCACCCTGGGAGTGATCATCGTGTCGTTTTCGGAGAGCATCATGACCTGCTTCTTTGTCTCATTGTATGCCTTTTCTGATAGATTGGGCTGTCTTACCATTTCTGCAAGGAGTTTTAATCCCTGTTCAAAAAAGGTGTCCACCAGTTTCAAACGCATGTATGCAAAGCGTGGAGTATTGTAATAATCGTCAAACGGGATGTAAGGGTCGTCATAGAGTTTCAATTCGGCGCCCATGGATTCTAATGTTTGGTAGAGCGCCTTATCGGGGTGTTCGGTAGTGCCTCCCTCAGAAAGCATTCTCTGCAATATCTCCGTCAAACCCCAATTCTCTTTGCCTTCACTCAGGCTGCGTTCCTTTGCCAGCAAGTGTATTCCTATAACACGGCTATCCTGGTTTTCCTTTATTACCACGGTGATGCCATTTTCCAGGTTTTCTTTATGGTATTTGTTGGGCGATTGCGGAGCAGTTTCACCCGTTGGTTTTTCTAAAGGCGGTGACATTACAGTAACCACCGGTATCTGGTTGCTTACATATTGTGCCGCTGCTTTTTGTATGGACTGCGGTGTAACCCTCATCAAATCTGTCATGTAATTCCTGAGAAAATTGTAACCGCCAGCGACAAGGTGAGGGGATTTCATCATGCCATAGTAATGCAAATTTTCCTGCAAATAGATTTCATGGGTTGCCCTTGCGATGAGTGAAGATTGTATTTTATCAATGAGAATTGCTGTCTTTTCCATATCCCGAACGGCTTGCCTTATCAAATCTACCACATCCTCCACATTGTCTTCGGCAGGCAGTTCGGCGGATATTTGCAGTACAGAAAAATCAAGGTTGAACTCCAAGTTTGCGCTGATTTCATGTATCAGGTTTTTGTGCTGTTCCTGTTCAAACAATGTCTTCAAAATCGAATCTTCCCTGCCGCCGAGGAATTCAGTCAAAAATTCTATTGCCTGAAAATCTTCAGTGGTTGGCGGTGGCAAGAGATAACCCATGCTCAGGTATCGACTGTCTTTCGGGAATTTACCCATACCATTTACTCGAATAATACGTAATTTTCCCGGTGGATTCAGTTTTACAGTTCTGCGTTCCGGTATCGATCCTGCCGGATATGGGCCATACTTTTTCTTCACCGATTCAATCATTTCAGAGGTTGAAAAATCACCTATGACCATTAAGGTCATGTTATTGGGTACGTACCACGTCCGATAATATTCCCATACATCTTCACGTTTTAAATGTGAAATGGTAGAAACCGTCCCAAGCACCGGGCGTTCATAAGGTGTCCCTGCATAAAAAGTTCTCTGGAAGTGGTTGTTAATCTGATATTCAGGCCGGTCTGAGCTTTTCCCAATTTCTTCAATGACTATGCCGCGTTCCTTTTCAAACTTTTCATCGGGCAAGGTAGAATTGAAGAGCATATCCGCTTGAATATCCATCCCCTGCGCAATGTACTCCTTTGGCATGAGTATTATGTAGTTGGTATAATCCGGGCCGGTATGGGCGTTATTGTAGCCACCGTAAAAATCCATCTCATCGTAAATCTGTTTCTGAGTGCGTGTTTTTGTGCCGTTGAATAACAGATGCTCGAGAAAATGGGCTGATCCATTACTGGCAGCATCTTCATTGCGACTGCCGGTCTTGACGATAGCAACCACAGCGATCATTGGATTGGCGTGATTTTCGATAAGGATTACTTCCATGCCATTATCCAGGTAAAATATTGTGGCTTGTTGTGTTCCTTTGAACAAAGATTGTATCCGGTCGTTTTGATTTTCACCGTAACACGACAGGCATCCCATCCAGATGGATATCATTATAATCGCAATTATCTTTTTCATGTTTTTTATCAACTCTCCATAACAAATTAGGCATTTAACGACCAACTATTAATTACGAAGGACATCCGTGATTGGGGTAGGGAAGGATTGAGACCTCCCCTCCCACCGAACCGTACAGGCGGCTTTCCAGTCAGTGGTTACCCCTTCGGGATTGACAGGCTAATGCATGGGCTGCGGTTACTGTGAACAACCCGTGATTAGCAAAGTACGCATTTGGCCATCTCTGGTGGTCTGCACCTCGTCCTCTTCCTTTATCTCCCCGGCGCTTTCTCAGGATGCTCCTCAGTCTCATTCGTATCCAACTGTCTATTCTCGGAAATGTCATTTTGTGGCTGTGTTTAAAGTATTCCTAGCGCGGCTATGCCGCAACCAAAAGTGGTGTAAAACCGTTCTCCAATAGTGTATATTTGATTTTTTTAAAGTGGAATCCTAACCACTGGAATCATACACGATAGAGGAGGAGGGCAATGGAGAAGTTTCTTGAAAGATATTATAGCAAAATCACCGGAGTACTTTCAACCTTTGATCGAATGATATTTAAAGGGCATATTTTGCCATTTTTTCAAAAAAGTAATAGACATTATTATTTGTTTCGGGAGACCACAAGGGGTTCGCATTAAACACCGCATGAAGAAGAATTCTCTAAAGATGTATGATAAATGGAGTGTCTTAAGAATAGAGACAACCATTAATAACCCACGGGAGTTTAAAATATACCGTAGGGTAGAGCGGTGCGGGAAAAAGGTAATGAGATGGGTGCCTATGGGTAAGAGCGTATTCAATCTTTACCGTTATGCTGAAGTGTCAAAAAGCGCCAATGAGCGTTATCTGGGAGCATTGTCTGCTGTCGTACCATTGAACGATTGTGTAAGAGAACTGGAGCAACTCGCTCAACCTGTTCAGGATGGACAGAATAGGTATTCCGGATTTAATCCGTTATCCCCGGAAGCAACCAAATTATTTGAAGCCGTTTTAGACGGCTCTCACAGTATTAATGGTTTTAGAAATAAAGATTTGAGGACACAATTGTTTGGTAATACAAAATCAGCAGAAGAGATGAAAAAGAAAGTCCTCCCAATGAATATGAAAAAAGTTGCCTAAAAAACTTACAAAATAAAGAAGTTTTTACAGAGTAATACTATATCATTACACGGGATGACCGTCTGGAGAAGATAGCCGAGGATATTGTAGCTCACTTTAGAAACCGAGGCTATCAGGGTAAAGCGATGGTGGTATCCATAGATAAGCAGACTGCTGTAAAGATGTATGACAAAGTCCAGAAGTACTGGAAGAAATACATTGAACAATTAAAAACAGACGTAGGGGGGTATTGTAATACGCCCGTAGAGACACAAAATCTTGCGTCTCTACAGGAAAAAATTAAATTTATACAAGAGGACCGATATGGCGGTGGTGGTAAGCGGGGAGCAGAATGAGATTGAAAGGTTTAGGAAACTGGGGCTTGATATTGAAAAGCACCGCAGGCGGATGGTAAAGGAGTAGCTGGCCGAGAAGTTCAAAGACCCGACTAACCCGTTTCGGATTGTGTTTGTCTGTGCCATGTGGATGACAGGGTTTGATGTCCCGTGTTTGTCAACCATCTACCTTGACAAACCCATAAGAAACCATACCCTTATGCAGACCATCGCCAGGGCAAACAGGGTATTTGGCGATAAAACGAATGGGTTGATCGTTGATTATGTGGGGGTGTTCAGAGAACTCCAAAAGGCACTTGCAATATATGGCTCAGGGTCAGGAGGAGGAGGAGGGATTAGAGAGGGTGAGATGCTGGTCAAGCCCAAAGGTGAACTCACCAAAAAACTGGAGAAGGCTATTGAAGAAACAGAGAGTTTTTGCAAGGGAAAAGGAATCGATATTCAATGGATAATCAGCAGCGATAGGCTTGAGAAGATCAAGCTCATCACGGATGCCGTTGATACTATTTTAGTAAATGATGAATCAAAGAGAAGATATCTTACGCTTTCTTCTCAAGTGAGTAAGTTGTTCAAGGCAATCCTTCCTGATCCGCAAGCGAACAGGTTTTATGAAAAATGCGCGTTGTTTACGGTGTCAGCGGATAAAATCAAATCGGTATCTGGTGAAGTAGATATAACAGATGTTATGGGGAAAGTAGAACATTTACTTGACGAATCCATAGAAGCAGAGGGATACGTAATTAGAGAACCTCATGAGCCTCATGGGGATCATATCATTGATCTGTCTCAGATTGATTTTGATGTATTGCGAAAGAAGTTTCTTGAAGGGCGAAAGAACACGCAGATTGCCCAAATAAAAGCCGCAATCAAGTCTAAACTGAACAGAATGGTCAGATTTAACAGGTCAAGGGTTGACTTCCTGGAAAAGCTCCAGCGGCTTATAGAGGAATATAATTCAGGTGCGATCAACATTGAGCTATTTTTTGACAGATTGCTTACATTCGTAAAGAAATTGAATGAGGAAGAAAAAAGGGGTATTGAAGAGAATCTGACCGAAGAAGAACTTGCTTTATTTGATCTGCTCAAAAAACCGGATATGACCAGGAAAGAAACGCAGCAAGTAAAACTTGCTTCTAAAGAATTATTGGGTAAGCTGAAAAAAGAAAAGCTCGTTATCGATTGGAGGAGGAAGCAACAGGCAAGGGCAGATGTGCTTCTTACCATTGAGACGATACTTGATGCAAAACTCCCCCGAAGTTATACACCGGAACTTTACAAACAAAAATGCGTTAGTGTCTTCCAGCATATATATGACTCGTATTATTGGGCGGGAAAGAGCATTTACACAAATGCCGCTTGAGAAAGATAAGGTACTATGAGGATGAAAATATGCTTAGACACGAGGCATATTTAATTTTGTATAAGTTCGTGAGACTACAACTTTCCCAGGATGATGCTGGCATTGTGTCCACCGAAACCGAATGAATTGGAAAGTGCCTTCTTGATATTCTTTTTTTCACGGGCAACATTGGGGACAAAATCCAGACCTGAGCATTCAGGATCTGGTGTTTGATAATTAATGGTTGGTGGAATAATCCCTTCCTTGATCACCATGGTGCAGATGATTGCTTCTACGCTCCCCGAAGCGGCAAGTTGATGACCCAGCATGGACTTTGTAGAACTGATGGGTATTTTGTGTGCTTTCTCTCCAAAAACCTTCTTTATGGCTTTTATTTCAATATTATCCCCGATTGGGGTTGATGTAGCATGTGCATTAATATAATCAATTTCCTCAGAATTGCACTGTGCGTCTTTAAGGGCGCTCGTCATACATTGCATTGCACCATTACCATTTGGTTCTGGCGCTGCAATATGATATGCATCTCCATTGAGTCCATACCCCAGTACCTCTGCATAGATATTTGCCCCCCTGTTCCTTGCTGTCTCAAGTTCTTCAAGCACAATAACACCAGCGCCCTCAGAAATGACAAAACCATCCCGGTCTTTATCGAATGGCCGGCTGGCCTTTTGCGGGGCGTCATTGCGGGTAGAAAGCGCTTTCATAGCGCTAAACCCGGCAAGACCTAAAGGACTGATTACCGCCTCTGAACTACCAGCAATCATGATATCTGCATCACCTCTTTGGATAATACGGACAGCTTCTCCTATAGCATTGACGCCTGTGGTACACGCCGTTACCAATGCATAATTGGGGCCTTTCAGTCCAAATCGTATTGCCACCTGCGCCGATGCGGCGTTGACCATCAGTTTAGGGACCATGAAAGGAGAAATTCGGGAAGGCCCTTTATTGATGAGAATTCCATGTTGGGTCTCAAGCTCTAACAAACCTCCCATCCCTGAACCAATCACAACCCCAATTCTCGTCTGGTCAAAGCCTTCCAATTTCAGCCCGGCATCCTCTACAGCCAGGATTGCAGCAGCAACAGCGAATTGTGCAAAGCGATCTAACCGGCGTGCCTCCTTAATCTCAAACCATTTAGTCGGATCAAAGTCGCTGACCTCGCCTCCGAAGTGTACTTCATGAGCAGAGGTATCAAAAGAAGTAATGGGCTTTATGCCGCTTTTCCCTTCACAGAGCGCCGACCAGATTTGTTTTTTCTCAAGCCCAAGAGGTGTAATAGCGCCAACACCGGTAATAACGACTCTTCGTCGTTCCTGCATTTTATTTGTGTTCCTCTATGTATTTAATGGCGTCTCCCACCGTCCGTATCTTTTCTGCTTCTTCATCCGGGATGTTCATATCAAAGGCGTCTTCAAATTCCATAATCAGTTCTACGGTATCCAAAGAATCCGCCCCCAGATCATTAATAAATGACGTTTCTTTGGTAATTTGTTCGGCTTTTACACCCATTTGCTTGGTAATAATCTCTTTGACCTTCTCTTCTACTGCTGACACTGTTTTACCTCCTTATCATAAAATTAAATTGTATAGGAATTTTCATTTTATTCATGCGGGTTTCAGGGTGGCATGGATTATTCCCCTCTTGGGAGGGGTTAGGGGTGGGTTCCTTGGTCGTGAAATTTCAGTGAACCCCATTAGAAAGTTTGGAAGATGCTTCAAACCCCTCCCACACTGTATTTTCTCAAACTCCTCCCTTTCGGACGGAGACTCCTTTCTAACGGGGTGAATATCTCACGAATTACCGACTTACCCACCCCTAAAACCCCTCCCAAGAGGGGACTTTCTAACTTGATTCCACCATATTTTTAAATGCTTCTACCGTGTCAATATTTTTGATTTCTTGAGTAGAGTCAATCCTTTTCATAAGGCCCGATAGAGATTTTCCGGGGCCTATTTCATAAAACTGATTAAATCCGTCACGGATCAGCATGGAGACTGATTGGCGCCACCGTACCGGACTATTGAGTTGTTTTGCCAAAGATATTTTTATCTC
>Ga0209641_10005598_pt1 | contig 10279 bp, 8 predicted proteins | sample RifCSP16_1_FD_184022 | JGI IMG/M metagenome (GOLD analysis project Ga0209641, IMG submission 184022) | Soil microbial communities from Rifle, Colorado - Rifle CSP2_sed 16_1 (SPAdes) (version 2) | ecosystem: Environmental > Terrestrial > Deep subsurface > Rock core/Sediment | place: Rifle...
ACTTCCAGGTGTATCGGATCGGGCAGAGGAAGGCTTTTCGGATCATCCCCGAGCCGAAGGTCAGGGTTCGGCGATCTCGGCGGTAGTGAGGGGGTCTGCGGCCCCCGGGCGCGGTTCCTCGAGCCCTGCTTGGAGAAAGGTCCAGGCTCTCGCCATACGCGACCAAACAGAACACTAACTGCAGGCCTTCAGCAAGGCAGCCAGTACGCCGAGGGCGAGAGCCGCGAGGCCTATGACGACAGTGCCGACTAGCCCGATGGCTGCCAACGTAGCCGCGACCCTCGCAAGGCTCTCTCCGAGCCCGGTGACCGGAGAATGCCTTCTGGACGCTGGAGGCGCCGAAGGGGCGCTGGGCCTTTGCACCGGGGCGGCGGCGTCGGGCACCAGATAGAACGTGGGCTTTTGGTTCTTGGCAATCCGGGCGCCGCAGGGGCACCGCCAATCTGCCGGCGACCCTGCCAAAGAAACGGTGACCTCTCCCTTACACTTCCGGCAGGAATACACCATGGCAGTGGCGCGCCCGACCAGTAGGAGCAATTCCGCGAGCAGGTCCGGCTGAGTCCGGCGGTCACCGAGGAAGGAAGCGGGGACGCGACCCATGGACGCTGAGGATAAGCGAAAGTGTGTGCCGTTTCGAAAAGAGGCAGGGCTGCGAAATTACCTGCGGTGCTGCAGCCGCTTTACATAATATGTCTTATCGGAAGCTAGAAATGCTTGAAAACGGGGGGCCCCAACCGCCGCCTCATGAGCCCGGGGGCCAACCTAATAACAAAGGCCCGAAGGAAACGTCCGGCCTCGGGTCCGGGCTGTCATCGACCTCGAGGAGGTTCCCCGACAGGCCCTTGTCTAACGCCAGCGCCATGCCTCGTCGTCAAACCGCGTGGCGGTCGGCTGATCAAGCAAGCGGTCATCGCCGCGCTCGCGCATCTGGCGAGCGGCTTTCGCCCAGCCCAGGCGAGGCTGTCGACGTGAAGTGATCAGCACAGGGTCTCTAAAGACCTGAGCGTCAATCTCCTGTTGGAGAGCCGCCTCCTCGCTCTGAGGCTTGGGCGTGCGAGCGCCGCCGGTATTCGCCAGGCGAATTGGCCGTGCTCTCATGCCACACCCAAGTCACATTGTATCTGTGCACCCTCTCGGCGGACTGTCACGCGCAGTCGAGACGGTCCACATTCCCGTCGGGCCTCTGGTGTCCGACTCTCGGTCAAAACTCAGGGAGCCCGACGGCCGTTCGCCCTGTTTGCGACCTTCCTACGAGTGGCCGTGGCTTCCGCTCAAGAATGAGGATGAGAGTTTCTTATTGAAGTAATTACCGGAGGATGCGATCCTGGGGAGGGTCATTTGGAGTTCCGTTGGAACGAGTGGAACGTCGAACACGTCGTGCGGCACGCGGTCGAACCCGAAGCGGTCGAGCACGTCGTCGAGAACACGACGAGCCCGTTTCCGCGCCGGATCGGCGGAGACAAGTTGCTCGTGTGGGGTCCCGATCCGGAAGGAGGGCTGCTGCAGGTTATCTTCGTCCTCGACGAGGACGGAACCGCCTACGTCCTGCACGCTCGACGCCTGACGGCGCGCGAGAGGCGGCGTTACCGGAGGCAAGTACGATGAATCCGAGAAAGAGCCTCGTCGCGAAGTACGAGAGCCTGAAGCCCGAAGAGCTACGCGAGGCGACGAAGGTGTTCGATGAGGAGATGGTCATCGACAAGTCGCAGCCTCTGACAGCGGCGGAGCGGAAAGCTTGGCAGACGGCCCGCCGCAAACCCGGCCGGCCCCGAAAGGGCGCGGGAGTGAAGGTGATCTCGGTCAGCGTGGAACGGGGGCTGCTGGCGCGATCCGACGCGCTCGCCAGGAGCTTGGGCATCAGCCGGGCTTCTCTCATCCAGCGTAGCCTCAAGGCCGTCCTGGCAGCTGAAGGCCGGTTGTCGCCCGGGGGAACGGCTTCGCGCTAGGGCCGGATAGGCGACAGGGATACGCATAGTGAAGACGACGGTGGAGATCGCTGACGACCTGCTGGACCAGGCCAAACGCATTGCACAGGAGGAAGGCACGACCCTGAGGGCCCTCGTGGAAGAGGGCCTGCGGCACTCACTCGAGGGTCGGCACGAGCGTCATCGGCCGTTCAAGCTGCGGAAAGTGACCTATGGATCCGGAGGCTTGCAGCCGGACCTCGGGGACCGCGGCTGGGAGCGTCTCCGGGAGCTCGCATTCGAAGAGCGCGGGGCGTGATCGCCCCCAAACCACGCTGTAAAGGACCGGGCTGCCTGGCCTCCTGTGCGCACTCGCCGAAGGCGTCAGGATTGTGGCGCGCAGGTTCACGATGCTCCCATCTCCAACCGGTGCGGACCGGGACTTCAGCCGCTTTCCAAGCCTCCGGGTACGAAACCCGCTTGTGGGCTGAGAAAGCGGGGTTGCAGAAGCCCTGCCGTCGGCTAGAATAGGCGGTCGGAGGAGCGAGCCCGCCGCTCGAGGAAAGCATCAAATGCCCAAGCGAGTCCTCGTCGTTGACGATCACGTACCAACGCGGGCGCTCATCCGAACGATCCTCGAGGCGGAGAAAGGCGAGCAGTTCGAGGTCAAGGAAGCCGGCTCGGGCACGGAGTGCCTCAAGGCCGCGGATCGCAGTGGACCGTTCGATCTCATTCTCCTCGACGTGAACCTGCCGGACATGGACGGCTACTCCGTGTGCCGCGCCCTGCGGCACGTGGACAAGAAGGTCCCCGTCGTCTTCGTCACCGCAAAGGGCGACCTCAAGGACTACACCGCGGGGCGGGAGGCGGGAGGCGACTCTTACCTGGTCAAGCCCATCGCCCGGGCGGCGCTGCGCTCCATCGTCCATCTCTTCACGAGCATCGAGAGATCCAGGGCGACCGGGGCTGGCTCGTAGCCTCCCTCGATGCTCCCGGCGTCGGCCGGACCCATCGGGCACGTCGCGATCCTTCACGAGGACGCCTTTCAGGGCGAGGCCCTCGCCCGCATCTTCCGCACCGCCGGGCACCGGCTGAGCGTGATCGTCCCCGGCCGTCGGGTGGTCCAGAGCATCGTCGATACCGCCCCCGACCTCCTCGTGGGCTCGCTCTCGCTTCTCGATCCCCCGCTCGCGGCGGTGGTGCGCGGGGTGCGCCAGGCCCTCGGATCCGACCTCAGGATCCTGGTGCTCTTCAGCTACGACGCCTCGGTCGTGCCAGCCGAGGTCGACGATGTCTTCCGCACGGACCCCTTCGACGCCGCCGAGCTGGTCCTGCGCGCGGGGCGGCTCTTGCGCGAGCAGGCCGAGCATCGGGTCCTCCAGAAGAAGACCCAGGAGCTGCTCGGGCTCTACAAGATGTCCTGGGCCTTCTCGCTCGCCGGAGGGGCGGAGGCGCTCTACGCCCACGTCGCGCGCCACAGCGCGGAGATGCTGAAGGCGGGCCGGGGCCTCGTGCTGCTCTACGACGCGGAGCGGCGCCAGATGGTCGGCCAGATGCCCGGGTTTGGCCTCACCCCGGAGCAGGTGTCGCGCGTCCGCTACTCGGTCGACGGCGAGGCGCGGTCGCGTTGGAACTTCCGGCGCAATGGGCCGCTTCTCTCGAACAAGGCGCAGGCCGACACGCGGCTGCTCCCCGACCTCGTGGCGGCCTTGGGAGTGCGCTCGCTCCTCGCGGCGCCAATCGCCCGCGGACCCGAGATCCTCGGGCTCCTCGCCGTGGGCGACCGTGCGAACAACGCTCACTTCACCGACGAGGACCTGAACCTGCTGCTCGCCCTCGCCGGGCAGGTGACGATCGCGGTCGAGAACCTGCGCCTCCACGACCAGATCAAGAAGGCGAACGAGCTGCTGCAGGAGTACGACCGTCTGAAGAGCGAGTTCGTCGGGATCGTGGCCCACGACTTCCGAAAGCCCCTGATGGCGATCCGCGGCTTCGCCGAGCTCGTGCTCGAGGAGCCCGAGCTCCCCCTCGAGTCGCGCCAGGAGTTCATGCGCACGGTGATCAACGAGAGCGAGCACCTCGCGCTGCTCGCCAACGACACGCTCCTCATCACCCAGATCGAGACCGGTCAGTTCAGCTTCAACTTCAGCGAGATCGACATCGGCCCGTTCATCCTGGACGCCGTGCCCCTGGGACTGTCCGACCACTCGGTGCTGATGGACGTCCCCCCGGGCTTCCCGAAGATCTGGGCCGACCCCGAGCGGCTCCGCCAGCTCCTCACCAACCTCGTGACCAACGCCGTCAAGTACTCCCCGGAGGGTGGCTCGATCATCGTGCGCTGCCGCGAGCGCGGGGGGCAGCACGTGGGGATCGAGGTCGTGGACCACGGGCTGGGGATCCCGACCGAGCAGATCGGGCGGCTCTTCCAGAAGTTCGCCCGGGTGCGGAGCGACGAGCACATGAAGATCTCCGGCAGCGGGCTCGGCCTCTACATCTGCCGCCTCATCGTCGAGGGGCACGGCGGGCAGATCTGGGTGGAGTCGGAGTTCGGCCGCGGGAGCACGTTCGGGATCGTGCTGCCGGTCGACGCCCGCGCCGCGAAGAAGCCGGCGGGCGCGGAGGAGCGGCCGGAGGCGGCCACCCCCGAGAAGACGAAGGACGGTCCAGCGACCTAGGGGCGCCTCGAGGGTCGCGCGGAAGCGCGAGCGCCCCTAGCCTCGTCGCCGTAAGAAACGCTCGACCACCGAAAGGCGGGGCTCGATCGCGATAGGCGGGTTGCGGTGCGGGCCTCGCCGCGCATGGAAGGCCATCACCGCCTCCGGGTCCTTGAGGACGTGGCCGGTGAGGACGGCCACGACGGAGTCGCGGCGGCGGATCACCCCCGCCCGGACGAGCCGGCGAACACCCGCCACCGCCGCCGCCGAGGCGGGCTCGCAGCCGAGCCCCGACGCGTCCACGACCGCCTTCGCCTCGAGGATCTCGTGGTCGCTCACGGCGGTGACGAGGCCCCGCGTCTCGCGGATCGTGCGCACGGCGCGGTCGTGGCTCGCGGGGTCGCCGATGCGGATGGCGGTGGCGACCGTGCGCGCCCGGAGGCGGAAGCGCCGAGAGAAGCCGACGCGGAAGCTGCGGTAGAAGGGGCTGGCCCCGCGCGCCTGCACGGAGACGACGCGCGGCAGCCGACGGATGAGCCCCAGGCCCATCGCCTCTCGGAGCGCCTTGCCAAAGGCGGCGGTGTTGCCGAGGTTGCCCGCGGGCACCACGACCCAGTCCGGCGGCTCCCAGCCCCGCTGCTGGAGCACCTCCCAGACGATCGTCTTCTGCCCCTCGATGCGCCAGGGGTTGATGGAGTTGAGGAGGGCGACACCGAGCCGATCCGAGGCCTCGCGGACGAGGCGAAGGCACGCGTCGAAGTCCCCCCGGACGAGGAGCGTCCTCGCGCCGTAGGCGAGGGCCTGGGCGAGCTTCCCCGCCGCCACCTTCCCCGCCGGCACCAGGACGAGGGCGGGCAGCCCCGCCTGGGCGGCGTAGGCGGCCATGGAGGCGGAGGTGTTTCCGGTCGAGGCACAGGCGACGGCGGAGGCGCCCGCGCGCAGGGCGTGCGTCACCGCGACCGTCATGCCGCGGTCCTTGAAGGAGCCGGTGGGGTTCTCGCCCTCGTGCTTGAGGGCGATGTCCTCGAGGCCGACCCAGCGATCGATGCGCTCGCGTCGATAGAGGGGAGTGTTGCCCTCGGGGTGCGTGACGAGAGGCCCTCGCCCGGGCAGGACGAGCTCCCGAAAACGCCATACCCCACTCCCCTGCCCCGCCTCGGCGGGCGCCGCCCGTCGTCGGTCGAAACGACGCCGCAGCGTCCGGCCCGAGACCGAGGGCGAGTGCTCGACGTCGAGGAGACCCCCGCACGGACACTGCGTCCGCGGCGAGAGGGCCGCAAACTGCCCCCCGCACGCAGGGCACACCAGGCGAGGTGCGCTCATGAGACGAGCCGCGCCCCCTGCTCGTCGGCCGACGCGATGTGAGTACGGGTGGTGATGCCGGCGCTGCCGTAAGCCGAGGCGGCGGCCGTCCCCGCCGCCTCGCTATCGCGATCGGAGGCGATGGCGACGAGCGTCGGGCCCGCCCCGCTCACCGCCACGCCCAGCGCCCCCGCCTCGAGAGCGGCCGCCCGGGCCGCGGCGTAGCCCGGGTAGAGAGCGATGCGCGCCGGCTCCGCGATACGGTCGACGACGGAGGTGCGGATGAGGTCGCCGTCCCCGCGCTCGAGACCGAGGAGGAGCCCGGCGAGGGCCGCCGCCTGGGCGACGGCATCCGCGCGCGACACGTCGCGCGGGAGAACGGAGCGGGCACGTGCGGTCTCGACGCCGTAGGCGGGGAGGACGAAGACGAGCCGGAGCGAGGGGTGGATGCGTACCCGCGCCCACCGCAGTGGCTCGAGGCCGAGCACGAGCACCGCCCCGCCGAGGAGCGAGGGCGCGACGTTGTCGGGGTGGCGGCCGGCGACGACGGCCTCCGCCTCGAGGGCGGCCTCGAGGAGGGCCTCCGTCCCGAGTGGAGTGCCGAGCAGCGCGTTCACGGCGACAGCCCCCGCGACGGCGGAGGCGGCGCTGCCTCCGAGGCCGCCCGCGAGCGGGAGGCCCTTCTCCACCTCGAGCTCGACACCGAGGTCGAGGGCCCCCGCCCGGCGTAGGACGGCCGCCGCGGCGAGGGCGCCCGTATTGCGGCCCGCCTCCAGGGGGATGCGGGGATCGGAGACGGACCGCACGCGCACGCCGAGCCGGTCGGCGCGCTCGGCCACCACACGGTCGCCCAGGCCGCCGACGGCGACACCCAGGCAGTCGAAGCCGGGGCCGAGGTTTGACGTGGAGCCGGGGGCGTAGGCGTGGGCGCGGTCCATTTCGATCGAGGGTGCGGTGCACGATAGCGCAAAAGAGCGGCGGGGCGGAAGCGTTGGGCCACGCGGCATCGCTTCCGGTCACACGCAGTGCGCGTGCTAGGATGCCGAAAAGATGACCTTCGCCGCGCTCCGGCCGCAGATCCTCGACCGCTACATCGTCCACGAGATGCTGCCCCCGACCGGGGTCGGCCTGCTCGTCTTCACCTTCGTGCTGCTCATCGACCAGATCCCGCGGCTCCTCGCCGTCCTCGTCGCCCGCAGCGCCGATCTCACCACGATCGTCCGTGTCTTCCTGAACCTGCTGCCCAGCATCTTCGCGGTGACGATCCCCATGGCGTTCCTCCTCGGGGTGCTGCTGGCCTTCGGCCGCCTCGCGAGCGAGAGCGAGATCGTGGCCCTCCGCGCGGTCGGGGTGAGCCCGTTGCGGCTGCTCGTCCCCGTGATGATCCTCGCGACCGCCGCCGGCCTGGTGACCTTCTATGTCATCGCGGTGGCGCTGCCGGCGGCGAACCAGGTGCACCGCGAGCTCGTCTTTTCGCTGGTCGTGACCAAGGCCCGCACCGCGGTGAGGGCTCGGGCCTTCACCGACGACCTGCTGCCGGGGCGGATGATGCTCTACGTCTCCGACATCGCCGCCGACACCGGAGAGTGGAAGAACCTGCTCATCCACGACACCCGCGACGTGCGCGAGCACCGCCTGATCCTGGCCCGGACCGGGCGCCTGGTGATCGAGAAGGAGCGGCAGAGCGTGCGCGTCGAGCTGGGGGCGGGCACGCAGCACACGTTCTTCCCCGGCCGCGCCGCCGAGTACCAGGAGGGACAGTTCGCCACGATGGGCTTCGATCTTCCCTTCGAAGAGTTCTTCCCCAAGCTCCCCCTCGCCAAGGGAGACCGGGAGATGACGCTCGGCGAGCTGCAAAGAGAGATCGACGCCAGCCGGGCCCGAGGCCAGGGGCCGAAGGACTGGGGCCGCTTCGCGGTGGAATGGCACAAGAAGTTCGCCATCCCCGGCGCCTGCATCGTCTTCGGCGTGCTCGGGCTCGGGCTCTCGCTCGGCAGCCGCAAGGAGGCGCGCTCGGCCGCGTTCGCGCTCTCGATCGCGGTGATCTTCGTCTACTACGTGTTCATCCGCTTCGGCGAGCAGGCGGGCGATACGGGGGTGATGCCCGCCTGGCTCGCGATGTGGGGGGCGAACGTCGTGCTCGGGGCGGTCGCGGTCGTCCTCATCTGGCTCAACCACCGCGAGGCCGCGTTCGACCCCCTCGCCCCCGGCCACTACCTCCTCTGGCTGCCTATCGTGAGGCGGCGGCCGGTCGCCCGCCCCGCGGCCGTCGCCGCGAGCGCGGCGCGACCGGTCGTCGTCCTGAGGATCCCGCGCATCAGGCTGCGCTTCCCCTCCATCCTCGACCGGTACATCGCCTGGGGCTGGCTCGGCAACTTCTTCCTCGTCGGCCTCGCCTTCGCCTCGATCTACCTCCTCGCCGAGTTCATGGACCTCTTCGACGACATCCAGCAGAACCGGGTCAGGGGGCGGGTCGTCCTCCACTACTACGGCTTTCACCTCTTCCAGATCCTGTTCACGGTGGCGCCGGTGGCGGTCCTGGTGGGGGTGCTGATCACGCTCGGCATCCTCGCCCGCCGAAACGAGATCACCGCCATGAAGGCGGGAGGGATCAGCGTCTACCGTGCGGCGGGGCCGGTGGTGGGCATGGGGCTGCTCGTGAGCCTGCTCCTCTACGGCATGCAGGAGTACCTGCTGCCGGAGACGAACAAGGTCGCCGCCGCCGACTTCAACGTGATCAAGGGTCGCCCCCCGCAGTCCTCGGACCAGTTCGACCGGAGATGGATCCTCGCCAGCGACGATCGCTTCTACAACTACGACTACCTTGTCGAGCGCCTCCGCGCCCAGCGACGGGGCCTGGCGGAGCGGGCGGGCCGCGACGAGTTCGCCCTCTACGGCTTCTCGGTCTACGACGTGGACCCCAAGAGCTGGGAGCTGCGGGAGCGGCTGTTCGCCGCCCGCGCCGCGTGGGACCCCGCCTCCCGCACCTACGACCTCGAGCGGGGCTGGCGCCGGACGATCCGCCCGCGGGCCGCCTTCCGCAGCTTCAGCGCGGAGCGCGTGCGGGCGATCGGCCCCGAGCCCGGGGGCGAGATCGAGCCCCCCGCCTACTTCCGCCGCGAGGAGCGTCCCTCGGACACGATGGGCTTCGGCGAGCTGAGCGCCCACATCGCCTCCCTCGAGGCGCGCGGCTTCGACGTGGCCGCCCTCAAGGTCCAGCTCCACCGCAAGCTGGCCTTCCCGATGGTCGGGGCGATCATGACCCTCCTCGGAATCCCGTTCTCGTTCGTGGTCGCCCGCCGGGGGGCCCTTTATGGGATCGGGATCTCGATCGTGATCGGGATCGTCTATTGGGCCTTCCTCGGCATCTTCGAGGCCCTCGGCAACAACGCGCTGCTCCCCGCCGCCCTCGCCGCCTGGGCCCCCAACCTGCTCTTCGGCGCCACGGGCCTCTACCTGCTGCTGACCGTGGACACCTAGCTAGGGGCTCGGGGGTCGCGCTCGCGCGCTCGGGCCTGACCGACGCGGACGCCTCGGCATTCACCAACACGAGCGCGCTCTCGCGCGACCCCTCTCGCCCGGAGAGGAGCCGCGACCGCATCAGTCCTTCAGTAATACAGCGCGAGGTCGGACAGCCAGATCGTTCCCTGCGTGCCGGGCTTGTCCGCGGCGTGGTCGAGCACGAAGACGAGCGCCTGCACCTTGTCGAGGTCGAGACGGCCGTCCGTCCGCTTGTTGATGGTGCGGAAGCGGTCGAACGGCAGGCGTACCTCCCGCCATTGCGGGGAGGTGCGGACGGAGGCGAGCCACCACTCCTCCCCCTCGTCGGCGGAGGCGGGGTTGCGGTCGCGCACCTGGACCCAGATCCGGTAGACCCCGTCGGCGCGGAGGCGGAAGCTCATCCCGGCGTGGCCGGAGATACCCCGCTCCTGGCGGTTGACGAGGGCGCACCACGTGAAGGGACGGCCAGCGTCGGGCGCGCCCAGACGGAACCTAAGTCGCTGCGCGGGGCCTCCCTCGGGTCCACCCTGGGAGTCGAGGACCTTCGGATCAACCCACGACGAGGCGTCGGCCTCCGCCTTGAACTCCCAGGTCCCCGGGAGGCTCTCGAGCGGGAAGACCTCCCGGGCGGGAGGAGGCGGGCCCGCGAAGGCGGCCGCCCCCGACCGGGCGTCGAGCTCGAAGGGGGTGAAGACGTAGACGGGGTTGGTGATGACCCAGGGTATGGGCCAGCCGGGGACACGGACCTCGACGCGGTAGACAGCCTTGCCGGGGAGCCCGATCTCCAGGCGCTCGGTCGCCTCCGCCAGGACGTGACCGTCGCGCCGCAGGACGATGCGCGCGCCCTTCGGCACGCGCCCGCCGATCCGCGCCCGCAGACCCCGCACGACGGGCACCGACTCCCCCATCGAGATCGGA
>Ga0209641_10005602_pt1 | contig 10271 bp, 10 predicted proteins | sample RifCSP16_1_FD_184022 | JGI IMG/M metagenome (GOLD analysis project Ga0209641, IMG submission 184022) | Soil microbial communities from Rifle, Colorado - Rifle CSP2_sed 16_1 (SPAdes) (version 2) | ecosystem: Environmental > Terrestrial > Deep subsurface > Rock core/Sediment | place: Rifle...
CCTCGGCCCAATACTGGGCGCGGCGATCATCAACGCCATCACCGTGGCCGCCGCCGGGCATCTGGCAAATCGCGGCCTCCCCCCGCCTGTGTTGGTCAGCTCCAACTTGCCCGAGGGAGATTCCCACAACGCCCGCCTGGTCGCCCGCTATCGGGCCCGGCTGGCTCGCTCTCTCGTCCCCACAGCGGACGCGAAGCCGGCGAAGACCTAGCCCTCCGTCCGGGGGACCGTCGGCCGGCGGCTCGCTCCGGGAGGTCGGGGATTTTCCGGAGGAGCCCTGGTCGGGGCCGTGCCGGTTCGAGTCGAAAAGGTGCAGGAGAACGTTGCTATGCCGGAGATGACGCCACGCGAACGCGTGCTGACCGCCCTGGCCCACAAGGAGCCGGACAGGCTCCCGGTGGACTTCATGGGCACGGCCTCCTGTATGGTCGATGCGGCCTACTATGCGCTGCGAGATCGGATGGGCCTTCAAGGGGACGGCCGGATCTTCCGCCGAGGGGAGAACACGCGGTTCTATGATGACCGAATCCTGGAAGCGCTGGGGGTGGACTTACGCAGGGTGTGGCTGCGGGAGCCGGCCGGCTGGGAGCCGCGCCTGGCCGAAGCCGGGACGATCGAGGATGCGTGGGGACTGCGCCGCCGGCGAATCGGCGATCTGCTCAGCTACGTCAACGCGCCTTTGGAAGGTGCGACGGTGAGTGACCTAGCCCGCTACCCTTGGCCTGATCCACGGGCCCCGGGCCGCGTCGAAGGGCTAGCGGAGGAGGCGAAAAGGCTGCACGAAGATGGGCGCTACGCCCTTGTCGCCCGCGGACCCACCCTGGGGATATTCGACCTGGCCCAACGGCTGCGCGGCATGCAGCAGTTTCTGATGGACCTGCTCACCGACAAGCCCTTTGCGTTGGCCTTGATCCACAAGCTCAAGGAAGTGCAGATGGGATTCTACGACGCCCTCCTGACGGCGGTTGGGCCGTATGTGGACATCGTGGAAACCGGGGATGACTACGGCGCGCAGAGCGGCCCGCTGATCTCACCGGGGACCTTCCGCGAGATGATCGCGCCGGCGCGCGGCGAGCTCAACCAGTGGATCAAGAACAAGGCTCCGGGCGCCAAGATCTTTCTGCACTCGGATGGAGCGGTCTTCAAGCTCATTCCCGCATTCATCGAGATCGGCGTCGACATCCTCAACCCGGTGGAGCCGGATGTCCCCGGTAACACGCCGGAGGCCCTGAAGGGGACCTTCGGCTCCGAGCTTGTCTTCCACGGCCACCTCGACAACAAGGGCGCGCTGAGAGGCTCCCTGGAGGATATCCGCGCCGAGGTGCGGCGGGTGACCGACGGCATGGGGCCGGGGGGTGGCTTCATCATGGCACCCACCAATCACATTCAGGTGGACGTCCCTGCGGACAACATCCTCGAGCTCTACCGCTATGCTCACGAATACGGCCGGTATGGAGTGGACCGCCAGACTTGAGGCTGCCATGATCCAGGAGCAGCCGCCCGGGCCTACAAGCATGGGAAGGATCCCCAGGGATCGGCTAAAGCCTCGACTCCACGCGCGCCCTCGGGAGCCGATGCTTTAGCCGGTACGCCTCGGAGGCTTCGCACAACCCGTGCCCCAAGCGAACTCCCATCGCTTCGGCGTCGGGGCCTTACGCACCATGAGGCCTCCCAGTCGGGCGAGGTGCAACCAGATTGGTGCACACCCTCTGCGCTCACGGGAGCGCGGCGTGCTCGCGACGATCGAGAGGTTCTGGGTCTTCGCGAACGCAGGAAGAGGGTCCAAGCGGGCGTAGGTACGTTGGGTCGCTTCTTTCCCCTTGTGCCGTCCGCTTCGATGGTCCCTAGCCCTCCATCACTTTCTTGAGCCTCGCCAAATCCCCCTGAATTTGATTCTCGAACTGCTTCTTCACCGCGCCCTCGGCGAGCTTGAACAGGCCGCCCGGTTCCCCTTCGCCGATCGTGGTCATTTTGGCGCCGCCTTCCGCCACTTCGTAGGTCTGGGTGATTTGAAAGTGGATTGGCCCCGACACCGTCTTCAGGGTGATGCTCTTGTTGGGCTGGTAGGCGATGACTTCCAGCTTCGAATCCAGATCTCGGCCCAGGAACTTGCGCACGTCGGTAATCTGGGTCCCCACTCCGATCGGGCCCTGGGACGTAATACGCGACTCCACCAGCCCCTCCTGCCATTTCGTGCTGTTGGCGGGATTGTTGGAGAATGCGAAGACCTCTTCCACCGGCCGGCTAATCAGCACACTGGCTTCCACCTTGATCATCTCTCTCCTCCTTTTGGCGGCGACAAACTTCTCGCCATTATAGCCGTTTTCGGAGTACTTCTCTCCGAGTCGGCGGCGGGGATCGATCACGGAAGGCTGACCCTGCCAAGGAACGAGGAGAGGCGAGGAGCCAGGTGCTGGGCACAGGCCCACAGGCTGGCCGCGGCGGTGGTCCAGCTGCGGGCTTTCAGTGAAGGGGCGAGGCAAGAGGCGAGATGCCCCGTGGGTCCGACGGCCAACCCCGCAAGCGCATGGTGTACACGGCGCCGAGGCGGCTTGGAGGGGCTCTCAACTTGACACCCCTTCCCCTTTACGGTATCCTCGCCACGCTTCGATGCGGGTGTAGTTCAGTGGTAGAACGTCTCCTTGCCAAGGAGAAGGTCGTGGGTTCGAATCCCATCGCCCGCTCTGACCGAGATCGCCTATCGTCCTGCAGGGCTCGGGCGATAGGCGGTTCTTTGCGCGGCGACGTAGCCAAGCGGTAAGGCAAGGGTCTGCAAAACCCCCATGCGTGGGTTCAAATCCCACCGTCGCCTCTAGAGTAAGGGTCATCGTTAGTGACCGTATGAGGGTCTCCCGGAATCAGGGAGACCCTTGTGCGTTTTCCGGGATTCCGTATGAGGGGCGTAGGCACCAAGACTGGTTAAGGGTCTCGCGCGCTCTCCCGCACCCAGGCAACACCAGACAACACGTCTCCTGCGCACGTAACGCCTTTGTGCCTGCCTCGCGTGCTGCGCGCGGTTGACTACAGCCATCCGCGGTTCACGCTGTCGACTGACCCTGAGGTCGATCAAACGGGCTTCGCCGGGACGAATTCTAGATACTATCTAGGGCCTAGCCGAGCGGTCGGAGTCTCTGGTGTTCTCCCAGGGTCCATGTCGATACCCTCAGATCTTCCCCCGATCCTGGATACTTGGGGGGTTGCGTTCTACAATTAGCCTGTGCCCACGCCAATTCTGTCCACCAAGCTCTATGTCCCCCCACCCCGGGCCAACCTTGTCCTCCGCCCCCGCCTGATCGAGCGGCTGAACGAGGGTCTGCATTGCGGACTGACCCTCATCGCTGCCCCGGCCGGATTCGGGAAGTCGACGCTGCTCAGCGCATGGATCGACCAGCGCGCACGGCAGGATCCGAAGCTTCGCGTCGCCTGGCTCTCCCTCGACGAGGGGGACAACGACCCCTCCCAATTCCTTCTCTACCTTGCCGCCGCTCTGCACAGCGCCGAGCCGAGCTGCGGGGCCGACGCGATGGCCGCCCTCCAGTCGCCCCAGCCGCCTTCGGCCGAGTCGATCCTCACCGACCTGATCAACGACATCGACGGCATCACAGGGGATATCCTCCTCGTGCTCGACGACTACCACGCGGTCCACTCCCCCAAGGTCGATGAGGAGCTCGCCTTCCTGCTCGAGCACCTGCCCGCGCGCATGCGGCTCGTCATCGCCACCCGTGAGGACCCGATGCTGCCTCTCGCGCGCCTGCGCGCCAGCGGCGAGCTTGCCGAGCTGCGCGCCGCCGACCTGCGCTTTTCGCCCGACGAGGCGGCCGACTTCCTCTGCCGGGTGATGGGCCTCGAGCTCACGGCGGAGGACATCGCCGCCCTGGAGAGCCGCACCGAAGGGTGGATCGCCGGGCTGCAGTTGGCCGCGCTCTCCATGCGGGGGCAGAAAGACATCGCCGGTTTCATCCGATCGTTCACCGGCAGCCACCGCTTCGTGCTGGACTATCTCGTTGAAGAAGTCCTGCAACGGCAGTCCGAAAGCGTTCAGACCTTCCTGCTGCGAACATCCATCCTCGACCGCATGTGCGGGACCCTTTGTGACGCTGTCTTGGGTTCTCCTTCTGCTTCGGGGCAGGAAACCCTGGAGTATCTCGAACGCACTAACCTGTTCATCGTGCCGCTGGATAGCGAGCGGCGTTGGTACCGCTATCACCATCTCTTGGCTGATTTGCTGCGGCAGCGGCTTCATGAGAGCGCTGCAAAGTCCGCGGGGGATGAGGGGGTATGCATGGCCAAGCTCCACGGTCGTGCCAGCCGCTGGTATGAAGACAATGGCCTGGTTTTTGATGCTTTTCGCCATGCCGCCGCCGCCAATGATATCGGGCGCGCCGAGCGCCTGATCGAAGGGAAGGGGATGCCCCTGCACTTACGTGGCGCGGTGGCCGCCATGCTGGACTGGCTGGCGTCGCTGCCGAAGATAGTACTGGACGCCAGGCCCTCGTTGTGCGTGAGGTATGCCACGTTGTCGCTGGTTGCCGGACAAACGACCGGCGTAGAAGAGAGACTGCAAGCGGCCGAGGCGGCCATAGCTGCTGCCCTGCAAGGCACCGAGCCAGACGATAGGACCCGCGACCTGATTGGGCAAATTGCCGGCGCAAGGGCCACTTTGGCTCTGACCCGCTACCAGCCAGAAGCCATGATCACCCAGGCGCGCCGCGCCCTGGAATATCTACCCCCCGAAAGCCTGTTCTCCCGCATTAGGGCTATCCATACGTTGGGGTTTGCCTACCAGGTACAGGGGGACCGTGCCGCGGCCGGTCAGGCGTATACCGAAGCCATTGTTATCAGCCATGCGTCCGGGAATACCCGAATGGCCATAGTGGCTACCATCAGCTTGGGCGCAATACAGGAACTTGAGACTCGCCTCCATCAGGCGGCCGAAACCTTTCGGAGTGGCCTAAAGCTGGCAGGTGATCATCCGCAGCCGTTTGAAAACGAAGCGCATCTTGGTCTGGCCCGCATATTCTACGAATGGAACGACCTGCAGGCCGCTGAGCAGCACGGGCAGCAGAGCCTCCAACTGGCACGGCAGTTTGATCGTGTTATTGACAGATTCGTTATCTGTGAGGTGTTCCTCGCCCGCCTGAAACTGGCCCGTGGCGATGTGGCCTCTGCGGCTGCTATGCTAGCGGAGACCGAGCAGTCCGTGCGCCAGAATAACTTCGTGCATCGGACACGTGAGGTGGCTGCGGCACAAGTGCTTGTCCTGCTTCGACAGGGCGATGTGGCGGCAGCCGCTCACTTGGCTCGGACCCATGATCTCCCCATCGGCAAGGCCAGGGTACTCCTGGCCCAGGGGGACACCTCCAGAGCGCTGGCGGTGCTGGCACCGTATCGTTCGCAAATGGAAGCCAAGGGATGGCAGGATGAACGGCTCAGAGTGATGGTTCTAGAAGCCATCGCTCTGTATGCGCAGAGCGAAAAGGACAAGGCTGTGCAGCTGCTGGGTGAGGCGCTGGCGCTGGCCGAGCCGGGCGGCTTCATCCGTACATTCTTCGACGAGGGAACTCCCATGTCCGGGCTGCTATCAGAAGCTGCTGCTCGGCAGACTATGCCGGACTATGTAGCCAGGTTGCTGGCCGCATTTGAAGTCAAGCCGGATGTGGCGTCCCCCCGGCCCCGCATCGAGCTACTGAGCCAGCGTGAGCTCGAAGTCCTCAGACTAATCACGGAAGGGCTGTCCAACCAGCAGATCGGCGAGCGCCTCTTCCTCGCGCTGGACACGATCAAGGGCCACAACCGAAGGATCTTCGACAAGCTTGAGGTCAAGCGGCGCTCGGAAGCTATCGCTCGCGGCCGCGAGCTGGGCCTGCTATAGGCACAGCCGTCAGGCTTCTTCAACTTCTCCCCCTCTCGATAGCACAAGACAACACCTCCGAACAACACCAAAGTGTCTAGCCAGCGAGCCTGGGGTGCGGGTACATTGGCTGTGTCTTGAGCAGGTGGCACTTCGTATCATTGCCGGCCACCACGGAGACAGGCGAATGTCAGACGCACTCAATCCCGAACATGACCCGTGTCTCCCCGTGCTCTATCAAATCAGGGTCCAGGGCCATTTGGGTTCTCAGTGGACAGACTGGTTTGAGGGATTGGCCATCACACTGGAAGAGGACGGCAATACGCTCTTGACCGGACCCGTGGTTGACCAGGCTGCGTTGCATGGCTTGCTCAAGAAAGTGCGTGATTTAGGAATGCCATTGGTCTCGGTCAGTCCTGTCCAACCCGGGCCCCCGATTACGCTCGGGACAGGCCAGGCAGATGTGTCAAATGCCAAATGATGAATAGGCGTAGGCGGCTTGTTTACGCCAAAGTCAATCACAACAAGGAGATAGAAAATGAATACGACCAAAGCAAGTCCCCATGGGACAGACAGAAAGACCGCAGCAGTTGTAGGCGTGCTATTCATCCTGGGGACGGTTCCGGCCCTACTGAGCCTGCCACTAGCGTCAAACACTGTCAGTGCTCCGGATCATCTGACTGCGATTTCCACAAATGAAGGACAGATGATCATCTTCACGGCGGTTAAATTCATCATGGGTATTGCCTGTGCCGGTATTGGCCTTGCGCTGTATCCGATTCTGAAGAAATACCACGAAGGACTGGCGATTGGTGCGGCTGGATTCAGGGTTATCGAGGGAGCGCTCCATGTTGTTGGCGCTCTCCTCTATGTTGTCCTATTGGCACTCAGCCAGGAATTCGTGAAAGCTGGGGCTCCGGCGTCATCGTACTTTCAGACAGCAGATGTACTGATCAACACAGGAATCGGTTGGTTTAGAGATGCGGCCAATCTGTTGACTTTCGGCATCGGTGCCCTGATGTACTATGTTGTCTTCTATCAATACAGACTCGTTCCTCGATGGCTAACCGTTTGGGGTCTGGTTGGAATCACATTGACCATCATCAGCGCTCTGTTGGTGATGTTCCATCTCCTCCCTCCTTTTGGGACAATCCTGATTGTTCTCCTGATGCCGATACTCCCGCAGGAGTTGGTTTTGGCGGTCTGGCTGATCGCGAAAGGGTTCAATCCGTCGGCAGTCGCTTCCGGGGCTGCAAGAACTTCTACGAACGAGCTCTTGAGCGCGGCATAGATTTGCACGATAGGGGAGAGGGAGGGTCTTCAGCCCTCCCTCTCCCCGCTCGGCACCATGGTAATGCTCGTGGATAGACTGTAACAAGTGGACACCCCACATCATAAGGAGATAGAAGAATGTTAAGAAGAGGTTCGATCGTTCTTTCAATATGGTGCATCATCAACTTCATACTCGCCTTTATCATATTGTCCTATGTCATCGTTCTCAAAAAGGACTCGCCGATTTTGCAGGTGGCTTCTTTTTCAGAGGCTGAAATTGCCAGCCTGAGTGCCAAGACCATTGCAGCGCTCAATTCTTTTACCATCCTGTACAACTCTTGCTCGCTGGTTATCTCGGTGCTGACATGGCCGCTCATCCGCAAAAACCTGCTCGCCGGTCAAACATCGGCTTTCTGGATGTTAGTGTTCGTGATCGGCTTTGTGGAAGTAATGGCATTTTTCGCTTCCTCATACATTGGGAATGGACGCTGGCAGGTGAACGTTGTTCAGAGCATGCTCTACGTTGTGGGCATTGGTTTGTGCGCATATCCCATACTCAAGCCAAGAAGCCAACTGCACGATCAAACAGCGGAATAGGGAAGGGGTACTCATATGAAAGCGATTGTCTGCACAGAATACGGTTCACCGGATGTTCTTCAACTCCAGGAGGTGGCAAAACCCGCTCCCCGGGATGAAGAAGTCCTGATCAAAATCCATGCGGCATCCGTCAACGCGCGTGACTGGCGTTTCATGCGAGCAACTCCGTTCTTTGTCCGCCTGGTGCCGGGAAACTTTCTGCAACCCAAGAACAAGATACTCGGGGCTGATGTGGCCGGGCAGGTTGAGACGATTGGCAGTAGCGTCAAGCAGTTCAAGCCAGGCGATGAGGTGTTTGGGTACTTACCTAGTTCAACCGGTCGTGGCACTTTCGCCGAGTATGTATGTGCCGAGGAGAATGCAATCACGCTGAAGCCGGCCAACCTGTCGTTCGAGCAGGCGGCAGCTGTACCGTTGGCGGCAATCACTGCCCTGCAGGGCCTTTGCGATAAGGGAAACATCCAGCCCGGGCAGAAGGTGTTGATCCAAGGAGCTTCGGGTGGTGTCGGAACATTCGCGGTGCAGATCGCCAAAGCTTTGGGGGCTGAAGTCACCGGAGTATGCAGCACGAGGAATCTGGACATGGTGCGGTCACTTGGGGCAGACCATGTCATCGACTACAGGAAGGAAGACTTCACCCGAAATGGGCGCCGTTATGACCTGATTCTTGCGGTAAACGGATACCATCCGATTTCGGACTATCTGCGGGCCCTGACTCCCGGGGGAGTCTACATCGTCGCCGGAGGTTCGATGGTTCAACTAATCCAGGCTTCGCTCCGGGGCCGACGGAATTCACAGACCGGGAGCCAGAAAGCGCATGTCGTTTCGCTGGTGCAAAGCCAGAAGGATTTGATCTTTGTGAAAGAGCTCCTTGAATCCGGCAAAGTCGTACCTGTTATCGATGGATGTTACCCGCTTAGCAAGACTCCTGAGGCTTTCCGGTATTTTGAGAAGGTTCATCCCAAGGGGAAAGTCGTCATCACTATGGGAGAAGACCACAGAATACAAGGAGAGAAATGAAAAGGCTCTTCACATTCACAATGATCTTGATCGCACTGGCAGCTTGTGCGGCGCCTCAGGCAAATATACCGAATCCGGCCTCGGTCTATTGCAAGCAGAATGGGAATACACTTAAGATTCAAACGTCTTCCGATGGCAGCCAAAACGGAATATGTGTCTTTCCGGATGGCAGCACCTGTGACGAGTGGGCCTATTTCCGGGGAGAGTGTGGCCTCGCAGCGCAAGAAAGTCCCACCCCTGCCATGACCGTTGAGTCAACAACAGAAGCAAGTGGTGGTGGTCCAGGAGGGAATAATGACCCAGGAGGAAATGCCTCGGGCGGCTATATGCCGCCAGGTACTTCAGAAGAAATAGCAGACTGGTGGGGGGTCATCAAGAGCACGGAACCCGGCGCACAGTATGATGACTACTTCGAGCGGCAGGACCTGGGGCAGATAATCTACTTTGGCATCGATTCAAGGGACCCAACAGTACAAGCGCAGGTCGAGGCGCTACGCGACAGCGGCAGGATCGTTCATCTCTTTGGCACATTACTGAGCAACGTGCCTGACTGCAACGGCTCGCAGATCCTGGTGGATCGCCTCGAGGTAGAAGAGTAACGATCGATCACTAGTATCGGCATGGTTTGACCTGCCCCCGTTTCTTGTACCAGGTTCTATGTTGGTCCGAAAGCGGCTGCAGTAGCGAGCGAAGATCCCAGGTCGAGCACGCACGCACCCTTGGGTACTGGTCATAGGCTTTCGCGCGTGGGGCTCCTTGACTTCGGGGCGACGACGAGGTAGCCTGATTCCTGAATTGTGACACGCGTTATTGTCTGTTGCCTGGCCCCAGAAGACGGTCAAGGGTCTGGGTCCGCCAGGCAGCCCTGAATCAGCAGACCCTTATACGGGATCCGGCCAAAGGCGAGCAAGGGTCTGAATCGCCTGGGTCGGGTCCTGCAAAACCCTCATGCGTGGGTTCCCTGGCCCGCCCACCGAGCTAGGCAATGCTCCCAGGGAGCCTCTCCCAGACGGCGTGCAGTCCATGAGCGGAAGCCAGGGCGGGCAAGTCCCATCGTCGCCTCCTGAGAGCACACGAAACCCGATGCCTCCGAGACACCGGGTTTCTGCTACGATAGGGGAAGAGCTGGGAGACGGCGGCACCCACGGGGGATACCGCAGCGAGCACACCATCGACCTCTTCCGACCGGACAGCGAACCGCCGTCGGCCCCGTCGTACTCCTCACGCCAGGCCCCCTGCCGGTGTTCCACCGCACACGGGTCCTCGCCGAGGAGCTGGGCATCACCCAGCAGCTCCTAGTGCAATGGATCAGGCTCGGAGCGCCTCACACCCGCGACAGGAGCGGACGGGCGTGGCTGAACGCTAAGGACTTCGCCGGTTGGGTCGACCTCCAGCGGCGGGAGCCGCACCACCGGGAGCAGCGATCGGGGCGCTGGGCTAGGAGGCGGCTTCCTGGAGTGCTCCCTCCTCAAGAGCCGCTGAGTCCTCAGCGGCCTCGCGGCGCGCGTCCAGGAACTCCAGTGACGAGGCA
>Ga0209641_10005603_pt1 | contig 10271 bp, 9 predicted proteins | sample RifCSP16_1_FD_184022 | JGI IMG/M metagenome (GOLD analysis project Ga0209641, IMG submission 184022) | Soil microbial communities from Rifle, Colorado - Rifle CSP2_sed 16_1 (SPAdes) (version 2) | ecosystem: Environmental > Terrestrial > Deep subsurface > Rock core/Sediment | place: Rifle...
GCGACCCCGATTCGCCTGACGGCATCGGGGCAGGCTACTACAAAGCCGAAGCAATTGAATGGGCATGGGAACTTTTAACCGAAGTGTGGAAACTTCCCAAAGAAAGATTGTGGGCAACAGTTTACAAAACCGATGGTGAAGCTTTTAACTTTTGGAAAACGAAAACTGATATCAATCCAAAACACATTTTGCGTTTTGGTGAGAAAGATAATTTTTGGGAAATGGGAGATACAGGACCTTGCGGACCTTGTTCTGAGATTCACATTAACGTCGGCGATGATTATGATAATCCAAAATATGTTAATGGGGGAGTTCCCGAATGCATCGAAATATGGAATTTGGTTTTCATTCAATACAACAGAGATGAAAAAGGAGTTCTTCACGATCTTCCTGCAAAGCATGTTGATACCGGAATGGGATTCGAAAGAGTGTGTGCAGTTCTTCAGAAAAAATCTGCCTTTGGAGGATCAAACTACGATACGGATGTTTTTTCTCCTTTGATTGATAAAGTTGCAGAAATGTCCGGACTCAAATATGATTCATCTCCTGAGGAGAAAAAAGTTTCTATGCGTGTTATAGCAGATCATATCCGAACCTTGACATTTGCAATTGCAGATGGCGCAGTTCCCGGAAATGACGGCAGAGGATATGTGCTTCGAAGAATTTTGAGAAGGGCAGCTCGCTACGGAAGAAAGCTTAATCTGAACAAACCCTTTCTCTTTGAGCTTGTTGATGTTCTCGTAAAAACAATGGGAGATGTTTTTCCCGAAATAAAAGAAAAGAAAGAATACATTAAGAAAATTATTAAGGGTGAAGAAGCTAATTTTAATGCAACGCTCGATAGAGGAATAGATTTGTTTGAAGATTTAATCAAGGGATTGGAAAAAGATAAAGTCAAGATTATTCCCGGTGAAGATCTATTTATGCTTTACGATACTTTCGGATTCCCTGTTGATCTCACGAATGTTATGGCTAGAGAACGAGGATTCACAGTTGATGAAGCTGGGTTTAATGAGCTTATGAATTCGCAAAAGCAAAGAGCAAGAGAATCTGCAAAAGATAAATTTGCTTCTGTGAATATTTCCGTAGGTGATCTTAGCTTGTTCGAGCTTGTATCAAAAGATAAACCACTTTTCACTGGTTATGATGAATTGAAATCAACCTCAAAGATAATTGGGCATAAAAAAGAAAACGGAAATGATTTGGTTATTCTTGATAAAACTCCTTTTTATGTTGAAGCAGGCGGACAGATTGATGATCTTGGAAATCTTATCACTAAAAATGTAAAGCTGCCGGTTGTTGATGTAACAAAAATTGATGACAAAACCGTTCACGTTATCGAGAATGAATCGAATGTTTTAATTTCTCCCGGTGCTGATGCAATTGCCGAAGTTGATGAGAACAGGCGCTGGGATATTATGCGCAATCATACTGCAACGCATTTTATGCATTCGGCTTTACGAAAAATTTTAGGAACTCATGTTCATCAGGCGGGTTCTTATGTTGGTCCGGATAGATTGAGATTTGACTTCACTCACTATGCAAAATTATCCCCGAGTGAAATAAAGGATATTGAATCGCTAGTGAATGAAGAACTTAGAAAAAATATTCAGCTTCAGCATCATAGAAATATTCCTTTTGAAGTTGCAAAGAAAATGGGAGCGTTAATGTTCTTTGGCGATAAGTACGGAGATAAAGTCAATGTGATCCAGTTTAGTGATTTTAGTCTGGAATTTTGCGGAGGGACTCACGTTCAAAATTCATCTCAGATAGGTTTGTTCAAAATTATTAGTGAATCTTCCATTGCAAGCGGAGTAAGAAGAATTGAAGCCGTTACCGGATTGGGAGTAGAAAGATTTATTGACAGCCAGATTGAAAAACTTAAACACTCTGATGACAGAATAGCCGAGCTTCTCGAAGCAAAAAAGAAATTGGAGAAAGAAATCTCAGAGCTTATGCTCAAAGGAAAACTTGGACAGATAGATTCTATCCTTTCACAAACATCATCTGTGAATGGAGTTACTGTATATAAGGCGGTTGTTAATGCCGGAAGTACTGACGAACTAAAAAGTATGGGTGATGAGCTGCGCAATAAAATGAAAAGCGGAGTTGGAGTTTTGTTCTCTGTTATTGATGAAAAAGTCGGTATTGTTTGCGTTGTATCTGATGATCTAATCAAAGAGAAAAAGCTGAGTGCGGGAAAAATTGTTGGTGAGATTGCAAAGCTCGTTGGCGGCGGCGGCGGCGGAAAAAACTATCTCGCAACTGCAGGCGGAAAAGATGTTGCAAGCATTCCAACTGCCTTAAGCAAGGTTGAAGAGGTTGTTGAGAAGTTTTTGTGATTTTAATTTTCCCCTCTTGAGAGGGGAATTAAAGGGGTGTGTTGTCTATTTATTTTTTGTTCACATTTTTTTATATGAAATTCAAACCGTACAGAAAACTACTTCCTTACAATCCCACCTTAAAGGAAAAAGCAAGAGAACTAAGAAAAAACAGCACAAACATAGAAATACTACTATGGGATTTCTTAAAGGCAGACAAGTACGCGGATATGATTTTCACAGACAAAAACCAATTGATGAATACATTGTCGATTTCTTTTGCAGCGAACTCATGCTTGAAATTGAGATTGATGGTATATCTCACGCAGACAAAGAAAAGTATGATAAAGAACGGCAAACCAAACTAGAAAAGCTCGGCGTAAGATTTCTGAGATTTGATGATGATTATGTTTTTTATAACTGCGATGGCGTTATAAAGACTATTGAAAAGTGGATTGATGAGAATGCAAAGTGATTATTACACACCCCTGCCTTCGGCTTTCCCCTCTCGAGAGGGGAATTTAACTTGTCCGCCTTTGGAGGAAAGGGGTGTGTTGTGATTTTATCATCTTTAACTTGTATTTTTAGATACATGAAAAAACTACCTTGCAACTGCGGGCGGAAAAGATACGGCAAATATTCCAGCTGCGCTAAGCAAAGTTGAAGAAATTGTTGGGAAGTTTTTGTAAATAGAAATGAAATAAAAATTTAATTTATATTTAAATATGCCTAATACAGTTAAAACAAAATTCTTGTTTAAACTAAAAGAAAAATTCGGCGTAGTAAAAAAATTGCCAAATAGTCAATCATTATATGAAATTGGTGATAGTCTCTCTCGGATTTATATTCGATACTCAAAAATTCATAGCAGAAACCAAGCATTCTATGGAATTCGGAAAGAAGATTTGAAGGAACTAGATGGATTTAACTCGTTTATTTGTTTTTTATATGAAAATCAAATGGAACCCATTTTTGTTCCTTATGATGAGTTTGAGGATATCTTCAATTCTTTGACACCTTCTTCTGATGGACAAATCAAATCATCTATATTTATTCAAGAAGATGGAATGGAATTATATATAGCTAACTCGGGAAGATTTAATGTCGAAGGATACTTGGGATGGAATTATTTTCTGGATAAGATTAATATAAGTAAAATAGAAAGTCCACCCGAATTAACTCATTCACAAATTCAGACTTTTATTGGATCGATAGGATTAATTAAAGGTTATGAAATTTGGATACCACCGATTTATTCTGGATTACTACGTTTTAATGATTTACATCTCATTGAACCCAGCTTAAAATCTAAATATAGTATTGTATCAAATGATATAAGAAGATCTTTATTTTTTCGACAGATTAATAGACCCACCTTTAAAGCAAGTGGTTTAACAGATTATTGCAGTTTTTTAGATTATAAAGATGTCTATTCTTGGTATAACAGAATTTCAAAGGAGAAACAATGAAAAGAGTATGGATTGTTATTTATACTTTATATGGAATTCTTCAAGAGCCGGAGATTTTTTATTCCATATCATCCGCTCGAAATAGATTTTATAGTTTAAGGGAAAGTAATCGATTAAAGGATTACGATGAATTAGATTTTTTTGAAAAAAGAATCCGAGTAAATACTAAAATTTAACAATGTTCTTATTGGATAAGATATTGACCAAAGCATTCTATGTTTTATGCTTAACTTAGATTTATTCAATGAGTATACGAGATAATATAGGTTATAGAGTCACGAAGGATCATTCTAAATCTACTACTGCCAAACGGATATTACACCTGCTTTATATCAAGCCAAAAATTTAAAAAATATAATAGCAACGAGGGCTCCCTTTAAAATCCGCATATGCTCTACATCATAGTTCATTTTCTTTCCCTTGTCCAGCGATAATTTTTCCGTTAGCTTACAATCAATTCACATAATTATTTTATAAGGAGACAAAAATGGCAGTAAAAAAAGTAATTGCCGTACTTGGTGCAACAGGTGCGCAGGGCGGCGGTTTGGTTCGCGCAATCTTAAATGACAAATCCAGTGAGTTTAGCGTACGTGCTTTAACCCGTGATGTTAATTCGCCCAAAGCAAAAGCATTAGCGGCCATGGGGGCAGAAGTAGTTGCTGTTGATATTGATAACTACGAAAGTATCAGGTCTGCATTTGCAAATGCATACGGAGTTTATGCGGTTACATTTTTCTGGGAACATTTTTCAGCGGAAAAGGAAATTGCTCAAATAGCATCCATTGCAAAAGCAGCAAAGGAAACAAGCGTTAAGCATATTATCTGGTCAACGTTGGAAGACACACGCAACTGGATTCCATTAGATGATAAAAGAATGCCTACAATTCATGAAAAGTATAAAGTCCCGCATTTCGATTCCAAAGGCAGCTCCGATAAATTTTTTATGGAATTGAATTTACCTGTAACGTTTCTCTTAACTTCTTTCTACTGGGAAAATTTCATTTATTTCGGGATGCAACCCAAAAGAGGACCGGATGGTAAATTGGCGCTTACAATTCCTATGGGAGATAAAAAGCTTTCTGGGATCGCAGCAGAGGATATTGGAAAATGTGCTTACGGAATTTTCAAAAAAGGAAATGCGTTTATAGGAAAAAGAGTCGGAATAGCCGGCGAGCATTTAACCGTTAAAAAGATAGCAGAAACATTTACAAAAGTTTTGGGTGAGGAAGTCGTTTATAACGACGTTCCCTTTGATGTGTATCGCGGCTTTGGTTTTCCGGCTGCTGATGATGTTGGAAATATGTTTCAGTTTTATCACGATTTTGAAGATTATTTTACCGGTGTAAGAAGCATAGAATTCTCAAAATCGCTTAATCCCCAACTCAAAAATTTTGATAGCTGGCTGAAAGAGAATAAGGAAAAAATACCGATAGAATAATCTCAAAAAGTTACCTTACGTAAAAGTTGCAAATACAAACCCAGTTCCTAACACATGGTACTAAAAATAAAAGAAACTGGGTTTGTTTGCGAATTTCAATCATTACCTTTCGTAACTCGGGTTTAGAATAAATCTTTATCAACCTTCGAGGTTTTTTATTGCGACCTCGAAGGTTTTGTAATTTATCATTTATTTTTTAGCAAAATATTCTGCAAGCTTTGGAGGCGGAACAGGGTCCGGCACTTTATTCTTAATGGGCGGTAAACTTTTGAGATAAGCATATATTGCTTTAAGATCCTCATCAGTCTTTTGACCAATAACCTGCCAAGGCATTGGCGGCAGCAAAGGTCTCCCGACTCCCATGAATTTTCCCTCTCTCAAAGTTTTGATAAACATTTCCTCTGAAAGAGCACCAATCCCGGTTTCATTATCTGGTGTGAGATTTGAAGCGTATGAAATCCCCCATGGACCAACCCAAGCGGTTAGATTCATTTCGGTTGCCACCCATTTACCCGCTAGCATTTTTACATCAAGCGGAGGAAGTACGATGCCTTGTGAGGCACCCGAAAGATTTCTTGTAGTATCAAACTCAGGCCCATTGGCAGTAAAAACTTTAGGTGTGTGGCAATCACCGCACCCGCTTGTGTTTACTATATATTTCCCACGCGCTATTAATTCATCCTGTGTGAGCATTTTTTGGTCCCCCTGCTGTGTGCAGCTAAACTGGGAAAGAATAAGTATAGAAAACATTGCGGTCGCAAGCGCAATAAACAAAATGTTTCGCATTGAAACTCCTATAAATTGTTAATAAAGATTAATTAAACCCTGCCGATATTCGTCTGGCAGAGGTAAGACAAATTGGGTGAGAATTAAGTGAAGAGTTTGATACCGTAAAATCCTTCACCCAGATGATATGTTAAACTATTCAGCATTCACTCGAAAAACAATACAGGTGAAGTTAAATGTGTTGAGCATCACCCGGATTTAGCGGTTTTTAAGGATTGGTATCTGTGCAAATCATAATGATCTGCGTCATAAGTGTTCTATTGAATCTTGAAGCTAAATAAACAATTTATCACTTGATCGAACTTCATCTAATGATCTTATCAATCCCCGACCAATGAACAAATTAAGATTATTCTCATATGGCATTGCGTTTTTTGTTTTATGAAAACCAACAGCTTCAACCGTTTTAAGGGAATGAAGATGTTCTTCAATCTCTCCGCCAATAATTATCAATGTCGTATTATTTTTCTGTTCGGGCCACCAATACCAGTAGCTGTTGTGCGGGCAAATAACTTTTGGAAGCGGGTATTTCTTGCTGTAGTATTCTATTGCACCGGCTTTTCCATAGTTGCTGCAATAAACAAGTGTGGCTTTTTGTTCTTCTCCGGGTAAGGATTGATACACTTTTGATACAGTCTTTGCCATTTCTTCCCAACCGTGCATGTCAGCATAAAATTGGGGAATACCTCCGTTGAGTTCTTGGCCTTCATTGCTCGGCGGCTCTAAGCCCAATGCTCTTTGATATTTTAAGAATTGTTCAAGAGTAAGTGTGGGGCGCGCAAACGGAGAGATGAGTAATCCTGCCAGCACTACAGGAATTACAATTGCATATTTAAACCAGCTTTTACTTTTGCTCCATATCTCAATCATAACAGCTCCGCTTGCAAACAGAATTTGGTAAGCTGCGGCGATGTATTCTCCCTTGTTGTGTCCGTTAATTAAGAGAATTAAGAATGTGGCAAGCCAGATGAACATAACAGCTTTGAATTTCTTTCCTTCTTCATTGAAAAAGAAAAAGTAAATTCCCGGAAGCCAAATAAAAATTGCAAGCGGGTTTAGAATTAAGAGTTGGTCCATAATAAACGAAATTGGTGTAAGTCCGCCATACTTTCTTGAGGCTGCATTTCGCATGAACTCGAGGTGAGCAAAATCGTGTGTAATATTCCAAATAATAAAAGGTAAAAAGATAATCAGAGCAATCAAAGCAGCTATGTAAGGATATTTTGTTTTCAAATCTTTTCTTAATGGCGTAAATACAATTGCCAGAAAAACTCCCGAAGCAAGCCACAGCATGCTGGTTTTGTTGAGAAGTCCTAGCCCGATTACAACTCCAAGCCAAATCCAGAGTTTCTTGTTTTCTTCCTGAACAATTCTTAAAAGTAGATAAGCAGAGGTAATCCAGAAAAGGAAATCAAAAGTATTCATGGAAAATATCGTATTCATTCCAAGAAAGATTGGAGTGAGCATATAAGCAAGCATTGAAATTATGATGGCTGCTCTTCCTCCGCCTAATCTTCTTGTAAAAATTCCCAGCATGAATAAAGTCATTGAAGACACAATTGCAGGAACAAGTCTTATTGCTAAAAGCGTATCACCAAACAACCATTTCCAGACTGCAAGAATATAAATTGATAAAGGTGGATGATCAACATAACCAAGGTCAAGTCTAATGGCACATGCAAGGTAATAAAGTTCATCACGAAAAATTCCGTAGGCAAAAAATCCCGTGGTGATGAGGTAGATTATCAGGTTTAGTATGGACAAAGCAAGAATCAACGCAGGTAAGTTTCTATATTTTGGTTTCATAAGCTTTAATAAAAAGTTGTAAAAATGCTTATTCAAAATTAGTCATTAGGATATTTTATTGGAAATGGGAGTAAATGTACTTTATTTTACCTTTGGGGAAAATTAGGTAAGATAAAATCAAAGCTTGTATTTCTTAGTTCCATTACACTTTTTATGTTACGTATTTTACGTAACGTACATTGCGTAATAAAATCTGATAGTTCAAGAATTATTTTATCTGAAATCAATTCTCGTATAAATATGAAAATATTTGTAGTTTTAATTAATAATTTATCGGCAATAACATGTCAAAAACCAAACTAAAATATATTTGTTCAAATTGCGGCTATGAATCACTAAGATGGATTGGCAAATGTCCGGAATGTGAAAGCTGGAATTCATTTGTTGAGGAATTAGTAGAAAGCGGTAAGAAAAAGCATGTCGCTGCAAAAAGTACAGTTACAATCAGCAGGATAAATGAAATAGTCGCGACCGAAGAGGACAGAATTAAAACCAATATTGAGGAATTCGATAGAGTTCTTGGCGGGGGACTAATGCCTGGTTCTGTTGTGCTTCTCGGCGGTGATCCCGGAATTGGAAAATCAACGCTTGCAATGCAGGCATGCGCAAATCTTAAAACGCCGGTTTTGTATGTGTCTGGTGAAGAATCGTCAAAACAAATTAAGCTGAGAGCTGAGCGGCTCAAAATTAAATCCGATGATTTTTATGTGATGCCTGAAACTGATCTTAACACAATTTTGGATACTATCGAGAAAATTTCTCCATCAGTCGTTGTTATTGATTCTATTCAATCAGTGGCATTAAGCGAACTTGATAATTCACCGGGCACAATGACTCAAATAAGAGAATGCACAGCAGCTTTAATGGAAGAAGCAAAGAAAAAACATTTCTGTGTTATAGTGATTGGACATGTGACGAAGGAAGGACTGATTGCCGGTCCGAAAGTTCTCGAACATATTGTTGATACTGTAATTCAGTTTGAAGGAGAACATCATCATTCATTCAGAATTTTGCGAGCGCAGAAGAATAGGTTTGGCAGTACAAACGAGATTGGTGTTTTCGAGATGCACGAAGACGGTTTGGTGGAAGTAAAAAATCCAAGCAAATTATTTTTAAGCGAACGTGAAAGGAAAACTTCCGGTTCGGTAGTAACATCAAGCATTGAAGGAACGCGGCCGATTCTTTTAGAAGTGCAGGCATTAGTTACGCCATCCAACTTTGGGAATCCACAGCGGGTTGCAACGGGATTTGATTACCGAAGATTGGCGATTCTGCTTGCGGTAATTGAAAAGCGTGCAGGGTTTCGTCTCTCAGCCAATAATGTTTTTTTAAACATGGCGGGGGGAATCAGAATTACTGAACCGGCAATAGATTTGGCTGTCTGCTGCAGTATAGCTTCCAGTTTGCTGGATAAAGTGATTGATAGCGAAACAGTCATTATCGGCGAGGTTGGTCTGGGAGGAGAAGTCAGAAGTGTCGGTCATATTGAAAAGAGAATTCAGGAAGCAGAAAAACTTGGATTTAAGTCGGTTCTAATTCCTTCTTTTAACAATAAGTCTGTAAAAGATTCAATAATTAAAATTATTCCAATCGAAAATTTAGTTTCAGCAATCAATAAGATTTTGCCCTAAAATATAGGGTTATCTTTCCGTCTGATTTAAATCACAGCAGTAAAAATGTTTTTAATTTTAAAGAAAATTCTTTTGTATTTTTAAAATATTAGTTGTATGTTCAAACAAGGTTCTTTTGAACCGAGTTTATTTTATTACTTATTTTTTGTGAGGTTACTTAGTGGGTACTAAACTTTTCGTGGGAAGTCTTCCCTGGTCCGTTAGCGACGATGCTTTGAAAGCAGCTTTTGAAGCACATGGCAAAGTCGTTTCAGCTAAAGTTATTACAGATCGTCAATCTGGTAGATCTAAAGGTTACGGTTTTGTAGAAATGGCCGAAGAAGCCGATGCAAGCAATGCTATTCAGGCTCTTAACGGTAAAGAACTAGACGGAAGAAACATCGTTGTTAGCGAAGCAAAATCAAAGGGCTAAGAATATTAACAACTGATTCTCAAGGCGCTCTTTTGAGCGCTTTTTTATTTTGAACAGGCCAGATAAAAATCACAAGATAAAAGTATTTAAACCGATTCTAAAATTATTTTCATCAAGATAATTGAGCTTCCAGGCAAACTCAATTTGAATTGGCACCAATAAATGTCCAATTGAAAAACCCGTTTCATAAAATGGATATAAATAGTGTTTTGACGTCAGAAGCGGATTAAGTTTTGCATCGCCGCTCGGATTTGTATACAGCACATTGAAAAAAGTATTGAGTTGAATTCCCCAATCTTTTAAACCGGGAATGCGCAACAGTTTGAATAATTCATCTCTAAAATTGTATTCAAGATTCAGAGAAAAAGCTCGATCTGAAATAACCTCGTTGACTTGTAGTGTACGAAA
>Ga0209641_10005607_pt1 | contig 10264 bp, 11 predicted proteins | sample RifCSP16_1_FD_184022 | JGI IMG/M metagenome (GOLD analysis project Ga0209641, IMG submission 184022) | Soil microbial communities from Rifle, Colorado - Rifle CSP2_sed 16_1 (SPAdes) (version 2) | ecosystem: Environmental > Terrestrial > Deep subsurface > Rock core/Sediment | place: Rifle...
GCTTCTCAGTACCAAAGAAGAATTGAATGGTTTATTCCTCAATATATTAATGCAACTCCTCCTCAAGTTATTAAGAATACAATAGTTACTTATGATCAAGAAGATGACTTCACTAAGTCTATTCTAGCGAAATATAATATAAGAGGGATACATATACAGCCACCGCATAGTACTTATAAGATGCAGGGTGGTTTTGATGCAATTAAGACACGGCTCTGCGTTAGGTTGCACAATGATGTTTGGATGAGAAGGAGAGATTGGGCTTCAACTTTAGTTAACCATTTCAATAACGATAATTCTGCACAGATGGTTGGATTTGTTCATCAAAGCGGAATAGGTCAGGATAAGTTGGAAAAGCTTCTATCTTGGTATCCTGTTTTTAAGTCGGTATACGAAAGTCTTGAATTTAGCAATAATGCGATAGGTTCATTTTTCTATGCTGCCCAGTTCATGGCCTCCCAGACTTATGTTTTCAGAGGACTTTACTCTTTGGTTGTTGATTTTAATGAAGGTAAAATGGACAAAGAAGATGTTGTTACAACTCTCTTTGCAATGCTACACAAGATTAAGTTAACTCATTGGGCAAATATGGGAGAGTACGTTAAGGATGTCGGAGCAAGCTACGGAGACTTTGATGAAGGTTTTCAGCCAGTAAGTGCAATTGAAGAATATCCAATACAGCCAGTTTTTCATGAATTTACTGGTTGATTTTTTAACTGGTTTGTTGTATTATTAACAATAATGAAATATATAAAGTTAACACAAGGAAAAGTTGCTTTAGTTGATGATGAAGATTTCGAATGGTTGAATAAGTGGAAGTGGCATTTTCATAATAAAATTGCCGAGAGAACGATTTGGCTTAAGGATAAAAAAACTTGTAAAAAAGTGAGAATGCATAATGTAATAATAAATCCTTCGCTGGGGAAAGTTGTAGACCACATTAACAGGAATCGGCTAGATAATAGAAAGTCTAATCTACGAATAGCCACTAATCAGGAAAATCAGAGAAATAGGGGTGTTTCAAAATCGAACATTTCAGGATATAAAGGTGTACATTTTAAAAAAAGAGGAAACTGGTATGGATATTATGTACAAATTAAAATAAGTTATAAGCCCATTCATCTGGGGGTTTATAGAACTGCCAAAGAGGCGGCTTTAGTTTACAACTTGGCTGCTAAAAAATATTTCGGAGAATTTGCTGTATTAAATGAAATATGAATGATAAAATTGTTTTGTTTCATCCTTATTTACCCATATCTGCAAGAGATGCTGCCAGGGAACAGATGAATACTCGTTGGATAGGACAAGGTGGGCGTGTAGACGAATTTGAGCAGGAATTTGAGAAACAAATTTCCCATAACCACAAAGCTATTGCTGTAAATTCAGGAACTTCTGCACTTCATTTAGCCTATATCTTAGCAGGAGTAAAAGATGGTGATGAGGTGGTGGGGCCAGTTTTTTCTTGTTCAGCTTCTTATGCGGGTTTACTTTATCAAAGAGCAAAACCAGTATTTGCAGATATAAATAAAGAAAATCTTAATATTGATCCTAATCATGTAGAGGAGTTATTTAAGCAACGGGGGGAAAGGATAAAAGCTATTGTTGTAGTAGATTATGCTGGCTTTCCTTGTGATTATGACAAACTTATAGAAATAGCAAAGAAATGGAATGTTCCAGTTATAGAAGATGCGGCTCAATCTATCGGTACAATTTATAAGGGAAAAAGTGTTGGTGAATTAGTTCCCTTTACCTGTTTTTCATTCCAAGCCATAAAATCGTTGACAGTGGGAGATGGTGGAATGTTAACAATTGAAGATCCTATGCTTGAGGAAAAAGCTAAAAGGATTAGATGGTTTGGCATAGACAGGAAAGCTAAATTTGAGGAGAGATGGAAGAAAGATATTTGGGAAGTGGGTTACAAATACCAAATGACAGATATAGAGGCGGCAATGGGCTTAGAGGGTTTGAAAGAATTAAACAAAGTTATTGCTCATAGTAAAGAACTTTTTTCTGCTTATGTGAAAGGATTAGAAGGAGTATCAGGAATTAAAGTTATGCACAAGGACGCTTTAGAAGAGAAAGATAATACAAAATCTACTTATTGGCTTTGTACGGTAGAAGTAGATAGAAAAGATGACCTCAAGAAAAAACTGGCTGAAAATAATATTGAATCTAATGAAACTCATTTTAGGTGTGACAGATATTCGGTTTATGGAGGTAGAGTTTACAATTGCCCAAATATGGATTATTTGGAAGAAAGATATCTCCTTCTTCCGATGCATCAATATGTGACTTTGGAAGATGTAAATTATATAACAGAAGTAATTAAGTCGGGGTGGTAATAATGAAGAAAAGAATAAATAACTTACTAGTTAGACCAAAATCGACAAAGTTGATGAAAATGTTGCCCAGAATCAAAACTACTGTTAAAAATGGGGGGAAGACAAAAAGTAGTTCAGGAAAGATTAAAAAAGGACAAAAAAGTACTACCTCTACTACAGGAACGACAACTACTTTACCTTGGCCTTACGTTCCTTATAAAAAGACTTGGTTTGATAGTTTCATAGATTGGATATTTAAAAGAAAATGAATGAAAATGAAATGAGAGATGAAAAAGGAAAGTTTATTCAAGGACACAAACCTACTGGGAATTATTTTAAAAAAGGACATATCGGTTATAATAAAGGAAAGAGGTTGGTAGAATATATTACTAGGGAATGTAAGTGTGGTAATATATTTGAGTCTTTGAAATCCAGTAATAAGTTTTTTCATTCGAGAGAATGTAGTTATAGATATAGGAAGTCTTGGGGGAATCATACACAAGAAGCAAAAGAAAAAATAAGCAAATCCAACCATAAATTTTATTCTGAGCATCCAGAAAAAATTCCAACATGGAATGGTGGAACTTCTTACATTCCATATGGCAAATACTTCAGGCCATTAAGGAAAAGTATTAGGAGAAGAGATAATAGAGTTTGTATGTTGTGTGGGATAAAAGAAAATGGAGAGGAGTTGGCAGTTCATCATATAGATTATTCAAAGACAAATTATAATGGAAGTAATTTAATTTCTTTATGTCGATCTTGTCATGCAAAAACTAATGCAAATAGAAATTATTGGGTAATTTATTTCAGAGATAAAATGGAGGAGCTATATGGATTCAAATATTGAATGTACATTTATCTTTGTTCCTATTATCCCTGATTTTATTGAAGAGGCTCTCAAAACCCTTCATCAATATACAAAAATCAATTTTCGGGTAATAGTTGTTGATCAGACTAAAGATGGGGTTTATGGAAAAGTTGCTCCTTATGTTGATCTTGTTGTTCGTGCTCCTAACAGAATTAATCTCGGATTCTCAAAAAGTAATAATGAGGGGATACTTCACGCACTTTACTGGAAATCAAAGTATATTGCTGTTTGTAACGATGACATAATCTTCTTAGATCCTCGTTGGTGGTCTGGTTTGATGGAACAGTTCAAAGCTTATCCAGAGATGATGGCTGTATGTCCAGCTTCACCAATTGAACCAGGGTGGGGATATGGAATGAACAGCGATGGAACATGGATTCCTGGTAATAGTTGCCCCAGTTGGGGAGTTCCTATCGGAGAAAATATTTATCCTAAAGATCCAGAAGGAAATCCTATTACATTAGAAGTTGCTAGAACTCAAAAAGGCTATGATATGCTTCTTGCCCATAGACAAGGACACATTGAAGGATTTGCTGGTTGGTTTGTTGTTTTTAAAAGAGAAACATTAGAAACAGTTGGACTTTATGATGAGAGATTTGGTCCAGGCGGGGCGGAGGATTACAATTATGTTCACAGAATTTATCTAGCAGGAGGAAGAGCCTCAGCTACAATGAGATCGTTTATCTGGCATCACTGGTCATCTACTAGAAAAGCAGTTGGTACAAGAAATGATATCGTACCCTATTCTAAAAAAGCCTTCCAAGATTGTGATGCTTTATTTGAATACTCTCCAGATGGTGCAAATTCTCCGATTTATCCTCCAAGAGATAATCAATTGTTTGGAAACAAAAGAAAACTTAAGAGTCCAGAGATATATGTAGAAGATATTAGGTGATACAATATAATCTATGAGTAAGTTAACAGAACTTCTCAAATCACAAACCGTTGGAATAAGTACAAGTCAAAATGTAGTTGTTCTTAAAAAGGATATTTTTCCTTCCAATGTTGATGCTGGGATGATTGATCAATTTATAGAAACTAATTTCCCTAACCTGATAAATAGAAATGAAAATGAAGTTAACGGGGTTTCCGTTACGAGAGATGAAATAGTAATTACCTTAAGTCATTCCATTGATGTATCTCAGTTGTCTTCAGTTGTTTCACTTCTTGAGAACAAAGTATGGTAGGTTAATAATAATAATTTGTCAAACCTCACTTAAAGTGCTATAAATAACAATTAAGAGAGGTTAATTACAGCCTCTATCCATTTTGGATGGGGGCTTTTTTGTTGGCATGACAATTTTGCAAACTCCGTATAGATCTCCACTTGTTGTTGCGGAGGCGATTAAAGATATTATAAAAGATAAAGTTGTTTGTGAGCTTGGTTGTGCTTGTGGGGACTTGATGGTTGAGATGCAAAAGTATGCTAAAGAAGTCAGGGGAATGGAACTGGATCCTGTAAGAGTCAAGATTTGTAAAGAAAGAGGACTAAATGTAACTGAGGGGAATGAATTTGATGACCCGATACCAAATGCTGAGGTTTATTATATCTGGTGTGATTTATATCACCTACTTCCTCGGATTATGAAAAAAGGTCTTTGGATTATTGCCTCAGATCTATTGAGTGGAGAGAATAAAGAAATAGAAAAATTGAACCTTAATGGATATTGGATAGATGTTCCTTATAATGAGGGAAGTGAATGGAAACAAAACGGAACAGTTAAGTTATTTGTTGCAAATTCCGATGAAAACCCTCTTCCTTATTTAGAAACTCCATATCGTTCGCCACTGGCAGTTACAGAAGCAATTAAAGATTTAATTAAAGATAAAATTGTCTATGAGTTAGGTTGTGCTTGTGGAGATTTAATGATTTCAATGCAGAGATATGCTAAAGAAGTTGTTGGTATGGAAATTAATCCCGAAAGAGTAAGGGTTTGCAAGGAAAGGAATTTGAACGTAATTGAGAGTAATGTTTTCAAGGATTCAATTCCTAAAGCAGATGTTTATTATATTTGGATAGAGACAGATGACTTAAGTCTCTTGGTTAAAAGAATTACAGATGCAGTATTAATTCTAGCTTCTGATCCATCTATCGGTGAAGAAATCCAAATCGAAAGTTTGAATCTTAATGGTTACTGGATAAATGTTGATTACAACGAGGGTAATGGATACCGACAAAACGGAACATTTAAGTTATTTATAACAAAAGTATGAACTTAATAAAACTTACTAAAAATCAATATGCAAAGTTAAATCCTTATGTCTAATCTAATAATAACACCAGTTTACAGAGCCTATGATTGTGTAAAAAAAATGTGTGAGGCTATTGATAAATATAGTGTTTATCCATACTTGCATATTTTAATTGATGATGATTCAGGAACAAATGAACCGTTTCCAGTAGAAGCCTCAGAAAAAAGAAGAATTTTATTGATGAAGCGGGATTATAAAGAAATTAAACATAAGTCGGGAGCTGGACAGGCAATGCAATTGGGAATTGATTGGGCCAATCAGCCGATGTTTAATGGCGAGAAAAACAATCTTGTTCCTTATGAAAATACATTTTTAATAGAAAGTGATGTGGTTGTCCAAGAAGAATGGGATAAAAAAATGCTTGATATTGTACCGACCTTGCCTTCTGACTGGCTGACTTTGGATGTTCAATCAATAAACTTGAAAGGTAAATTAACTTATCCGACAACCAACTTGGGGAACAAAGTTAAAGATGAACGGGAAGATTTAGAGATTACTATTTTTCCAGATTTTCAGTGTACTCTCTTTAACAAAAAGATATTTGATTCGGGAATAAGTTTCGCCTCACTAGTCGACCCCGCAGATTCATATTTTGGCAGGGTAACAAGCGAACTTCTTGGCGGAAAACATTACAGAACAAAATTAGTTTCAGTTTACCATTACATTTCTCAGTCCATTAAACATCTGGAAAAATTAGATCTAACTCATTTTGAACAATGAAATATCAGATATTTGAAATTAACGGTAGGTCTTTGGAGGGATATGGAATAAAAGAAGGAGACTTGGCAATAGTCAATAAAGAAAAAGGTGTCAAAAAAAATGACCTTGTTTTGTTAAAGGTAAACAAAAACTTTTTAATAAAACGTTTTTACGGTAATGGAAAATTTTACCCTTTTGCTATTAGTACTAGTAATAAAAATCCCGCAACCTTGGATAAAGCAAAGATATTAGGAAAGGTTATAGCAATTATTAAAAAACCATGAAAAGTTATTCAAAAGACATAAAAACTAAAACAATCGTAACCTCTTATATCAAAGATTACATAAGAATGATTCCTATTCTTAAGCTGAAAGTTACAGGTTATTTTCCTGATGGAACTCCAATTTACGAAATTCCTAAAGGAATAAGGTCAGAAGCAATAAAAGAATAAGAAAAGATAAAGAAGCTTATACTGAAGACATAAGATGATTTCTAAACTGTTATAGTAATAATAATAATTTGTCAAACCTCACTTAAAGTGCTATAAATAACAATTAAGAGAGGTTAATTACAGCCTCTATCCATTTTGGATGGGGGCTTTTTTGTTGACAAGGAGGTGAACCATGGCGGTTTTACAACCAAGTGAATATGATATAAGTTACTTTGATGGAAAGTTGGGTTCTTACAAGCACAATGCGGGTTATACATCTTATGATAGGTGGCCGAGGATAAGTGACGATTTCGTTCCTCACAACCAATCAACTGGCGAATATTGGAAAGACTTAGCACTTCGTTACAACTTAGACCACGTCCTTCAAAACAAAAAAGTTCTAGAAATAGGGTCAGCCAAAGGATTTGTTGTGGAGGCGATGAGGGACTTGGGGATAAACGCTTACGGGATAGATGTATCCCAGTACGCCTACGATTGTGCAAGAGAGGATATTAAACCTTATTTAAGAGTAGCAGATGCAAGAACTGCTTTAGTTGATTATACGAACAATGAATTTGCCTTCCTTTTTTCAAGATGGACTTTGATTTGTTTTACTGATGAGGAACTCGCTTCGATGGTTATTCAGATGAACCGAATAGCCAGACAGCAAGTTCATTGGATTATGGAAACAGGCAATACTCAGTATTATAACCTCAAGCCAGTGCAGACTTTAATAGACCAATTTAACTGGAAGAAAGGAACTATTTTCACGAAGGGAGATCCTAGTGAGATTTATAGGAAATAATGGCAGCTTTGCAGGTAAGCATATCTGGGTCTAATAATATTTTAAACGGCAACCGAGTAGTTGTCAGGACTTCAGCGGGTATTCCTTACGTAATAATAAACGATACTAATATCGCTAATACTATTGAGATATGGAAGGGTAACTCGGCTACTCCGACCTCATTTGCAGAGCAAGATGTAGCCGACCGCCCCAGCTCAACTAGTTACGGCTCAATGTCAGCCGCCATTGACTCCACAGGAATTATCCATATCGTCTTTATGGAATATATCTCAAAGTCAGATGACCTTGAATATATTACTTACGACACAAACACAGACCAATGGGGAACGATAGCAACAATAAACGCAGACTTGGGAGCTGAATCTACTACAGTAACCAACCTTTATACCTCAATAGCCATAGATTCAAACGATATTCCCCACGTTGCTTATGTGGGAGTGGAAGCAAGCGGTGGTTCTAATTATTCCGTTGTTAGGTATGAAAACAGGATAGGTGGGGCATGGAATGGAAGCGGAGTTGAGGTGGAGGGGCAGACGGCGGATAAGAATTGTTTACGACCGAGTATAACTATAGATGCGGACAACAAACCTTGTATTGTTTATGTCAATGAGGATGATGACGATGTAGGAACTGCTATAGGTAATGCCAATGATGCTACCTCTTTCACCCTTTTTGATGTAGATGCCGACAGCGAAGTTACCGCAGGAACGAATGCCCCGACTATAGCAGTAGATTCTTCAGGAAACCACTATGTCGCTTATCGGGATGAAAGTGACACTTTTATCTACATAAATAAGCACACTCACGAGGTGATTTGGACAACTTGGGATACAAGACAAACTAATTCTAATAATGGAATAAATCCTTCGTTGGTTTTAGATGGAACGGATATTTATATATTTTATGAGGAAGATACTGCTAACGATATTGTTTATGATAAATACACAGGCACTTGGGGCTCGGGAACTTGGTTAGGAGAAACCACCCTTGAAACAGGCACTTTCAATACAGTAAAAGCTAAATGGGGGTTTTGGGTTGATAATGATAGTGGAGGAGCAGTTTATACTAAAAATGGTCCTTATTATTTTGATGCTTCTGATGCAGGTCCTACTGATTCTGGTGGAACATGGACCGATGACGGGAATGCATTTAATGGATCAATAGCAAATTATGCATATCGTACAGTAGCCTCTTCTGATATTTTAGAGGGAACTGGTACAAATGCTCCAACATCAGGAAATACTATTGGGTTTGTTGTGGCTAGATTTTATACAGGAAATAATAGTAATCAGGGATGGGCTAGAGATAGATTGATCTTATTAACAGTTCCTTCGGGTGGTTGGACATGGCAAAAAGTTAATAATTTAGAAGTAGAATTTTTTGCCATTTCGACTGTCCAAGCAACATTTAAGCATGGCGGAACTTCTCTTGGTACTTATACTGGTGCATGGGGATATGATGTAGATCAAAGGGTTTATGCTGCTGAAGTTTATGTATATACAGTAGATACACGATCTGAACTAGACTACGTCTTCACCGATGAAACAGCTACTCCTGATATATGGTGGAATACCTTAACTCTTGCTGGTGCAACAACTACTTCTACTTCTACAACTCAATCCACAAGTACAACACAATCGACAAGTACTTCATCTACTACTACATCGAATTCAACAAGTACTACTCAGAGTACTTCAACTTCTACATCCATTTCCACTTCAACTTCAAGCACAACCACAAGTAGTTCAACCAGTACAAGCTCAACTACAACAAGTAGTTCTACTTCAACGACAGAATCTACTAGTACTTCAGTTTCAACTAGTACCAGTTCGACAACAACTAGCTCCTCGACCTCAACAACTCAGTCTACAAGTACATCCCAATCAACTTCGACATCTTCCACGACAACGAGTTCCTCAACGACCCAGTCGACTAGTACAAGTACTACTCAAAGTACTTCAACTTCGTCAACAACAACAAGTTCTTCAACTTCTACGAGTTCTACTACAACAAGTTCATCCACGAGTACTACTCAGTCAACCTCTACGACTCAGAGTACTAGTACTTCGAGTACAACGACATCAAGCTCAACAAGTACATCTCAGTCGACAAGTACAACTCAATCAACATCTACCAGTTCTACAACTACATCCTCATCAACGTCAACTTCACAAAGCACTTCCACATCTCAGAGCACGTCAACTAGTAGTACTACGACTAGCTCATCAACTTCGACCTCATCGACAACTACCAGTAGTTCTACATCAACGACACAGTCGACTTCAACGAGTCAGTCGACAAGTACTTCTAGTACTACAACATCTTCATCGACCTCTAGTTCAACAAGTAGTACGACAACTTCCAGTTCAACTTCTACAACCCAGAGTACAAGTACTTCTACTAGTTCAACTACAACGAGTTCCAGTACTTCAACAACTCAAAGTACAAGTACGAGTTCAACCACAACTTCAAGTTCAACATCAACAACCCAATCAACTTCAACCTCGACTTCAAGTACAACTACATCCAGTTCTACATCGACTACACAGAGCACTTCTACATCGAGTACGACAACGAGTTCGTCGACTTCAACGAGTCAGTCAACTTCTACTTCCACGAGTTCAACTACAACTTCGAGTTCAACAAGCACGACCAAAAGTACTTCTACTAGTTCTACAACTACGAGTTCATCTACTTCTACTACAAAATCAACGAGTACTAGTTCAACCACAACTTCAAGTTCAACATCAACAACCCAGTCGACTAGTACAAGTACTACTGAATCTACTTCAACGAGTTCGACTACTACTAGTTCATCAACTTCCACCACTCAGTCGACATCAACTTCTACGTCAATTTCTACCAGTACCTCAAGTACTACAACC
>Ga0209641_10005609_pt1 | contig 10259 bp, 13 predicted proteins | sample RifCSP16_1_FD_184022 | JGI IMG/M metagenome (GOLD analysis project Ga0209641, IMG submission 184022) | Soil microbial communities from Rifle, Colorado - Rifle CSP2_sed 16_1 (SPAdes) (version 2) | ecosystem: Environmental > Terrestrial > Deep subsurface > Rock core/Sediment | place: Rifle...
TTAAATCTAATCCACCTGATATGATCGAATTGTCCTCTCATTCCTTCGGCTTGGCGTTCCGCTTTGGAGGACCTGATTTGGGGGTATCTTCGATAATATTTTTCCATTTCACGGTTGGTGTCCCGACCGATCTTTTCCAGAGTTCGGTCGTTCGCGGCTTTTCGTAAAATTCCAAATTCTTCCCATTGAATCTCTTGCCTTACTTCATCGAGCTGGTCTCTCCAGAATTTTTTCCCTTGAAGGGCTTCTCTTGCTTTATTGGTCAGGCCATAGATTTCACCATTCTTATTCACTACAACCCGACCAGGCGAAGAGAAGTAAAGGTAGTGAAGAACAACGATCAATAAAATCATTAGTGCCAGGAAAACCTTCTTCGCTGTTTTCAGCATCATTTCCACTTCTTTTACATGCCTTACCTCCTCCCTGAGACATTCGTTGACCTCTATCACTCTTTCAACAAGCTCTTCTTTTGCCCCATTTTTCTCGTTAATGCCCATAAATTTCCCTTTATCCACGCTCCCCAACGACCTCTCAATTCTAATGGAGCAAAAAATATTCCGTGATGCGTGTCTCTTAAAAACCATAGAAAATACAATGAGTTAAAATGGAATCCAACCATCATCCCCTCCATGCCCTGTGGAAAAATTTTCCTAATATAATGACCAACCCGCCTCGATCGGACCACCCATATCTTTTCACTCCCGTCCCCGAAGTTCTCGTTTCCTGCCTTAAGAGTTCCATCCGATTCAGGCATGTCTCGATATGTACGTGAACACCCACTCCTGGCTGAGGATGCAGCCGATGAGCGAACCGATTACGTCCCTCTCCGCCTTGGCGGGCGACCGTCGATGGCCCTATTTGCCATACGCCTTGGACATCCCGGCTCCTGCTTCGGCATCGTCAATGACGGGTGTGACCCGCAACTCGAGGTAGTTCGCCCATTCCGCAATGTGTTGCGCGAGCGCCGTGGTGTCGTTTCCTTCAATCAGGGCCCAGCCATAGGCGGAACCCGGAGCATGCCAGCGCCCGACCAGTTTCAGACCCGCAGGTACCGGGGCACCGGAGCGCAGAAAGCTTTCCGCGGCCGGCTTGTGACTGCCCGGCGGAATCTTCCAAGAGACCATGAATTTCATGCTATGGCCCTCCTTTGCATTCGTCGCGGTTATTCGGCGCACCGCGCATGGTTACAAATATCTGATGTGCACGATCGCGCTTTGATTCCTCGTGTGCACAATTTGGGGACAGGCGACATCCTCTGCCCTTTCGCCATCTGCTGACCCCCTGGTATGTTTGGAGGATCTTCGGGTTGTGGAGGCAGCTTACCCGCACACCCCTGGGGCGGCCTTGCAGAAGGCGGCCGGGAGTCGCCACGTGTGGTTGAAGTCGGAATGGAGGCAGCGGCACGATAGGACTCCCGCCTGCTACCGTAATCGCCAGCCCCATCCCCCGGAATCATCCGATTTACGCCCCCGGCGTGGAAATAGCGCCAAGTTGCTGCATCATACGCATGGCATCCATCTGGCCCCAATGTTCCACGACCTTTCCACCGGCAATTCGGACGATGTCGATCACTCCAAAGGATACGCTCTTGCCCGTTGGCGGAATGCCCATGAACTCGCCTTCATGGGTGCCGCTCCAGGTGCAACGGACTGCCACCTTGTCACCTTCGGCGATCGTGTCGTCAATTGTGACTTTGAGGTCCGGGAAGGCGCTGCGAAACAGGGTGCAGTGCTGTTTGACGGCCTCCCGCCCAGGCGGTATTCCGGGTGGGAGTTCCTCGTGCTCAACGAATCCGGGAGCCAACAAATCGTCGATCAGACTTATTTTTCCCTGATTGAAGACTTCCTTGATTATGCGACTTAATAACGCCTTATTTTGTTCCTTTGACATTGGTCATTCTCCTTTCGTCAATATGGTGCAATCCAGTCGAATCCGGAGGATTCACGAAGAGTTTTGTTGTGGAAAACGGTATCTGGTATCCCTCCCCTACGCCCCTCCCCCAGCTATTGAAGCCACCCCTTCCTGCGGAAGGATTTTGGAGGTTAGATAGGAAAAGCATTGCCAGGGATGCATAAAGCGCCCTTGACCTTTGATCGCGATGACCGGGATTCGTTACCCCCCCTCACACCCCCGGGGCGGCCCGGCAGAAGGCGGCCAGGAGCCGCCTCCCGGAAGACGCCGGCGCAGATCCGGGAACTGTCCGGCCTGTCGGGAGTCGATCCGGCGGCTCGCCCGGTTCTACGAGATCTGATTGTTAAACCCGCATCCCCTTCGGGTGCGGAAAAAACCTGGAACCCGGGTAGGTACCCGTCCATCTAATGGGCGAGAATCCAACGGCTTGCAAGTGACAGGAGGGAAATATCATGTTGCATTTCAGCTCCATTTTGCTCTTTTCGGAGAACCCCAGGAAACTCGTGGAGTTTTACAGGAAGATATTCCGGAAAAAGCCCGACTGGTCGGAGAACGGTTTCTGCGCCTTCATGACCGGCAAGGGATTCATCACGATCGGGCCGCACGACAAAGTGCGGGGGAAGAACAAGAACCCCGAAAGGATGATGTTCAATCTCGAGACGAAGGATGTGAAGAGGGAATTCGGAAGAATCAAAAAGATCGGGGCTGCGGTCATCGCGGAGCCTTATCATCCGATGGAGGCCCAGGATATGACGATCGCGACCTTCGCCGATCCGGACAACAACTATTTCCAGCTCGTGACACCCTGGGAGAGCGAATGAAAATTTCCGCCGACAAGAAGCCCGTTGAATTGTCCACGGAACCCGGGGCGATTCAGTCCAGTTGCCCGGCACTTTGTTTTCGTGCCGGCGATGAAACCGGATCGCCTTCCAATACATCCTGACTTTGTCCTCGGACCGGTTCAATCAACAAAGCCACGATCGGAGGGAACCATGGATAAAAAGGATCGCGAGAACGCGGGCAAGTGCCCGGTCACGCATGGGTCTCGCTCCAGCGCGACTTTTGGGGGCAGGTCGAACCGGGACTGGTGGCCGAACCAGCTGAACCTAAAGATTCTCCACCAGCACTCCGCCCGGTCCAATCCGATGGACGCGGCGTTCAACTACGCAGAAGAGTTCAGGAAACTCGACCTTAAGACCCTGAAGAAAGACCTTCATGCGCTGATGGTCGACTCGCAGGACTGGTGGCCGGCCGACTATGGCCATTACGGCCCGCTGTTCATCCGGATGGCGTGGCACAGCGCGGGCACCTACCGCATCGCGGACGGCCGCGGCGGCGCCTCCACGGGCACGCAGCGCTTCGCGCCGCTCAACAGCTGGCCCGACAACGCGAACCTCGACAAGGCGCGCCGGCTCCTCTGGCCGATCAAGCGGAAGTACGGCAAGAAGATCTCCTGGGCCGACCTCATGATCCTCGCCGGCAATTGCGCGCTCGAGTCGATGGGTTTCAAGACCTTCGGCTTCGGCGGCGGGCGCGAGGACGTCTGGGAATTCGAAGAGGACATCTACTGGGGCGCCGAGACCGAATGGCTCGGCGACAAGCGCTACTTTGGGGACCGCGAACTCGAAACCCCCTTGGCCGCCGTTCAGATGGGCCTGATCTACGTGAACCCGGAAGGACCGAACGGCAATCCCGATCCGGTCGCATCGGGCCGGGACATCCGCGAGACCTTCGGCCGCATGGCGATGAACGACGAGGAGACCGTCGCGCTGGTCGCCGGGGGGCACACCTTCGGCAAGTGCCACGGCGCGGGCGATCCGGCGCTCGTCGGTCCCGACCCCGAAGGCGCCGGCATCGATGCACAGGGCCTCGGCTGGAAGAGCGCCTTCGGCAGCGGCAAGGGCGTTCACACGATCACCAGCGGCATCGAAGGCGCCTGGACCCCGACCCCGACCCAGTGGGACATGAGCTATTTCGGCACGCTCTTCGGCTACGAATGGGAACGGGTGAAGAGCCCCGCGGGGGCATGGCAGTGGGTGCCGAAGGGCGGCGGCGCCGCGGATGCCGTGCCGGACGCGCACGACCCGACGAAGCGCCATGCGCCCGTCATGACCACGGCGGACCTCGCGCTGCGCATGGACCCGATCTACGAGCCGATTGCGCGGCGGTTCCACAAAAACCCGGAGGAGTTCGCGGATGCCTTCGCCCGCGCATGGTTCAAGCTGACCCACCGCGACATGGGCCCGCGCGCGTGCTATCTCGGCCCGGAGGTCCCGGAAGAGGAGCTGATCTGGCAGGACCCCGTACCCGCCGTCGATCACGACCTGATCGACGCGCAAGACATCGCGGACCTGAAGGCCCGGATCCTCGCCTCGGGCCTGTCGATCCAGGAACTGGTCTCCACCGCCTGGGCCTCGGCGGCCACCTTCCGCGGCTCCGACAAGCGCGGAGGGGCGAACGGAGCCCGCATCCGCCTGGCACCGCAGAAGGACTGGGAGGCCAACCAGCCTGCCCGGCTGGCGAAGGTGCTGAAAACCCTGGAAGGAATCCGGAAGGCGTTCAACGGCGCGCAGAAAGGCGGGAAGAAGGTTTCGCTTGCCGACCTGATCGTCCTGGGGGGCTGCGCCGCCATCGAGCAGGCGGCGAAGAACGCCGGGCACGCGGCCTTGGTTCCCTTCACGCCGGGCCGCACGGATGCGTCGCAGGAGCAGACCGATGTCGAGTCCTTCGCCGTGCTCGAACCCGCCGCAGACGGGTTCCGCAACTACCTCAAGACCGAATACACCGTTTCGGCGGAGGCGCTGCTGGTCGACAAGGCGCAACTCATGACGCTGACCGCGCCCGAGATGACGGTTCTCGTCGGCGGCATGCGCGTTCTGAACGCGAACGTCGGCCAGTCCAAGCACGGCGTCTTCACCAAACGCCCCGGGACGCTCACGAACGACTTCTTCGCGGCATGCGCGTTCTGAACGCGAACGTCGGCCAGTCCAAGCACGGCGTCTTCACCAAACGCCCCGGGACGCTCACGAACGACTTCTTCGTGAACCTTCTCGACATGGGCACGGAGTGGAAGGCGGCCTCGGAATCCGGGGATCTGTTCGAGGGACGCGATCGCGGGACGGGCGAAGTGAAGTGGACCGGCACCCGCGTGGACCTCATCTTCGGTTCGAACTCCCAGCTCCGGGCTCTCGCGGAAGTCTATGCCTGTGATGACGCGCAGGAAGCGTTCGTGCGCGACTTCGTGGCTGCCTGGAACAAGGTGATGAACCTCGACCGCTTCGACCTCGCCTGATCCCGGCGGAAAGGCTCTCGGGCGCTGCTGAAAGCCCGGAAGCGTCCGAGAGCCAGGCCCGGGGCAGACCGCATCCCCTTGCATTTCAACTCCATTACAATAACTATTTACAGCTCGTGATGCCTTGGGAGGACGACAGACAGCTGCTCCCTTTAAACCGGGAAACCGGAGGCGCGTCGAGCATCAGCTTGAAGCAGAAAGACCCGCGCCGCACGGCGATCAGATTCCCAAGCGTGTCCGTCCGCATCTCGTCGACGAAGGGCGTAACGATCTCGGCGATCGCCTCCCGCACGGGCCCCTCGAACCCCGTGACGCCCGGGAGGTTGCACAGCCGTTCCAGCAGGGAGTTTTCTAACCCAAAGATGGGACCAAAGAAGGGGGCAGTTCCAATCACAAAATACCCCCCCGATATTCTTCGAATCCACAGATGGTGCAGTTGATCCGATCGAGGGAGCCGGAGCCAATTGGCTCAGGAATTGATGATCATTCCGGTATGAGCGACGATTCGGAATCGCAAATAGCGAAATCAGAACCGCCCCTTGGGGATGAGGAGATCTCCCGGCGGATCCTCACCATCCGGGGACAAGACGATTTCATGTTTCTGTTGACCGAAGAAGAGTACTTGAACTTGAGGTCACAATTTGTGACCTCAAGATTGTGGGGTGGGCGCCGATACCTTCCCAACGTTTTCACCGAGCAGGGCGTCGTTATGCTTTCCAGCATCCTGAACAGCAAACAGGCAATCCAGGTCAACATCGCCATCATGCGGGCGTTCGTGCTCCTTCGCAGGATGCTCCTGTCCCACGAGGACCTGGCCCGGAAGGTGGACGCGCTCGAAAGAAAATACGACGCTCAATTCCGGGTCGTCTTCGACGCGATCCGCGCCCTGATGGAACCGCCCAAGCCGCCGCGTCGACGGATCGGATTCTGACACTTTCCCGAGAGGATCTGGTTCGAAATCCGGTCGGGATGAGATCGGCGGGATCGATGGAGATTCTCAATCAATATCTAAAAATACCCCCCCTACTTTCCTTTGCGGAAGTGGTCACAAATTGCGACCGGTTCGCTGGGCACATAAATTGACGACCGATTCTGTATGAGCGACGACTTGAAATCACAATCTGTGATTTCAAAACCGCCCTTTCGGAGGACGAAACCGATGGGAATATTCTTGAGATTGACAATACAGGTTTTAGCCTGTATCATGCACCAGTGACGGGCAAAGAACTCGTCAAATTGCTGAAGACGAAAGGATGGGTGTTAGCCCGGATAGAGGGTTCCCATCACATCCTCGTGAGAGGAACCAAGACGATTTCGGTCCCGGTACACGGGAAGAAAGACCTGAAGAAAGGAACGTTGGAGGCACTCCGAAAACAGGGTGAGTTGAAATGAAAATCAAATATCCCCTCAAAATACACAAGGCCGAAGAAGGTGGATACTGGGCGGAGTTTCCCGATCTTCCCGGTTGCGTCACCGAGGGAGACACGGAAGAAGAACTCCTGGAAATGGCGAAAGACGCCCTTTCCGGTTGGCTTGCCGTGCGATTTGAGCGGAATTTTGCGATTCCCGAAGCGAAACCCCTGAAGGGGAGAAATGTTCGCTGGGTGGAGCCAAGTCCTGATGTAAGTATCCCTTTGATGATTCGAAAAATTCGAAACGAGTTGGGATTGAGCCAAAAAGAGGTGGCAGACCGCCTTCGTATCACTTATCAGACTTACCAGGCATGGGAAAATCCGAAGGTTGCCAATCCCACCCTCAAACAGCTATCAAAGTTGGCCGATGCCGTCGGTAAAAAATTAATCATCGAAATGGCTTGAAGTCACAATTTGTGACTTCAAGTGGCTGTGCCGGATCGGATTCTGACCCGTTCCTGGAAAGGGCGGGGTTCGAAAACCGGTCCGGGCTTCGCGATTCCAGGGGGAACGCCGCTCACTTCCCGAACGCGGAGAAGTGGATGAGATCCCCCTCGAAGGAAAGCCCCTTGCCCAGCGAGAGCTTCCCCTCGTACCGCCAGTCCTCGCCCACGCCTACGGGATCGAACTTCTCGAAGAGGGAGCGGGCGATTTCCTCCAACACCTTGCGGCAGGTTAAGCGATCCGATTTAGCGATAGGTTATACGGTCTTCTACGGCCGTATCTCAACAATCGTCCCATTTGGCGCCAACTTGCTAATTTCCTCTATTTCTTCGTCTGTTACGGCAATACACCCTTTCGTCCAGTCGACCTCTGTGTGAGCATCACCTACCCACGAGAAATTATTCTTAATCCCGTGGATCATGATGTCTCCGCCCGGAGAAACACCGAGTTCTTTTGCGCGATTTTTGTCTCTCTCGTTTGGATAGGAAATATGCAGAGAGAGGTGAAACCGGCTGTCCATGTTTCTTCCATCGATGACATAGGTCCCCTCAGGGGTCTTGTTGTCACCTTGCCGTTCCTTCGGCCCGATCGGGTTTCCCCCCAAGGCGATTTTGTAGGTTTTGAGCACTTCACCCTGTGAGATCAACATCAATCGGCGTGCACTTTTTTCTATCAGTATCCTGTCTACCGATCCCTTCTGAGTCGCATAGTCAAAAAACTTTTGATCGAGTGCTTCAATCTTTTTTTCGAACGCTTCCATCTTTTTTTGCAGCGTGACGATCTCCTTCTCCTTGCCTTGGACCTCGTGACGGAGTGTTTCGATCTGCATCTGCTGCGCAGCGATCGTCTGATCCTTGAGAACGACATTCCGGATATTGAATATCATCATCTCGCTGTTCTGCCGGTACTCGCTCCCAGGGTACTCCTTGATGAGTTTCTGAAAACATTCCAGGGATTTCTGATAATCTTTCTGCTCATTCTTCGGATGTGCGTAAATAATAGCCATCTCGAACAAAGCCCTGTCTGCCTTCGCGGGATATTTTTCGGTAATTTCCGAATACTTGTCCAGAGAGGCCGTGTAGCTTCCTTGATGAAACAGATCATTCGCCTCTGCGAAGGTCGTTTTGGCCTGCCGCCCGTCGTTAAAGTGACTGCAGCCGGATAGGAGAATCGGTGCCATCATGAGGAAAATACAGAACTTGAATGGTCCGATGTGGATGATTCCCAGCTTCCTCATTTTCCTAACCCATTGGCAGAATCATCGGGACAGTCTTCCATGATAGATAATGAAATGGCAGGGGTGTTAGCCCCTGCCACCTCTTTGTCCGGAGCATCGAAAGGAACGTCGACAATACCATACAAATGACTTACTTCTTCATCGACTTCTCGAAAGCGGCTCCGGCCTTTTTCGCTTTTTCATCGGCCATCTTTTCCTTCTCCGCTGCCGCCTTTTCCCTTTCCGCTACCGCCTTTTCCCTTTCCGCTGCTGCCTTTTCCCTTTCCTCTGCCGCCGCCTTCATCGCACTTTCGGCGCGGACCGATGTTTCATCCGCCTTTACCCTGGCCGCATCAGCTGCAGTCTTGGCGGCTTGCGCATCCCGCAATGCCTGGTCAGCTTTCGCATCAATCTGTTTCTGCTGCGCCTGCACTTTCTCGAGGTCACCGGTTGTTGCACAACCGATCATCAGAGTAGCGAGAACAAGCATCATAGAGATCAGCAATAGACTTTTCCTCATCTCTCATCACCTCCTTTCTGTTCAGTTTACCTTAACAGGTTCGATTACGACACCGTCTATCTCCAGATCTATTTTCAAGCGTTTCGCTGCCTTTTTGGCTTCACTGCCATCATTGAACGGGCCGGCGATAACACGGTAGCTATCGCTCTTTGGGAACACCCGAGCCGGGATTGGTGGCCCCTGGTGATTGATGATGGCGGCAATCCTCTGAGCTTCAATCTTGTCACGCACATCAGCAGCCAAAACATACCATGCTTCCAGTTTCAGTGCCGGTATTTCCGGTTTGCCGTACAATGTCTCCGGGTGCCCGACTTTTATAGGTTTCGCAGCCTCTTTTCCACTTCCCTGACTCAACTCGAAGATGGGAACCGGTATCCCCCGGGCCTCGGCCTGTGCTTCCTTGACTTTTTTCCAGTCAAGCGTGCGCCGGGTTTTCTTTTCCATCGTTCTCAATTTTTTATAGAGTTTCTCCAACTCAAGAGCGTCCGACTCTTCCGCAGGCGCATGAGCTTCCAGGTACAGTACGCCATTACGTTGCCCTATGAGATATGGCTGGTTGACAATGAGTACAGGTGTTTTCACCGGAGTGTCATCGAAGAGCGTCTTCACGTTTTCCGGATAGAGCCTCAGGCAGCCATTGGTTGCTGTAAGGCCAATGCTGGCCGGTTTATTGGTGCCATGGATCAAATAGCCCGTTTTGCTCAAATAGAGCGCGTATTCTCCCAGGGGATTTTCAGGCCCCGGCGGGACTTCTGCGGGGAGATTATCTCCTTTTTTGCGATGGTCCTCGGCAATCGAAGCAGGAACACGCCAGGTAGGCCGGACTGCCTTGCGCGCCACGTGCATCCGGCCTGTGGGGGTAGGCCGCTCGTTGGTGCCGACACCGATCGGGTAGGTCGAAACCAACAGGGACGTACCATCCTCTTTATACTGAAAGAGCCTCATGGTGGCCAGGTTGACCACAATCCCTTTTCTGGGAGTGTCCGGCAGGATAAAACTCAGAGGCAACATGATACGCTCTCCGGCCTCAGGTACCCATACGTCTACCCCTGGATTCGCTGCACTGATTGCATTGATCCCCAAACTGAAGTGTCGAGCAATATCCGGGAGCGTATCTCCCTTTTCAAGCCTGATAACCGCCAACCGGCCAATGACGTCTTCTCCTCGTGCAACCGGAAACTTATTTCGCTCGATCTCCTTTTCATGATGGCTTGGAAAAGACTCTGCTGTCTCTTGAACTCTTTTCATTGCGGCACATCCAGAGAGAGAGAAGATGAATATACAGAGAGCAGTCAAACGAAGCCAGTTGCAGGAGAGTGATAGAGCACTGATTCGGAACATGGGTTAAGCAAGCACCTTTCTCATCGGCAACCCGGCTGTCTCAGTGAGACCCTGTAGGCGTTCCACCCCACCTGACCTGACCCCTGTGATCGGTCCATCTATATCTTAGTGTAAAAATCCTCC
>Ga0209641_10005610_pt1 | contig 10258 bp, 9 predicted proteins | sample RifCSP16_1_FD_184022 | JGI IMG/M metagenome (GOLD analysis project Ga0209641, IMG submission 184022) | Soil microbial communities from Rifle, Colorado - Rifle CSP2_sed 16_1 (SPAdes) (version 2) | ecosystem: Environmental > Terrestrial > Deep subsurface > Rock core/Sediment | place: Rifle...
CCGTGTTCCGCGAGAATGTGCTTGATCTCCGATGTTGTTCTGTTTTTGTTGTCCGTAATGCCCGAAATAAGGAAAGCTGCGCCGCCAGGCCCGAACACTTCATACTGTACCGCCGCCAAAGCATCCTTTGCCTCAACACCCGATCCCCGGAGGATAGCACGCTCAATGTTGTCGGACGGCATGCCGAGTGCCCGCGCTTTTTCGATTGCGGTTCTTAACGCCGGGTTTGTTTCTGGATCCGCGCCCTTTTCTTTTGACGCAACCGTAATCATGCGCGCGATTTTTGAAAAAGTCTTGCCCTTTTTTGCGTCGGTCAACGCTTTTTTGTGTTTTACTTGCGCCCAGCGGCTGTGTCCGGCCAATGCGTATATATCCACAAAAAGAACGCGCGACCCACACCCGCGGTGGCAATCGCCGATTCCGGTGTGGAATAGTTTTAATTACCGTTCTGCTTTGTCAGGCGTTTTTTTGGGAGAATCGTTATTCATCATGCTGTTTGACTCATATGCATGGTGAGAATATTTCAGTATGAGATCTTTTGCCCCATAGAGATCGGGAGCGTCACGGATTCTGAATTCTCCCTGGGCTGCAGTTTCGACGACAATGTCCCCGAACCGAAGAAGTGTTTGGACAATTCCCCGGATTGATATCGATACGTTCTGAATGTTTCGCATGTGCATTTCGGAAATATGGCGGTTAAAAAGGCCTTTTTGTTCGATATCGATAAGGCGTTTATTGGTGATGATCCAGACATCAAGGTAATAGTCCGACCACAGAACAAAAAGATACAAAATGAGGGCAAGAAAGTAAAGGGCGAGAAAAAAATAGATGACGGGCTCAAGCTGCGGATCGTTCCCGAATTCCGGATAGAAGAAAGGAATGACGCTTAAAAGGACGGAAGGAAGAATAAGAGCAATAACAAGCGTTATAACCGGCCCCACCATGATAAACCAATGGCGCCGGATGATTTTTTGAATCGTTTCATTTTCTTGGAGTTGAATCAATGATATCTTCCGAAAACCGCATGAAAAGCTCGGCACATCGCGCAAGGAGAGAAGTGTGCGTTTTTGTTCTCCGCGGGCCGAGGACTTTTTTATTTTCCGGATGCGTTATGAGATTTGAAAGAGAAAATAGAGAGCGAACGCAAAAAAAATAAACGAGAGACAAAGAAAAACAGGGATGACGACGCGATGAGACGACCAGCCCGGCATGGTGTATTTTTTAAGATGAAAAAGCGTTGCCGACGCGAAGAACGTCCATACGACGGTAAAAAATATAAAGAATGAAAGAAAAATGTACGACACAAAGGAGTATGAATCAACCACCGAAAACGCGGATACGAGCACACACAACCCTTATTCGCGGGCGATAATTCACAATTCGTATTATACCAACTGCCCTTGTTTCGGCATATCAAGGCCGATGTGGGAATAGGCGAGTTTGGTTGCCGTTCGCCCCCGCGGGGTTCGCTCAATGAATCCGATTTGCATTAAATACGGCTCGTATACCTCAAGAATTGTTTCTTCTTCTTCTGAAGTTGCGGCGGCAAGCGCTTGGAGTCCAACCGGGCCGCCGCTGAATTTTTGGATAATCGCATCAATAATTTTCCTGTCTGTCGGCTCAAGTCCCAGCTGGTCGACTTCGAGAAGCGTGAGAGCGCTCTCCGCCGCCTCCCTGGTTATATGACCTGATCCGTATACCTCTGCCCAGTCGCGCACGCGTTTCAGGAGGCGGTTTGAGACCCGCGGAGTAAAACGCGACGATTGCGCAATGATTTTTTTTGCGTCATTGTCCAACCGAATGCCGAGAAGAGAAGTCGAGCGTTCAAGGATTTTTTGAATGTCGGTTTCGGTGTAAAAATCGAGCCGGAAAATAGCGCCGAATCGCGAGCGGAGCGGCCCCGACAAAAGCCCGATTCGCGTGGTCGCCGCAATCAACGTGAATGGGGGAAGGTCCAATTGTATGGTTTTTGCGGAAGGCCCCTTGCCGATGATGATGTCGAGCGTCCGCGACTCCATTGCGGGGTAAAGAATTTCTTCGACCATTTTATTTAATCGGTGTGCTTCATCGACGAATAAAATATCGCCCGGCATAAGGTTGGTGAGAATGGACGCAAGATCGCCTACGCGTTCGATTGCCGGTCCCGATGTTACCCGTATGTTCGTATTCATCTCGCGCGCAATGAGATGCGCAAGGGAGGTTTTGCCCAGCCCAGGCGGTCCGTAAAGAAGCACATGTTCAATGGGCTGTTCCCTCTTCTTTGCCGCCTCAATGAGGATTTTGAGGTTATCCTTGATATTTTTTTGGCCGACGTATTCGTCCCATCGCTGGGGTCGCAGGGTAAGATCAAGATTTTTATCCTCTTTTTTTTGTTTTGGTTCTGTGTTCATATGATTTCGCTCATTTACACGAACATGAGCATGAATGCCCCGAATTTGATGTATTTTTGAAGAGTGTATTTGTAAAATATGCGGCCATATTCGTGAATATATGCGAGGAGAGAAGCAAGCTATTGACAGCAAAAATACTATTTGCTATAATTAAGCCAGAAATTATATTGAAAATTGTGCGGGAAGGAGGGGCCCCAAAGGCCTCTTTGAATTTGTAGAAGCAATCATAAACGCAAGTAGTTACGCAATTTTAAACGCAAACTTGCGTATAATTTTGCGTATCAGTGGCGTCTTATATTGTTTCTAATCATTCGTCTCCTGAAGCTGTGGGCAATTAAGGTTTCAAAATACCTTTTAGCCTTAATGGGGATTTTTAAACGTAGGGTACACTGGTTCCGACTGGAGTATACCGCGCCAAAATCCTGACCTCCGCGTTCCCAAACCGGAGTAATTGCCCACAGCTTCAGGGGATAATGTCATATCGCCGATCATCATCCGACAACCCTTTTTAATTCATCAAAGTCCGTTATGCCGGACAACACCTTTAATACCCCGTCTTGTTTCATGCTAATCTGCCCTTGTTCGTGCATTGCCTCGCGGATATCGCTTACGGAAGGGGAGGAAAGCACGAGTCGCTCGACACGATCGTTGACGAGAAAAATTTCATACACCCCTATCCGCCCCTTGTATCCGGTGTTTCGGCACCGTGCGCACCCCGACACATTCGGGCTAAAAAACGCACAGCTGTCGATGTTCGGTTTCTCAATATTTTTCGGCAAGGATTGGATTTGAACATTAATTTCTTCTAACTCCGCCGGGGTTAATTTTTTTTCAATTCTGCAGGACATGCAAAGTTTTCGCAGAAGTCGTTGAGCCATAATGACGTTGACTGCGGGCGCAATAATGTTGGGGCGCACTCCGATATCTATGAGCCGCGGGATGGTTCCTGCCGCATCGTTGGTATGAAGGGTCGAGAAAACAAGGTGCCCCGTAAGCGCGGCATGCATTGCGGTTTCGGCAGTCTCAAGGTCCCGGATCTCGCCCAAAAGGATGACGTCGGGATCTTGTCGCAAGACCGACCGGAGCCCGTTCGCAAAATTATACCCGCGTTTTGAATCAACTTGCGTTTGTTCGATTCCTTTGAGGTGATATTCAATCGGGTCTTCAAGGGTTATGATTTTTATTTCCGGCGCATGAACCTTTTTCAGGAATGCATAAAGCGTCGTTGTTTTTCCCGAACCGGTGGGGCCGGTCGTGAGAATCATCCCATTCGGCTTTTTTACCTCCTCCGCCATTTCCTTTTCAACCCACGGCTGCATGCCGAGCTGTTCCAGTTCGAGCGATATCGTCTTCGGGTCGAGAATTCTCATGACGATATTCTCTCCGTACGGCCCGGGCAAGGTTGAGGTGCGCACTTCAATTTCAGTGTCCTTCATTTTTATTGTAAATCGTCCGTCTTGTCCTTGGTTGGTCACATTGATTTTCAGGCTTGATGTCAGTTTGATTCGCGAGAGAAGGAATTTATACATCTGCGTTGAAATGAACATGACATCGTGCAGTGTGCCGTCAAGGCGATACCGGAGCCGCGTGAGGTCGGATTGGGGCTCAACGTGCACATCGGATGCTTCGACCGCAAGGGAACCGGCAACGATTGCTTCAAGCGCCTCGGTGATAGAGCCCTCTGAAATATCGCCGAGTATTTTTTTAACGTCCTCGAACGTTTCGATTCGCTTTCGGAAATCTTCTATTTTTTTCTCCGATATCCGCACCTCTCCGCCGATGACAACCAACTCTTTCAGAATTTGCTTATATACCTGCCAAGCGTGTTCAAGGCTGTGGCGGGAAACCATAAAGAGATTATACGAATAGCGCTGGCGCTCAAGGTCTTTCAACAGTTTTTTCGCTTCTATTTTCTCCGGATTTCGTACGGCAATCTGCAAATTTTTGCCAACCCGCTGTACAACAGCAAGATCAGCGGCCCGCGCGTCCTCTTCCTGCACAATCCCAAGGGCGTCTACATCAATCGGAATTGTAAGAAGGTTTTGATACGGAAGTTTGTATTTACCTGCGATTATTTTTATGGTGTCTTCTTCTTCTTTCTTCCGCACTTCCTCAAGTTTCTTTTTCTGTTTTGATTCTTCGAATGTGGTCATTGTCTGTTCACCCTGCATCAATCTGCATAATTTCCGCGTTACGCCGCATCCAACAACGGAAGCGATATACACAGACCACAATGCGGATGAACGCAGAAAATATCTATAGTACCATTATATCATTTTATTCCTCCAAACCGCGCAGGATGTTATCAACATGGCGCTCTGCTTCCGGAAACCCGCTGAATGCGTTTTTAAAAACACAAAGGCCGTTTTGAATGTCGCCCGGCTCCTTTTCAACAATTTTTTTCATAAGAGAGGCGTCCGATTTGATAATAACCCGAACATGATTTTTTTCCGGATTTTCAAAAAAGACCGCATGGAATTTCGGTGAAACAAAATACGAGCCGGTGTGATCTATGACGAAACGGACATCCGAAGTTTTTGTCGCTGTTTTTTCGAAATCCTCTTTCGGAATGAATGTAAAAAGCGCTTTCAGTGCGTCGTCGAAACGGGATCGCACCGAGGCCCGTCCCCAGAGCTGAAGAAGATTCAGCGGTTTTGTCTTAAAAAGCGCGCGCATGATTTTGTCCTTGTCTCCGCCGGACTCGATGAGGAGTGCGGAAATTTCGAGTACGCGCGGAGTGGTTTTTGAGTTTCTGAACGCCTCCGTTTTTTCAATAATGCCCGTAAGGATGCGGGTTGACTCGGTCGGGTTCAGGCGCTCGCCTCCGGTGAGCGATTCGATCAATTCGTAGACAATTTCCGCGCACGAGCTCCGCGTCATGTCGCAGAGATTAATTTCTCCGAACTGTTCATTTTGGTGCGACGCGTCGATGTTCACGATGGGTTTTTCGTAAAACAGGAACGGGTTTTCTTCGAATTCTTTTCCGAAATGTTCCGGTCCGTGCACTCCAACGGAAACGATGCAGTCATAGCGGTTGCCATCCTCGAATATCCGCACACCTTCTTTATTGACCGGACGATGTTTGGGCGTGATTCTGATAAAGAGCTCTCCGGAACTCTTCTGCATGTCGTATTTGATTTCGCTGATCGGCGATTCTTTTGCGTTTATTGCGATAATAAGATCGCGCGGCTGAAGTTCGCGGGGGCTTGTCGCGGCGGGAACCGCGGGGGCGCCAAAAATATCCTTCCATTTTTCGTCAATTGTCCCCGAGAAGAGAAATCCGGCGGTCTTTCCCATTTGTGTGATGACTGAAGCAAGGGCAAGGGCAGACCCGATTTCGTCTCCTCCGGCCTTTTCGTAGACCGCAATGCCGACAGTCCGGCTTTTTTGTATGAGTTGAGTTGCCGAGTGAAAATCCATAGCGAGAAATGAATTATAAACATGGTTCCCTATTCACTGGTAGCTCCGTTGGAGATTCCGGTCAATTCTCTGCTGTGGATAGTTTTTGTATATGAACACGTTGTGCTTCTATTGTAAATTATTTACAATAGCATTGTGTATGAGAAACGTATTTGGAAACAATGCCGAATACAGCAGATTACGCAAATGAAAGGCGGCGCCACGCGCGGCGTCCGCAGGTGCATAGCCGGTTGTATTTTGCATGGCTTCTGTAGGCAATGAAAGACTGGAATCATGATCTTGTCCACGCGCTTTCGGAGAAAAACGACGCGCTGTGGCGATATCGGAATCATTATAAAGGAGCTTCGAAAGACTGCAGTTCGTGTTCTTTGTTGTGGACTTCTCTCGAACAGGACGACGAAAAACACGTCAACATGCTTGCGGATGAGATAAAAAGACACATTGCAGAAAATCGGTTTGATTGATTTGGCAGGAATGATTGTCATAAAAACCTCTGGACGGGGGTTTTTTGATGTGCTACTCTGATGATAGTTTTTTTCACAAAACAAAAATGGGAGCCGCAATGGCGGACCCCGCGAAAGACGAAACCGGTTGCAGGCCAAACAAAAAGTATGTGATCTTTTTTGATGTTAATATGCCATGGCGGCGCCTTGTGCCCCATTTTCATACACTGAAACAGAGGGCAAAACTCGTACCGCTTAGGGGCAAGAGCATTTTTAATTCCGACGAAACCCTTCATGACATGGACGACGCGGATCTTCTTAACTATGTTATACGGGTTCTCGACATGCAGTATCCTTCCTTTGTTTGTTTTTTTTGTACGCTCGATTTGGGTATTTCGGAGTATATCGGCAAAAACCACCCCGCGCACAACAGGGTCATCATTGAAACATTCAGACAGCGATCACGGCACGAATGGGGGCTCTTGGCGGAAGAAATTATGAAACGGTTCGAAGACAAAGCCAAAGAAATTGAAAGAGCTATGGATACATAGCTCTTTTGTTTACACATGAAATGAGGCATACTGTGAGTATATGTTAATTTCATAACTTTCCATTGGCATAAGGTGTGTTACACGCCGCAATCGGGGGTGAGGCACCATGTGCGTATGGCAGAATCTGATGTTGATATATCAAGATTTATCCGATGCGCAGAAAAAATTTATCCGGCGACTTTTTTCTGCGGCATTTTTATTTGTTACGGTTTTTTTTGCCGCATATGCGGTATACTATGCCGCGCTCGCGGTTGATACATGGCGCGACATGAAAAGAACGGACGCATTTCAAATAGCCGTATCCGGAGAAGGATCCGTCTTTGCTGTGCCTGATATCGCGGCTCTTTCTATCGGCGTTAGGAGCCAATCAAAGCTTCTGAAAGATGCGCAATCCGACAATACGGAAAAGTATAATGCCGTTGTCGCGTTTTTGAAGTCAAACGGCGTGGAAGAAAAGGATATAAAAACCTCATATTATAATGTAAATCCGCAGTATCAATACGACAACCGGCCGTGTCCTCTGGGTTTTTTACCGTGTCCTCCGAGGGATCCGCCCGTCATTGCGGGGTATGAGATAACTTCAACGCTCCAGGTGAAGGTGAGAAATCTGGATTCCGTGGGAACGATTCTTGACGGAGCAGTGTCTTCTGGCGCGAACGAGGTGCACGGCCCTTCATTTACGATTGATGACAAGACGACATATAAAGATGAGGCAAAAAAGATCGCGGTTGAAAACGCCCGGGCATCGGCAAAAAAACTTTTCAAAAACCTTGGTGTCCGGATTGTCCGCGTTGCCGGATTTTCCGAGTCGGGCGGATATCCGCCGATATATTACCCGCGGACCATGGAAGCGTTTGGAAAAGGAGGAGATATGGCGGCACCCGCGCCATCAATCGAGCCTGGGGAGAATGAAGTGAGGGTGATGGTGAATGTGATATACGAGGTCAGATAATAGCAGTCGGCAAAATATCAGCAAAAAATAAAGAAAAATTAATTAAGTATTGACAAACAGCGCGGCAATATGCTATTTTTATCTTGCTCGTTTACATTTTTATGAGGGCGCGCCGTGGAAGAGAGAAAATACCTTGAGCGCTATAATGGGGCACTTATTGATCCTTTCCTTGATCACGCAAAAGTTCTCGCATATCTTCTTTCTCGCGAAAAAAATGTTTCCCTGGTTGCCCTTACAGGATCTTTGGCAAGATCTGAAGATGCGCGCGATATAGATTTGGTCGTGTTGCATACACTTGGTGCTGACAAAGATTTTACCTGCCACATTAATCATAATCCTTCGGGATTTGATTTGACTCATCGGACAGAAAGTCGTGATTCGGTCTTGACGCACCTTTGCGATCAAACAATGAGACAATTGGGGTGGTGCGGCTTCATTGAAGATAATTTTTCTCTTGGCCTGCTTTCTATCATTCGAAAACTTTGCATGGGTGTGCCCGTACGGCCGAAAGATATTAAGGTTGATCTTATATTTGTTGGATATCAGGTTTTATATGATTGCGATTATTTAGCTCGACTTGCAGGCATAGAGAAGTTTGAGGATTTTTATCGGAGAGTATTTTGTGAAATTCCTCTCCTTCGGTTTAATCCCGCCGTTGCTCAATTTGAGTATCCGTCGTTAAGACATAAAGATGGGAAATGTTGTTTTCCGAGAAGATTGTGGAAAGACGTAAGGCGGGAAGTCAAATCTGAATTTGACTGGATGGCAAATTCATGACAGTAACGGCTGAAATCCAGCCGGGAATATATCAGCACTTCAAAGGCGGCCGTTATTTGGTTTTTTTGTTTCAACGGGAACTGAAGATGAAAAGAAGATTGTAAACTTCACGCCGCTTTACGGTTAACATGCTGGCGACATATGCCACTGGACGCTTGAAAATTTTACGGAAATCGTCGTCCGTCCCGACTTCAACTACCACAACCCGCGTTTTCGGCATGTTTCGCTTTTTTGACTCATCGTCCCCGTGACCTACCGTACGATAAAGCGTACGGTTTTTAATTTTGGCCAGTTTGTCTTTGCCACCATTCTCCGATTCGCGCGAATCGTTCCATAGCAGGAAATAACTGCAATATGGTTTGTAATACGGTTTATTGAGATTATGGCCGAATTGTCGTACAGTTGAGGTGATGAAATTTATAATCACCCATAAATCTAAATCAAGCATGGCGCGGGTCGGGGTTTTAGAGACGGCGCATGGCAGAATTGAAACACCGGCGTTTGTGACGGTCGGGACGAAGGCATCCGTAAAATCGCTTGGTCCGGACGATCTGGAGATGGTCGGAACAAGTGTGGTTCTCGCGAATACCTATCACCTCTATGCCGCCAAAACATATGATGTAATCCGTAAGGCGGGAGGACTTTCGAGATTCATGAACTGGAACGGGATCACCATGACGGACTCCGGCGGGTTCCAGGTGTTCAGCTTGGGGTTTTCGAAAGATCACGACATCGGCCGATCTTCGACGCTTTTTCCGGGAGAGGATTTGCAGAAAATGGTGCGGGCGGAAGCGGTAAAAGAATCGCAGTATATAAAAATTATGGACGAAGGCGTGGTATTCCGCATGCCGGACGGAACGCGAACGGTATTAACGCCGGAAAAATCAATTCAGATTCAGGAAGCGATCGGCGCAGATATAATTTTTTCCTTTGACGAATGCACATCGCCCCTTGCGTCAAAAGAATATTCGGCGGAGGCAATGGGGCGCACCCATAGATGGGCGGAACGGTGTCTCGAAGCAAAAACGCGAGAAGATCAGGCCATATTCGGCATCATTCAAGGCGGGGAATGGGACGACCTGAAGGAAGAATCCGTTCGGGCGATCTCCGGCATGCCGTTTGACGGCTTTGGCCTTGGTGGGGCTTTGGGAAAAACAAAAGAACGCATGTGGGAGCTTGTTGATTTTATCAACAAGCGGCTTCCCGAAGAAAAACCGCGGCACCTTTTGGGCGTCGGGTACCCCGAAGACATCCCCAAAGCGATCAGGCGCGGCGTTGATACATTTGATTGCGTAGCACCGACACGGGAAGCCAGAAATGGAACGCTGTATGTAAAAAACGGAAGGATTTCAATCCAAAAAGCCGAATACCGTGAAGATTTTTCGCCGATTGAAGAGGGGTGCGATTGTTACACGTGCAAGAATTTTACCCGCACGTATCTTTGGCATCTTGCTCGCGAAAAGGAGCTGTTGTTTTATCGTCTTGCAAGTATTCATAACCTTTATTTTACCAATAACTGTGTTCGCGAAATTCGCGAGAGGATTAAGCGAGGGGAAGTTTAAATCGCGTCATTCCCGCGAATGCGGGAATCCAGTACTTTATTATCCGTTATTTATGACATTTAAAGTATTAGACCAGTTGCTTAATAAGGTTTTAGCCGTTTTTTTGAAAAATCATTGGCTTAAAATAAGGGTTTTTTGTATCAAATTTCCTCTAAAAATTATT
>Ga0209641_10005612_pt1 | contig 10257 bp, 14 predicted proteins | sample RifCSP16_1_FD_184022 | JGI IMG/M metagenome (GOLD analysis project Ga0209641, IMG submission 184022) | Soil microbial communities from Rifle, Colorado - Rifle CSP2_sed 16_1 (SPAdes) (version 2) | ecosystem: Environmental > Terrestrial > Deep subsurface > Rock core/Sediment | place: Rifle...
GTCGGCCCGGAACTCCTGGACGTTGATGCCGATTTCCCGCCACATGCCGCCTGCCGCCGTGCCGATCTCTTCGTCACCGCGTCCCAGGCGGATGAAGAACGGCATGGCGAACCTGGTGCCGTCGGCCTTGAGAATGCTTTCCCGATGCACCTGGATCTCGACGATCGCCCTACCGTTCTCGCAATATCTCACGCGGGTCACCGTCCCCCGAACGGTTTCAACCGCGTCGGCGATGTCGAAAAGCGTGCTGCTCATTGGTCACCAGTGGGAGACAGGAAAAGAACCCCCCGGGGCCGCGGCTCAAGGCCGGCGGTACCGGCCCCAGGGGGGCGACGCGGTGTCTACTTACAACTCGATCTCGTCGGGCGGCGTCGGCGGTGCCTTGGCCGGCGGCGCAGCGTGTGACATTGTGGCGCCGGGTAGGCTCTGCTGGGCACCGGACGCGCCGGTGGGAACCCGCGAGTACCCGAACCATGCCGGGCCGAGCATGGGCCGACCGTCCGGGTGCTTCTTGGGCTGCTTGTCCCGGTCAACCTGTATCCGGATGTCCACCTGTGCGGTGCGCTTGGCCAACTCGGTCAGGGTAAAGTCGGATGGCGTCAGGCACTCAGTTGTCGGCTCAAAGCCGAAGGCCCGGATGAAGTTCGCCCACTTGTTGGCCAGCTTTTGGGACATAATGGCACCCTTGGTCGGCATGGGCAGGAAGTCCATCGCCGACGCTCCATCAAACCGGCCGCCGACGACGCGGAGCGCCGGGCGAAACTGGTTCAAGACGTAGCTCTGCTGATCGTCCTTGAATTCCTGGTTCGGCATCATCTTGGAGGCGGCCAGATCCACCCGCATAATGTGGAGTCCGACCGGACAGTCTCGATACCCGCTGGCATGCGGGTCGAATCCCTCCGGCGTCTGGCACCCGGAGAAATCGTATCGCTCGGCCAGGTCCGCCGCACTGTACGCCCCCTTCTCGTCTGGCATGATTGCCTGTTCCGTCTCGCTCATTGCTTGGTCTCCTGTTCTTTCTGGTCTCTGATTCGTTCGAGTTCCGACCGCCTGGTACACCAGCTTGTCGGGAATCCGTTCGCACGTTCCCCGATCTCGTTACCCCATGCGGTTGCGACCTCTTCGATCCACTCTTCGAGGTTCACAAGCCCGGCGACCGTCGCGCGGGCCTTAATCTCACTCCATTCCGCCGCTACGCTGCCTGCGACTGCGGCGGCAACGGTTTTCCCGCCGTCGATCCCTCCGGCGTCGGGTCGATGCCCAACTTTTGCCGCTCGAACGGCGACACCTGCTCGTACAGCTTGGCGTAGATGGCGTCCACGTCCTCGCTCTTGAGGAGTACGTCCTGGCTGACCGCCCGCTTACGCAAGGCACTCGCCCATGACTCGTCAGACAGGTTGCTCGCCTGCTTGAGCAGCCTCAGCTTGGCGATCTTCTCCAGCCTGGCCACCATGGCGGCGGCCTTGTCCCGCAACACGTTCTTGAGGCTCTTGGCCCCCACGTGCTCGCGAGCAATCAACACGCCCCAGGTTATGGCGTCGAGCTCGAGGGCCTGGTACACGGCCTTGGCCCTGGCCATCGTCTCGGGCGTTGGGCCCGTGAACACCTCAGTCAAGGCTTGCTTGATCGGGTCGGCCGACAACTGCTCTATGGCGATCGCCAGCGGGGAAGGAGAAGAGGCGGCAGGAGCGTCCGAGACGGGAGCCGGCTCGGGTGCCTTAAGGAACGTCGGCGCCGGCAACTCAACGAACGCCACCGATACCGGACGCCCGTTCTCATCTTCCTCCACTCCCAACTCGCCCGGGCTGTACGGCAGGCCCATGAAGGCCTCCTGCATATACAGGTGCACCGCCAGGTCGTGCGCCCTCGCGGATAGCATGGACCGCGGGTGCTTGCGATACGTGTCGTTCTTCGTGAGGCCGGCGGCGGTGGCGTCCTCGATTGTGTACTCGACAATTTCGTAACGGTCTGGATGCCAGTCGTTTCGGTGCACTTTGACCCGTGCTTTGGCGTTCGTGCACTCGATAAGGTCGAGAGTTCCAAGTCCTCGCTCCCTGATGACGCCCACCTTGATCGCTGACGGCAAGCTCGCCTTACCCTCGATCAGGTGGATTTCGTGTAGCGAAGTCATTGGTCCAAGTCCGTGCTCGTAGCCGATCACGATCTTTGCGAAGACACTCTCCGCTGTCCGGCAGTTCTTCGGCAGCGGCATACCCGACTTGGCGACGGCGTTGGCGATCATCATCATGCGTTCGATCGCGTTTGCGCTGGGCAGGAGCGTTCGCCGCTCAGCGTCGGGCGGGGCCATCAACTCAGACTTCACCGGTTCCGATAGTGTGCTCATTGTTCACCGCGTCCTTTCTGTTCTGGTTGTTCAAGGTGGGCGATCCGGTCCGGGAGATCACTCTCAGCATCCGGACCGTCCGCTCTGCGCCACGCATTTACTACGGGTAATATCGCTCGCACAGTTCGGCGAGCAGCAACGTGCTCTCGGCATCCCACTCGTTGACCTCAGCCACGATCCGCCGGCCATCCTCGCCGCTCGCGAAGAGGTCCCCTAGCGTGGCGTGGTCAACGTCGTGCGGGCAGACCCGACCGAGCAGGGCCTTGGCGTAGTAGGCCAACGTCTGGGGTAGCCTGAGGGGGTTGCTGCTGCTGTTGGCGAGCACGTTGTATACGTCGAGGTGCTCGCTCTTGCTGTCGCACGTCTGGTACTTTCCGGTGGGCATCTTGTAGACCGGCACACCGAGCAATATCGAACGGCGTACCATGTAGGGCAAGTCGAAGGCAGCGCCGTTGAACGTGGCGTAGCCGCCGGTGTGCTCGGAGATCATCGTCCACGCTGCCAGCAGAACTGCCCGCTCGCCGTCGTACTGGTCGTGATCCTCGGCCTTCTGGAATACCACGGACTGCGGCACGTCTCGGTCGGCCGTACGCCGGGCTACCGCAATGCTGATGATCCGCCCGAAGTGCGGGTCCAACGCCATCCGCCCGACCTGCTCTTGCCTGGCCGCTGCCTTCTTGGCCGCGATTTTTGTCGGATCAACCAGGTTCCCAAGTGCAACCTCGGGCTCTGGCAACTGGTCGAGTTTGTCCAGTGCCGGTGCTGTTTCGATGTCGATTGCTAGCCGCGTCGTGGTCATCGTTCTTCCTCGCTTTCTGTTTGAGGGCCGATCGTCCACATTTGCGGGGACAGGATTCGAACCTGCGACCTCGTGGTTATGAGCCACGCGAGCTAACCGGGCTGCTCTACCCCGCATCATTCAGTTGTCAGAGATCCAGGGACAGGACGGGCGCACGGTCGGCGCTCCCCGCGTCACTGGTCATTTGCGGGGGCGAAACCACGGTGGTTGGAGTGCAGGCAGAGCCGGTGCACACACCAGAGGGTGCCGACTGTGCCGCCCGTCCGTCCTTGGAACTCTCCGACAGCAGGCCCTCGGCCCGCGTCAGGTCTTGCTTGGCTCGCTGCTCGATGCCAATCCACTCCGCTTTGCGAGCGTGGAGTTTGTTGGTTGCCTTTTCGAGATCGCGGATCTCCCGGCCGGCGTGCCGCACGATGTTTTTACTGGCCGTGATGACCGCCTCAAGTTGCTCGGCGGTTTCGACCTGATTACAAAGGGGGCTGTTCACCGCGTCTCTCCTTGACTTGTCCTCGTCCCGGCCAACGGTGCCGCCCGTTGTGCCTGTGGTAGTATACAACAAGTTTGCACCAATGGCAAGTGCCCAACGCAAATTATTTTTATCTTGTTGCCCACCGACAGGGAATCTCCCTACCGTGGCACGGTTCGCCGGCGTTCTTCGCTCTCGGGAAGCCGCCCCGAAGTTCTTACCGCTCGAGACGGTACGCCAAACATGACCCACGTTTGCCGATCGTGCAAACGGATTTACTGATACCCTGTGGATGGACAGGCGATGATCTGTTGTGACTTGTGCCCCCCGCCACCCCCTCTCGTCAGGAGAATGGCCTCGCAGAGCCCTGGGAGCTCGCCGCTGTTTCGGCCTGGGCGTCTTGATCCTGCAGACAGCTTTCGGGCGTGAGAGCGCCGCGAATTGTGGATAAGTTTTGGGCCGAGGTCGGCGCTTTTGACGCGCTGACCCCGGCCCTTTTGTCAGTTGTCACAAGTGCGGGCCGGCCCCCAGATCCCCAGAGGCCGGCCCTGGAGAGGTCAGTCAATCGACACGCGTCTCGGCAGCCGGGATTTGCGCTCGCACTTTTCGCAGGTCAACACGCCATCGGCGGGCAAGACATCCTCGCCCAACACAATGAGGAACGATCCTGTCGCCGCGTCGGTGAACGGCTCTTTGCAGTGGGGGCATGTGGCCTGGATGCTTTCAGCGGTCACAATTGTCGTTTTCATGGTCTCTCTCCTGTCACTCCGCCCGTTTCCGGTCGGGCGGGCACCGTTCCGCCGGACACCCCCGGTGGGTAGCCATCTTATCTCCACCGGTCACACCGTGCGACCGGTGAACCGCACCTTGTGCCCTGTCACGGTATCGCGGGTGCCGCCGGCCGGCCAATGACCCCGCACCACATCAGCACCAACGGCACCAGGACGCCCACTGCAACCAGCAACCTCCTCGCCCAGATCCTCGCCAGCCGATCCCACTCCCGCTCCCTCGCCCGCACCCACGGCGGCTGCTGCCAGGCCAACCCCCGGCGCCAACCGGCAGTCCTGCCAGTCTCATATACTCGGCCTCGCTTTACCCCTCTCGCCCGCACTCGACACCCCCTCACCACGTGCCAGCCGCTTACTATCCCTCTCGTTACACCCCGATATGTCTCTAATCTTCGTCGCATTTTCTCAGCCCTTTTCGCCATAACCCTAGCCCTCGCAATCCCTTACATCGTTTCCGGTCGTTTCAAGAGTTTAGATTAGATTTACTTGCAATAACGGAGTGCTCCATGTTCTCCGTCACTTTATATCTTATCCAAAATACCCTCCTTAGAGGTAACAATAGGAAACACAAAAACGTAAACCCTTGCTACGCATGGACTTAGTTCTCCTGCACACCGAGGATTACACACATACTGAGATACCCACCCTAATCCTGGGCCTGGCAACGCCATAATAGCACCGTCCTGGTGCGGATTGTCCAGGTCTCGATCCCAAAGCGACCAATGCTGTGCCTCCGGGAGATCACCGACCGGCTTACGACGGTGTATCGGCCCGGTCCGGGGTCTCTGTTGTCGAGCTGGCTCAATTGAGACTGGTGGCCATCGCCGGAGTACGTCCAGGTCGTGGTAATTGAGACATAGCGAGGCACCGGAGGGCTGACGGGCCGCTCGACGAGATCCCACGGCCGCGAGCTTGTCATGGTGGGAGTAACAGCGGCGGGAGCGTCCGAGACGATGACGGCGGACGCCAGGAGGGCCAGTACGAGGCCGGCTGCCCAGCCCTGGCGGACGGAGAGCAGCCGGACGCGCCGTGCAAGCTGGCGGTCGACCCATGTGGCCGATCCGAGGGGGCTGACTCGCCAGAATTTGCCGGTCAGGGGCTCCAGGTCAAGGAGCTCGCCGTCTTGGCTGATACAGACCGGCTCGCCTCTCAGCCTGGCGTGCTCGCGGGCAATCATGAGCCCCGCTCGTGTGTCTGGGGTCGTGAGTGTTGTTGACATTTGGATCTCGCTTTCTCCCGTCGCTCCGACGTGGAGCCCGGGCCGTCAGCCTGGGGATCGCTCGGTCCCAGGCCTCCGGTTCGGGTTCCGCCGTCAAAACAAGGACGGCGACATCGGGCCAGCACCGAGCCATCTTTGCCCGTCACCGTCCACCAGCAGCACGCGCAGGCCACGCCGCAGAGCCAAGCGCACCGTGTGCGATGTGCCGACCGAGTCCGAGAGTCGGCACGACACAAACGCCACTACGACCGATCCCGCGGGCGCCGATCCCACCATCTCGGCTGACCGTTTCACGCCAGCATGCGGACCGAGCGACCAGTCCGCCGGCCATGATCGGACGGGCACCCGACCCGGGAACATTTCCGCCCATGTCGTCGCCATGAGGTCCGCACCCTGCGCCCCACCGTGCCAGACAGCACGGAGCGCGAGCATCGGAGCGCACCATAGGTGGTCCAGTGTGGCCCGCATTGTTGGCCAGTCCGTCCACGCCCTGCTCCCGCATACGATCAGCACCGGTCTGCTTGCCGCATCACACATAGGACACCTCCTGTATGCCGTATGTCCGACCCTCAAGGCGACGGATAACACCGCAGAGACGCCAGGCATAGGCCCGCCAGTACGGCCGACCTTGCACGGGGGCGCCGAAGAGTTTGGACGCATCGAGCCAGTGATTTCGCAGGCTGTATGCCAGTCTCAGCCTCGCCCTTGCCGACACCAGTCTTGATTCTCGATCCATGATTCTGTCTCCTGTATTCTGTTGTCCCTCACTGTCACCATAATTATACAACAAGATTCACACACGTGCAACAGAATTATTTAATTTTCTTTAGAGCCTCGTAGAAGTACCGCCCGCGAACCCGGCTTGCTGCCGCTTACCCGTCGTCCGTGGCTCGCTCGCTCCCATGGCCGCTTCCGTTCGCCGGTCACCTCGCATTCCGCCCCCCGCCCCTTGATATAAGCAAGAATTGCGTGGTCCGGTCGCAGTCAAGAGCGAGCAGAAAGAACATAATGCTGTTGTACTCAGCGGCATTATGTTCTTTCATATTCTTTTTGCTGTTGTACTCAGCGGCAAAAAGAATGTACCTGCTCGCTCTTGACGGCGATCCGGCCACGCGACATCCGATAATTTCAAGGGGCGGGGGGTCGTGCACGTACTCGTGCTCGGGGGGTGTCGGGGGGCAGGGCCCCCTGACTGCAATGCCTTCAGTCGTCGTACTCGACGGCGCTTTCCGGCGTGGCGTGGTACTCCACGCTTCACGCCGGGCAACTCCTCAGTCGTGTACTCACGGCGACGCTTTGCGGCGTGCGCAGGCGACTCCTCGCTCTTGTTTTGAGTCTCTGCCCCCTGACCATCGGTTGATCCGATGGTCAGGGGAGCAGGGCGAATACAAGAGCGTTGCCCGTACTCGGGCAATCGCCGCAGCACGCCGCCCATACGCCGGATCGTCACGGCTCATGTTCGGTGGGCAACTCACGCGCTGGGCGCGAGCGTGCGTCGTAGTGCGGCCGACTGCGAGCGTGCAAGGCGGCGGCTACGCCGACGCCGATCGGATGGGGGCAAGCGAGGCGGCCACGCCGCCGGTCGATGGGTTGGATGGGAGTAAGCGAGGCGGGCCATGCCCGCCGGTGAGCAGCGGACGTTGGCGAGTGTGCGTTGCGCTGGGGTGAGTGTCGAGTAGCGAATGTGCAAAGCGTTCGTGCTGGCAGGAGTGTTGGTTGCGAGTAAGCCCCGAGCAGCCGTAGCGCAGCGAAAGCGGAGCGAGCGGGGCGGCGTTGCCGCCCCGCCGGCGCGAACCAAAGGGCGGGGCAAGGCCCCGCCCCCAAGCCGCGGGAGAACAGACGCGAGCGGAGAAAAAAACCGAAACCCGCGGCCCGGGGGCGTGACAAAACTTTCGGGAAAGGGGCTGGCGGAGGGTAGAATACCGCTTGTTGTGGAGGTGTGGCTGAGGGAGCCCCAAGGATGGGGCGGAAGGAGCAGAACCATGGATCGGTTGCCGGAGTTGTCGGCGGATGTGTTGATTGAACGTGCGCGAGGCCAGTTTGAGCGGTTAATGCGGGACGTGGCTGCGGCGGTCAACGCGGCCCCCGAGGGGCGGGTGATCAACGGCTCGGAGGAACAGGTGCGGGACCTGTTGGGGGAATTCAGGCGTGGGGTGTATGAGACGGCCCTGCAGATGCGAGTGGATGCGGCGGAAGCCGCTTTTTCCCCCGGTGGACCCACTGACTCACCGGCGCAGGCAGGACAAGGGCAGCGATCCCCACGATCTGTTGACGGTCAACGGGCGGGTGCGGATCCGGCGTAAGCATTTTCACACTCGCCACGAGGGCACGACGACGCCGGTGGACAAGCTGTTGGATGTGGCGGAGGCCACGGTGAGCGTGGGCGTGCGGGAGATGTGCTCGCGTGTGAACGCCGGGGCGGGGAGCTTTGCCCGAGCGGCGGAGAACCTGGAGCGGACGGCGCAGTTGCGGATCAGCCGGGAGGGGTTGCGCCAGATCGTGGAGAACGACGGGAAGCTGGCGTTGCGTCTGAGCGAGTCGGGCGAGTTGGCGCCGGCGTGGAAGGCCAAGGACTGCGTGGGGCCAGACGGCAAATCGCTGGTTTATCTCAGCAGCGACGGGTTCACGGCCCCGCTGATAACGCAGGCGGAGAAGGAAAAGCGGCGGAAACAGGTGCTGGCCAAGCGTCGGCGGTGCGGGAAGAAGCGTCGGGCGTTGGCCCGGATCAAGCGGGGTGTGGACCAGCGTTACAAGGAGTTCAAGGCGGTCATGTTCTACGACCAGGACATGAAGCACCGCCTGGTATCGGTGACGCGAGGGGACTGCCAGGCGGCGGGCCGGCTGATGCGTCGGGATGCGCGGCGGATCGCCTTCGGGTCGGCGGATTACCGGGTGGGGAACATCGACGGCGGGCCATGGATCCTCGGGCAGATCGTCGCCCGGCGTCTTCCGATGACCGCGACGGGGCTGGACTTTTATCACCTGGGAGAGAACGTGCACAAGGCCCGGCGGGTGGTTTTCGGCGAGGCAAATCCCGCGGGGAACCAGTGGGTCGGTGGACTGCTGCACACGGCCAAGCACGAGGGCTACGGGCCGCTGTGGGAGCGGTTGCTGGAGTCGAGAAAGGACACGCGGGGCCAGGCCCGACGCAAGGCGGCCGATCGATTACTGAACTACGTGTCGGATCGGCGGGAGATGATCCGCTATCCGGAGTTCCTGGCCCACGGCTGGCAAATCGGGTCGGGGCCGATGGAGAGCCAGTGCCGGGTGGTGCCGGATCGCGTCAAAGGCCCCGGCAAACGCTGGGATGGGGACAATGCCGAGGCGGTGATGGCCTTGGAGGCAGTGCATCAAAGCCGGCAATGGGCGGCCCTTTGGCAAGCGGTCCTCAATTGATGTTCCCGAAAGTTTTGTCACGCCCCGGCCCGGGCGGGGCCGCCGCCATGCCGCGGGGGGGGCCGGGGGCCCCGCGGCGGCGGCGGGGCGGCGAGAGAAGGCCAGGCAGGAAACAAGGCGTAGGGGGCGCCACACGGCCGGGCTGTGGCAACTCTTCTGTCGTCGCCTTGGCGACGGCAACAAAGGGGGGTCCGGGGGGACTCCCCCCGGAGCTTTTGGAGTAGAGCAAGTGTGAGGATCCGCTGTCTTACGGTGGCGATGCGTACTCGCATTTTGCCACCGTTGGGGGAAACACAGTCGCGGCGCGTTCCGCCGCGTCCATCTTCGGCGTCGTGGGCTCCGACGCCGTCCCCTGATACTAGAGAAGAAAGAAGAATGCGAAGATGGTGATGCGCTGCTACTGATGCTGCTGCTACTTCTACTGCTACTCGTGTAGGAAAAGCGTGACGTGTTGCTACCGATGGCGATAGACGTTGACCTGTGAGACTGGCCTCCGATGACTACTGTGTGTGGTGTGCTGCTGGCGTGTGTCTGTGGTGATCTGTGGTGGTCTGGTGTGCTTGTCGTGTCGTGGCGTGCTGTCTGTCGTTCGGTGTGGTGATGGCTGAAGACGTGGCGTCCGTTGCGTGGTGTGTGTGGCGTGCTGTCCGTGGTATGGCTCTGCGTTTGTCGTGTTGCGTGTCGTCTGTTGCGTGAGGTGGCATTCGTGGTGTGGTTTGGTGTTTGTGGTTTGGGTCAGCGTTCGTGGTGTGGTGTGTCGGTTGTTGCGTGGTTCTGCGTCTGTCGTGTGGGTTGCTGTCTGTCGTGTCTGTTGTGTGGTGTGTCGTCTGCCGTGTGATGTGCCGTCCGTTCTGTTCGTGGTGGTCTGCGTATGTCTGGTGGTGGCGTGGTGTGTCTGGTGTGGTCTGGCCTTGTGTCCGTGATGCGGTGTGCTGTTCGTGGTGTGGGTTGCTGTCTGTCTATCGTACTCGGTGTGGCTTGGTGTGATCTGGTCTGGTCCGGTGTGGTGTGGGTCGGTGTGGTCTGCGGTGTGTGGTGTGGTCTGGTCTGACGTGGTGTGGTGGTCTGGTGGTGTGGTGTGATGTGGTGTGTGTTGGTCGTGTCGGTGGTGTGTGTGCGGGTGTGCGGGTGTGTGTGTGTGTGTAGGCGGGTGTGTGTGTGTGTGTGCAGGCGGGTGTGTGTGTGTGTGTGCAGGCGGGTGTGTGTGTGTGTGTGCAGGTGGGTGAGTGTGTGTGTGTGTGCAGG
>Ga0209641_10005613_pt1 | contig 10256 bp, 8 predicted proteins | sample RifCSP16_1_FD_184022 | JGI IMG/M metagenome (GOLD analysis project Ga0209641, IMG submission 184022) | Soil microbial communities from Rifle, Colorado - Rifle CSP2_sed 16_1 (SPAdes) (version 2) | ecosystem: Environmental > Terrestrial > Deep subsurface > Rock core/Sediment | place: Rifle...
ATTCAAGCCGATTTCGGATTTTCTCGTGGCCGTATTAACGTATCTTCCGAATGTGGTCGTTTCCGCGGTCATTATCGTGATCGCGGCGCTTGTTGCCGATACCGCTTCGGCGGTTGTGAAAGGGTCGGTTGAGGCGATGGGATTTCGAGCGCACCTTACGGAGGTGGTCGTTCGGTGGTCCATCTGGACGTTTGCGATTGTCGCGGCCCTCCTTCAGCTTGGTATCGCAACGGCACTGCTGCAGACGGTAGTGACGGGCGTTGTTGCGATGCTCGCGCTCGCATTCGGACTCGCCTTTGGCCTTGGTGGAAAGGAAGCGGCTGCGGATATTATCGACTCCGTTCGCGATCAGATGAAAAAATAGAACCGGTTGTGTGGTATACGGAAAAATCCCGTCCTTCGATACGCTCAAGGCGGGATTTTGATATTCGATAATGCGATGACTGTGCGGGATTATGCGATTAGTCCGATTTTTTGTTTGACTTCCGAAAGGGTTTTTTGGGAAATCGCTCCGGATCTTTCAGCGCCTTCACGGATGATTTTCATTACTTCATCCGAATTCTTTTCAAGTTCTCGGAACCTGTTTTGGATCGGCTCAAGTTTTGCAATGATTATTTCGCCAAGGTCTTTTTTGAATTCGGCATACCCCTTTCCCGCATACCTGTTTTCGAGGTTTTTTATTGATTCTTTTGAAAAGGCATGATACACGGCAAGAAGATTTGAAACAGCTGATTTTGCTTTTTTATCGAATCGTATTTCGGACCCGGAATCCGTCATCGCGGTTTTTATTTTCCTCAGAATTTCATCTGGTGAATCGAGAAGGGCGATATAATTATTCGCGCTCTTGGCAGACTTCGACATTTTCTTTGACGGGTCATCAAGCCCCATAATGCGCTCGGCGCTTTTGTTGAGCATCTCCTTCGGGAGCATAAACGTATCGCCAAACCGGTTATTGAAGCGTTCTGCAATGGAGCGGGTCAGTTCAACGTGCTGTTTTTGGTCTTCTCCGACCGGAACGACATCGGTTTGGTAGAGTAAAATATCGGCCGCCATAAGCGTCGGGTAATTCAGAAGGCCGGAAAGTACGCCGCGGCGTTTTTCCGCTGATTGTCTTTTTTCTTTAAACTGGGTCATCCGCTCAAGTTCTCCCAAGGGGGTGAGCGTATTCAATATCCAGGCAAGTTCAGCGTGGTCGTGGTTATGCGACTGAACGAACATAATCGACTTTTTCGGGTCGATTCCGCAGGCAAGATATATCATTGCGACCTCAAGGGTTTTTTTTCGAAGTTCTTCCGGGTCTTGCGGGACGGTTATGGCGTGCAAATCGACGATGCAAAAAATAGCATCAGTCGTTTCCTGAAGCCCGACAAACTGTTGTATTGCTCCGAGATAATTTCCGATATGGAGATTTCCCGAGGGTTGAATGCCTGAAAATATGCGTTGGCGGGTCATAAAAACGCAATAGAAGCACAATTGAAACTCGCGAGAAACTCGAGAAATATACTACCAGGCGGTTGAAATACTGTTGAGTTTCTGGGGCATTTCTGCCGTATTTCAATTATACCTTAATAACAACGGGGAGTACCATCGGCCGCCGTTCTGTCTTTGAGAACAAAAACTGTCCGATTTTATCGCGGATGTTGTTCTTGATATAATCGGGATCGAAGGTTTGTTCCGAGGACGAGGTATGTTCTACGGTTTCTCTTATTTTTTGCCGCGTCTGCTTCAGGAGTTCCTGGTTTTCGCGCAGGTATATAAACCCGCGCGAAATGATGTCCGGCGACCCGATAATTTTTCCGGTCTTTGAATCAAGAATTGTGATGATGACGAAGATGCCGTCTTGGCTGAGCATTTGCCTGTCGCGAAGCACTACCTCGCCGACATCTCCAACGCCAAGTCCGTCAACCATAACATAGCTTGCCGGAACTGTTTTTTTCAAAAGCGTAATTTTGTTCGGCGAGATCTCGACAATTTGTCCGTTGTTCGGTATGACGATGTTTTCTTCCGGAATGCCGACCGATTCCGCGAGTCCCGCGTGAAGCTTGAGAAGAAAATAATTTCCGTGTATGGGCATGAAGAACTTCGGCCGCATGAGGTTGATCATCATTTTCAGGTCCTCCGCCTGTGCGTGCCCTCCGGCGTGAATATCCATCATTTGGTAGTGATACACTTTGGCGCCTTGGCGGTAAATGATGTCTTTGAGCGATTGAACCGTCCGTTCATTTCCCGGAACGACCGATGAGGAAAAGACAACCGTATCTCCTTTTTCAAGACGGATATAGCGGTGTTCCTTCTGGGCAATTCGCATGAGAACCGCGTTTGATTCGCCTTGCGCCCCGGTACCGCAGACGAGTTGCTGCGACTCCGGATAGTCGCCGATCTTGTCGATATCGACGAATGTCCCTTTTTTGGCTTTTATATATCCGAGTTCCTGGGCGATTGCGACATTTGCTTTCATGCTGTATCCGTCGATTACAACTTTTCGGCCGAATTTTTCGGCGAGTGTTATCAGCTGTTGAATACGGGAAATAAGCGTTCCAAAAGTCGCCGTGATGATTCTTCCCTGAGCGTGCTGGAAAATGTCTTCAAGATTTTCCTGTATCGTTTTTTCCGATATGGAATGGCCCGCCCGCTCCGCACCCGTTGAGTCGGACATGAGGAGGAGGACTCCCCGTGAAGAAAGCTGTGCCATCTTTGCGTAGTCGGCCGGTTTATCTCCCACTGGGTTGTTGTCAAATTTAAAATCGGCGGTATGGCATACTGTCCCGACCGGCGTGTGGACCGCAACACCGAATGTATCGAAGATATTGTGGTTGACGTGGAAAAATTCCGCTTCAAACGCGTCTCCAAATCGTATTTTTTTATCGATGTCGATGATTTCGATGTCGATGGGAGGCAAGTGCTTGAAGTCTTCCTGCCGTCTGAGAATAATGCCGCGCGTGAGCGCTCCCGCGTAAATCGTCGGATTTCCCAGTTCATGGATGAGGTAAGGAATTGCGCCGATGTGGTCAAGATGGGCGTGGGTTATGATAACGCCGCGAATCCGATCCTTGTGTTCTTTGAGATAAGAAATATTCGGAATGATATAATCGATTCCCGGCATTCCTTCTTCAGGGAATTGGAGCCCCATGTCAATAATTAAAATGTCGTCGCCGTACTCAAGAAACGTCATATTTCTGCCGATTTCCTCGAGCCCTCCGAGCGGCACGACCTTCAGGTTTTCGTGAGGGAGCCTGGAAATATCAAAGGTTTTTTGTCCGTCTTGCGCGCCGCGCCACGGCCTTCTTTGGTGGCGGCGGTTGCTTTGCCGGCGCGAGTGCGCCGAACGAAATTGTTTTATCATATGAAAAATTGATGAAGATGGTAAAATGGTGAATCAATCCGACCCCGTCGGATTTTGATGAAATCGCGGCGTTTTAACATATGACGCGACTCATCAAGCAAAAGTTCGATTAAAATCGAACGAAACGATTTATCATTTTCATCGTATTTAGAGTTTATTAACCGTGCCCAGGGAGGGATTTGAACCCTCACACCTTTCGGCATACGGCTCTGAACCGTACGTGTCTGCCAGTTCCACCACCTGGGCATACCGATGGACGCACATTGCCCTCGAATTGCTTCGCGAATACATGAATCAGTATGAGAGGGTGATTAACAAAATAGAGAGGAAATGAGTATCAGGGCAAGCCCTGACTTGACTGCTATGTTCATTATAGCATATCCGATTTAAATTTGCAAGGGTTACTTTTTCCAGGTCCTTTTGGTTTTTACATACCATGTATCAATTTCGTTGAACCGGTCGGATGCCACGACGATATTCTGCAGATCGATTCCTTTGACGGTATTTCTCACCGCATAATAGTAATTCGGGCTGTAGAGGAACAGCGCGCCGTATTGCTCCGTCACGATCCGCTGGAATTCCTGATATTTTTTCTTTCGTTCTTCAGCATCCGGTTCCCGCCGCGCATCCTCGAGGATTCTGTCGATTTTGGTATTTGAAAACATTGCTATATTAAGCCCCGGATCGCGGATTTGGCTTGAGTGCCAGAACGCAAAGGGGTCGGGTTCGTGTCCGAGGACTTCTCCGAAGATCAAGGCATCATAGGCGCGGGGCCGGATAATATCCTTTTCGAGGTCCGTGACGGCCGCGATTACAACTTTGGTCTTGATTCCTATTTCTCCCCAGTTTTTTTGAATAATATCCGCAGTCCGCGTAAGTTCCGGTATATCGGGAGTAACGAGTGTAATCGCAAATTCTCTTTCATCCGTACTTTTTCCTTTTTTCTCCTTCTTTATCAGGATGCCGTCATCGTTTCTGTTCCACCCGAATTTTGAAAGAAGTGCGGAGGATTCATCCGTGTCGCGGAGATTTTTTGAATCCACGGTTTCCAATTCGTGGCCGAACACTCCGGGAGGAAACGGGGAATTTATTTCGGAAGCAGCCCCTCCGAACACGGAATCGATGATTTCAGTTCGCGAGATTGCGAGGGATAAGGCCTTTCTGATTCCTGATTCCTGAAATGCGTCGAAATTCTGGGTGTTCAAAAAAACGGCGAATACCCGAAGCAGTCGCAGGGGGTAGATCGTTATTTCCTCTTTTCGCAGAAGATTAATTTTTTCCGGATTTTGGAGACTTACGGCATCAATCTCGTTTTTTTTAAATGCTTCGATCAGCGCCTCACCCGAGTCATAAAAAGAAAATTCGATTGACGCAAGATTCGCGGCATGTCTGTAATAGTTCGTATTTGCCTTCAGAATATATTTTGTAACCGCGTTTGCGGAGTTTTGCTTTAATTCGTCAAATACATATTTTCCCGATCCGACAGGTTTGAGATTTAAGTCGGTAAGGAGGGTGTTTTCCGGAAGAACGCGCCCCCAGAGATGTTCCGGAAGGATTCCCACGGCGGCATTTTCCATAAAGGACGGATAGGGCTGTTGAAGTATGAACCTGACCGTATAATCATCGATTTTTTCCGCGCTCACCCCCTGCCAGTTTTGCCTGAGCGGGCTTTTATATTCCGGGTTTTGGATTGCTCGCACGGTAAACATGACATCCTCGGCCGTTACCGGAATACCATCGTGCCAGGAGGCGTTTTTTGTAAGATAAAATGTAAATTCCGTGTTGTCGGAAGACGCTTCCCAGCGTTCCGCAAGATCTCCGACCGCCCTGCCTCCCGAATCGTATGTGATGAGGGAAGAAAAAAGCAGGTTCACGAGATCCCGGTCGGTGTCGTTATTCGAAAGATAGAGGGGGTTGATAAGGTGCGGTTGTTTCAGGAGCCCTTCGCGAAATATCCCCGCTCGCGCAGGAACGATAACGGTACGTTTTAAGATAAATGAGGCGCTGAAGGTTCCGGCTGACGCAAAAAAAATAACTCCGAGAAGGAATAAGAGAATTCGTTCGTTTTGTGAGAACAGGCGCGGGAAGTACAGGATTCGCCTGAGCCAGAAAATTATCTTTGCCTTGGTCATACAATGAACATACAAAACGCGGAGTGCACAAAACGTAAATAAAAACGCAAGCGGTCAAGGGCTCAAAACACGAACACGCGTTCGTCCGTTTCGGTCTTTGTGTTTTCGGCCTTCATGCGCGTTTTGAAAATTTGCCTTTTGTTTTAAAAGAGAGGAGTGATGTATGCGTTTTTGTTTTTTAGAGAAGTATATTCACGGTTGCGGACAGAAAGAAGAGGCACCCCAGCACAATGGTTCCGTAAAAAAGAATTTTTTCAAATCCTCGTTTTGTGCGATAGACATTCCCCTCGCCGCCGAACGACGCCGAAAGGCCGGTTCCCCGTTGTTGGAGGAGAATCGCGGCAACAAGCAATACCGAAGTGACGATTTGAATAATAGGCAATATTGAATTCATGTTCTCTAACTAACTAATCTCGAATTTTTTTGCGAATAGTTCGACACGCTCACTACACGCATTCGCGAGCAACATGAGCGTTCGATTAACGGTTAAATGATGGCGTTCGCAATTCCGATAATAATCGACGCAAGGAATAATGTCCAGAAATCCTGAATGGCAAGTTCTGCAAGGAAATAATCGGCAAGGAGAAGGATTGCGATATTTATCACGACATGAAACAGTCCGAACGTAAGTATAATAAATGGAAAACTGACAATTTTCAAGATCGGGCGGATAAACGTGTTTATGAGCGCAAGGGTCAGCCCGCCCAAAAACAGGTATTCAAGATCGGGCGGAATGATGAACCCGGGAAGAAGGGCTCCTGCCGCATAGAGAGCCGCGCCCGAAAGGATGATTCTGATGATAAATTTAAACAAAAAACGCATTAGTGCCATGATAGCACCTTTGCCGGATGAATACAAGCAAAAAGAGCCGGAATATTCCGACTCTCTATAAACATGATTTTTCGAATTCTTATTCCGGCAAACCGGCCTCCGATTCCCTGATTTCCTCAAGGCGGACGTTTGCAACAAGCATATCGCAGGTAACCGGAACTTCGTCCGCGGCCCACGTGAGCGCGGTCTCTTTTTTATCGGAGACGGCTTCCGCGGCATTCAAAACACGGACGATGTTGTCGTTGATTCTGACCGCATTCGCTTTGAGCGGCGCAAAAATTTTTCCGTCCTTGATGATGAAGGAGTCTGCGATGACGGTTGCGGTAAAGTCGCCCGCCCGAAGGCCGTTCATCGGGTAGCAATACCAGATTCGCCCGATATACACCCCGAAAGGTATTTTTTCAATAATCGATTCGACCGGTTGCGGGTTGCTTCCTTCCAGCACGACATTTGTTCCGGAAATACCCGGTGTGCCTCATACCCCCGTCCGCCCCCGGCGGTTGAATCTGAACCCCGACGCGGGCAGAAGTTTTCCTTCGGCAAGAAGTTCCTTCGGGTCTTTGCCGAGCTTTGCGCGCGCGTCAGGATCTTTTTCCGCAAGACGCTGGGTTTCGTACCAAGAGGAAAGGAGATCGGTAAGCACGCCGTTTATGATGAGGTGGGTTTTTTGCGTAGGGAGTCCTTCGCATGTAATGCCCTTTGCTCCCACATACGCAGGATTTGCCGCATCGTCATACAAAGAAATTTCCGGAGAGCAGATTTTTTCTCCGAATTTTCCCATGAAGGGTGATTCCATGCCGTAGAATGAGGATGTCGTAAGCGCGGGAAGGATGAGGTTTGTGATAAATTCCGAAAGCGGCTGAGGACCGAAGATGACCGGATACGAACCCGATTCGATCGTTGCGGGCTCCCGGAAATCTTCCCCCGCTCGTCCGCCTCCGTCGGATTCCGTAAATATTCCGCATGCGGCAATCGCGTTTCGTGAAACTTCCTTTCCCGCCTCGTCGGAGATATCGCGAAGCGATCGGTAGCAAACAGAGCTTGATCCTTTCGCGTTGAATTCTTCGACCATGGCGGTAAGCGATACTGTTGCGAATGCGGATTCATCGGTTTTGACTTCGGGAAGCGCGGTTGACGCAATGGCCACTGCTTCGTTTACGACCGTAAGGTCTCCTCCGACAATCAGGCCGAGGCGGTGAATCGATTTTTTCGCCCGGGCGGCAAGTTTTGCAAGCGCCGGTGAGTTGAGGCATTCGTGCACGGCACCGTCGAGGATTTTCCAGCTTGCGTCGATGAATTGTTCATCCTGTATGTTCATGAGTTCCGGATCGTGATAATTGAAGAGCGTTCGTTGCGCCGCGATTGGGCGGGGAAGCGACACGAATTCCGCGTCAAGAACCGCTCCCTCGCGAGCTTTTGCAAGCGCGATTTTTACGCCATCGAGCGTAAGGTTATTCGATTCGGAACCGAAGCCTGTCTTCAGGCCTTCCGATGTTGCGAATACCGCCTGGATGCCGATGCCGAAGTCTTCCTTTGATTTCGGTTCCTCAACGCCATTCGAAAGAATGTGCGAGGTGAAATTGAAGCGCGCGACATTCTGAAGGTTTGAGGAGGCAAATACTTCCGCTTCTTTTACGTCCGCGAGCGTTTTGATATATTTGAGCGCTTCGTATACGCAGTGCGCAAGGGTTTCTTTGGTTTTCATGAGTTCGCTCCCCCCGTGAGTTTTGCGTATGCGCGCATGGTCGGGCCTCCGTTGCCGAGGCGCTTGGTCTGCATGGGCTGTCCTTTGCCGCAGTTCGGAATCGGGAAGAGCCGGAAATCGTCTCCAACCGCGTCGACACTCATGAAATAGTCATAGGTATCTGCCATGATGCCGCCGTCGCGGTACATCTGTCCGATTTTTCCATCCGTGATTTCATATACCTTTCGCGCCGTGATCCTAAAGTTTTCGCGCGACTCCGCGATTGAAGGCGTGCGGTGCCCCACGAGATAATACCCGTGATCGACGTCTTTGATAATATCCTCCGGCTCACTCGTTCCTTTTTCGAACACCGTATTCGACATCCGGATCAGCGGGACAACCTGCCCGCCGTTTGCCTTCCAGTGGCCGTTCGGCTCGTCCTGCATGATCGCCGAAGTTTGCCGTGAGTTCATGAATCCGACAAGAATCCCTTTTTTCACGTGCCAGACGCGGCGCGCGGGGGTTCCTTCATGGTCATAGGCGTAGTGGCCGTATCCCGGAAGGGACGGGTCGGAGAAAGCGTTCACAAGGCTCGATCCGATGCGTTTACCGATAAGGTTTTCGTCCGGGCTTTTGAAAAGCCAGGAACGTCCGGCATATGCCGTCTCCATTTTAAGAATGCGGTCAAGTTCCGTCGGGTGTCCTACGATCTCATGAACTTTGAGCGCGTTAAAGTGGGGATCGGTAACGACCGGAACCGGTTTTTCCGTCCATGGGCAGGGTGGGCATGCGGTAAGGACGCAGGCATCACGCGCAAGATCAAGGGAAAATTGCCGAAGATTCGGAAACCGGAAAAATTCATCGCGAATTCCGTTCTCGATGACTTCCCATCCGCGCTGGTGGCCGAGGTAATCATAATGCTCCTGCGTTACCCCACCATCGGAAACCGCGACAACATACGCCATGCCCTGCGTGTAACAGAATGTTTGGTCAATCGATGCGCCTTCGGAAGAAACGTAAAGTTCCCGTTCAACCCATGTTGCAATGCCGATGAAATTCTGCTTAAGCCGTCGGTCGAGCGTTTTCAGTTCCTTTGAAATTTCATGCGCGGTATCTGTGACGGCCTCAAGCGGAACATCCAACGGCCATACGGAGAATTCCGCCGGAACCGTGTTTTGATGAACGGGGATCGAGGCGATATCGGTGCTCCAAAGCGTTTTTCCGAGTTCTCCCCACGCGCTTTTTCGGGTGAATTTATTTTTTGCGCAATGCATCGCGCGCTCATAGCTTTTCTCAAGCGCGGAGCGGACGATTTCGGAGAAATTCGGCACATCGGTCGGCCCGAGCGAAATCCCGAAATATCCTGCCGCGTGCATGCGTTCTCCCGCAATCACGCGAGTATGAAGCTCAAGCGAATAATCCCGGCCGCTCCCTTTCGGTGTGCCGTTTTGAGCCGATGCGCCTTTTCCGACGGATATATTGATCCGTGCGTCCGCAATGCGGATCCCGTGGCGATTCCTTGTAAAATCGCGGAGAACCGATTCGGTTTCCGGCTTTAACCGGTCTCCGAGTTCAATGGTAATTTCTTTGTTGGTCACGATTTTCTCCCGTTTTGCCGTTTTTTGTTAAGAAACTGTAACCAAGAAGTACCATGTATTTGCGCGCATTGTCAAAAAAATACAGAGGTCGGACCTCTGTAAGAAAAAAGCCGGACGAATCCGTCCGGCAATATATAATTATCTGAGTTCTGGCAATTCAGTCATGAGCGCTTCGGTGGTAAGGGTTAACGACACCGGACCGCGTGCGGACGCGCGTTCGGCGAACCATCGTGCGATACTGTCCTTGTCGCGCTTCCGGATCGCGATGTTCAATCGGATCTCTTCGAGCGTTTCTGCCATCGTCCGCTTGGCGCCCTTGAGGGGATGATCCGCAAAGAAACGCTTCACGTCCCGATACATATCTTCGGTCTTAAATCTTTTCGCGACACCGACGATGTTTCCGAGATGTCTTATGCCGTCGCCGTGATATCGCGCATACAACAGCTTCCAGTTCTTCTTGATATAATTCCATACAATGGGAAGGGCCGCCTGATTTTTATCGGTGTTCACGAACACGATGACCGTGTCCTGCTTGCGGACCTTGTTTGATACCGCAAGGTCGAGCACCCGCCTGACCGTGTCGGGGTCCTGCGTTTTCCCGATCGCGCGAAGAACACGTATCTTCTCTTGATGGTCTTCGGTCGAGTCATATACCCGCATGAGCTTTT
>Ga0209641_10005616_pt1 | contig 10253 bp, 10 predicted proteins | sample RifCSP16_1_FD_184022 | JGI IMG/M metagenome (GOLD analysis project Ga0209641, IMG submission 184022) | Soil microbial communities from Rifle, Colorado - Rifle CSP2_sed 16_1 (SPAdes) (version 2) | ecosystem: Environmental > Terrestrial > Deep subsurface > Rock core/Sediment | place: Rifle...
CGATGGGACTCGTGCCACGCACGTGAAAGTCACTGTCCAGCAGACGCCGTTGCCGGACTGCCTTCTGGTATCTCCGGAGATCTTCGAGGACCACCGCGGATTCTTCACGGAGGTCTACCGTCAGGACGAGTACGCCGCGGTGGGCCTCCCCGCCAACTTCGTGCAGCTGAACCACTCGCGATCGCGCCGCAATGTGACGCGAGGACTCCACTTCCAGTGGGAGCCTCCGATGGGCAAGGTCATGCGGGTGCTGTCGGGTGCGGCGTTTCTGGTCGCGGTAGATATTCGGAAGGGCTCGCCCGCGCTGGGCAAGTGGTTCGGGGTCGAGTTAGAGGAAAGATCGCGCAAGCTGCTATGGGCGCCTGCGGGCTTCGCGCGGGGCTTTTGCGTCCTGTCGGAGTGGGCGGAGATCGAGTATCTCACCACGGGCACGTACAACAAGGCTGGCGAGTCCGGCATCTGCTGGGACGATTCAGCGATCGGAGTCACCTGGCCAGTGAAGGACCCCATCCTCGCGGAGAGAGACCGGACCGCTCAGACTCTTGCGGAGTGGCTGAACCGGTCCGAGTCAGAGTTCTTCCGCTACTCTAGGTGAGCAGGTGCTGGGGCCCAGATGCGGACGAGTTGGCAAGCCGGGCAGTCGTTGACGGGCACGTGGCGAGCGCCTGTCAAGGCGGCTCACGTGGTTGCGTGGCTCGTCGCAATGACATCCCACAACGCATGAGGACGAATGCCGCTTCGTAACAAGACAGTCCTTGTGACCGGAGGCACGGGCTCATTCGGGCGAACGTTCGTGGACATCGTCCTGGCCGAGTGCGAACCGAAGAAAGTGATCGTATTCAGCCGCGACGAGCTGAAGCAGTTCGAAATGGCGCAGCACATCGCGGATGACCGCATCCGCTTCTTCCTCGGCGATGTCCGTGATCTCGAGCGGCTGGCACGGGCATTCAAAGGGGTGGACATCGTCGTCCACGCGGCCGCGCTGAAGCAAATCCCGGCGGCCGAGTACAACCCGTTCGAGGCGATCAAGACTAACGTCCTCGGTGCGGAGAACGTAATCAGCGCGGCCGAGGATGCAGGGGTGGAGAAGGTGATCGCCCTCAGCACAGACAAGGCGGCCAGCCCCATCAATCTGTATGGCGCGACGAAGCTCTGCTCCGACAAGCTCTTTATTGCCGGGAACGCGTATTCTGGGGGCAAGGGGTGTCGGTTTTCGGTCGTGCGCTATGGAAACGTTGTCGGCAGCAGGGGCAGTGTGATCCCGCTCTTCAAGCAGAAGCGGCTGGAGGGCAAGATCCCCATCACCGACCCCCGGATGACCCGGTTCTGGATCACATCGGAGCAAGGGGTGCGCTTCGTGATTGCGTGCCTTGACCGGATGCAGGGTGGCGAGCTGTTCGTCCCGAAGATTCCTAGCATGCGGATCGTGGATCTCGCGGAGGCGGTGGCCCCGGGCTGTCCGACGCAGATCGTGGGCATCCGGCCCGGCGAGAAGTTGCACGAGCTGATGATCGGCGAGGACGACGCGCGACGGGGCGTAGACATGGGAGATCATTACGTCCTCCTTCCCGAATTTCCTTGGTGGAACGGCGAGAAAGGTGGCACGCCGCTGACGGAGGGGTTCATCTACCGGAGCGACACCAACACGCAGTGGCTGACGGTCGAAGAGCTGCGCCACATGATCGGTGACTAACTTTTCTGTGTCTCAGCTGGCAGTGAACGGAGGCCGCCCGGTTCGGGACCGGCTGCTTCCGTACGGTCGGCAGCTGGTGGATGAAGATGACATTGCGGCGGTGGTGCAGGTCCTGCGGGGCGACTGGCTCACCACCGGGCCTGCGGTCGCGACGTTCGAGGAGCGGTTCGCTGTAACTGTGGGCGCGCGGCACGCTGTGGCTGTAGCGAGCGGTACGGCGGCGCTGCACGCCGCGGCGCAGGCGGCACGCCTGGGGCCCGGTGATGAGGTCGTGGTGCCAGCGCTAACGTTTGCCGCCACCGCCAACGCGGTGCGGTATGTCGGAGGCCGGCCCGTCTTCGCGGACGTCAGGCGTGACACGCTGAACATTGATCCGGAGGCGGTGGATGCGGCGGTAACCCCCCGCACCCGGGCGGTCATTGCCGTTGACTTCACGGGGCAGCCAGCCGACTACGACGCGGTTCACGCGGTGGCAGTCCGGCACGGACTGCGGGTCATCGCCGATGCTGCCCACGCCCTGGGCGCGAGGTATCGTGGCAGGCCGGTCGGTGTTCTTGCCGCGCTGACCACGTTCAGCCTCCATCCCGTGAAGCACATCACGGCCGGGGAGGGGGGTGTGGTGACGACGGACGACCCCGATCTCGCCGCGCGGCTTCGCACGTTCCGGAACCACGGTATCACCAGCGATCATCGCGAACGAGAGGCGACCGGCTTGTGGTACTACGAGATACGAGAGCTGGGGTTCAACTACCGGCTCACCGATTTTCAGTGTGCGCTGGCTGAGTCTCAGATGAAGAAGCTCGGCGCGTGGCTCGCGCGCCGGCGCGAGATTGCGGATTGCTACACGCGAGCCTTCGCGGCGGTGCCGGAACTGGAGACACCGTTCGTGCCGGAATGGGCGGAGCCAGCCTGGCACCTCTACGTTGTGCGCCTGAATCTGGACCGGCTTGCGGTCGGCCGTCGAGAGGTATTCGTCGCGCTGCGGGCGGAGGGCATCGGCGCCAATGTGCACTACATCCCGGTTCCTTGGCACCCGTACTATCAAGGGTTGGGGTATCAGCGCGGTGCCTGGCCGGTCGCGGAAGCGGAGTACGAGCGCCTGCTCAGCCTCCCGATGTGGGCTGGCATGAGGGATGCCGACGTGGACGATGTGATCGCCGCGGTTCACAAGGTGATCGCGGCCTATCGCCGCTGAAGACAGAGATGCGATAGGGATGAATCTTGCCGTACCCCCGCTAGACCTCGTGATCCGGGCGGACGCCTCACGGGGCATTGGCGCAGGGCATGTTATGCGGTGTGGGGCACTTGCGGAGGAGTGGTTGCGTCTCGGCGTTGGCTCAGTTACCCTCGCTGGCGTGGTGGACATCCCCTTCGTGCACGGACGTCTGAATGCTCTGGGTTTGGCGATCTCGCCCGATCGAGACATGCGGCTGGCACACGTGGTTGTTGTGGATACCTACGACCGGGAGGAGCGCGCGCAGCTGGGAGCCAGTGGCATTGGACTTCTTCGATTTCTGGTCGACGACCTGGGCGAGGTAGTTCCGCCTGGGTACCAGGTCGTCTGTAACCCCAATCCATACAGCTCAGCCGATCTGTACGACCACTTCGGTGGCGCACTCATCACTGGACGGGACGCTGTTCCCATCCGGGCTGGCCTTCCCGCGTGGATGCCGATGGTGCCGGGGCGAACGGGTGTGATGCTCGGAGCAGGAAGTGTGAGCGACACAGTTCGTCGAGCGTTTCGTCTGCTCGCGCAAGACACTTCGCTGGGGTCATTCTGCGGCCCCGGCGAGTGGTTGCCGCCGGCGTGGGAGCAGCTCGATACCCACGACCCCTGGTGGCAGTTGGCGCGGTGCGAGCGCCTCATCACCTCATGCGGTGCTTCCATGTGGGAGGCCGCGGCCATCGGCATCCCGCTGGTGCTTGTTCAGACCGCCGACAACCAGCGACTGGCTGCGGAGTGGGGGGGGCGCGCGGGCGTTCCGGCAATTGTGGCGGAACAGACGCAGAGCGCGGAGGCGCTTGCGGCGGCGCTCCGTGAAGCGCTGCCAAATTCTCGTCCGCTGCCGCACCTCGCAAGCGGTTGCGGGCAGGTAGTGGCGAGACTGCTGGAGCTGGCGGGACAAGCCCGCGGCACGGGGGCCTTCACCCAGGCGTCCAGAGGGAGGCGTGGCGATGCGGGTCAAGATCGGTGAGCGCTGGGTCGGGGAAGGGGAACCGGTCTATGTTATCGCCGAGGCCGGCAGCAATCACAACGGCAACCTTGAGCAGGCGTTGCGTCTCATCGACGCTGGCGCTGAGGCGGGAGCTAACGCCGTCAAGTTCCAGAACTTCCGTGCGGCCAAACTTTACGCGCGGCATGCCGGAGAGGCAGCCTACTTAAAGGACGCTAGGGGCATTTATGAGATTGTTGAAGCGCTGGAGATACCTGAAGCCTGGGTTCCCCAATTGGCTGCCTACTGCCGCGAGAAGGGCGTGGCGTTTATCTCATCACCATTCGACGAGGCGTCTGCTGACCTGATTGCGCCGCACGTACCGGTAGTCAAGGTAGCGTCGTACGAGATGACGCACTCGCCTTTGCTGCGCCACATCGCGCGGCTCGGCAAGCCGATGATCGTGTCGACGGGCACGGCCACACTCGATGAAGTGCTGCGGGCGGTGGAAGGGATCGTGGCTGCCGGCAACGAGCAGATCATCCTCCTCCAGTGCACGGCGAGCTACCCGACGCCGCGGGAGGCGGTGAACGCCCGCGCGATCACGACGCTGCGCCGAGCGACGGGACGGCCGGTCGGGCTGTCGGACCATTCGCGGGATCCGATCATTGCCCCCGTAGTGGCGACGGCCTTGGGGGCCTGCGTCATCGAGAAGCACTTCACGCTCTCAACCAGGCTGCCTGGCCCTGACCACAAGTTCGCGCTGGAACCCGGCCAACTGGCGCAAATGGTCAAAGCGATTCGCGCCGCGGAGCAAGTGCTTGGCCACGGCCGCAAGGAAGTTCTCGAGGTCGAGCAAGAACTCCGGAAGTTTGCGCGGCGGAGCATCTTCGCGGTCCGCGCTATCAGCGCAGGCGAGACGCTCAGTTCTGACAATATTGCTGTGCTCCGCCGCGGGAAGGCGGGTGAGGGCCTCGAACCTGACGCGTACGGCTCACTGCTTGGCCGTCGCGCGGTGCGCAACATGTCTGCTGGGACGCTCATCGGGCCGGAGGACTTCGCGTGATGGCCTTAACAATGCGACAGGTGACGGCCGAGGATGCTCGACTGCTTTGGGAGTGGCGCAACGACCCCGACGTGAGGCGGCAGTCATTCGTGGGTGATCCCGTGCCGTGGGAGACGCACGTGGCGTGGCTCGTTGGCAAACTCACGTCACCGACGGCACGCCTGTGGATAGCCGAGCAGGACGGCTGTCCGGTGGGCCAGATCCGCTACGAACGGTCGGGCGATGAGGCGGAGATATCGCTGTCGGTCGTCAGGGGCGCGCGCGGCCTGGGCGTCGGGCAGGACTTGCTCCGCCTCTCGGCCCCCCTCGCGTGCCGCGAGCTGGGCGTGCGGCTGGTGTATGGCGTCGTCAAGGAAGGCAACGTCGCCTCGCTACGGGCCTTCGAAGGGGCACGCTTCACCAGCGTGGGGCACGCTGAAGTCGCGGGCGAGCAGTCGGTCCGCTTCGAGTATCTCTGTAGCGAAGCCGGCCGTTCACCGTGAAGCTGTGCGCGCTGGTTCTGGGATGCGGCTCGATCGGCCGGCGCCACATCGCGAACCTTCGGATGCTTGGGGTGAGCGACGTCGCGGCGTTTGATGTGGACACGGGGCGCCTCGCGGCCGCGGAGCGTGAACTGGGTGTCCGAGGGGTGCCTTCTATGGAGGCTGGCCTCAGCGAGGGTCCGCAGGCGGTTCTGGTGTGCACCCCGCCGGCCGTCCACGTGACGAGCACCTTGGCAGGGCTGGAGGCTGGCGCAGCCGTTTTGGTCGAGAAGCCGATAGCCCCGTGCGGCGGTCCGGAATTGGATCGCTTGCTTGGGCATCGATACTGCCGACGAGTCCTCGTCGGCTATAACCTCCGTTTCCACAAGGGGTTGGCGACGGTCGCCGAACTGCTGCACACAGGGATGGTTGGCCGACCGCTAAGCATTTTCGTTGAGTTCGGACACTACCTTCCCGAGTGGCGCCCGGACGAAGACTACCGGACGGGCTATATTGTGCGGCGAAACGGTGGCATCCTGCTGGATGCGAGCCACGAGATCGACTACGTCCAATGGCTCGCCGGGGAAGTTGAGTCCGTATCGGCGGTGCTCGCCAAGACCAGCGATCTGGAGATGGAGGCTGAGGACACGGCCTTGCTCACGCTTCGGCACCGGGGCGGGGTGTTATCGCAGGTACACCTCGACTGTGTGCAGCGCGGCTATACTCGCGGCTGCAAGGTCGTGGGCACGGAGGCCACGCTGGTGTGGGGGCTCCGCGACGGAGTGCGACTGACGCGGGACGGAAAGACGTGGCTGGAGCGCCCCGTGGTGCCGGACGCGAACGACATGTACGTGGAGGAACTCCGACACTTTCTCGATGTGGTGGTCGGTCGAGCGGAGCCGCTGGTGGACGTGGGAAGGGCGGCTGCCGTGCTGGCAGTCATCGAGGCGGCGAAGCGCTCGGCAGAAGAGCGTCGGGAGGTGGCGCCATGAAGGTCGTGGGAATCGTACAGGCGCGCACGACCTCTTCCCGCCTTCCCGGAAAGGCGCTGCTGGATCTCGCCGGTGCGCCGGCAATTGTTCGCATGTTGGAGCGAGTAAAGCGTGCCAGGAAGCTAAATGCCGTCTGGGTGGCAACGTCTGACGAATCCTCGGATGACGAGCTGGCTGCAGTGGTCGACTCGTGGGGTGTCCCCGTGTATCGCGGTCCCTTGCACGACGTGCTGGCTCGGTTCCGGGGGGCGGCAGCCTGCGCCGAAGCACAGGTGGTCGTACGGCTGACCGGTGACTGCCCGCTGCACGACCCGGCGATCATCGACTGCGCTGTGGAGGCGTTTCTGGGGGCGGATCCGCCCAATGACTATATGTCCAACACCTTGAGGCCGACCTACCCCGATGGACTGGATAGCGAGATATTCACTTTCGCGGCGCTGGAGCGTGCGCACCGCGAGGCAAAGCTGGCGCCGGAGCGCGAGCACGTCACCCCGTACATGTATCAGGGCAAGGCAGCTCCGCCGTTCCGGATCGCGCACCTCGAAGCACCAGCGAACTTCTCGCATCTCCGCTGGACCCTGGATCACCCCGAAGATCTGGTCTTCGCGCGGAGCGTCTTCGCCGCGCTGCTGCCGCACCGCCCTGACTTCGGTTGGCTAGACGTGGTCGCTTTGCTGACCCGCGAGCCGCAGCTGCTGGAGCTGAACAGTCACGTTGGGCGGAACGAGAAGTACTGCCGCGAACTGGAACAGGCATGACGGTGACCGCGCTCGTAGACCGCTACGCCCGCAGCGCCCAACTTCTGGAGCGGGCGCTCACGGTCATTCCCTTGGGGTCGCAGACGCTCAGCAAAAGCTACCGTGCCTTCCCTCGGGGGGCAGCCCCGGCGTTTCTCAGCCACGGCCGAGGAGGCCATGTGTGGGACGTGGATGGAAACGAGTACGTGGATCTTGTGTGTGGGTTGTTGCCACTGGTCCTCGGATACGACGATCCGGATGTTACGGTGGCGGTCGAGCAGCAGCTTCGTCGGGGCATCACGTTCTCGCTCGCGACGGAGCTCGAGGTCGAACTGGCGGAAGAACTCATAGACGTCATCCCGTGCGCCGAGATGGTGCGGTTCGGGAAGAACGGCTCCGACGTGACGACAGGAGCCATTCGGCTGGCGCGGGCGATCACGTCGCGCGACCGAGTGGCAGTGTGCGGCTATCACGGCTGGCACGACTGGTACGTTGGCTCGACGTCGATGAGCCGCGGCGTTCCGCAGGCGGTACGGAGACTCACCCACCCGTTCACGTACAACGATCTCGATTCTCTGGAGCAGGTGCTGAAGGCACATCCAGGCGAGTTTGCTGCTGTGATCATGGAGCCCATGAATTTCGCCGAGCCGGCCCCCGGGTTCCTGGCAGGGGTGCGCGACCTGGCGCACGCACACGGCGCGCTGTTCATCTTCGACGAGATCATCACCGGGTTTCGGTTCCATCTGGGCGGAGCGCAGACGCTGTTCGGCGTGACGCCGGATCTGGCGACCTTCGGGAAGAGCATGGCGAACGGCATGCCAATCGCCGCGCTTGTTGGGCGGCGGGATCTCATGAAGGTTGTGGACGAGATCTTCTTTTCCTTCACCTTCGGCGGTGAGGCGCTGTCGATCGCCGCTGCGCTGGCCACCATTCGCAAGATGCGCCGCGAGCCGGTGATCCGCACGCTGTGGGAGCGAGGGCAGGCTGTGATGGATGCTGCCGGGCGGGCGATCAGCGCCTATGGGCTCGGCGACGTGATCGCGCTGGCAGGGAAGCCATGCTGGTCCCACCTCCAGTTCAGGGACGCGCCGGGCGCGTCCCTGTGGGCCATCAAGTCGTTGTTCCTTCAAGAGGTGCTGGAGCGCGGCGTGTTGACCGCGGGCTCGCAGAACATCTGCTTTGCGCATACCGAGCAGGATGTGACGTTGATCGGCGCCGCGTATGACGCCGCGTGTTGTCTGGTGGCCGAGGGTCTGCGGTCGGGTAACCTCAAAGCCCTCCTGCGGGGCGAAGAGCTGCAGCCCATCTTCCGAGTCCGGTAGCGGTGGGACGCACCGCCCTGTCGGTCCCGTAACACTCGAAGCGCGGCGGAACTGACGATGCCCCGTTCTACGCTGTTGTCGTTGGTCGGCACCCCTCTGCCGTTCGGCCCTCGGGAGCGAAGCGCAGGACGTCTGCCCCTCTCGCTGCGCTCGGATGCTCGCGGCGAGGGCGCGACGTTGCACGCCGGCATGAACGCACTGCACCTCCACCGCCCGATCGAATGACCAACCGCAAGTTTGCCGTAAACACGACGTTCAACGTCGTCTTCAAGCTGTTCGGTGTCGTGATCGGCTTTGTCGTCGTTCCACTTTTCGTTCGTCGCCTCGGCATCGAGCTGTACGGCGTCTGGGCGCTCGCCGGCGTGGTCGTGGGTTATCTCGGACTACTCGATCTGGGGATGAGCAGCGGTGCGATCACGAAGTACGTGGCTGGCGCGCTAGCAATGGACGACCAAGTCGAGATGCGGCAGGTCGTCAGCACGAGCCTGGTCACAATGGCAGCCGTGGGGGCGGTCATCTGCCTCGCGCTAGTCCTCCTGGCCCCGGCACTGGTGAGCGCCTTCAAAGTCAGCGCGGCGCAGCGCGATTCGGCAATCCACCTACTGCGCATTGCAGGTGTCTTTTCACTCGTGACGTCGGTGGTGCGCACGGGCGAGCCGGTGGCTCAGGGACTCAACGAGTACGTGCCCCTGAGCGTCATCGGGGGGTTGTCGGCGATCTTGAGCAGCCTGGCCCTGCTGGTCGGCGTATGGTTGGGGTGGAGCATTGAGCTTCTGTTCATCGTCTCGAACTCTATTGGCGTCATGTTGTCTGCGTTGCTGTGGTGGGTCGTAGTGCGGAGGTACCTCCCGTACTACGCCTTTAGAGCCGGAGACGTAAGCTGGTCCTGTGCCAAGCGCATGCTGAAGTTTGGGGCGGGCCTGGTCTACGCGAACGTGCTGTCCATGCTGGCCTACACCGGCGACAACCTGATCTTAGGTTCGGTCCTTTCCGCCGTTGAAGTGGGCATCTACAACGTTATCTCGAAGCCGTTTTATCAGTTGCGCGCAATCAGGGCAATGTTCACCGGTGCCATCCGGCCCCTGATTTTCGCGGCGGACCGGGTCAACGACATGGCCCTGATCGAGGATATGGCGGTGCGGCGCTCTCGGTTGCTGAGCATTGCCTTTGTCCCTTTGGTGGTGACGGCGATCGTGGTATGCAAGCCGTTCTTCACGCTGTGGGTCGGGGAGAGCCTCGCGCGGTACGCGGTGTGGGCACAGCTGTTCCTCGTAACCCAACTGTACGCCATCCAGCAAGCGGTGGTGGGCATCATCGGCGAGGGGCGAAGCAAGCTCAAGGCGCTCAACACATTTCACACGGTACTGTCGCTGTCGAATTTCTTCCTTTCGATCGCGTTGACGCTCTGGTTGGGTTTCCCCGGGGTCATCATCGGCACTTTCCTGACGGACTTCCTACCGATGCCGCTGTCGTTCGTGATCTACTGCAGAATTGCAGAAGTCAATCTGCGCGCGGTGGTGATGATGACCGCCCGTACGCTGGGCGTGTTCTGCTCGCTGATGTTGCTCGGTGCCTTAGCGGAGCGCGAGCTCGACCCAGACACCTGGATGTCGTTGATCCTCTTCTCTGCCGGATTATGGACGATTCAGATGGCTGCGGCCTTTGTGCTGTTGCTGACCGCCGCCGAACGTCGGCGGGTTCTGGCAGTGGCGCGGTCTTTGCCTTCGCGGCTCCAGCAGGTCAGAATTAGCTGGGGGGTTCAATAGTGAACCAGAGACGGTGCGAAGATGGCCTGTGGCCGCGGCCCCGCCTGAGACGCTTGCGTGGCT
>Ga0209641_10005618_pt1 | contig 10251 bp, 8 predicted proteins | sample RifCSP16_1_FD_184022 | JGI IMG/M metagenome (GOLD analysis project Ga0209641, IMG submission 184022) | Soil microbial communities from Rifle, Colorado - Rifle CSP2_sed 16_1 (SPAdes) (version 2) | ecosystem: Environmental > Terrestrial > Deep subsurface > Rock core/Sediment | place: Rifle...
CCCCCTCCTTGGCCAGCCGATCGAGATGGGGAGTCGCCACATTCGGGTTCCCATAGTAACCCCGGCGATCAGCGCGAAGGGTATTGATCGTGATCAGGACCACGTGCCGAGCAGTGGGCCTCGAACCGGTCTGGGTATGGCAGTAGATCACCCAAGGAAGGGAGCGCCAACAGCCAAATCCGTCTGGGGCTCGATGCGAGCCAACCTAACACCCGGACGCGAAAGGTCAATCCCGCTCACTTGACATCCAGGTCTTCGATCTAATACCTTGGGGTTACCCCCTCTGGATCGAGGTTCGCCATGCGTCCTGAGCCCAAGTCGAATAAAATCAACAGTATACGACCGCGAGTCTGCGGTGGCGGAGCTCTGAGTCTAGAAAAGGCGGTTTTGGCGTGGACCACGCGGGTCCTGCCTTTGCCCAGCCGCCGGAAGGTCAGTCCTACCCTCGACGATACCTAACGGCGCTCCGCAGTCGCCCGCGGACCGTCCTGGTGCGGTCCTATCCCCACACTTTGGTCCCGGGCCTTCCCCGAAGGGTAGAGGCCCATTTCCGCAAGCGAGGAACGGAGAGCCTTCCATGAAACGGCAGGAGATCCAAGAGCAGTCTCAGTACTGGCTAGACGTCATCGGCTCTGACCAGCTAGACGAGGCGACGCGGTCCGACATCGCCCGTCGCACGATAGAGAACTTCAACTCATACTACAACAAGGGCTTCCTTGACTACCGGAAGTCCGTCACCGAAGCCGAGGGCTATGCGGCGATCGAGTGGACCGGCCAAGGCAGCCACTTCCGGGGCCTATTTGGCCAGGAGTACATCGACTGCCTGGGCGGCTACGGAATCTACAGCGCCGGCATCCAGCACCCCAAAGTCGTGAAGGCGGTGCGGGATCAGCTCGGCCGCATGGCGCTCAGCAGCCAAGAGCTACTGGATCCGTTACGCGGCGCCCTGGCCAACCTCCTGGGAGAGCTGGCGCCCGGGGACATCCAAAACGCGTTCTTCATCAATAATGGCGCCGACGCGGTCGAGGGAGCCATGAAGCTGGCCCGGCTCTACACGGGAAGGGCCGGCTTCATAGCCACCCTTCGAGGCTTTCACGGAAAGTCCTATGGAGCCCTATCCATCATGGGAAAGGCCGAGTACCGCCACCCCTTCGAGCCCCTTCTGGAAGACGTCTATTTCGTCCCCTTTGGCGACGCGGACGCGGTCGAGGAGGAGCTGCGGCGCGCCCATCTGGTGGGGCACGATATTGCGGCAGTCATCGTGGAGCCGATCCAGGGCGAGGCAGGTGCCATCGTGCCCCCGGACGATTACTGGCCTCGCCTTCGCACGATTTGCGACGAGTACGACGTGCTTCTCATCGCCGATGAGGTTCAGACCGGCATGGGGCGGACGGGAAAGATGTTCGCGGTGGAGCATTGGGATGTCGCTCCGGATATCCTCTGTCTGGGTAAGGCGCTCGGCGGCGGCGTGATGCCGCTCTCCGCCTTCATGTCCACCCCGAAGATCTGGAAGGTTCTCGAGCCCAATCCCTTCATTCATTCCTCGACCTTTGGCGGAAATCCGTTGGCCTGCGCTGCCGGGATCGCCGCCGTCAACGTGACTTTGGAAGAGGATCTTCCCGGACAGGCGGAACGCACCGGAGCGTACTTGATAGGTGAGCTCGAAAAGCGGCGGGAGCACTACCCGGAGTTATTGCTGGAAGTCCGGGGTAAGGGCTTGCTGATCGGACTAAAGTTCGCGAGCCAGGAGCTCGGCTATCACGTGGCGGCCGGGCTCTTCCGCCGGGGCGTCCTGGTAGCGGGAACGCTCTTGAACTCCAAGACCATCCGCATCGAGCCGGCGCTCAACATTGCCCGCGAGGTCGTCGACAAAGTGCTGGCGGCCCTCGACGAGACCCTGCACGAGGTTGCCGATGATTCGGAAACGGAAGCGCCAGCCGTTTCCAACATCGAGTTGGAGCGTCCTGCGCTCTGAGGAGGCTGGCTCGGTGAGGAAGATGTGGATCGGCGGGGACTGGCTCGAGGCGGAGAGCGGGGACTCCCTCGACGTCGAGAATCCCGCGACTGAAGAAGTCCTGGACAGTGTGCCTCGCGCCGGCACCGCCGATGTGGATCGAGCGGTAGGCGCGGCGGTGCGGGCCTTCGGCGGCTGGTGGAAGGTTCCCGGCTCCGAGAAGGCCGATCTCCTGCACGGGGTCGCCAACAAACTCCGCGAAGGCAAAGATGCCATGGCGCGCACCATGACGCGGGAGGGGGGGAAGCCCCTTCTGGAGAACCTGGACGAAGTGGATTGGTGTGCGGCATGCTTCGACTACTACGCGGAGATTGGACGAAACGATCGTGGTCGGGTCATCGCGCCGGTCCGCGAGCATCAGTTCAACTTCGTGATCAAGGAGCCCTACGGTGTGGTGGCGGCTATCGTTCCCTGGAACTATCCGCTGCTGCTTCTGTCCTGGAAGCTCGCACCGGCTCTCGCCGCGGGAAACACGGTGGTGGTGAAACCCTCGGAGTACACGCCCCTCTCCACTCTGATGCTGGACAAGGTCTTCGGGCATTTGCCGCCCGGCACGGTGAACATCGTGACCGGCTTCGGGGAGACCGGTGAAGCTCTGGTGACCCACCCCGACGTGGACGTGGTGGCTTTCACGGGTAGTGTCGAGACCGGGCGTCGCATCGCCAAGGCCGCCGCCGATCAGCTCAAGAAGCTCCACCTCGAGCTGGGGGGAAACGATCCCTTCATCGTTTGTGACGACGTGGACGTGGATATTGCGGCCCAGGGTGCCGCCTTTGCGGCTTTCTTGAACATGGGTCAGGTCTGCACGTCCGCCGAGCGTTTCTATGTTTTCGAGAAGGTGGCCGATCGTTTCCTGGATAAGTTCTCGTCTGTGGCCCAGAGCCTTCGCCTCGGTGATCCGATGGGGCCGGACATCGACCTCGGCCCCATGGTGAGTGCCGCGCAGCGCAGCAAGGTCGAGCGGAAACTGGCGGCCGCCACCGAAGAGGGAGCCGAGCTGGTGACGGGGGGCAAGCGACCGAAAGGATTCACCAAGGGGTATTTTTTCGAGCCTACCATCGTGACCGGCGTCAATCACTCCATGCGACTCATGAAGGAAGAGACGTTCGGACCCATCGCTCCCGTCATGATCGTCAAAGGCATCGACGAGGCCATCAGGCTCGCCAACGACTCGAAATACGGACTGGGAGCCAGCATTTACACCAACAACCTCGAGTACGCGATGACCGCAGCCGCCAACATCAGGGCGGGTACGTTTTGGATCAACGATCCCCTCACCGACAATGAGGCGGGACCCTTCGGCGGAATGCGTCTTTCCGGGATGGGGCGCGAGCTCGGGGTGGAGGGGCTGGAAGAGTTTCGCGATACCAAGCACATTCACCTGGACTACAAGATCCGCCGCATGCCGGACTGGTTCCCCTACGACTGGAGCTCCATCAAGCAGAGCTAAGCCCCGCCTTCCTCTACCTCCCCCCTTGCAGGACCGGCTCCTTCCGCAGTTTTCGCTATACTGTTCCGACGATGAGCTACTACACGGTGCTCGCCAGCGGCGTCGTGATCGCTTCGACCCGCGCCGAGCACGCGGCGCAGCTCGAAAGACTTCAGGAAATTTGTTTTCCTTCACTCGATCCCAGAGAGCGCTTCAAGAAAGAGCATTATCTGAAGCACATCGAGATCTTTCCCGAGGGTCAGTTCGTGGCGCTCGAAGGCGAGCGTGTCGTTGGAATGACCAGCTCTATCCGCTGGAAGTTCGATTTTCAACACCCCAACCACACGTTCGCCGAAGTGATTGAGGGGGGGTGGCTCACTTCTCATGATCCGGCGGGGGACTGGCTCTATGGCGTCGATATCGGAACGCACCCCGATTATCGTCGTCGGGGAATCGCGCGCGGCCTCTACGTGGCTCGCCATGACACCGTGCGTGGGCTGGGTCTAAGAGGCCAGGTCATCGTCGGCATGTTGAGCGGATACGGCCGGCTCAAGAAAGATATGTCGGCCCAGGAGTACTACCAATCCGTATTGCGGGGAGAGAGAAGAGATCCCACTATCTCGGCGCAGATGGCCGTCGGGTTCGAGGCGCGGGGTCTCCTTCCCGGCTATTTGAACGATCCCGTCTGTGACGGTTTTGGAGTGTTGCTGGTTCTGGACGCCCAGCGGGACGTAAGGGGAGAGCGTGAACCCGTCAGCCAGTAAGTGAAGGAGGAGGATCCTCATGAAATCCATAAATCTCAAGACAGAGATCCCGGGACCGAAAGGGCGAGAGATTCTCGAGCGACGCCAGCGCGCCGTGGCGGCCGGACTGGCCAAGGCCACCGATGTCGTGGCGGCGCGGGCCGAGGGTGTCTTGGTCCACGACGTCGATGGAAACACCTTGATGGATTTCGCGGGTGGCATCGGCACGCTGGCGGTCGGGCACTGCCCGCCGGCGGTGGTGGAGGCCATCCGCTCCCAAGCGGAAAAACTCGTTTTCGTCTGCGACCTGGTGGCCACCCAGGAGCCCTACATTCGACTGGCCGAGCTCCTGAACCAGATAGCTCCCGGTGACTTCGTGAAGAAAACCCTTCTCGGCACCAGCGGCGCGGAAGCGATCGAAAACGCCATCAAGTTGGCGCGCGCCTACACCGGCCGGCCGGCGATCATCACCTTCGAGGGCGCCTATCACGGACGGACACTGCTCACCATGAGCCTCACCAGCCGATACGATCTCTTCAAGAAAGGATTCGGACCCTTCGCTCCCGAGATCTATCGGGTCACCGCGCCCTATCCCTACAGAAGACCCGACGGGCTGAGCGAGGATCAGTACGTCGATTGGTGCTGCCAACAGCTGGAGAACGCCCTGGTGACGCACGTCGCACCGAGCGCCGTCGCGGCCATCATCATCGAGCCGGTCCAGGGCGAAGGTGGATTCATTCCCATGCCGACGCGCTTCCTCCGCAAGATCCGGGAGATCTGTGACGAGCACGGCATGGTGATGATTACCGATGAGGTTCAATGTGGAATGGGTCGGACCGGCAAGCTCTTTGCCATCGAGCATCACGGCATCGTCCCCGACCTGGTGACCATGGCGAAATCCCTGGGGGCGGGCCTGCCCATCAGCGCGGTCACCGGTCGCGCCGAGATCATGGACGCAACCCACCTGGGAGGGCTGGGGGGCACGTACGGCGGAACACCCCTGGCCTCGGTGGCGGCCATCGAGGCGGTGAACACTGTGCGCCAACCGCAGTTTCTCCGTCGCGCCGAGGCGATCGGAGCCACCCTACGGAAGACACTCCTCACCTGGAAGGAGAAGTTCCCCATAGTGGGTGACGTGAGAGGGCTCGGCCCCATGATGGCGATGGAGCTGGTGCGAGATCGGACGACCAAGGAGCCGGCTCGCGATGAAACGCTTCAGATCATTCGTCGTGCCGTCGGGAGAGGACTGATCCTCATCCGCGCCGGTCTCTACAGCAACTGTATTCGTCTCCTGCCTCCCTTGGTGATTGACGACCAGCAGCTGCAGGAAGGCCTCTCGATTCTGGAGACAGCGATTCGCGAGCAGGGGTAGAGCGGCGTCGGAAACGGAGATGGTCGACACCCTCTTCTTTAACGGCACACTGCTGACCCAAGACCCCCAATCTCCCTTGGCCACCGCGCTCGCGGTAGCGGGGGGAAGAATCGCGGCGGTCGGCTCCCTCGACGAGGTCGGGAACCTGGCCGGGCCGGGCACGCGCCGGGTGGATCTGGGGGGCCGAACCCTCCTCCCCGGTTTCAACGATGCCCACGTGCATGTTTGGAAAGTCGGACATCTCTTGACCACCATGCTCGATCTCCATGAGGTGAGAAGTATCTCACAGCTTCAGGACATGCTCCGTTCCGCGAGCCGCAGGCTCTCGAGGGGAGAGTGGCTCGTGGGGCGCGGCTACAACGAGGCACTCATCGAAGAGGGTCGGCAACCCACGCGTCAAGATCTGGACAGCGCTGTGTCCGATCGCCAGGTTTACGTGACGCGGACCTGCGGTCACATGGGAGTGGCCAACAGCCGAGCCCTACAGGCGGCGGGGATCGATGCCAACACCGTCGATCCTCCCGGGGGTGTCATCGTAAGAGACGACAGAGGGGAGCCCACCGGCCTCCTTCAAGAGAACGCCGTCGACCTCATGAATCAAGCGATCCCCGAGCCCACGCGGAGTGAGTACCAGCTCATGATCGAAGCCGCCAGCCGGCATCTGCACCGGTTGGGTATTACCAGCGCAACCGATCCCGGGGTTCGGCCTACCGTCCTCGATGCCTACCGTTCTCTGGCCGAGGAGGGAGCTCTTCGCTCGCGGTTCGACGTCATGTTGTTGCATGAGCAGGGGCGAGGCCTCGACGCTCCGCCTCAGCGCTACCAATCCGACTTCTTGCGCTTCGATTCCATCAAGTTCTTCGCGGATGGCGGGCTCTCCGGGGCCACCGCCGCGCTCCGCCAGGCGTACCGTCACGCCCCGACGCGAGGCGTGATGCGTCTTCAAGAGAACGAGCTCCTAGAGCTGGCCGGCCGGGCCGAGCGTTCCGGGTTCCACGTCGCGACCCATGTCATCGGAGACGCTGCCATCGATGCGGTCCTCTCCGTCTACCAGAAGCTCGACGAGCAGAGGCCGCGGAGACGGCGCCGGCTCGAGCACTTTGCTCTGCCGGATGCACTTCAGGTGGAGAGGGCATCGCGGCTTCGTGCCAGCGTCGTTGCCCAGCCGGCGTTTCTTCACAGCCTAGGGGAAAATTTCCGCCGTTACCTCACGGAGGCCTATCTGGCGCGCTGCTATCCACTCCGGAGTCTGCTAAAGAACGGACTGGAGTTGGCGTTGAGCTCCGATGGACCGGTCGTGGAAGATGACAACCCCCTCTTGGGGATTCAGGCCGCCGTCCTTCGGCGCGATTCCAAGGGTGCGACCATAGCGCCCGAACAAGCCATCACCGCAGCCCAGGCTCTCTACGCCTACACCATGGGCGGTGCGGTGGCGTGTGGAGATGCTACCAACCGCGGCAGCCTGTCGCGGGGTAAGTGGGCGGATCTGGTGGTGCTGGATCGAAATCCCCTTGAATCCGATCCAAGTGCTTTGACCGAGATCGTCGTGGAATCCACCTACGTGACGGGCGAGCCAGTCTACCAGCGATGAGGAACCGATCCGTTACACCGGCCACCCCGCCGACTTCATATGCCTCTTCACTCGTTCAAACGTCGGTACTTCCGGAGGACCTCCCGCAGCCGATCGTGCGGAAGGGCATACACCGTCCTGCCGTTTCGACCCGTCATCGTTTCCGCTGCGACCAGCGCGTTGATGACCGCCTCCTCCGAAGCTTCCACCGTAGCTTGAAAGAGAGGGTCGAGGTCGGCGTTTCCGAGCATCTTCAGATCGTAGAGCCCGCCCGCCTCGGTCCCAATGTTCTTGTGCGCTGTCGAGAACGCGATGAAGATGTCCCCCGAGCCGTTCGAAGCGATGCTCCCGTTCCGCCCCAAGCCGAGGCTCGCCCTCTTGGCGATTCGCTTGAGCTGGTGGGGCAGGACCGGAGCGTCGGTCGCGACGACAACGATGATCGACCCGTTTCCATCGTCGGGCCGTCCCGGCTCGGGCATGAGGTCCTGGATCTCCTGCCCGACGGGAACACCGGCGATGCGGAGCTCGGAGCGGAAACCGTAGTTCGCCTGCACCAGCCCTCCCACGGTGAAGCGGCCCTGGTCCGTTTCGACGAGGCGCGACGACGTTCCGATTCCGCCCTTGAACTGGTGAGCCGTCATGCCGGTGCCGCCTCCCACGTTTCCTTCGGTGACCGCGCCTCCCCGGGCGCTTTCGATCGCGGCGAAGACGTGCTCGGGCCGCACGTGAAATCCGTTGATGTCGTTCAGTCCCCCATCCCACGTTTCGGCGACGACGGGAAGACTCCAGATGAGCCCCTCGACGTTTCTCACCGACCACTCGATCACCGCCTGGTGCACCGTCCCGACACTGTGGGTGTTCGTGATAGCGACGGGTCCTTCGAGGATCCCAGACTCCTCGATCCACGTCGTTCCCGTCATCTCCCCGTCCGCATTCAGCGTGAACCACGCGGCGAAGACCTGGTTCCTCCCGCGCTTCCCCTCCGGGAGCACGACCGTGACTCCGGTTCGGACCGCGTCGCCCGAAACGAGCGTCGTGTGCCCTACCTCGACCCCGGCGACATCGGTGATGGCGTTGAGGGGTCCGGGAGTGCCTTCGAACGGCACACCCAGGTCGCGGGCGCGGGGCTTTTCGGCCTGGGCCTCCGCCGTTGACACGGCGACGGCGATGGCACATAGGAGCATCCAGGCGCGGAGGAACATCGTTGGCTATCCCGGTGTGAACTTAGCGGGCGGGAGAGCGGACGTCAAGCATCCACAAGACCGAGCTCGAGTTTGTCGAACCGCTCGTTCAGCTCGAGCACTCGCTGATAGTTAGTGCGGCTGAAGGGCTAGTGTAATCCGCAGGGCCTGGTCAACGTCTGCAAGCTCGTCGTCGGTCAGCCGTCCTAGCCTGGAACGGAGTCGCGCCTTGTCAATGGAACGGATCTGATCGCCGAGGGCCCGGGCGGGCTTTCCATGTACCGTCACGCGGGCTTCGCCCGGATAGAGGGAGCCGACGTTGCTGGTGATCGGCAGAACGATAACACGCGCCCCATAGGAGTTGCAAGAATTGTTGGAAACGACCACCGCGGGCCGCGTCTTTTTGATCTCTGTGCCCAGGGACGGGTCGAGGGCCACCCAAAACACATCTCCCCTCCGCGGGGCTCGCTTCACGTGGGCCAATCCTCGAGATCGGTCGCTTCCCAGTCCTCGGTGAGCGCGGACCGCCAGGGCTCCCGGCTGGCCGCCTTGTAGGCCGCGTCCAAGGCCCGTTTGTCAGGATACAGGCGGGCGCGAACCGCCTGGTTGATGAACGAGCTTATGCGTTTGGCAGGCAACTCCTTTTTCAACCGCTTGTAGAGGTCTTCATCCATCGTGATATTCAGGCGAACCGCCATAATGGGTCTCCCGTTGCTGTATTATATACAGCATTGCGCGGAAGCTCAAGCTTCTGTGCTTACCATCTCGTCATGCGGCGGCGGTGTCGGTCCAATGATTCAAAGCCGAGATGTTTGGATCCGGACCTAAGAAAGGGCGAGCTGCTCGTGGGCGGCTCGATGCGCTTGCTCCATCGCCGCCTGAGTCCAGGGGGTTCCTCCCGCGTCGGCTCCGGCGAAGGAAATCCGTCCCACGCGGGCGCGACCGAGCTGGTAAACGGGGGTCTTCCCTGGTTGGTGGGGGAAGAAGTTGTACCCGTGTCCCCAACGATTGACGGTGATGGCGAGGATGTCCTCGGCGGCGTCGAATCCCCACGGACCGAGCGCATGGTTCAGCTCGGACCTGATCTCCCGCTCGTATTCTTCGAACGGTTTGTTCTCCAGCTCGTAGCGCCCGAGCTTCATCTGATCGGTCGGCGGGAGGCCCGGTTTGTAGATGTATTTGTACATGGACAGGAGCGTGGGCCGGTCGGGATGGTACTCGGGATCATACTCTCCCACCCGCAAGGGATCGGAGATCTGCATCCAGGTGCAGTAACCGTCCGGCCAGAACATCTCGGAGGCACCGATCTCGGCAATCGGGCGCCAGTGTCTGAGGAGCACGTTGATGTAGACCGCCGAACAGTAGCGGTAGTCCTCGAGCGCCTTCCGCTGCTCCGCCGGAAGCTCGGGAACGATGTGCTTGGCCACCATTCCCCAGGCGGCGATTACTACGCCCCGCGCCGCCACCCGATGAACGCGTCCTCCCGGTTGGAGGTAGGAGACCACGACTCTTTGCGCCTTGTCGAGTGCTCCCGCATGCTCGATGCGAATCGCCAAAGAACGCAGCCGCAATCGAACCCGATGTTCCGGACGATCGAACTGGTCGTAGTTGACCGGGCTATTGAAGACCCCCTCCATGGTGTCGGGTCCCGGAACGGCGGGGGGCAAGATCTTCCTCAGTAGGTGACGGGCGATGGTGTGGTTTCCATCCGGGTAACGGTGAACCGGCTCATAGGAATAGACGAGGATTCCGTCCTTCTCGTAAAAGCCGGTGCCTCCCATGCCATGGAATCCCGGGCCGTTCTGGTAACCCTCTAAAGCCGAAACGGCATCGCATCCCAGGCCGACCAAGTCCGTCGCGTAGAGATTGGCGAATCGAACGGCATGGTCGCCCAATCCCATGATGTCCCGTATGAAACTCTCCCAGGTCACCCCTGCCAGCG
>Ga0209641_10005619_pt1 | contig 10250 bp, 7 predicted proteins | sample RifCSP16_1_FD_184022 | JGI IMG/M metagenome (GOLD analysis project Ga0209641, IMG submission 184022) | Soil microbial communities from Rifle, Colorado - Rifle CSP2_sed 16_1 (SPAdes) (version 2) | ecosystem: Environmental > Terrestrial > Deep subsurface > Rock core/Sediment | place: Rifle...
TATGGGCTTTGTCCGGCCTGCGTATTCACGGCCAGGTGAACGCGTAAGCATCAGGATTAGAGACCGGGATGTGGCCGCGGAAGTCGTCAGGCTCCCCTTTTACCAGCGGCGTTCACAAGATGACCTTGTGGTGTTTGGCGAGGAGATGGGTTTGAAGGCCTTCCGGTCCAGACAGAGGCACCTAAGCCCCTCATAGGTCCCCTTTCCTAAATACTCTGCACGAATAGTGCCCTTCTGTTCTGCGAGATTATCCTCGTCCCAAGCAGGTGCTTTCAGGTAGCCGGGGACAGCCCCGTACTGCCTATAACATGCCGATAACCGGGGACGGGCGTGCGGACCTCCGGCCTGGTCCTTGATCAGGAAGCCGGGGGTTCTCAACTTTGTGGCCCTGGTTTCCGGTGGAGCTTCTGAAGCGACTACCCGGCCACAGAGTAGTCCCGTGCTCTCAGCCTGTCGCAGTCATGGCGTGAGGCGTGTTTTTCGCAAAAGTCTTTCATGCAGTGCGGACAGTTCTCCACTGCAAAAATCTGGCAGTCGGAGCAGACTGCTCCCCAGACTAGTGCCAAGTCGAGCCTTCCTTGTAAGGTCCCGGGCCTATTCGGGATGACTAAAAGAGCATTTGGACGTTTTTTACTCAAAAAGATAGTCTAAGGCTGCCCGGTGATGCCATGAACCAGACAATAACGCACTGTTCGGGGAATAAGACTAACAGTTCTACCGGCGGGGCTTCTCCTTCTTCCCCCTTACCAACGCGTCAAGGCTAACGCCGTTAACGGTGAATACCTTGTACCGCGTCCCCGGCAAATCGCCGTAAGCCTTACCCTCAGCGCCGCCGATGCCCTCAATCTGCACCTCATCATGCTCGTCAATAAAGTTCAGGGCGCCATCGCCAGGAAGGAAGGCGGTGACAACCTTTCCGTTTTTAATCAGCTGTGTCCTGACGCATTTCCGCACCGCGCTGTTGGGCTGGCGGCATTCCACGCCGACCTTCTCCAACACTATTCCCCTGCCTTGCGGTGCGCCCTGCAACGGGTCGGCCTTGTAGTCCAACCCCAGCATTCGACGCTTGAACGGCGGGTAAGCCCATCGAAAGTGTTTCCTTCGCTTTCCAAGCTTCCGGGCCGCGAAGAGTCCACGTGAGGCTTTTCCCAACTTTCCACCTATACGAGGAGCCAGAAGGGACACGGACACTCCCTATTAGGATTGACGACAAAGCCCACGCGGTAGGCCACATCGTAACCGAGCCTGAAGCCGGTGTCGACCGTCTTGAGCTTTCAGACTCTCATGCCCTCGGCCTCTGAACGTTCCGCAGATGCGTCCCCCCATAAGCAATTGGCCGACAGCCCTCAATTGCAACCAACGATAGCCCCGACTTGGAGAACTTCTCCTACACATTCTTGAACCCCTTCCAGCCGACAAAGCAGAAAATCGCGGGAAACAAGCCTGCACAGAAACCAGCCCCAAAAAGAGGGGAGTCTATCTGCGAAATTCTGCGACGCAAAAGAGGCCCTCAGGGACCCCGTGAAAACCCGGACAGTTTCACTCTAACGGAGGAAGCTACGCGACCACGACATGCCCAATGTCGAAATACCGCTTAACCAGCATCCGCGTCTTGTCAATCGTCCGCCCGTTCTTGCCAATAGCAATAGCCTTGTCGCGCCCATCAATCTCCACAACAACAATCTTCTTGTCCGGACGCTCAGTCACGCGAATCTCCTTAATCTTCGCCGGCGCAAGACTGTTCCGGATCAAGCCCTCAGGAGTATCAGCGTACTCCACCACCTCAATCTGCCGGCTCGTCATACTCCGCAGCATGTTGATGTTCTTCCCACCCTTCCCAATCGCCAGGCCCATATCACCCGGCTTGGCAACAAAAATAATCCTTCCCAGCTTCTCATCAATCACGCAGTCCTGAGTAGTCGCCCCGGTAATACTCTCGAAAAGAGCCATGTACTTCATCTCCTCACTAGTCAGCTTGATCTTAGGCTGGAGCATCACTTCATCTCAACCAGCTTCAAGACCTCCGAGTCCCCCGGCTCACGGACCACCATTGCCGAGACCGGAAAAGGCCTCTCGCAGAGAGCCCCAAGGTCTAGGCTCGAACCCTGAAACACGTAGACAGGAACCTCACCCTGGTCCGCCCGGTAGACAATCTCGTCACGCGTCTCCGTCGGACAGTTACTCGCAAGAATAACGAGCTTGGCCCTAGCCTGGCCAGCGCTGGAGATCGCGGTCTTGCTGCCGAACTCCACCTTACCAGTCTTGACCGCCATGCGGATCTGTTTATTCACGTCAACCATTCTACTTTGCCTTCCGGGACATACTCATCGAGACCTCGATGAGGCCTGTGCCCATTGGGATCTGCTGGCCTACAATAACATTCTCAGCCACGCCGCGCAGGGTGTCAACTGTTCCTTTGACAGCGGCGTCCACTATCGTGGGAATGGTAATCTCGAACGCTGCCTTCGCGAGAGTGCTAGCTTTTTCGCCGCTAACACCATGTCTCCCGACCTGGAGAACCTCGCCAGACGAGGTCATCATGTCAGCCACAAGCATCACATGCCGGATATCCACATCGAGGCCCTGTTCCTCCAGTACTCCTAGAGCTTCCCGGACGATGACGTTTCGGGCAGCCTCTATGCCCAGAACCAAGGCGGTCTCGTTGATATTGTTGCTGACCGTCCGAGTAGTATCAACCCCCGGCACTTCCAATGCCAACGCTAGACTCGACCCTTCCGTCCGGACAATCCACTCCCCCTTTTCCTCCAGAACCAGCGCCCTCTTAACAGCGGGAATACCCTTGACATGGTGAACTGGAAGCTTACTCGACAAGCGTCGGAATTGAGGAATCTCAAGATCATTAGACTTTATGTCCACATGGTAGCCTTCAACCTTGACCTCACAGCCGGAGATCTTCAGCGCGTCACGTACATCTTGTACTGTAACTTCCCTCTCACGCATCGCCTGCGGGTTAAGGGTGGCCTCAATCTTCATCCTAGTAATGTCCGACTCTAAGGTTGTAGCAATGTCGCCTAGGGTTGTATGGGTAAGGAGGGTGGCAACCTCCTGAGCCTTCTCTTTACTGGTCCTGTGCTTCGAGTCGAGGTACACCGTCATGTTAGGTGTTGATGGGAGCTTCCTAGCGTCCACGATTTCAATTAGGCGGGGAAGTCCCAGTGTGACGTTTTGCTCTCTGACTCCGGCAAAGTGAAAGGTTCGCAAGGTCATCTGGGTCCCTGGTTCCCCGATTGACTGGGCCGATACTATGCCTGCCGCTTCCCCGGGCTCCACCAGGGCACGCTTGTAGTTTTCAACAGTCTCATCGACAGCATCGTCAACAGCAGCCTTCGGCAGCTTCGCACTGGTTAGTGTCAACCGCAGCCTGTTCAGAATCAGCGGAGACAGTACATGTGTCGCCTTCTCGACAGCCTCCTCAACATGCTCTTTGGACGCAGGGACCCCTTTCTTCATGGTCAGACGTACTCTTTCCACGAGACGGTCAATGTTCACCGCCTTACCGTGGTCACTCTTCGCGGTATCGACACCGTCCTCGCCATAGCGTATCTGAATGATGTTACCCCTAGAATCACGTACTGTAGCATCGTATTCGACTCGGAGATGCTCTAGCGCGTTAATTAGCCGACGCTGCATGTAGCCGCTCTGCTGCGTTCTCACAGCAGTGTCTACGAGCCCTTCCCGTCCGCCCATCGCGTGGAAGAAGAACTCGATGGGGTCGAGCCCGTCTCTGTAGCAGTTGTACACGAAACCTCTAGCCGCGGCTCCCGCGTCGCCGTGTCTGAAGAATGACAGCGCCCGTCCACGGTACCCTCGAAGAATCCGTTTCCCACGAATCGACTGTTGGCCGACGCTGGCTGTCATCTGCCCCATGTTCAGCGTGGACCCTCTCGCGCCGGCCCGGCTCATGATTACGCCGCTGTTATCCATCTGGAAGAACTGGTCAGAGTAATCGCCCGCCACATCCCTCGCGCGGGAGAGCTCGTTCATGATATAGATCTCCAGCGACTCCTCAAGCGACTGGCCTGGAAGACGTTCCATTGTCTCCTTCCTGTAGCTCTCAATATACTCGTTTACCTTCTCCTCCGCCTTGGAGATCGCCTTCGAAATCTTGTCCCTTGTCGTGTCAGGTATCTGAAGCTCGTCCATGGCGTAGGTGAAGCCTCTCATCACCATGAAACGGTCGAGGAGTCTAGTTACCGCGTTGAGAAACCGTCTGGCTTCTTCGGAGCCATAGTCCTTAACTATCCGGTGGAAGAGGCTTTCGGACTTTTCTGCGCCGATGGATGCCTTGTCGATGACTCCCCTCTCAAGTATTCCGTCCTTTATCACGATGAACGCGTCATAGGCACAGTCGTGCATTACTCCCCTGTCGCAGTCTTCGCATTTGTAGTAGCTTGAGAGGTTCGACTTCGAGACGAAGTTGAAGCCTTCAGGCATCACTACGCTGAAGATCTGTTTGCCCGTCCACCTTTCCTCTGGCTTGGCTACCGTCGGCTCGGGCAACGGTCCCTCGTATCCGGCGGCTGACAAGAGCTTCGACACATCGTGACGGTTTAGAAGGGTGGACTTCTGAGTGAGAAGGAAGGCTGCCGTGAGAGAGTCCCTTATCGCCCCTATGATGGGGCCTCCGTATCGTGGCGAGAGAATTTGGTCCTGTACCTGCATTAGCAACCGCGCTTCTGTCCTCGCCTCCTCCCCCTGTGGAACGTGAAGGTTCATTTCGTCCCCGTCAAAATCAGCGTTGTAAGGAGGGCAGACAGTAGGGTTTAGCCTGAAGGTCTTGTAGGGAAGGACCTTTACCTGGTGTGCCATTATCGACATGCGGTGGAGACTTGGCTGGCGGTTGAACAATACAGTGTCTCCGTCCCTTAGGTGTCTCTCCACGACGAACCCGGGCTGGATTGCCTCGGCAACAACCTTACGGTCGGTCACGAATTCGAGACGGACTCTTCTGCCATCGGGCCTAACGATGTAGAGAGCTCCCGGGTAGTTGTCGGGTCCATTGTCTATGAGTCTCTTCATCTCCTCCAAGTTATGGGCGGTCACTTTCTCGGGGATGGTCAAACGGCTTGCTACGTCTAGCGGGACGCCGACTTCGTTAATGTCTAGGTTAGGGTCAGGGGAGACAACCGTCCTGGCCGAAAAGTCAACTCTTTTGCCGGAGAGGTTTCCTCTGAACCTTCCTTCTTTGCCCTTCAAGCGCTGGCAGAGGGTCTTCAATGCCCTTCCGGACCGGTGTCGGGCAGGGGGGAGCCCTGAGACTTCGTTGTCGAAGTAGGTGGTTACGTGGTACTGCAGGAGCTCGTGTAGTTCCTGTATGATGTTGATTGGGACGCCCGATTCCAGGGCCTCTCGAAGTTTTTGATTGATTCGTATGATGTCGACGAGCTTGTGGGTCAGGTCGTCTTCTGACCTAATTCCGGATTCTAGCGTGATTGATGGCCTGACTGAAACAGGGGGGACTGGCATGACCTGGAGTACAGCCCATTCTGGCCTGGCGGCCTTGGGGTCCATGCCGAGAAGTATGAGGTCATCGTCAGGAATTCTTTCCAACCTCTCTCTTGCAGTGCTGGGCGTGAGGCGTACGGCCCCTCCTTCTGTCACGATTTCGTGGAAGGTGGTAGGTTTCCCGTGTTCAATCGGAAACTGCTTCTGCCCGCAGTGAGGACACTGCTGCGCCTTCTTCGAGTCCTTTATGACCTCGTCTAGAAACGCGTCGGGAATAGTATTGAGACGCTGCTTGAGCTCGCTGTGTTTCGCCCTGAATTTCTCAATCTTTTCTTCGCTAAGTAGTATTCTCCCACAGTTCCGACACGTGATGGAGAGCAAACGGTGAATGAGCTTGGCGAAACTGACGTGTATCGCGGGCTCTGAGAGCTCAATGTGGCCAAAATGGCCTGGACACGCGGACGCGGTGTTTCCGCAGGTCTTGCACTTTTGGCGAGGCTCAAGGGTGCCTAACCGTCCATCCATCAGTCCAGATACTATTGGAACCCCATCCTCATCATAGGTGTCACCGGCCTGTACTTCCACGGCAGAGAGCTTGCGCAGTTCTGTCGGGCTAAGGAGGCTGAAGCGTATGCTCTGAATTACTTTGTGAGCCTCTTCCATTGCAGCGAGCGCCATGTCTAGGCTCTCTCCTCCAGGTTCAGCCTTGGCGCTATGCCCAGCGCGGAGAGTTCTTGTACGAGAAGTTTGAACGCGTAAGAAATTGCTACGGGAGATATGGAGGCTTTTTCAGCGCAAAGCCGGCAGATGTACTTGTTCTGTTTGATGTCATGGTAGGCTATTGTTCCGCAGTTCTCGCAAACGAAAGCTACGTACCTGTCAGATTCTTCGAGAAGCCTGTCACGCAGAAGTGCCGAGGCTCCGTGCCCTATGAGGCAGTCTCGCTCCATTTCTCCGAACCGCAGCCCCCCTCCTCGGGCCCGGCCTTCTGTGGGCTGTCGTGTGAGCATCTGCACTTGCCCCCGTGCACGGGCGTGCATCTTGTCCGATACCATATGGTGGAGTTTCTGGTAGTAGACTACCCCGATAAACAGGTCTGCGGCCAGTTTTTCACCTGTTATCCCGTTATAGAGCGTTTCCCGGCCGCTCTTCTGGAATCCCAGCTTGGCCAATAATTCTCCTATAGAATCGGGCCCGATATTCTCGAAAGCCGTCCCGTCAATAATCTCTCCCATCTGAGAAGCGGTCTTGCCGCCGAGTGTCTCGACGAACTGTCCGATGGTCATTCGTGAGGGTATGGCATGAGGGTTGATGATGACATCTGGAACGACACCGTCAACGGTGAAGGGCATGTCTTCCTGGGGGACGAGTAGCCCGATGACCCCTTTCTGGCCGTGTCGAGATGCGAACTTGTCCCCTAGCTCTGGGATTCGCAAGTCTCGCACCTTTACCTTTACAAGTTTGCTGCCTTCGATGGACTCTGTAACGAAAACCTGGTCGATAATTCCCTGTTCGGACGGCCGCATGGTAACGGAAGAATCTCTTTTGGTTGGGCCTTTGACTTCGAACTCGCGATATTCCTCCAGAAACCTTGGAGGGCTGGTTCTACCGACCAGGACTGTGTTTCCTGCTACTTCAGCTTCAGGAGAGATTATTCCGTCTTCCTCAATCAGCCGGTAGTACCTGTCTCCCCTGTAGCCTCTGATTCCGGCTTCAGGAATCTCGAACTTGTCTCGGAGACCTCCTAGGTACTGGCGGCTTTCTGCCTCGTATATGCGGTAGAATGTGGACCGAAAGAGCCCTCTGTCCACTGAGGACCTGTTGACTATGATGGCGTCTTCCATATTGTAGCCTTGGAAGGAGAGTATGGCGACGACGACATTCTGTCCGGAAGGGCGTTCCAGATAGTTGAAGACCTCCATGGGCTTGGTCTGGACGATAGGTGTTTGCGGATAGTGGAGGAGGTGTGACCGTGAATCTACCCTGTTGAAGAGGTTTGTGGAGAACACTCCCAGGGCCTGTTTGGCCATGGCTGATTCGTAAGCGTTTCTGGGAGACTGGTTGTGTTCGGGGAAGGGTATGAGACTTGCTGCAATTCCAAGCATAGTGTATGGCGCAATCTCTAGATGGGTGTGGTCTCTGCGGAGTTCGTGCTCGTACATAGCCACGAGGCTGTTCTCTTCTTCGTCAGCGTCAAGCAGCTCGACAACGCCGGTGCGGATGAGGTCCTGCCAGGTTATTCTTCCTTCTTCAAGCTGAACCAAGTGCTGTTCCGAAAGGAGTTGCCTACCATTGTCGACGAGTATGAGCGGGCGACGTACGCGTCCTGCATCGCAGTTGATGTGTAGTTCGCTTCGTCCGCCTTCTGAGTCAGGTATGATGTAGGCGATGTTGACTTCTGGGCTTATCTTGCCCTGTCGTCTGTACTGTCTAAGCTCGTCAGCGAGGGCTGCAGGGTCTTTAGCGTAGCCCGCGATCAGCCCGTCAACAAGGACTTTTACACCTGCGGTCTTGAGTTTCTTGTCAGCGTCTTCTACGGGTATGACACTCATTCGGTGCAGTTTGTCCACCATTTCTCGCGGGTCTATCCCTACGGATATGTTGCTGGAGAGTGCAAGGTTCTTTACAAGTCCGCAGTTTGAGCCCTCAGGTGTCTCGTCTGGGCAGAGCCTTCCGTAATGTGTGGGGTGTAGGTCCCGGGCCTCTAGGTTGGGCTGGCTTCGGCTAAGGGGTGATTGCAGGCGGCGGAGGTGGCTGAGGGTGCTGATGAAGTTGGTCCGGTCTAGTAGTTGTGTCACTCCGATGCGCCCCCTGACCCAATTTCCCGTAGCTATGGCGTGCTGCACGCGTTCTGTGATTATTCCGGGGCGGATGGCGTTCGCGATGGAAAATTCGATGTGTCGTCTGATGGTTATTCGTTCGAGCTGGTATTTCAGGTCCCTGGTTAGGTTTCCTCCGGCCGAGCTTCTCTTCGACAACGCGGATGGCTATCTCAGATAGGAAGAGCGCTTTCTGGTTTCTGTCACCGGGTACTCGTCCTAGGTGCGGTAGGAAGTTTCGGTCTAGGACTGACTCCGCTTTCTTCAGCCTGTACTCGTCCATCTGGCCAGGCGCCAGACGGTTTCCAAGGTAGAGGAGAGCGTCGCGAGTCGTTGTTGCTTCGAGGGACTTCTCGTAGGAGGTTTCCAGCTCGTCTTGTATGTCAGGGTCTGGGCTAACGAGTTCCGCGACCCTGGCGTCTGATTCTATGCCTAGGGCGCGCATGAGGATTACGAAGGGTAGGTCGCTTGGAATACCCGGCATTGTTACATAGATTGCGCCGTCGCTCTTCAGGGCGCATTCAATTCGGGCTCGGAACCCGACCGTTGTGGAGAAGATTTTAGCCTTGTAGGTTGGGTTGACACCTGTGTGCTCTATATCTACTAGTATGCGGTTTGCGGCTAGGTCTTCTAGCGCGACTATCACTCTTTCGGAACCGTTTACTATGAAGTATCCTCCGGGGTCTAGGGGGTCTTCGCCGACCGCTACCAGGTCGTCGTGGTCAAGCTTCGATAAGAGGCAGAGGCGGGATTTTAGCATGACTGGGAGGTCACCGACGTAAACCATTTCGGGCTGGCCTTCCCGTTCGCCGATGACTGGTATCATTTCCATGTGTAGCGGGGCCGCGTAGGTCAAGTTTCGGATGCGTGCTTCTGCAGGGTAGATGGAGCGTTCTGTCCCGTCTACTTCTATGACGCGGGGTGTTCCAATTTCGACCTTGCCGAGGCGTATGCGCAGGGGGTAGTCTCCGATCTCGATGGGTAGTTCTCCGACCTCGTAGACGATCGCCTGTAGTCCTCGTTCGACAAAGTCGTCGTAGGAGTCTATGTGCTGGTGGACGAGGCCGCTGTCGCGGATGAATTCTTTTGAAAGGTTCCAGAGCTGGGTTTGTGTTAATGGCATTTTACCAAATCCATAGTCTTGTTTTCAGAATTCTTCTACTACGTACCTGTAAAAGTCGGATTCGCCTGCTGTGGAGCTGCGGCGGATGACGCGTATGATGTCGCCGACCTTTGCTCCTACGGCGCGTGCTGATGGGTCGCTGGACTTGATGTAGGGTAGCTGGAAGGGTTTGATATGGTATCGTTCTAGGACTTCTCTTGCCTCGTTAGGCTTGAGGAGGATGTGTTTGGGAACGAGTTCGTGCTGGAAAACGTCGTAAGAGGGTTCCTTCTCCTTGTCCTGCTTCTTTACCAAATACTTGATGCTACCTCGGGCGGGAGACGGGCTGGGGTCCGACCTACCGGGTGAAGCACGCCCCAGCCGGAAACCCGTTAATAAACCTAATCGCAAAAGTGGCTTGCAGGTTGAAAACTGTTTCGGCGTCGAAGCCTGTGACGAAGCATCGTCAGATTGTCAACAGACTCAACGATCTGACAGGCAGGGACTGGGTGAAGTTTACAAAGTCATGGTTTGTTCATAGCCCACCGCGCCGTGACAGGGCGAAGCTTGTTCATCCTGCTGGTTTTCCTGAAACCCTTGTTCAAGGGTTTGTCGAGTTTTTCACCAAGCGAGGAATGTGGGTCTTGGACCCGTTTCTGGGCACAGGCAGTACGCTTCTAGCAGCGATGATTGCGGGACGTAACGGGGTGGGTGTGGAGGTTAACCCGAAGTACGCTGGTATTGCCAGAGCGAGGCTGAGAGTGGCCGGGGGAGAGGGCTCGACCCGGCAGGTTGTCGTGGAGGGTGATTCTCAGCGATTGGTGGAGTTGTTGGAAGGTTTTCCCCTGTTTGATTTCTGTATT
>Ga0209641_10005620_pt1 | contig 10250 bp, 4 predicted proteins | sample RifCSP16_1_FD_184022 | JGI IMG/M metagenome (GOLD analysis project Ga0209641, IMG submission 184022) | Soil microbial communities from Rifle, Colorado - Rifle CSP2_sed 16_1 (SPAdes) (version 2) | ecosystem: Environmental > Terrestrial > Deep subsurface > Rock core/Sediment | place: Rifle...
TACCGACACGCCCACACCGACGGCGACGGACACACCCACGCCGACGCCGACGGATACGCCCACGCCGACGTCGACCGATACGTCCACGCCGACGCCGACGGATACGCCGACATCGACGCCGACAGCCACCTCCACCCCGACGGATACGCCGACATCGACGGCGACAGCCACCTCCACCCCGACGGATACGCCCACACCGACGTCGACGGCAACGTCGACCTCGACTGTGACAGCCACGCCCACGCCGACGGCGACCGACACGCCCACGCCGACGGCGACGGACACGGCGACGCCCGTCCCGTGGTGGGACTGCAACTATCAGTACCGGAAGGCGATCACCATCCAGGCAGGGCAGGTGGCCGGGGATGTGACGGACTTCCCCGTTCTGGTGAACTTGGGCACCGACGCGGATCTAGCTGTGGACGCTCGGGACGACGGATTCGATATCGCCTTCACTTTGGCGGACGGAGCCACGAAACTTAGCCATGAAACTGAGGCGTTCAATGGGATGACGGGTGCTCTCACGGCGTGGGTCAAAGTGCCGTCCGTCTCCTCCAGCCTGGACACGGTGATCTACATGTACTACGGTTATTCCAGTGCGGCGGATCAGCAGGATCCGACGAACGTTTGGGATGCCGGGTACAAGGCCGTCTGGCATCTAGACGAAGATCCTCTGGGAGCCGCGCCTCAGTTCGTCGACGATACCCTCAACTCGAATGATGGCACCGCGCTTCCGCTGGGATCCGAGCCTTCCCAGGTGCCGGGTTATATAGTCGGCGGACTGCAATTCGATGGAACGGCCGATCGGAATGTGCAGGTGGCCGATGACGCGACACTGCAGCTTTCGAGTGGTATCACGCTCTCGGGGTGGGTGACGACAACAAGTACGGACGGGCAGTCGCGAGTCATCCTGGCCAAATGGAAGACAGGCCAGGTGCCGGCCGCGGCGAATTACTGGTTTGGGAAGTACGACGCAAGCAACCTTGCTTTCTATGTCGACGAAACCCAGTTTGTCACGGCCAACCTGACTCTTGTAAATGACGGGAGCTGGCACTATGTCGTCGGCGTAGCCGACCCGACTGTGGGTTCGCAGCTTCGGGTATATGTCGATGGGATCCTGCGCAATACGGCCGCCTACACTGGCACCAGCCAGACGGGGCTCTCTGATCTGAACATCGGACGGAGCCCGGACAGCATCTTACAGGACTGGGATGGGATCCTGGATGAGGTCAGGGTTTCGGGGGCGGTGCGCTCGACGGCCTGGATATCGACGGAGTATAACAACCAATCGAATCCCTCAAGCTTCTACAGCGTGGGTCTCGAGGAAACCTCGACGTGCCCACCAACGGCTACGCCGACGCCGACCGACACGCCCACGTCGACCCCGACGGATACGCCCACACCGACGTCGACGGCAACGTCGACCTCGACGGTGACAGCCACGCCCACGCCGACGGCGACCGCCACAGCCACTGCAACGGCGACCGCCACGCCGTCGGGCTTCGACCCGGGAACCTCCATAATTACGGCCGCGCCGGGCTCGATTCCGAACGACGGTACGACGATCTCCACGATCACAGTGCAGCTCCGGGACGCCTCACTCAATAACCTGACCTCTGGTGGCGATACAGTCGCGCTCTTCACCGATCTGGGTTCGCTGAGCGGGGTTACCGACAACGGCGACGGAACCTACACCGCCACCTTGACTTCGCTGACGACCGGCCTGGCCACAATCACCGGTACGGTAAACGGGTACTGGCTGGTCGACATCGCCCAGGTCACGCTTACGCCGGTGGCGTGGAACCAGTGTGACTACCAGTTCCGCAAGAAGATCACCATCCAGGCCAGTCAGGTCACGGCCGATCTCACCAATTACCCGCTCCTGATCAACCTCGCCTCCGACGCCGAGCTGGCCACCTTCGCCCGGGATGACGGGTTTGACATCAGCTTCACCTCAGACGACGGTGTCACCAAGCTCAGTCACGAGATCGAGTACTTCGACGGCCTGACCGGCCAACTTGTCGCCTGGGTGAAAGTCCCCAACGTCTCCGCCACCATTGACACCGACATCTACGTGTACTACGGGGATCCCGGCGCGAGCAATCAGGAGGACGCCGCCGGTGTCTGGGACAGCGACTTCATGGGCGTCTGGCACCTGGACGAGACCGGCTCAGGCGCCCTCTTCGAGTACCGCGATAGCACTGCCAATGCCAACCACGGCACCGGCGGCAAGGGCTACACGTCTTACCACCCGGTGCAGGCCGGCGGCCAGATCGGCAGCGCCCAGACCTTCGACGGGGTCAACGACTTCATCGACGTGGCCAGCTCGGGCTGGTTCGACGCCGGCTGGCCTTACCGCCGGCGCATCGTCATCGACGGAGACCAGGTCACTGGCAGCACCGATCTCTCCAGCTTCGTGCAGCTGATCGATTCGACCGTTCCGGAGTGGCGCCACACCAGCAGCGGGGGCAACGTCGGCAACTTGGATGGAAGCGATATCTTCTTCACCAACGACGAGGGGTCCAAACGCGACCACCAGATCGAACATTACGATCCGACCACCGGGCACCTGGTGGCCTGGGTGCGAGTGACGCTGACCGCCGCCGAAGACACCACCATGTACATGTACTACGGCAACGCCGGAGCTCCCGACCAGCAGAACGTGGCCGGCACTTGGAGCGGCGGTTTCGAATCGGTCTACCACCTGCATGACGATTTCGCCGACGCAACCGAAGCGCACGTCGCAGGGACGAACAACGGATCCACCGACATCAGCGGCCTGGCCGGCGACGGCCAGAACTTCAACGGCGCCTCTTACGTCGACACCAACTGGATCTCCAATTACGCCGCCAGTCAAGATTTCACCTGGAGCGGCTGGTTCAAGGTCGCGGCGGTCAACGGATCGGACGACCTGATCGGGATCGAAGACCGTGGCGGCGGGGATCTGTCGGAGATCCGGCTGGCGGTCCGCGACGGGGACTCCAATGGCGCCGCCGATCAGTTTGACACCTGGATCCGGCCGGATTCGGGCGGCGGTCTGACGCTGACCCCCACCATCGCCGATCCTAACGACGGCGAGTGGCACTACGCCGTGCTGCAGCGCGACGGGAGCACCGGTCGGCTGTACTACGACGGCGTCCAAATCGATTTCGGGGCTGCCAATACCGACGCGCTCAACTTCCCGGTCACATTGCTGATCGGCGCACAGTGGGATACAGATCTCAGTGGCACGCGCAATCCCTTCACAGGTGATCTGGACGAGATCCGCACCGCCACCGTTGCTCGCTCGGCGGACTGGATTGCCACCGAATACAACAACCAGAGCGATCCCTACGGCTTCTACCGCATCCTGCCCGAGCAGCAGCCGGCCGACGTCAAGCTCGATCTGACCGGCAACCAGATCACGCTCGAGGCCTGGGTGCGCTACGACGCGGCCGCGACCACTCACCTGGGCGTGATGAGCAAGAACGGCTTCGCCGACGGCTACCGGCTGGTGGTCTCGGATCCGTCCCACAACATTTCGTTCGAGCTCACCAGCACGGGCACCGGTGACCTCGACACCACCGGCACGCTGACCTCGGATCCCGACTGGCATCACCTTGCGGCCACCTACGACGGCTCGACCATGCGGGTCTACATCGACGGGGTGGCCGATCCCACCACCACCGCCTACGTCAACAATCTGGATCGCGCCGGCAAGGAGTTCTGGATCGGCCACGGCGACCACGCCATCGAGCGGGCGTGGAGCTTCCCGTGGGGCGGTGAGATCGACGAAGTCCGGGTGTCGGATATGGCCCGCTCTACGGATTGGATCGCAACCGAGCACAACAGCCATATCTCGCCGGCAGCCTCGCCGACGTTCTACGCCGTCGGGGTCGAGGAGACGAGCGCTTCGTTCTGCAGCGCCACGGCCACTCCGACGAGCACGCCCACGGCGACGTCTAGCGACACGCCCACACCGACGGCGACGGATACACCCACGGCGACGGCGACGGACACACCCACCCCGACGGCGACAGATACTCCCACCCCGACGGCAACGCCTACGGATACACCCACGTCGACGCCTACCGACACGCCCACACCGACGGCGACGGATACACCCACGCCGACGGCGACCGCCACGGCTACGGCGACTGCGACGGCTACGGCGACTACGACTTCAACCGGGACTTCCACCGCAACTGCCACTGCCACACCCACCGGGACCCCGACCGCCACGCCGACGCCGACCGCGACCAACACTCCCACGGCGACGTCTACGCCGACGAACACGCCCACTGCCACGAACACGCCGACCAACACGCCGACTAACACCCCGACGGCGACAGCGACTTCAGGCGGTTCAGCCCCGGCCGTGGATGGAGCCGCCTCGACCGGTTCGGGCACGACGTCCACCATGACGATTTCCCACATCACATCCGGCTCCAATCGCCTGATGCTCGTGGGCGTGTCTATTTCCCACGCCAGCGCCGCGCCACCGGTCAGCACAGTCACTTACAACGGCGTGAGCCTGATCCTGGTGGACGCTCAAGCCACCTCCGATGGCTTCGCGCGCGTTGAGATCTGGAAGCTGGTTGCCCCGGACCTGGGCACTCACGACGTGGTGGTGACCTTGAGCGGAACGCCCGGTGGCGCGACGGCGGGCGTGATGACCTTCACCGGCGTCAATCAATCGACCCCGCTGGGACCCTTCGCCTCGAATCAGAGCGACAGCGCCAGCGGGTCCGCCACGGTCACTTCCGCCGCAAACGAACTCGTCTTTGCCGCGATCGTCGTCGAATCGTCCACCAACTTGGATCTCGTCCCCGGCGCGGGCCAGACCGAGCGCTGGGATCTGTTCCAGGCTGTGAAGAACAACGGTGGCGGCAGCACCAAGGCGGGCGCGGCCTCGGTCCTGATGTCGTGGACATGGTCGTCGGCGGACAAGTGGGCCATTGGAGGAGTGTCGATCAAGCCATGACGGGATTCTCGGTTGGCGCCGCCGCCCGGGGGATGCCCGGGAACCGAAACGCTCTGAGGCAGCCGGGGACTGCGGCCGCCGGCGGCCGCGCCACAGCTTTCGTCGCTGATAGAGGCCTGACCGACGAGGCCGAGTACACTCACGTCGGGGCCGTCGTGGCTCAAGGAGCCGTGCACGGCGCCGGGATAAGAGGGAACCCTGTGAGCTTCGCCAGGATGGCATGGTCGACGATAGGATGGTCGTACTGGGCAGGTTCGAGCGGGTTCAAACCAACTCCAGCCCGGGGGTGCGGGGGATTAGCGTACCGGATGGCATGGCCGACCAAAGAATGTAAATATATGTATAGTTGGGTCCGCGTCTCGTTTGGTGCGGACCAATTGGCCTTGAGCGTCGGAGGCCGGGCGCGGGAGCGTGACCGGACGGTGGTGGTCAGCATGCCGTCCGACGTTGTCGCGAGGGAGTGTGAACAATGAATGCAGATGGCGAACTGCGCGTCCTGGTAGCAGACGACGATCCTTCGCTGCTGGACCTCATGACCCGCCGGCTGGGGAAAATGGGCATTACCCCCGACCGGGCATCTGACGGGGCCATGGCACAGGCGCTGATTGAGCAAAACGATTACGACGTCATCGTCACCGACATCTACATGCCGGACGTGACCGGCTTGGAACTGCTGCACATCGCCAGAGAGCGTGACCCCCATGTGCAAGTGGTGGTCGCCACGGCCTCGGCCACGATCGACAACGCAGTCGACGCGCTCAATAACGGTGCCTTCGCATACCTCAACAAGCCGTTTGATCACCTGAGCGTTTTCGACAAAGTCGTCACCCGGGCGATGGAGTTCAGGCGTCTGCTCCTGGATAACCAGCGCATGGCCGAAGTCCAGAAGCGCAGGGGCGACATGCTGGAGGAAGAAGTAACCCAGCGAATCCGGCAGCTACGCGACCGCCAGCGGGATCTGGTCAACCTGCTGACGTCTCTTCCTCTGGGGGTCACCGTCGTCGAAGAAGGTGGCCGGGTCGTCATGCGCAACCCCGAGGCCGAGAAGTGGCTTACCGAGGAGAAACACGCCAAAAGACAGCCTATTCGTGAATTCATGAACTCGGTCCATCAGGTGGATAGTGAACCCAGCGAAGAGGTGATGATCGGTGGACATACGCTCCGGCTGACCGCGGTTGATATCCTGCAAGGGATGCCCAAGAAGCAAAAGGTGGTGATCATCGGGGAGATGGGAGGGGAAGACGAGGGCATCAGCCAGGGGACCATGGTCGAAGAGGCTGTCGAGCGACTGTGCGAAGGTCTGACCTGGCTTGCCGGTCAATCGCTGGAGAGGAAGGCCGCCAACGTGGCAAGAGGTCTGGTCAAGGAGGTCGTTGGACTGGGCCGGATGATGGGACTGGATATGGAGGACCCGGTCCTTCCCGAAGCCGAACCCCTGCCCGCCGTGTATTCCAGGTCGCTTGAGGAACCGAGCGAGTCAAGTTTGGTCATGCTCGAAGACGACGAAGAAGAAGACGAGAGGTTCCTGGCGGCGCTCCAGGCGCCGCCCACGCCGATACCGGCCTCGGCCGAAAAGCCTGTGTCTCCTCGCCATTACAAGGCCCCCGCCGCCCGTGAAACGATACCCGACCCGGTTCCCGAATCCAGAAGCCGGAACGGAGCTCAACAGCCTCAGACGCCCGTGAGGGAGCCGCCGGTCGAATGGCCTGTGCCCGACGACGATGACAAACCGGAGGCCGCCCCCGAGGCCAAAGAGCGCAGTCCGGAGGAACGTCCTGCGGTTGAGGACGCCAGGCCGGCGCCCAAGGTCGAAAAGAAACCCCCCGCGCCAGAGAGACGTTTGCTGCGGAAGGCCAAGGAACTCGAAAGCGGCGGATGGCGGCCGAACCTGGGCGTGACGCCCAAATCGGGAACCAATGGACAGTCGCACGACGAGCCTGACGCGCCACCGGATGAGTCTGTCCTCTCGCGACTGGCCAAAGTGACCGAAGACACGCCGAAAGAGAACCGTGCGGACAAGCGGGACAAGCCGGTCGATCATCCGGTCGGCAAAGCTCCGTCGAAGACGGGGGTCGTTCCAGCAGAAGCCAGGTCGGAATGGGTTGAATACGAGGAGGGTGATACCGAAAGTGGTCCCCTGGACATGAACCCACTGGCCTGGCCACCGCCACTTCCCTCCTCGGGAGAGGATGAAGAGGAGGGGACCTCGACCGAGGCTTAGCTTTCAGCCCCCGAACGACCCGTGGGAAGCCGTGTTTACTTCTGGCGCCGGTCTACCCGTTTCGGCTGCTTCACTCGGTCAGCGGCCAGGTCGGCAGCACGTCAAAATCCAGCGCGTCGCGCTGTCCGGAAAGGTAACGCTGATGGCCGACTGCAGCGATCATAGCTGCGTTGTCGGTGCACAACGCCAGCGGGGGAAACCGGACCCCGACGGTTGATTTCTCGGCGAACGTCTGTCGCAACGATCGGTTGGCCGACACACCACCGGCCACAAGGATCTCCTCAGCTCCGTAGTCTTCTGCGGCTTTGATCGTCTTCCCCACCAGCACATCCACCACCGCAGCCTGGAACGAGGCCGCCAGGTCTGCGATCGGAAGACCCGGCCGAGGGATTTCTACGCCCGCCTCGAGCTCTGGCTGGTGCCGGCGGACTTGCCGGAGGACCGCCGTCTTGAGCCCGCTGAAGGAGAAATCCCAGGTTTCTTCAAGCCATGACCGAGGGAAGGGAAAGGCCTTCGGATCACCCCCTTCGGCTGCTACCTGGATGGCCGGACCGCCCGGATAGCCAAGGCCGAGCAGCCGGGCGATCTTGTCGAAAGCTTCCCCGGCGGCGTCATCCAGGGTGCCGCCCAGGCGTTCGTAAGTCAGGTGTTCCCGCATCAGGATCAGCTCGGTGTGACCCCCTGAGACGATAAGCCCCAAAAGGGGAAACCCCGGTTCGGAAACATCGGTCTGAAGCCAGGTCGAGTACAAATGGGCTTCAAGGTGGTTAATCCCCAACAAGGGCACGCCTGAGGCGAGGGCCAATCCTTTGGCCATGTTGACGCCTACAACCAGTGAGCCAGCCAACCCGGGGCCGCGCGTCACGGCGATGGCGTCGATCGACCGGATCCCAACGTGAGCCTGGGTCAGGGCACTTGAAACCACAGGGTAAATCGTCTCGATGTGACGCCTCGAGGCCACCTCCGGGAACACTCCACCGTACTGAGCATGAAGCGCGGCCTGCGAGGCGACGACACTCGAAATGATTTGCCGTCCGTTTTCGACTACTGCGGCCGCGGTCTCGTCACATGACGTCTCGATTCCGAGAATGCGAGTTTCTTCGCTCATCGACTGCGTATCACCGTCCGTGTATTGACGCTTCAAGCCATCCGTCGACGCCCGATCCGCAATCCTAGCACGGTTGTCTCCGCGGCGCCGTCCCTGGTCCAGATCAGTCTAGCCAGACCAGGATCCGGTTTACACTCGCTTGGGCCAGCAAGATTTCGAACTGACGAACGCCCTGTAACAAAGTCTAGGGCCTGGCTCGTTAGAGGGCTGCCTGACTGACTTGTCTGGGGGGTACGAGAGCCTCAGAGCGGGTGCGAATCACGCACTTTTCATTGGTAGAACCAGATCCAGCGGGAACTCTGCGAGAATTTCAGGGGTCCCGTCAGGACGGATCCATAGCGTATCTTCCAGGCGCACGCCCATGTCGCGCTCTGGATAATATAGCCCCGGCTCAAGGGTTATGACCGAGCCTGGCTCCAGGATGTCGATATTGCTGTCGCGGCCGCTGAACCCGGGCGCCTCGTGCACATCCAGACCCAGTCCATGCCCCAGGCTGTGGACGTAGCCGCGCTCGGAATTGGGATCGCTGCGGATGGTGGGATGCCCGCGAGCCTCAAAGAGATCGCAGGCCATGTTCTGGAATTCCCGGCAGGCTATTCCACCGTGCAGGTCTTTTAGCAGCGGGTTGTAAATATCCAGTACGTCCTGATACAGTTGCTGGACTTCATCCGGCGCGTGGCCCAGACACCATGTCCGGGTGAAGTCGTAGTAGTAGCCTCCCCCTGGCTCGCACGGGAAGATATCGAAAATGATCGGCTGTCCCACGCGGAGGGCCTCCGAGTCCCGGCCGATGCTGTGTGGAACAGCTGAGTCGTGCCCCATGGCGAAGATCGTCGCATCCGGGTTGTCTGCGCCCAGGCGGGCGAGTTGCAGGTCGATCAGGCGACGCACGGCGCCGATCGTCACCGGCTGACCCTCACCGTCGATGAGCATCTCCCCCTTAACGCGTTGAGAAGTGAGGAAGCCGGCGACTTCGGAAACCACGTCGGTGGTGATCCGGCCCATGTGTCGGATTCGCTCCACCTCCTCGGTATCTTTGGTCGTCCTAGCCCGGGAGAGAACAGAGGTGTCTCTTGCCTCGCCCAAGAAATGAACCTGAGGCATGACTTCCTCGATGCGCTTCATCAGCGAGTAGGCATCCCCGATTTCAAGTCGGCCATAGATCGCCACCTGTCCTTGCACATTGAATTCGTCGAATGCCAGTCGTAAGAGTTGGCTCGTGGCTTCGATCGTATCCCCGCCGGCGGCCTCAATCAGTTTTATCCAACCGAAGTCGTCGATGTTCTTCAATCGACAGCCGGACTTGGCGGCTTCGTCGCGCTCCATGGCGTTGTGAATCAAAACGGGTGTTTCGCCGCGTTTCTTCAACAAGGTCGCATGAGTCATATTGGCGATCCCTGTGAAATAAACCATGCTCGGGTTCGACCCCGAGGGTCCTCTGACCATAAGGAAATCATGGCCGGCTTCTTCCATCAAGTTGTCAATGTCCGATCGCATCCTCACGCTCCTGCACAGCCACAGCCGTTTCTGGCTGCGGACAAGTATCGTCACTTTCGTGGCTCGGCTGGTCTGGGTTGGGGGAATTCTGGGGGGAACAAGCCAGGCCTCAGTTGCCCCCACTCGCATCTTTGCGTTTGCGCCCCGTCTTGCCTGGTCCCGTCGGCTGGGGTGGACCTGCGCCTGGCAAGCCCAGCCGGATCGCCTTAAGCAGATTCGGTTCTTCCTCAGGCATGACAGTCCTCGGGTCAAACACGACTTGATCATCCACAACCCGGGCGATCACCGATGGGCTGGCGGCACGTAGCCGGTCGGTGAAGGGGCCCGGATGGGCAATGTCGAGCGCAAGTGCCCAGGTCGAGAGTGTTTCCTCTGGCAGACTGCCTCCGCCGACGGTCGACCGTTCCGTCACAACGCGCCCTTGTCCCAGTTCGGCAGCCCAGGCTGCCGCGCGCTGGCGC
>Ga0209641_10005625_pt1 | contig 10246 bp, 10 predicted proteins | sample RifCSP16_1_FD_184022 | JGI IMG/M metagenome (GOLD analysis project Ga0209641, IMG submission 184022) | Soil microbial communities from Rifle, Colorado - Rifle CSP2_sed 16_1 (SPAdes) (version 2) | ecosystem: Environmental > Terrestrial > Deep subsurface > Rock core/Sediment | place: Rifle...
TCCCATTCCACCTGCAATTGTCTCGTAGTAGGCAAAGTCATTTTTTGTTCTAGGGTTCTTTCCTCCAAAAGTAATATTACTCATGGAGCCTGAGCTTGCTGCCCCTATTTTTTCTGGAATTGCTTTTGCAAGCGCTCCAAAAACTACATCTACAACACGTTGTGAAGTTTCGACGTTTCCTCCCGCAACTGCAGCAGGATAATTGGCGTTAAGTATCGAGCCTTTCTCAGCGTGAATTTCTATGGCTCTTAGTGGACCCGAATTTAAGGGCATCTCAGGAGGAGCAAAGCATTGAAACACGTATAACACAGCAGCTGTCGTAACGCTTAGAGGTGCATTAAGGCACCCCTTTACCTGAGGAGAGCTCCCACTGAAATCTACTTTTGCTTCCCCTCCGGATATAGTGATTGTGACTCGAATCGGTATTTTTTTAGTGTTAGCTCCATCATCGTCTAAGTAGTCTTCAAATTCATAAAATCCGTCCGATATTTGTCTTATCACTTCCCTTATCATTCTTTCACTATAGTTTAAAAGCTCGAAACCAGCTTTCTTTATCATCTCTAGCGAATATTTTTGCATAACTGCTTTTAGTCTCTTTTCGCCGAGTTCAAGTGCTCCTATTTGAGCCTTGAAATCTCCTTCTCTTTCCTCTGGGTCACTGGTGGCAGAGAGTATTTTCTGGAAGAGAGACTTGTTTAGCCTTCCTTTTGTATACAGCTTGGAGGGAGGAATAACTATTCCTTCCTCATGAATGGAGGTGGAAAGGGGCATAGAACCAGGAGTAATACCACCTATATCTGCGTGATGTGCTCTTGCTGCGGTAAAAAATTCTACTTTGTCATCTACAAAAACTGGGGCGATACATGTTACATCTGGAAGATGAGTTCCGCCTTTAAATGGGTCATTCAAAATAAATATATCACTTTCTTTAATTTCAGGCTCTTCTAAAACTGCTTTTACTGCAAAACTCATTGAACCCAGATGAACAGGAATATGCGCAGCCTGAGCTATCATCTCGCCGTTTGCCTGAAATATCGCGCATGAGAGATCCCTTCGTTCCTTAATGTTTGGAGAAAATCCCGCACGTACAAGTACCATTCCCATCTCTTCTGCGATGGAGCTTAGGATGTTTTGAAATATTTCAAGCTCAAATGGGCTTAGCGGCATTTGAAACCTCCTTATTTAAGAACCTTCCAGGGCAGGGACTGTTTTATTGTAGTAATTATTCTAACCTAGAGCAACTGTTATTATTTATAGTCTCATAACCACACACTAAGCAAGTTGCTTTTTATTTCCCAATTGGTGCACTTCTTAAAGCAGATTTGCCTGGGTAAGGTACATTTAATGTTGCCCATCGGGCACAACCACACTTTCTACATAATGGAATCTGAACAAGATATTCAGGTGGAATTGACTTAGCATAGCCTGGTAATCCTTTAGGTATTTCCTCAGAGGGTACTGAAGATAAGAGATCTATTACCCTTTTATGATATTCAGGATCCTCTTCTTCTGCATCATATATAGCACGAACGGGGTTAAATTGATCTATCCAAGTAAAATCCCTGTCATCATCACACGATATTAAAAATACTTTCTTTGGGTTCCTATCAATTAAATCCTGAACACAGTCATGACCATTTTTAAAGTTTAACGAATCTACTGGATATACTATCGCTAAATCAATATCAGAGGGTGATGAACTCCATGAACGTCGATTTATTGTATCAACATAAAGTTTATGTCCTCCCTTGATATTAATTGGACTTCCTATTGTAGGGTTATTAGTTAGTTTTAGAATCGGTGATAGAATCATTCCAATGTTACGTGCATCGTTTACTCTAAAAAGAATGATTGCTGATGGGGGAGACTTAGATAGGATAACGGACAACGCTAAAATATGTTTTTTGTATTGATGAGTTCCTGTTAGTAATAAAACCCTATCTTTAGATTGAATAAAAGATAAAATATTATGCCTAGCTTTTTCTTTAGTATTCATGTTTAGCCTCTTTCTTACTACATATGTCTGATAACGTTTTCAGCATAAAGAAAGTTCTTGCATAACAAAAATTTGAGTGAGTGCGGTAAGACACGAACCTTTTATGCTGTGTTATACGATGTGGGCACATTTGTCCTTCATACTTTTATTCTCTGTCCCTTTTGTAACGCAACAGAAGCTTGTTTTCACCAGTTCCACGGTACAATGGAACCCTAACCATAGTTAAGCGTAGCATTCCAACCATAGCTTTGCGATCAGTTTCTCTTCATCTGCAGAAAGACAATGAATGTCAGGAGGTAAATGTTGGGTGATCAGCTTCATCATGCAGGCTGCTATTTGACAGAACAGGAGATCGGATACAAAAAGGGGCAAACTAGGCCCTCTAAAATTTACTGGAAAACCACAGTTTGCAATGCGAATTCTCTTACCCCACGGCATAGTGAATTCACTAACAAACCTAGTAAGGTGTGTAGATCTGTGAGAAGCCATGGTAATTTGCTTAACTGGAAACTCGAGGTCTCTTGAGCTTACACTTACAAGCATAGCATTATCTCTCAAAATCGAGAGTTCATCGTATATCACAGAGTTCATTCCGCTTGCACCAATGATCAGTTTAGACTCTTTTAGCACATATTCTCTTCCTGGACAAGCAAAACCCTGCATTTTAGCATCGATTACTTTCAACGGATTTGGATCATAACAGGAAACTACTGTTCCCCTGCAGCGCAGACTAGTGGCTATAGAAGCCCCTATGTCACCAAATCCCAACAATCCTATACAACAGTTGCATAAGCTGACTCCTAGTTCCAAAAGGTCTGATTCAACGGCACGTGCAACAGCTTCCCCAACATATTTTGCTTCTACACCCTTTAGTTTCGAATCTGCGATTTGCATCACTGGTAAAGGGAGGAAACCTATATCCCTATATCGCCATAGTCCCTGTTTTGTTTCCTCTACAATGCCTATGCACTTTTCGGCGAGAAAATCGACGTCATCCCCAAGAAAAGGAGCACAATATCCGCCTACTTCGTGAATAAGAAATCTGAACACTGATTCTTTGCTCGTTTTTTTAAGTTCGGATTTGAGAGCATGTTTAACGGTAATCTCTAACTCAGAAAATTGAGGAAGAATTACATCTATATCTTGTTCGCGTAATCGCTCCACCACTTTGGACTTACTTGAATATTCAATCCCAATTACCTTACGGATTTGAAAGCCAAACTGCCCTAAGGTTCGAATGAAGCACTCCGTGTCATCAAGAAGGTGTTGTATGATAAACAATCCAATGCCAGTCGGTTTCAGCCCGCGATTAAGAGCTTCCTGTATGAACTGCTCTGTGACAGGTAGCATGCTGTTCGTTTGTTGACCTGTTTTGGATTCGATCATTTTAAAATTGATGGCCAATCAACATCGCATTCTGTGGTACCCAAGATTACCTCTCTGTCAATCACGATATCACGCTTGAATATATGAAATTCATTGCTTGGAAGTAGGTAGAATTCTCCGCTCTCTTCATACCCAGCAAGAATCACATAATATGTGAAATTGTTCAATGACTCCTTGATCTTCTCTATATAAGAGGAGCCAATACCAGAAATTTTTGTATCAAATGAGTGTTTTGGTGTTACTACATTGATTATTAGGGAATACGTTCCAATTACTTCCCTAGAGAACTCCACTTGCATAGATTTGGCGCCTGATGGGGACGTGATATATTCGTGAAATAAACCGAATGCTGCTCTCGCACTTTGTTCATCTGGATAACCTAAACAAATTCCGGGGATTTCTCCCTTTTCTGTTTTAATCCCTACATAGCGAAACAAAACATCAATATTTACCATGCAAACACCTACCTTTGTTGTCTCATTAATTTGGGACTTTCCAAATTAAATAGATAGTGAAAATTTGAACCAGAAGAACCATGCTCATGATTGGAATGACTAAACCAACTCTTTCAAATTTCTTTGTAATTTGCTTTCCCTTCCATTCCGCGGGTAAAATGGACTCTTTTGCGAATGTTCCGGCGTCATAGAATCCTAACAATTCCTCTATGCGCCGACGTATGTTTCGTTGTTGAGTTAAATACCCATGTGTCATTTCAAGATAGTAGATACTGAAGAATGCCGCTACAACTTGGACAATTGTGAGTGCCCACCTGACAGAATAAGACAAGAATGGTTGAAGAGCGTTGCCAGCAAGGAGAGCAATTAGACCAGCACTTAACGATACAAAGTAATATGCAATCTTCCTTCATAATCGCGGAGCCTTAGTAATTTCTCCCCATGTTTCATGGTAAAGAGCAACTAAGGCCTCGCGATCAAAAACGTCTCTGTTATTTTCCTTCGCCATCAGTCCTCTCCTTTGGAAGAACTTGTCTGAAGGGCTTCTTGATATATAGCCCCAATTCTAGACACATACGACATGATAATTTGTTTGATTGATGATTCGGCTTGTTCAAGCATACCATCGTCATTGTTGACCACATGATCATAAAATGTCTTGTATGAATCAACAGTCCTTGCGTTTTCTAGTCTTTCTTCAATCTGCTCGTTATTATTGAAGCGGCGAGACACCAGACGTTTACGAATCGTATCCTCCGGAGCATTTATAAGGATTGTAACAGCCCCTGGGAAGACTTTCTTTACGTGACGCACATTTCCCAAATTTATTATTCCTAGCGCGTTGGTACCAGCCAGAGGGTGAGAGATAGCCTGTTTCCAAGGAAGACCATAGCTCATACCGAACTTAAAGTCGCGATATTCTATAAAGGCACCAGATACAGCAAGTTCAGTAAACTCTTTGCGAGATACAAATATATATTCTAACTCTGTACCCTTCTTTTGCCGAGGTTTTCTGGTGCAATATCTAGGCACAAACTCAAGGTGCAAATCATCGTCTCGAACAAGGCGAGAAGCCAGAGTTGTTTTACCGGAGCAACTGGCGCCGTCAAGGAGGAAGAGTGTTCCTACTCGATCCGTCCTATCCAGTTTTGCGCGCCAACGAGATGATGCTTCGTGCATTACCTTTAATTCTGCATATGACCATGGAAGTATGTCAGCTTGAGAAATTTTAAAAAGACTCCTCAAGTTCTCACCAATCCGAAGCGCTTTGCCAAGGGCACCTGTGCGGTTGACATCAACTTCAATTTCTATGAAGTGTCCGAGATCCTTCACATCATCGATATTGATAAGTGAAGACTCCCATTCGTATGTGCTACGTCGTTTGTGGATGACTGTCCGAATACCTATGGCTTTAGCTAGCAACCGCAGAATATGATTAGCTTCAGAATCGATTGGTACGATTTCAAATAGACTTTCTCTTAGAGCAGGACTATCTAACCGATTGTAATAGATAAGAGAATTGCCATAGACATCACTCTGCCGTAACTTTAGTCTTCCTGTAGAAACAGAGAAGTATGTATCCATCTGATCATGACAACGAGTTAACCTAGCCCCTATAGATGAACAAATAGCATGTGCCTCTTCCGGATCAGAGCAATAAGCCTTGATCTCAACATTTTTTTTCATTAATTATCTCTCCTTGTTACGCCTAGATACTTCTTGCATTAATCGTTACTTACTGCAGTTTGATTGCAAAAATTCGGTAAAGTCCGATTCTGATGTGCCCATGTTGTATAACGGTTCATATATACATTGCTCGGATTCTTCCAATTCAGGGGCATATCCGCTTTATGCATAAAGTAATTATATAACCAAATAGGGTTTCCTTATCAACATAAATTGGGGTTTTCTCCTTTGTCTCTTTTACCTTCTTCTAAGATGTAATATCCTTTCGCAACTCAAGTCCTAGATAGGGGAGAATTTTATGTCTTTCTACGTCCTTGCTCATATTGTATGTAAGTATAACATCCTTCACTTTATCTTCTTGGATTTTAAACATCTCATCTGCCTTTATGACCCAAACCTTTTTTCCTCTCGGACCCCATACGTGAGGGTTTGTATGTCCAAAGAGTGCAAGGACGGGTGCTCCGGCTGCGGCGGCAAGATGAGAAATCCCCGTGTCACATCCAAAGTAGAGGTGAGTGAAGCTGAGAATAGCGGCGACCCTGGGAAGTGAATTCATATAAAGAAGAGGAGAGGAGGTGAAATTCGATTTGATTAACTTTAGATTCTCTTCTTCTGCTGGACCTAATAGCCAGATTGATTTTCCGCCTAGTGTGTTTTCAACCCATCTCCCAATATTAATGAATTTCTCTATTGACCACCCCTTTATACCGTAGGTTCTCGGATGTATTGCTACTAATGGTTTATATTTCATAAAAGGCGATAGAAATTGAGAGGCAAAATCTAGGTCTTCACTCCTTAGGTGAACCTTCGGATATAATGAAGGGTTAATGTCGAGACCTATTTCCCGAAGAACCAGAGCTGTGTAATCGGATGTGTGTAGATCATCTCCTTTAGAGAAGGGTGGATAGATAAGAATCTGTTTAGCCCCGACTCTTTTTAGGTTTTCTTTGACGATTCTTTCAGTATCGTTCATGTAAGCGAGAATTAAATCGAAAGAGGAAAAATAATGGGCAGCTTCTTCACTGAGCCTGCATTCCCTTGAATAAAGCTCGGGGAGGAGCTTTGTTTCTCCAGCCGAAATTGCATCCACATAGTATCTCTTATGAGCGATCTCCCAGTATTCACGATTGCCGATAACCTCTATGTAGGCACCAGGATGGTATTCTCTCAAGATTCCAAGCGTAGGAAGCGTGATAATAACATCTCCTATAGCTCCTCGTCTAATTACCAAGATTCGCAATGAATATGACCCTCGATGAACTTTTTAAAATATCCTTGTTTAATTTTACACAAGTTAGAGTTGTGTTTAAAAGAATCCGTGTTATGTGATAAAATTCTAGAGTTGCCAGTAAGTATTGATGTTGTTTATTACTTTTGTAGCTTTATTTAGTTAACAGATTTATCAGAAATTAACAAACAGTACAAGAAATAGAAAAAGGGATGGGAAATAGCTAATGGATTTACTTGTTACAGGCGTAGCTGGTTTCATTGGTTCTCATCTTGCGGAAAGGCTTCTTCGAGAAGGTTATCAGATAATTGGGGTTGATTCATTTCTGGATTATTACCCAAAAAAGATTAAAGAGAGTAATTTAAAGGGATTATTATCCAATACTAAGTTTGCTTTTACAGAGGGCAGTGTGTTTGAGCTGAATCTAACGGAGACTTTAAAAAGGGTTGAGGCCGTCTTTCATCAGGCTGCTATTCCAGGTGTTAGAGCAAGTTGGGGAAAGGAGTTTAATAAATATGTAGAAAACAATATACTCGGAACTCAAGTTCTTCTCGAAGCTTGTAAAGATGCAGAGATTAAAAAATTCGTCTATGCATCATCCTCTTCAGTCTATGGAGATGCTGATGAGCTTCCTATTAAGGAGACTTCTGCTACGAAACCAGTTTCACCTTATGGAGTTTCGAAACTTGCGGGAGAGCATTTAGCAACTCTTTATTTCAAAGGATATGATATTCCGACAGTATCGCTAAGGTACTTTACAGTCTACGGACCGAGACAACGCCCTGATATGGGATTTCATAAGTTCATAACTGCAATTCTTCTAGGAAGAGAAATAGAAATCTACGGGACAGGTGAGCAAACAAGGGATTTTACCTTCATTGACGATGTAGTGGAAGCAAATCTACAGGCTTTTATCGAAGGGAAGAACGGTGATGTATACAATGTCGGTGGGGGAAGCAGAATATCACTTATTAAGGCTATAAAAATCATTGAAGAGATAGCTGGGAGGAAAGCAACCTTAAAATATGTAGAGCCCCAAAGGGGAGATGCGCAGCATACATACGCTGATATATCAAAGGCAAAAAAAGACTTTGATTATACTCCTAAGGTTGATATTTATGAGGGACTAAAAAGACATTACGAGTGGCTTAGGAATAATTTGGATATTTATTAGATAACTTGGGTTCAACTCAAGAGAAAAGTAGCGGAATCCTTTCGGGTTCCATTTTTATGGAGGTCTAGAGACCTCTGCTACCGCTGTTAGACGTTTCAAATAGGAGGTCATTATGTCGATCGATGAAAAGCTTCTTGAAATTCTTGCCTGCCCGAAATGTAAAGGTGATATTAGGCTTAAAGATGATCAATCAGGTTTAATATGTGACCAATGTAAACTTCTATATCCCATAAAAGATGATATTCCAATAATGCTCATAGACGAAGCAATAAAGCTTGAGCAATCTGAATAATTAATAAATTCAAGCAAGCACCGCTTTAACGGCCTCTCCTATCTCTGCAGGGCTTGGAGAAACCTTTATACCTGAACGTTCTAGGGCCATAATCTTATCCTTTGCAGTGCCAGAACTACCCGAAATAATAGCCCCGGCATGCCCCATTCGCTTTCCTTTGGGTGCGGTAGAGCCAGCTATGAAAGCCACAACAGGTTTACTGAGTTTCTTCTTAATGTAATCTGCTGCTTCTTCTTCTGCGCTTCCTCCAATTTCCCCTATTAAAACCACGGCATCTGTTTCGCTATCTTTCTCAAAGAGTTTTAGAACATCAATGAAGGTAGAGCCAACAACAGGGTCCCCACCTATTCCAACACATGTCGACTGACCAATACCTAAATTCGTCAGTTGCCAGACAGCTTCATATGTGAGTGTTCCGCTTCTTGAGATAAGTCCAATCCTTCCGGGAAGGTGAATGTATCCTGGCATTATCCCCACTTTTGCTTCGCCTGGGGTCATAACTCCTGGACAGTTAGGACCGACAAGTCTTGCTTTTTTCCCTTCCATATATCTTTTAACCTTAATCATATCAAGGGTAGGGATTCCTTCCGTTATGCACACAACGAGGTTGATTCCTGCATCTACGGCTTCCACTATAGCATCCGCAGCAAATGGTGCAGGGACAAATATTAGTGAGGTATTTGCCTTCGTTTCTTTCACTGCATCTAATGCAGTGTTAAACACAGGGAAACCTTCTACTTCAGTACCACCTTTTCCGGGTGTAACTCCACCCACAACTTTAGTTCCATATTCACGGCATTGGGTAGCATGGAAAAGCCCGGCGCTTCCAGTAATACCTTGCACCACGACGCGTGTGTCCTTATTTACGAGAATGCTCATTACTTCTCTACTCCTTTGGTGAATTGTGAGGTAAATCGGATTGGAATCATATCATAGCTTGGGTGGGGTTTCAACTGATCAACTTTGAGGCATATTGAAAACTTTAAAAAGAAAACCGTGAAGTTTTCATTTTAAATTGCATTATTAAGGGTTTTCTCGGGTATAAAAATATTCTTTCAAATGATAGGTATTATTACCGACGAGACATAGTATTTGAACAGCTTAATTGATTGTTTATATTCTAGTATTTCATCAGGCCTATTTTCTTTTAGGAATATTCTACCATTAAAGCACTTTATTCAAAACCATGATTCATAGAAATGGAATTGTTCTTGACTTAGCTATGGGAATCTAATAATGTTTAATCAGAATTCTTAGGGGATGGCTAAATATTATAGGGGTAGATTAAAATTAAATGTTTAGTTTTTTCTTATTAAGAGGATCCGAAAAATCCTAGAGTATGAGAAAGACGTAAAGATTATGGCAGAGAAGCTTTAGTAAAGCATTTAGTAAAGTAAGGTGATTTCTAGGCAGAATGATAATGAAAATGACCTCAAAGCCATTTCAACCTTTAAGAAAAGTTAAACTTAAACAATTAAAATCTATCATTACAAAAAGAGAACAAGATGTCGTACAACTCGTTATTCAGGGATACAGTAACAAGCAGATTTCTAGAAAGCTTAGTATAAAAGAAAAGACAGTAAAGAGTCACTTAGTAAAAATCTTTACAAAACTCGGCGTTAGAAGTAGACTTCAACTTACCGTTACTTTGCTTAGTTCTGGTATTAACAAATCTTTTTTTCGTACTAAATCAAGTCCTAGAAAGTAAAGTGATGTATTAAGAGAAAGCGGTGCTAAAGCGCTAATAAGTTTGCATATTCAATGTAGTGTAAAGCGATGATAAGATGGGATGAATTTTAAACAATACCTGTTCATATATCTGTGGTAAAATTACTTGTGTAAAATTACTTGGGTAAAATGCAGGTTATCCTTTGTATAAATTTGTATTTAACACCGATAAATTGATTGGTAAATTATGCACCCTCAATAAAACTACCCTGGCTTAGGTAATATTCCACTATTTAAGTATATATAATTCAGTATCATGATATTGAATAGTACATAAACTTGCAAAAAAGGTTTTTTATGT
>Ga0209641_10005630_pt1 | contig 10244 bp, 7 predicted proteins | sample RifCSP16_1_FD_184022 | JGI IMG/M metagenome (GOLD analysis project Ga0209641, IMG submission 184022) | Soil microbial communities from Rifle, Colorado - Rifle CSP2_sed 16_1 (SPAdes) (version 2) | ecosystem: Environmental > Terrestrial > Deep subsurface > Rock core/Sediment | place: Rifle...
CCGCCCTGGCCAGGCTCCAGTACATCCTACTGAACCTGGGGATCCTCGGCATGGCGTACGCCTTCGCAATATATGACCTCGCGCTGGTGGGGGTGTTCGGAACCGTCATCCTCGTGTCCCTGTTGGTGTTCACGTACGTTATTGCCGTCAGCCTCTGGACCGGACCCAGCCGTCTGAAGAAGCTGGATATCTCGGTCAAGTACTTCATCGTCGGCATCGCCTGCCTCCTTGCGGCGGCCATCGCGATTTCGGCGCGCTGTCTTTTGCTTCTGCTTGCTTCCCGCACGTCGGGGGCAACGGGGGAGCGTATGCCGACGCCGTTCGACCACGAGAGCACCCCGTGAGCCTGTCTCCGGGCGAGATCCTGGCCCTGGCGATGCTCGCGACCCTGGCCCTGGCGTTGTTCAGCGGCCTGCCGGTCGCGATCGTCCTCATGGCGGTCGGCTTCGCATTCGGCGGTCTGGGAATTTTCCTCGGGCTTATGCGAGCGGCCGACTTCGGAGCGATCTATTTCCGGGTCTACGGCGCGCTCACCGACAGCGACGAGATCCTGTACGCGGCGGTCCCGCTGCTCATTTTCATGGGCTCGGCGCTGCAGAAGGCGGGGCTCGCGAGGGACCTCTTGCTGGGCGTGCAGGGCCTGTTTCGCCGGGTCCCCGGTGGGCTTCTCATTGCCGTCCTGGTGCTCGGGACGGTCCTCTCACCGACGGCAGGGGTAATCGGTGCATCGGTGAGCGCCATGGCGATCATGGCGCTCCCGGTGCTGCTGCAGCAGGGCTACCGGCCGGCCGATGCCGCAGGCGTCGTGGGGGCCGCCGGCACCCTGGGCGTCGTGGTTCCGCCCGGGATCTTGCTGTTCTTCGTCGCCGACGCGATCGGCGTCCAGGTCCCGGCGATGTTCCTGGGCATGCTGGGACCACTGGCGCTTCTACTGGGCGGCTATCTGGTCTTCGTCGCTGTGTTCCGGCGCCCGGTGCGAGCGCCAATCGCCTCCGACGGCTCATTCAGCGAGCGGGCGACTCCGCGGGAGCTGCTCCTGCGTCTCGCCGCGCCATCCCTGCTGATCGGGGCAATCCTGGCGTCGATAGGGCTCGGATGGGCTTCGTTGTCGGAATCCGCCGCCATCGGCGCCGCAGGAGCGGCCCTGCTCGGCGCCGCCCAGCGCCGGCTTTCGCTCGCGGACCTGGATGCGGCGATCCGCCAGACCCTTCTCACCACCGCCATGGTGTTCTTCATCTTCCTGGGCGCGTCGGTGTTCTCGCTCGTCTTTCGCCTGCTGGGAGGCGCCAACTTGATCGCCGGCGCGCTCCGCTCCCTCGAAGTGGGGAGCATCGGCGTGCTCGTAGTGAGCCTGCTGGTGGTGTTCGCGCTGGGATTCTTCTTCGACTGGGTGGAAATCGTCCTCGTCACGTTCCCGATTCTGCGTCCGGTGCTCGAGGCGCTCGATTTCGGCGGGCACATCGCCGCTTCCCATCTCGCCTTGTACTGGATCGCGGTGCTCCTCGCGCTGAATCTCCAGACGTCGTTCCTGACGCCGCCTTTTGGCTTCGCACTGCTGCTTCTGAAGGGGGCTGCGCCGCCCGGCGTGACCCTGGCCGACATTTACCGCGGAGCGGTCCCGTACGTCGTGATTCAGGTGATCGTAATCGCGGCAGTGATCGCGCTTCCCGACATCGCCACCTGGCTTCCCGAGCAGGCGTTCGATCTCTCGCTTCCGCACGGCGGGAAGTTCAAGGAGTAAGGCGAATGACGGCAATCGCCAAGCCCGGCGCGCTGCGCCAGATCCCCTCCGGGATCTGGGCGCTCGGTTTCGTCAGCATGCTGGCGGATATCTCCTCCGAAATGATCCACAGTCTGCTGCCGGTATTCATGGTGGCGGTGCTCGGCGCCAGCGCGCTGACCGTCGGCCTGATCGAAGGCGCTGCGGAAGCGACGGCGCTGATCGTCAAGGTGTTTTCAGGAACGCTGAGCGATTATCTTGGAAAGCGCAAGCTTCTGGCGGTGCTCGGATACGCCTTGAGCGCGCTCACCAAGCCGCTGTTCGCGGTGGCCTCCACCACCGGGATCGTCCTTACCGCCCGGGTGCTGGACAGGGTGGGCAAGGGGATTCGGGGGGCTCCTCGCGACGCGCTGGTGGCCGACATCGCGCCCGCTCATGTGCGCGGCGCAGCCTACGGCCTGCGCCAATCCCTCGACACGGTAGGCGCTTTTGTCGGCCCGCTGCTGGCGGTCGGATTGATGCTGCTCTGGGCGGACGATTTCCGCGCCGTGTTCTGGGTCGCGGTCATCCCTGGCGTTCTGGCGGTGGCAGTGCTCTTATTCGGCGTGCGCGAGCCGGAGCGCGATCCGGGGGCGAAGCGCACAAACCCGGTTCACTGGAACAATCTCAGTAGACTCGGCAGTGCCTACCGGTGGGTGGTGGTGGTGGGAGCCATTTTCACCCTCGCCCGGTTCAGCGAGGCGTTTCTCGTCTTGCGCGCCCAGCAAGGCGGCATGCCGGTCGCGTGGGTCCCGTTGGTGATGGTGGCGATGAACTCCGTCTACGCGGTCTCGGCCTATCCGTTCGGCAAGCTTTCCGACCGCATGAGCCACGGCAAGCTGCTCGGCCTCGGCCTGTTCGTGTTGATTGCAGCCGACCTGGTTCTTGCCCAAAGCAATCATTGGGGAGCGATGCTGATTGGCGTCGCGCTGTGGGGCCTGCACATGGGAATGACGCAAGGGTTGCTCGCCACGATGGTGGCTGACAGCGCCCCCGCGGATCTGCGCGGGACGGCCTTCGGATTCTTCAATCTCATCAGCGGCGTTGCGATGCTGGCTGCAAGCGTCGTGGCCGGGGCATTGTGGGATCAATTCGGCGCACCGCTGACCTTTCGTGCCGGCGCAGCCTTCTGCCTCGTGGCGTTGGGCTGCCTGGGAATACGTGCATTTCGTCCGGCGGCGACTAGCTGACTCTCGGTACGTGGATGGCGGAGAGGGCGGGATTCGCCGACGTACCGCCGGCCGCGGTTCGGCGGCGCTCACGCGCCTCGCCGAACCCTTCGAATCCCGCACGCGAGCCAAGCAGTTGGCTCGCTCCGCTGCGCCAACAACGACGAAGCCCGCTCGCGCGGGCTTCTCTCGTTGTTGGCGGAGAGGGCGGGATTCGAACCCGCGGTACGCTTTTGGCGTACACACGCTTTCCAGGCGTGCACCTTCGACCGCTCGGTCACCTCTCCGTGCCCGCAAGCTCAAGGCGCGCGCGATTCTATCTCAGAGCACCTTCCCCGGATTCATGATTCCCAGCGGATCGAGCGTGCGCTTGATCCGCCGCATCAGCTCCATCTCCACCGGCGACTTGTAGCGCAGGATCTCGTCGCGCTTGTACTGTCCGAGCCCGTGCTCGGCGCTGATCGAGCCGCCGAATCCCGCGACGCTGTCGTGCACGACCCGGTTCACTTCCGCCATCCGCGCGAGGAACGCCGCCTCGTCCCCGCCTTCAGGATGCGCGACGTTGTAGTGCAGGTTGCCGTCGCCGACGTGGCCGAACGTCACCATCCGCACGCCCGGAAACGCGGCCGCCAGCCGTGCGTCCGTCGCCGCGATGAACTCGCCGATCCGCGAGATCGGGATCGAGATGTCGTGCTTGATGTTCGGGCCCTCGGCCGCCTGGGCCTCGGACACGTTCTCGCGCAGCGTCCACAGCTGCTTCGCCTGGGCGCCGCTCGTGGAGATCACGGCATCGAGCGCGATCCCAGCCTCGATCGCCTCCCCGAGCGTCGATTCCATCAGCGCAGCGAGGCCGTCACCGGCGTGGGTATCCGAGAGCTCCAGCAGCACGTACTGCGGATGGGCGGCCTCGAACGGCGCCGGCACGTTGAAGTGCTTGCGCACGAGCGCGAGGCAGATCGCCGAGAAGAGCTCGAACGCCGTGAGGCGATCGCCGCAATGCGCCTGGACGTGCTCGAGCAGCCGCAGCGCATCGCGTGGCGTGCGCAACGCGGCCACCGCGGTCGCTTGCGCACGGGGCTTCGGAAAGAGCTTGAGCACCGCCGCCGTGATGATCCCGAGCGTGCCCTCCGCACCGACGAAGAGCTGCTTCAGGTCGTAGCCGGTGTTGTCCTTGCGCAGACCCCTCAAGCCCTCCCACACCTCGCCCGACGGCAGCACGACCTCGAGCCCGAGCACGAGGTCGCGCGTGTTCCCGTACCGGAGCACCTGGACCCCGCCGGCGTTCGTCGACAGGTTGCCGCCGATCTCGCAGCTTCCTTCGGCGGCGAGGCTCAGCGGAAACAGGCGGTCCGCCTCATCCGCCGCGCGCTGCAGGTTCGCCAGAACGCAGCCCGCCTCCACGGTGATCGTGTTGTTGATCGGGTCGAGCGCGCGGACGCGATGCATGCGCGAGAGGCTGACGATGACCTGCTTGCCGCTCGCGTCGGGTGTCGCCCCGCCGCAAAGCCCGGTGTTGCCCCCCTGAGGGACGACCGCCGTGCGAGTCTCGGCGCAGAGCGCCACCACCGCCGCAACCTCGGCAGTGGTCGCCGCTCGCACGACTGCAAGGGGCTTGCCCACGTAGCGCTTGCGCCAATCCGTCGCGAACGAAACGGTGTCGCGAGGATCGGCAAGGACGTGCGCAGGGCCGACGATGGCGGCGAGGCGCTCGATGAGTCCGGGGGCCATGGCCCCGATTCTATCGTCTGCCGGGATCAATACTTGAGCCGTGCGTAGTAGGTCTTCTCCGCTGCGACCCGCGCCTCGCCGAGCGTCCGGATCCCGCGCTCCGCGAGCAGCGGCAGAAGGCGCAGGAACACCCCCGCTGCCGTCACCGCATCGCCGAGCGCCGTGTGCCGGCCCACGACGTCGACGCTCAGCCGGCTCGCGATCTCCTCGAGACCGTGCGAGGGCTGCGCGGGGTGCACGACCGCCGACAGCAGCAGCGTGTCGAGCACGGGCTGATCGAACCGCACGCCGGTCCGCGCCTCCTTGAGCTGCAGGAACCGCATGTCGAAGGCGGCGTTGTGCCCGACCAGCACCGTTTCCTCGGCGAACCGGTGGAAACGAGGGAGCACCTCGTCGATCGTCGGCTGGCCGGCGAGCATCTCGGGCGTGATGCCGTGCACCGCGATCGATGCCTCCCCGAGGTGACGTTGCGGGTCGACGAGACTTTCGAACGTCTCGCCCCGCAGCAGTCGACCGTTCACGATCCGCACCGCGCCGATCGCGATGATCTCGTCGCCCTCGGCGGGGTTGAGCCCGGTCGTCTCGGTATCGATCACCGTGTACGCGAGATCAGTCAGCGGGCGCTCGTCCAGCGCGTCGGTCGCGGGTGACCGCTGGAAGAGATCGAAGTCGTAGAACTCCGGGCGGCCGGGAAGCTTCGCCCGGGCGCGCGCGTCGGCGCGCTGCGCGCCGAGCGGGAGCAGCAGCCGGAAGTAGGCGATCTGCGCGGGGAGGTCGCGCTGATACCACGCCTCGCCTCCGTGCCGCTCGACGACCTGGGCGAGCGACAGCGGGCTGTCCTCGCCGCCGTGCGTGAACGCGTCGTTCTCCCAGGCGAACGCCGTCTCGGGCGCGAGCGGCGCGCCGCGCCACAGCACGTCGAGCTGCGCGTGCCCGCCGACCGGCAGCAACCGGAACCGCACCTCGCGAACCGCAAACTCGTCCTTCAAACGGCGCGCGAGGTAGGACAGCGCTTGCGCGAGCGAAAAGCTGTCGACGCGCAGCCAGAGCTCCGGGTCGACCGATTCGAGCTTCGTCGATAAGCCGGCGCGGCGCTCGATCCGGGCGCGGGCGAGCGTCAGCAGGTCCTCACCGCGCATCTCCTCGAGCGGCCAGCGCGCTCGCAACCGTTCGGCCGCCTGGGCGGTCGCCAGGTTCAGCCGGTCCGACAGCCGGACCGCCTCGTCCTGGATGATTGCGCCGAACCGCGCGCGCCGCGCCGCGTCCATCTCCGGGTGCTCGGTCACGTTCTCGATCGCGGCGCGGATGTTGGCGAGCGCCGCGCGCGTGCCCTCGACAAGGCCCTGCAGAAGCCCCACGCTCTTCGCGTCGGCGTCGATCGACTCCGTCACGTCGGAAAGCAGCAGGACGTACCCCGTCAGCGCAGCGTTCGCGGCGCGGCCGCGGTCCGGCTCACCGGAGCCGGCGAGACCTTCCCCCACGTTCAGGACCGGGGCGGCTTGCACCCGGAGCAGCCGTCCGTCGCGGGTCGCCGTGACGAAATGGACGCTCTCCCGCTCCAGGCGCGCAATCTGTCCCTCCATCGCCTCGATGGCGTGCTGGATCAAGCCTCGATCGAGGACGCCGAACACCGAGCGGCCGAGCCCCAGGAGGTCGGCGCGAGCGCCCGCATCGGCGCCTCCGAGCAAGCCTTGCGCCGCGGCGTTGTAGAGCAGGATCCGGCCTTCGTGGTTGCACACGAGCACGCTCTGATCTAGCTCGGAAACGAGCGCGGCAAGCCGGTTTCGCTCCTCCTCGACGCGCGCCTTCGCGTCGTGGACCGTAGCCTCGACGTCGTGGAGGAGCCGCGACCGCGCCTCGGCGAGCTCGTTCACGGCACGCGCGACCGCTTGCAGTTCGGGGGCCCCTTCCTCGCGCGTGCGATGGGCGGGGTTCGCTTGCGCGATCAGGCGGAGGGCCTCCGCGATCCGCTGCGCCGGGCCGACGGTGACCGCGAGCAGGCGACGGACGTAGAGCGCGATGCCGGCCGCAAGGACGACCACGAACAACACCAGCAGGCCGACCCGCGGCTGGGTGAGCACGGCGGCGAGCGCCGAGCGCTCGGTCGGCTCGAGGTCGGCCCAGAGCACGAACGCCGCCCCGGCGAGCACCACGAGCGTCAGCGCGACGGCCGCGAACACGGCCCGCAGCGCGGTGCGACTCACCCGGAGACCTCCCGCTCAGGGGCTCGCCAGCATTTCGCGGACTTTGGCGACGAGCTCGCGCGTGGAGAAAGGCTTGACGACGTAGGCGTCGGCGCCCAGCTCGACGCCTTTCGCGACCTCGACGTCGCGACCCTTGGCCGACACCATCACGACCTTCATGTCCCGCGTCGCCGGATCGCTCTTGAGACGCTGGCACACCTCGTAGCCGCTCCTCTTCGGCAGCATGATGTCGAGCAGCACGAGATCGGGGCGGAACGACGCCGCGAGCTCGAGCGCCTGCTCGCCGTTCGCCGCGACCCGGACCTCGAAGCCGGCCTGCTCCATCAGGAACTCGAGGGAGGCGACGATGTTCGGCTCGTCGTCGGCAATAAGGACTCTTTTGCCCATCAATCATGTTGCCGGCTCTCGCGCGTCAGCGCGAGAGCCGGCGTCCCTTGTCGCGGGACGCTCCTCAGTGTGCGGCAGCGGCGGCACGCCCGATGCCGGTGTTGGAGCGGACGTACAGCTCTTCCCACATCTCCTCGGCGCGCCGGTCGCGGTAGAGCAGCGAGCCGATCAGGACCGCCAGGAACCCGAGGGGGATCGAGATCAGACCCGGGTTTCGCAGCGGAAACAGCGGCTCGCTCAAGCCCACGATCGACGTGGTCGCGCCGCCGAGCGCCTTGATCGCACCGTCGGCACTCGCCTTGACCTTCTCGGCCGCCGCGATGGCCTGCTTCGTCCGCTCCTGCGCCGTGGGGTCCGCCAGGCCGGGCAGCTCGGCGTTCAGCTTCGCGATGCGCTCGTCGGCCGCCTTGATCGCCTTCTCCTGCGTCGCCCGGACCGGCGCGGGATAAGTCATGTTGGGCGATATCAGCACCAACCCGATCGCCGCGAGCGTCCCGATCACGAGCCCCGCGACGACGCCGCCCGTGTTGCAGCGCTTCCAGTAGAGCGTCAACAGGATCACCGGCAGGTTCGCCGAAGCTGCGACCGCGAACGCCAGGGCCACGAGATGCGCCACGTTCTGACCTCTCGCGAGGATGCCGATGGCGATCGCGACGACCCCGACGATCAGCGAGCAGATGCGCGCCGCCCTGAGCTCTTCGTCCGAGGTCGCATGGTCACCCTTCACGACGCCGACCCAGATGTCGTGCGACATTGCCGATGCGGCCGCGAGCACCAGACCGGCTACGACCGCCACAATAGTCGCGAACGCCACCGCGGCGACGAACGCGAGCATCAGGTTGCCGAGCAGGCTGTCCTTGCCGCCGCCGAGATACTGAGCGAGGAGCGGCGCCGCCATGTTGCCGCCACGGTCGATCTCGGTGATCGCCGGAGCCCCGACTTTCATCGCCGCCCCGGTCCCGAGGAAGAGCGTGAGCACGTAGAAGCCGCCGATGATCGCCATCGCCCAGATCACCGATTTCCTCGCCTGCTGCGCGGTCGGGACGGTGAAGAAGCGCATCAGGATGTGCGGCAGTCCGGCGGTGCCGAGCACGAGCGCCATGCCGAGCGAGATCTGGTCGATGGGGCTCTTGAACAGCAGCCCCGGCTCGAGGAAGCGCTGGCCGAGTTCGGCCGGGGTCATGTTGCGCGCCGCGTCGCCGAGCAGCCGCGCGACCTGCGCCTGGATACTCGGGTCCGCCACGACCGCACCGAGGTAGCCGTTGAAATTGAACCCGTACTGACCCCACACCAGCGCCACCATCACGAGCGACGCCACGACCAGCAGGATCGCCTTGATGATCTGCACCCAGGTGGTCGCGACCATTCCCCCGAAGAGCACGTAGGCCAGCATCAGCACGCCGACCACCCCTACCGAGACCTCGTAGTCGATCCCGATGAGGGTCTTCACGAGCACCCCGCCACCGACCATCTGGGCGGTGAGGTAGAACGTGGAGACGGTGATCGTCGACACCGCCATGAAGGCCTTGGCGGTACGCGGATTGTTGCGAAACGCGAGGATGTCGCCCATCGTGTACTTCCCGATGTTGCGGCAGGGCTCGGCGATGACCAGCAGCACCGTGATATACGCGACCAGCCACCCGACCGAGTACATGAACCCGTCATACCCGTAGAGGCTGATCAGGCCGGCGATGCCGAGGAACGACGCCGCCGACAGGTAGTCGCCGGCGATCGCCCAGCCGTTCTGGAGGCCCGACACACCGCCGCCGGCGGCGTAGAAGTCGGCCGCCGTCTTGGTGCGCTTGGCGGCGACATAGGTCACCCACATCGTCACGGCAATGATTCCGCCGAACACGGCAAAGGTAAGGAACCGGTAGTCCTTCGACACCGCTTGCGCGAATGCCGGCGAGGCCGCGAGGCCGAGGATCGTGGCGCCTAAAGAAACGACGATCTGCTTGGTCTTCATGACGCCCTCCCCCTAGCGCGAAGCCCCGATGCGTTGCGCGTCGCGCGCGATCGCCTCGGCGAGTGCGTCGAACTGGCTGGCGCGCCGGGCGTAGTACCAGGCGATGCCCCACGCGACCACGAACTGCGACAGCGCGAAGACCAGGCCGAAGTTGATGGCCCCCCAGACGTTCACCTTGAAGAGATCGGTGAAATAGGCGGCCCCGACCGGCAGCAGGAAGTAGTAGACGACCGAGAAAGCCATCAATCCCCACAAGAAGCGCGATTTGCGGCGGTGGAGCTCCTGAAAGCGCGGGTCCGCGTCGATCGCGGTCCAGTTGAGCGCAGTGCTTGCCATGACTCCCTCCTTTCAAACCGCCTCGCAGCAGGCGGGCGCCTACTGCACACCAGCCTAGGCCCGACTCGTGTCGCTGGCAAGCTTACGGGGCACCCGCGTCGCGCCTTTGATTTCCCTCAAGCCCCGAAGCCGGCGCCGGTCGAGGCGAAGTCGCGCGTGAGCCGGTTCTGCAATTTTCGCGCCTGACGGAGCGCCTGCTTGAGCATCCCGCGCTCGAGCTCGTTGAGCGTGGCGGGATTGAGATGGTTGTGAAGCGGTTCGCCCCGCGACCGCTGCGCAGCGTTGAGCTTCAGGCGCAGCAGCTGGACGAACCGGAACGCCTCTCGCCAGGCCTCCACCTCGGCGGCGGGGATTCCGCGCGCCCGGCCCACCGCGGACAGCCGCTCCAGCGTGTTGGTGGCGCCAACGCCGCTCGCGAGCGCGTACACGCGCGCGGCCTCGACGAACAGCTGGACGCCGTTAACCTTCAGGTCGAGGGTGTGCGGACGTACCCCCCCGCCCGCAAGCACGAAGTCGCGCCAGAGCCCGAGCGGGGGCTGGTTCTGGAGCGCGTTCTGGATCATGAGCAGCAGGAAGGGTCCGCGGTCCTGGGCGTAGCCCGCGAGCCACTCGCGCAAGGCGGCGACGAGCCGCTGCTCGCCGTGGATCGCCCGGAAGTCGAAGAAGATCGCGGCGTTGAGCAGGGCCTGCGGCTC
>Ga0209641_10005633_pt1 | contig 10242 bp, 13 predicted proteins | sample RifCSP16_1_FD_184022 | JGI IMG/M metagenome (GOLD analysis project Ga0209641, IMG submission 184022) | Soil microbial communities from Rifle, Colorado - Rifle CSP2_sed 16_1 (SPAdes) (version 2) | ecosystem: Environmental > Terrestrial > Deep subsurface > Rock core/Sediment | place: Rifle...
TATTATTTGCCGATCAATGTCGCTTCGTCTACATTGTTGATCCCGTTAAAATTCCCGTGCTCTACCGCGGGCCTTAATGATGTTCTACGAATAGCCACGTTATTGAAGATCCTCAAATAATACCGTAGACAACAACGGTATGGTCTTATGCAGTGTTTCATTGCTCATATGCTTGATATCAAAATCAACACGCGCGCCCCAAACAATCTCAAAGGTGAGAAGTCCTGTCGTGCCATTGTACGTCCCGTCGATCGTCTGCCCTGTGTGATATTTCCCGTTATATTCATACGGCAGATTAACGATCGTCGCTTTTGCATTCACATCCGCTGTCGCTATGGGAGTTACGCTGTTTTGCTTGAATAGATATAGTCCGATCGTGCAGGCATCCGCCGAGCCGGGGGCTGGTAGGGTAAGCGCGGTCCCGTAAATGGTTTTGGATCCGGCGATTACATCGGCTTGCGATAGTGTGGTCTCCGAGAATACGACCCCAGCCTTTCGGAGTATCAACTTATACCCGGATGAAATCGGGTCGAGCATGACCCGATCAGCACCGTAATTGTCTTTCGTCTGCCCATTCGTGTCCGTCGTTACAACTCCGAGCGTGAGTGTTTTCGTTGCGTTCATGATGGTTATAAATACATCAGCAATCGGCGTTATCGTTGCGGTAACATAAACCGTGACGACGCAAGCGTTTGAGCCCGCCGTTCCTCCTCCACCCGACGGCGCATTTTCAAGCGCATTCACTGTGAAGCGATACACTACACCGTCAAGTTCGAGAGCGGTATCGAGTCTTTGTGCTATGGCCAATATCGCAGCAACCTCGGTATCAAGATAGCCTGCAATAGTCACCAAAGTTGATTCTTTTGCGATTATTGTGCTTCCCTCAATTTCAGACAGAGTAGGACGTGCCAAAATAGACGCATCGAGAAAACCAAGCCTTGTGTCTCCAAGCGCAGTAAAACCGGTTCCTGTCGCGGGAATATTTTGCACACCTGCAGGGGTGGCCGCATTGAGTGACGCTTTCTGTAAAGCGCCAAAGTCTATATTATCTCCGGGTGCATATGAAACGACGATATTATAATTATCAGGAAAGCATGTTGCCGAACTGTCAATGCAATTTATTTTATATATGTCGTTTGCGTCTGCCGGTGTATGCGCAAGATTCCACAGTCCGCCGCTTACATGGGTCATAGTAGGAATATCCGTCGTTGTTGGCTTTCCGGATTGCCACGCAGTATTTGCTTTCAGCCAATACGAATCACTGGCGCGCTGGACAAAACAATAGACCGTTCCCGATTCAAACCCAGCACCCGTTGCAATAACAACCATCGATGCGTCAACAAATCCTGCTGTATTTCTGTTAAGCATTTATTGATCTCCTTCGGCGTTGCATTTGATGAAGCAATGCATACCCTGAAGTTATAACATCCGCAAAACCAGCACCCGTTACTCTTAGATATTGAGTTGCTCCATTAGTAACTGTTAAATACGCGGCAGAATCATCTGACTTAAATACAAGATCTCCGTTACCAGGTTCCAGATACCCAGAATCCGGATATCCCATATCCCACTCATTCAATATTTGCAGTGTATCTGGATCACATAAAAGCAGCACTGAGGTATACCATGCATTTACTTTGGCTCTATATCCGAGTACCCACAAACTCCCATTGGCATACCGCGGATGCGCCATTCCGGCTATATTCCCCCAGGATGCCAATAAACTTGTCAGTGTACCCCATGTAACGCCGCCATCTAAAGATCTTCTATATGACGTATATGGCATATAAGAGCTTCTGTCCCATCTGATAATGGAAACAATAGCCCCATCAGAAGGATCAATATACGCATATGTTTCGTTTGGCCAATACGAAGCACTGGCGTCCCCTGGTGTTGCAATACGACCAACCGGAGAATCAAAGGTATCTGTTGCGGTATCGAACCATAGGCAATCAACGTATCCACTAGGCCCTCCTCCGATTACAGGTAAATACCAGCCGCCACAAAATATTTTCCCGCCTTGTATTAACTTAGATGGATATGCAAGATACGTGTCATTTGTCGCAACCTCTGAAAACGTAACACCGCTGTTAATTGATTTAAAGACAGTCGTTCTTGTTGCTGATCCAGACCCATACACTTGTCTGCAAATAAATAGATAAAGCGAGGTTCCCGATCGAACAATCCCTACTGGTTGATCGTCATATGACGTGGTATCGAGATATTGTTGGAATAATATTCCGCTTCCATCAAGGTTCCCGGTTAATATAGAAATTTTAGAGGTATTATCAAGTGCATGATAAAGTCTTCTTGACACAGCCATTACTGTTGCACCATTTGGAGCAATTTCAATAGATGATATTCTTGGCAGATAGGTGTTGCCATACCAGAGTTCGTCAATATACGCGACACATGTTCCCGCATATGTTGTTTCTCCTCCACGGCTTCCAAATCCTATTTCGGTCGGTAAAATTGATGCTGAGAATATCGACATGCTATTCAGCGCAACCATTCCATTTACAGCCAGAGTGGTCCCATCGTATTCAGTAACACTATTAATTAGATCAACATAAAAATCAGTATTGGCCTGAACTACAATATTGGATAATTTAAGCACATGCGTAGCCGTGCCTATTTTGGCAATCCATCCGATAAAATATATGCCTCCTACGTTCTTTACGCAGATATTCAATAGTCTTTCATTGGCTGCGGTACCTCCACCATCGTTGTACCAGTAAAATAGTCTTGCTACGTGGCCCAATGTTATTGACGAAACTCTACACCAGGCTGACAACCCATCAAGTATATTCACTGGGATAATAGAATATGATAGTCTAGCTGAATCAGCACCACTACCCTGATACTTAATACAATGTGATCCCGATTTAAACCAGTCGGTTGATTGTCCTATCACGGCTCCACCGGATGTTGTTTGTGTCCAGTCAGCCCCAGGGTATGTTTCCGCATTATGCGTTACATCGGTAGGCATCGCCATCTGTAGACTGGCATGTGCGGTTACATCCACGTTTATGTCTAGGTTTGTTGTTGAGAGTGGAATAAATTCGGTTGGAACATAAAGCCCTGATGCAATTCTAAAATAATCTCTGTGCATTTCGCATGAACCGCTGGGAGCTCTGAAATTTTGTACAGCGTATACCAGACCCGTAAACCCAGTTTCGTTCCGCAGAGTGTAACACGATCCGACATTGTACCATTGCCCATTGTATTGCAGAAATAAACTGAGGATATGATTTGTCGAATCAATGAGACATCTCCAAACATACCATGTGCCTGTTTTAATTTGAAAATCGCGTATCCTAACCATGTTATTGTTTTCGTCTAATGATGCAACCCCATCGGTATTTATGGACAATTGAATAATATGGGTAGCATCTCTCCAAGCGAGATAAACGATATTTCCACTTGCAAATGTACCGAGTGCATCATAATAGTCCCTGAATTCAACTGTTGTCTGGTTTAGGGTTTGCAATGCTGTTACTGTTTTCGATTCAACTATGTAATTGTTTGAGTCTGGGAGAACGTGTATATTTCCAGCAGGTGATATTTCAGATGTCCCGGTACCGGATTTAGTCCATCCGGTAAGGCTGTTCCAGTCTTCATCAAGTACATCCCATGATGAGGGGTCGCCAACCTGTATATCGCTACTGAGAATTGTCATATCTTTGATTCTTCCCTTAACGATTCACGCATATAATGAATCAACCAGTCTCTTGCTTCCCGCTTGGATTCTCCGAGACCCCACAGCCGGGGGGAACACCTGCATTTCGCCTTATAACCGCATGTAGCAACCATGAAGTTAATTGTCTTGCTGCACAGTGGACATCGTGCGTCCATCCCCCGTTATTTTAGATCGGTGTCCCCTGCGGGGGGCAGGGTGTCCGCGCCAAAAAAAGATTCGCAATGTTGATTAGAATCGGTACATGATTCATTTCCGTGAATATCAACGGCCCTGACCATCCAGCACTGAAGTACCACGGAATTGGAGGGCACAACGATGGCTGTGGTATATGATGACAATACGGGGTCCAGGACAGAACCGATCTTAGTGTACGCTCCTGTCGGAGTTGTTGTCAGATAAACATTGGTCCCTCCCTTGTCAATGTAGGTTGTGCCATCACAGTTCGTTGTTGCGTTTGTCCACGTCAACGTCTTGTAAATTGTCGTCGTCGTTGGCGCCGATACGAGTGCGGCATGGCCTATCCCCGTGAATAACGCACAGATCATAAGAGCTAATACCACTGCTATCACTATGTTCTTCATTTTGTGGCCTCCTGTAGGTTGAGAATAATGTTTTTAACATCTGAGTCGTGGGCATCGCGCACTGCCTGATTCTTCAGCCAGTTTTTCACGTCGTCGTCGGAACAGAAACAGTAAAGAACTGCACCGGGTAATACTGAGGTTCCGCCGGCATCTCCGGCACTGCGGGCCGCACATATTCGGTCCTGACCACCGTGCGCGGGATACACCCGGTTAAGAACGCCCAGCAGAGTATTAGTATGAGCAGGATCAAGATCAGGTCTTTTTGCCAGGTTTTCAGCGTCTGTGTTTGCATCGCCATCGTTACCTCCAGTAGTTGAATTCGTTGGCCGGGATGACAGTCGGTCGATCTCCTGTAAGCGTATAAACAGCGCATCCTTTGCCGCCAATCGCGCTGTACACAATTTTGAGGATACATCGCGCTCATCAAGCATGGCCTGCACCGTCGCGTTTGTCGTCTCGCTGGCCTCCACGCATGACTTGAGGTCGGACGTTGACGCCCGGAGTTTCGCCTGCTGGTATTTCCATGCGACGCCGCCTCCGCTTGCAAGAAGTAATATGAATGCGCCAATAGCTATATACAGTCTGAACACTTTGGTTCCTCCTGATGATCGGGCGTGTCATTGGTACCGGTGCTGCCATTACATAGGTTGTCGCAAACGCCCCTACAATTAACCTTTATCTCATAGTTATCTGTCAGAATCGTCAACTCGCGTCCACTGCACTCAATACTGATAATCTTTTCTGGACTTATAGTGATATAACATCGTCGCTCCAGGCTACAACCTACGTCTATGCCGTCGCTCGTACCCGTTTTGACGTGGGTATCAAACACTGGGTACTGTCGGGGTTCCTGCCGGTCGCGTTTCCTTGTATGTCTTGGACGCCGCATAAGCCACGATGGCCGCGCTGTACATCGTAGCCACACTGGAGTCGATCTTCTTGTCGTAGACAACGCTGTAGCCAGATATGACGATCATGGCCAGCGAATAGACAAGCATGATGTATTTTCCGAAATGCATCAGCAGTGCCTCCCGCTCGGGTCTTGCCGATTAAGTTCCCGGCAGATGGAGTATGCGATGTGCTCCCGCCATGTACCCCTATATTTTTCGCAATTTTTATAGCGCGCGAGGCGCTGACTAAGCGTCAGATCCCGCGTTACATCCAGGAAGAGAATGATTCCGAACGTCCAGTTGTACACCACGTCACCAACTACGCCGATAGCGGCAGCAGCGAGCACAACGAAATAGAGAGGGCCGATGTCTTTGAGCAGCCTTTCTTTGCGACGGAGATAATACATGGCAATGAAGAACCACACGCACAGACTTACCGTATAGATCAGGAAAAATTCAATTACTGCGATGGGCGATATATGAATGAGATAATTCCAGTACAGGTTGATCATAGTGGCCTCCTATAGTAAAGAATCGACGAAGCCTTCGATGATAGATTTTGCCAAACAAATGTCTTTTAATTCTCTTTCCCACAATATCAGTGTTTTGTAACCATACGGGGCAAAAACATCTATTCTGTCTTGCGGATTTTCTCCCTTGTGCCAATAATCGCCGTATAATTCAATCAAGGCTTTCTTGCCGTTGATATTTGAAAAATCTGGGCATTTCCCCGCGATGATTAATTGGCCATCCCCGACAAACTTCCACTGCCCGGGATACTCGGTATCAAGTAAAAACAAGAGTTTGCTCTCACACTTGTTGGGATGCACTGTATTTGATCTATTGGCAGAACTTAGTGCTTTTTTTAAATACTCAGGATTGGTCATGGGATTGCCAATGCCCATCATTTTTAATGCTTGTTGTTTTCTACCTTCATGGTTTTCTTTAGTTCGTCCCCGCAATTTCGCAGCGCGGCGCTCTTTGAATTCTGGGTTATTAGCCCTGATTTTCGATATAACACTTTGTTTCTTTCGATAAGAATCACTCCTCATGGTGTGCAAAAGCTTGGCCTTAAATTTTTCATTGTGCGCCATTTTGTTGTGTCCGTTCAATGCCCAGGGTGACGAGAAATCCTTACTACAGGTGGTGCAAGTAAATATGACGCCCAGATTATGATAATCTTTTTTTTTCTGCCGAACAGTTTGCTTAAACTTAACGACAGATTTATTGATTTTTTCTTGTGATTGGTTTCCCTCTTTTTTCAAACAGCCACAACTTCTTTTGCGATTACTCCGCAAATCGCGGCTTGTAGCGAACGTAGCCCTCCCGCAATCACACAAACACTCCCATGTCGTACAATGTCCGTGCGTTGCGGGGATGCTTATTTTTATGGTTGTGAGCCGGTTAAATTTTTTTCCAGAAATGTCTAACATTTACCATCTCTTCCCGTTATCGGATATATTTTTCTGCTCGTTTAAAGATGAGCCTAGGATATTCTATGTTTACTTTACAAAAATCAAGCATTGCACCATTTTTAAGTCTGATAATTTTACGTTTACATTGTCGTTCTATTGCTTCCTGTTCACAAGAATCAGCATTTTTAATTTCTCGATTTAGAATTCCAAGGCCACCATTATAGCTTCTAAAAACATAGTAGAATCCTTTGCAACCTGTTCTCTGGCACAGCCAATGATCGTAGAGCACGAGTGCTCTGATTGCCCAGCGTGGAGCGTACGGCATGGGCTCGGCACCGAGTTCCCTGAGCGCTGCCTCACGCTCTTGCATGTCTTTCGCCGTGGCGGGCATAAACTGCCCGAGGCCCTGGCCACCGTCAAAAGCCGTGATGCCCTCACGACACCCAGACTCTTGCTCGATCTGGCCCATGAAATAATGCCTGGGCGCGTCCATGCCGATGAAATATCGAGCCTCGCGTGTCACACTCGGAAGATAGCGAAGGCACCGGTCAACAGTCGTTCCGGCGCTACAGTCCTGTGGTGACTGCCATGACGACAGCAAGATACAAAAGACCGCGAAAAAGCATGACCGGGAAAAGTACGCCACTGTTTAAGACCTCCGATTTACCAAACTGCGGTTTGAACGCCAAAGCCCACCAGAGTTCTGCAAGACCGAGACCGATGCTGACCATGGCCGTCTTGTACGCGATGATCTTCACGGCATTCTCGCCCTGCGTGAAGTACAGGAGCGGTAGTGCGATTGCCAGTAGGAGACCGAAGCGAAATCCATATTTTTTGAATTCTTTCATCGCTTATCCTCCGGTATTGCAGCCTTCATCTTTTGATTGTCGTTTTCATAGCAAACCTCGTATAAAGATGATGATCTTGGGCAGAAATCCAATGGTAGTCAGAATCAATCCGGCTACCACGACGATCATGACCTTGGCCGTCCTGCTCCGCGCACGGCTGACCCACACTATATTCTCGTTTTCGGCGATGATATCCTTCACCTGCGATTCCGTGATATCAACTGCCTCGATAACACTTACCCGCTCTTCAACATCTCTCAGCCGCGGGAATATCTCGTCACTTTGGGCCTTGTTGGCCGCCTTCAAATCCGTAATTTCATCTTTCAGGGTTTGGTGGTGGACGGTCATCAGCTTTTCAATCGACTTGAATCCAGCCGCTTGCTGAATGCCCATCATAGTTCCGAGTCGGTCAACGATTTTATTGCAGGGTTCACCCCCACATGATTGTTCTTGATTGGTCACAACCGACCTCCCTTGTCGAAACGCACCCTTTTATATGGTTGTTTTGTCATTAAAATAATTTCTCCTCGACCCATCGGTCTAAGCGTTGAAGAACGTCCTTCGATGTATGTCCATCCCAGTGAGGAGCTATGTCTTTCGTTTCAATGCCGTGAAGCAGGCAGAAAGTGCTTTCTGGAAGATGATAAGTAATGTCTCCATGGGGAAGTCTCATCCCCGCGATATACCATCCCTCATGTGCGGACCCGTCGTGATGCCGAAGAGACTTCCATGATCGTTCGGGATGAGACTGCATGAGCGCAATGAAAAGAAGAACGCGATGCTGGTAGAGATCAGAAAAACTGTGATAACAATCAGAGGTCTGGCTTGCATCTCCCTCCACTTTCATTTGGGTTCCGTTTGGTAGAACGATGACGCCATCCATACTGTCCCTCAATACATACCGTAATGACTGATGCCTTGCGATGGAGGTTCTCGTAAGTTTTCTAAGCGCGCTTTGATTTGTTCGGTCATGCGGTAGAATTCCTTTTCAAATGTTTCAGAACGGACCAGATCCAGGGTCTCGGCATCATTCTTTCTAAATGCATCCCGCTTGACCCACGGAATAATCAGCGCATGATATTCTTCGGGGATCTCAGGAACCTGGTCAGTCTTTGTATAGTCGAGCTCCACGTAGGGGAATCTGACGACATCAAGGGTGATGACATCTGGATCCTCCGGGGATACAACGAGTATGATCTTCTTGTTCCGGTAATCCGGGATGTACGCAAACGGTAATCCCGGCCCACTTGATTCCCATCCGGGATATTGGGCGTCTATCTGAGCTTTAGTCTTTGGATCGATCGGGGAAGAACTTAATCCAGGCTTAAATCGCGTTATCATGCAGACTTTTGGATGCAGTAGATACCGAGATTGACCGGGGATGACAAAGAGTTTGCATAGACATGCCCCGCCGGACATGGGAGCAACCACAACGGACAACCCACCGGAGATCACCGGGACAACGGTATATCCATTCGGGGTAGATCCGGTCCCTGAAGGTCCGGAAATGGTGACTATGGCGCCGACTGCCTGGGCAGTGAACTTTATGGGATTGGTGTTCGCAGAATTGACCGCAAATGCGTTTATATTCGCCGCGAGGTCTGTGGCCGTCTGGGAGAGTGTACCGTTGAAAGGCGTGGCCCCAGATGTTACTACAAGGCCATTCACAGCCACACTCGATACCTGTCCTGCTACCCCTGAGATAGTAATGGTCCCGGTTGCCGCGGTTTCAGTGAAATCATCATCCGCCGTCAGACAAAGCAACTCCTTGATAATTTCCCTAACGGCGTTGTTGGCATACCCCGTGAGGTCAAAATCCGACCAATGACGCTGAGAATCCGACCCAACTTCATCGTTGAGATCTCTACGCAAGCTTTTCAGAATGCCGTTGAGCTCCATGTCCTCTCCCTATGCGGCGGGCTCGACCGGCGGTTTCCAGTCGGGATTAACCTTTTTGAACATGGCCCACGCTGCGTCACGGATCGGGGCTTGTACGTCGAATCCGACGATATTTTTCAGTGCCGCGATGCTCGGATGGCCATGCGTAGCCGTGAAGTCCTCAGCCTTGAGCATCGGGATAACCGCCATGACCGCTGCAGTCTGACCGCGTTCGTCGAGAGGTTCAGGCTTGTTCGTTGCAAAATCCGCCGGCGGCGCATTCGATTCATCCACGGGTTCGGCGATCGGGGTAAACGCCCTGTGTACCCTGTTTTCGACGATATACCCGCACTGTGGGACCTCGCCTTGATAGAGTTCGACGCCCTTATAAACCGCGAGGTTCGATATTGCGAGTTGATGGTTTGGGACCACGATGATTCTCCGGTGTCCCTGATCGTCTGCCGGGAGAATAACCATGTCTCCAGCCTTCCATGGGTATGTTATGGTGATTTGTCCCTCAAGCGCCGCAATCTGCTTCTTCATCCCATCTATGATATCCTGTACGCTTCGTTCCATGATTCACACACCTTTCTGCGGCTGTGCCGCGAGTAAAAAAGGGCCGTCATGATGACCGGCCCACAAGAGTTTAATACGCTCTCAGAATAGCATACGACAGCGCATGCGCCGTTGAAGGGTCGGCTGACATCGTGACGGTCAGGGTGTTCGCCGTCATGACCGCCTTGCGAATTGCATCCGTGTCGTCCGTTACTGCGTAGTTCACGAGTGCTACGTCCGTTGCCAGGGCTCCAGAAACGGTAATCGCTTCAGCTACCGCGCCACCTACGGTGGTCCTCGTACCTGCTGCAAAGACATAATGCGAAGGCTTGAAGCTTCCGCGGGGACGCAGAATACAGTAATGAAGCGCGTGCG
>Ga0209641_10005635_pt1 | contig 10241 bp, 12 predicted proteins | sample RifCSP16_1_FD_184022 | JGI IMG/M metagenome (GOLD analysis project Ga0209641, IMG submission 184022) | Soil microbial communities from Rifle, Colorado - Rifle CSP2_sed 16_1 (SPAdes) (version 2) | ecosystem: Environmental > Terrestrial > Deep subsurface > Rock core/Sediment | place: Rifle...
TATTTTAGAGTTAAGATAACAATTTAATAGTTACATTTGAGTGAAGAACTCCAGGGGTTATTACCAGAAAAATAAACCTTTGTACACGCTCTTCACCAAGTAGTATCCACTTTCGGATTGTCCGATAACTTGCTCATACTGGAATAGCAACAGGGCAATCAATAAGAGGAAATCGTAGCTCACTACGGCTACAGGTTCTTTCTTATTGGTTGCCTTTTTTTGTTGCATAAGTATGAGTACACAAGATAAATATAATTCAAGCTTCATCACAGATTTCTTGCCGCTGATTGCGGTTTTGGCGTATCACGAATTCCCTATTGTCAGTATTAAGAAAGATACTCCTCGACACGCCTACTTCTGTTTTTCCGAAACAGGACAGTTGAAAGATATTGCTAACCGCTTCTGGAATGGTCAGCTTCTTGTCGAACCCAAACGTTTCTTCTCAACCCTAAAAGAAATCAAATCACGCCTATACGAGCAGGTTCCAGAACCCAAACATTTATGAACGACATACCGCCTAACACCAGTCAAAATAAGCAAGTCTACGAGAGGTTATATGGTCGAGAACTGACAAATCAGGAATTTTTCGATGTAAAGCAAAATTTGATGGGCTTTTTCGAAGTTCTTATCAAATTAGACAGGGTTCAAAAAGAAAGAAATAAACAAGTCAAAAGTAAGTGACAGATATCGTCACCAAACTTAAAAGCATAAGTATGTTAGACACAATTGTTTTAACTATGACAGATATTGACAGAATAATAACTAATCCAGAGTTATTTAACCCGCCATTAAGGACGAACTACAGTACTGGAGAGTACTATGTTGAGTTTGGTTCAAGAAAGCATATATACAATCCCTCAAGTGAACAGGTTTATTATCCGAGGTTCACGATTACTTCTACTTGGATAAATCAGAAACCTGCACCCTGTCTAAAAGTTGAGCTATCACTCCCTAAATTGCTTTATCAAAACAATGTTGATGAGTTAGCATTAGACGAACTTAGCTTAGTCATCTCCACATTGAAGGATAGGTTAAACGAAGTTGGTATTATGGCAAGCCTTGAGGATGTAAAAAATGCGCCTATCCGTACTATTCACTTCTCGAAAAACATTCTCTTGAAAGACAATTCTGCTACATCAGTCATTGGTGCAATCAACAAAATGCCAGTTACCCGTCGACTTGAGTTCAATACTCGTGATTACAAAAATGACGGTACAGCACTCTATGTTGACAACAACTCTTATCAACTATGTTTATATGACAAGATTGCAGATGCTTTCAGGAGCAATAGACACACCTTAGATAAGGATAGAACTAAGCATCAACAAGAGTTACTCAAAACAATCAAAAATACCCGTCTCCCCATTGAAATACTCCGCTTTGAAGTCAGGATTTTGAAACGATATTACTTAAACGCTCTCCTGCAAAAACTTGGTTATCCAATAAATCCAACTTTACAGCAGGTCTTAAATCCAGAAATGGCTATGCAAATTCTGAGATGCCATTGGAATCTTTTAGTACCGCCGAAAAGCCAATTTCTCCTTAAATTCCCAAGTCCAAATATCCTTAACCAAGTTATTGACCATCTTAAAAGAAGCGGCAAGAAACCTGATTCTGATAAAACATACGCGATTGCTCAATTTATTCATCAAATACGAGAGTACGGTTATAGGAATTTAGAAGCTACCCACACAAGTTTGTTTACCAGACGCACTTGGTATCGGAAAACAAAAGAATACACAAATATCATCAATGCTATTACAGAAAAATCCCAGCGGTTTATTTGGGTAGAGGATATTGAAAAAGCTCTAAGTGAATACAAACCGATGAAAATTAAAGAATTAGAGCAAATGTACAGAAATGGCTTTGCAACGCCACAAATAGTTAACTAAACTACTACTATGAATAACTATAGGTTTGATAATGAACTCAAAAGGGGCGTAATTCTGGCTCGTGTATCTACCCCTAAACAAGAACAAGAAGGGTTATCTCTTCAGGAATTACAATTGCCCACTCTTAGGTCGTATTGTTTTGAACAGAGGATAACAGTTGATAAAGAATTTGTATTTCAAGAAAGTGCAGACGCAAAAATACGGGTAAAGTTCAACGAGATGCTCGGGTATGTGAAGAATAACAGAAACATAAAAGCAATCGTTGCGTATAGAGTCGATAGAATCACCAGAAATTACCGTGATGCAGTCTTAATTGACGACTTGATAAATGCCTGTGGTATAGAAATACATTTCGTCTACGACAGACTCGTAATTGACCCAAAAACAGTAGGAAGGGATATTACAGACTGGGATACAAAAGTATTTCTTGCTAAACAATTCCTTAATAGGTTAAAAGAGGACGCTTATATCACAATAAAAAGAAAATTTGAAAACCACGAGTGGCCTGGAAAGGCTCCATTTGGTTATGTCAATGTAGTGCTTGAGAGTAAGAAAAAATGGATAGTGCCTGAGGAATTTAAGTCAATCGTCGTGATTCGCTTATACGAGTGGTACTCAACGGGTGAAATATCTATGGAAGGGGTAACACAAAGAGCCAATAAGGAATTTAACCTAAAATTATCAAAAGGGATGGTTGACGCAATTCTGAAAAATCCTTTTTATTGCAGTTTTATGAGGCGGGGACGAAATGATAAGGTTAACTGGGTACCACACAATTATGAGATACTTATATCAAAGGAGCTTTGGGACAAAGTGCAACTGGTAAAAGAAGGGCACCACAAACAATACTTCAAATACGCTGATAAACCTTATATCTTCAGGGGGATGGTTACCTGCTCCGTTTGTGGATGTATGATGACCCCCGAAATTCATAAAGGAATTGTTTACTATCACTGCACTATGTATGGCGGAAAACACCAAAAGATAACCGGAAAACGAGCGGAGTGGATAAGAGAAGACGAACTAACCGAACTCTTTGGCAATATGTTTAAAGGAGTACAAATACCTCAAGACGTACTCGAGGATGTCCTCAAAACACTTAAAGATTCACATCAAGACAAGATTAATTACTTTAACACTATAACGACTCAACTCAACACAGAGTATCAAAAATATCAAAACCGTATAGACCAAATATATGAAGATAAATTGGACGGGACTATTAGTAGAGAAGAGTATGACAAAAGAAAAGAAGATTACCGTACTAAACAGCAAAGTATTAGGCAGAAATTAGAAACTCTTGAGAAAGCTGATGAAACCTACTTTACGAGTGCTTCAACCTTGTTAAACTTGGCTAATCGTGCCTGTGAAATATTCTTGGGTTCTGAAATGGACGAAAAAAGACAACTTTTGGGGTTTGTACTTCAGAACTGTACTTTTGATGGAAAAAACCTTGATTTTACCCTCAAAAAACCCTTCGACACACTGGCTTTATGTGCCAAGCGTCAAACCTGGCTCCCCCGGTAGGACTCGAACCTACAACCTTCTCGTTAACAGCGAGCCGCTCTACCATTGAGCTACAGGGGAATAATGTTAAGGCAAAAGGATTATATCATCTTAAGATTAACAGTTGAAGTTTGAGGTAGAAAAGTAATTCCTGCTTCGATTTCTCTATGACAATTCGCGCACAATAAAACACATTTTGACAGTTCTGCTTGTAATCTTTCTTTAGAATATGTGTATCCTGTATCACCAATTGAAAACTCTTTCTTTCCCCATACATGATGAAGTTCCAAAGCGCCTATATATTTGTTATAACCGCACACTACACATTTACCACCCTTTACTTTGACGGCAATCTCTTTCAACCTTCTCCTTTTTATCCGCACAGCATTTATTAAATACGCAGCTCTATCTCGATATTTTCGCTTATCTTTTGCCACGATTCAGTATTAACCAAATTAAACCCGAAGTCAATATTCATTTTACAATTTTAAACGGAAACTTGGATCTGTATTCAGCCTACTTCCCAGTGACAATCTTTTATTTAGAAAAATTAAAAACTCAGTTAGAAAAAAACCAAGGGGTACAAAAATAAGGGTGCTTGCTAATTGATTTTTCAAGAAAGGGAGCGCATAAAAGTAGGACATAAGAAGACCCGTCAAATTTTCAGCGTACATGTTTCCAAGAAGCCAGACGCCGAAATTAGTCCAGAGATAGAAAAAAATATTTGAGGAAAATCCAATTAGGGTGAGGGAAGAGATATCAAATATTTTTTTCGTGATTCGTGATTCGTGATTCGTGATTCGTTTGGTGAACACCTTTAAAATACTACTCACAAGAAATGCGGGGATAAGAAAGCCGCTCCAAGTAAAAAGAAAAATGTTTGAGTTTCCGATGATTCTGTCAGAAATTGCAATAATCGCAAACGTGAGCCAGAAAGATTCCTTCTTTCCAAAATAAAACGAAGATAAAATCATTGCCATTGTTACTAGTTCAATATTGGGTCCAAGATCGAAAGCGACTCGTTCAGAGAAGGCTGCGAGAAATAGGAGGACTAGTATTAAGTGTTTTGAATTGAGTATTTTGTATATAGAATTTTTCATTCAGGTTTGATAAAGCGCCATTCGACGCTGTCTCCCGGATTTATATTCATTTGATCGGCGGCAATTGTGCCTGCCTCGCCATTTACAAAATATATCCAAGCCATTTCGGCAGAAGATTCCTTGCCTCCGATTGATTTGACGAATACCCCAAAGTCGTATTGTTGCGTTTCTAGAGAAATGTTTTCTTTTTCAGTTATATTTTTCAGCAAACTGAATGCGGTCGAACCCTCGGCTATCTCGATTGAGTATACTACCGGATCTCCCTCGCCGTAATCGACAACCAGCATCGCACTTTGTAAATTTGCTTCAGGAGTTGGGGTAACTTGGGGAGATTGTGGTGGTTTATATTTAGGTACAAGAAAGAAGGCTGTGAGAATAACTCCTGCGGCTGCTAAAACAAATAAAAAGAATTTTTTGTTCATGGCTTTCTCCTTACGCGGGATATCCTTCGATGGTTCGACTTTGCTCACCACTCAGGACAAGATTGCTAGTTTTCCGGCTCTAGTACGTTCATGTAAGCTGAACGTACCTCACGGTTGCGGCACAGCTTGGGACTCACACCCAATTCCTTTGACGTACCATTCAGTACATCACCCTGCCGAGTTTAACTCGGCGGGGAAACACAACCTCTAAAATCCATATTAACAAAAGGAATAAATCTTGCAAGTCCTAATTTGTGATAATATGAAATGATATGCCAAGAGTTACAATCCACGAAAAAGCAGGCTATTTGTCCGACGCGGTTTTTGCGGCAAGTGATGGCGTAGTTACTACGTTTGCAATTGTTGCAGGTAGCGCCGGGGCATCGCTTGACGTCGGGATAGTATTAATTTTGGGCTTTGCCAACCTTTTTGCCGACGGATTTTCCATGGCAGCAGGAAATTACCTGGGAGTTAAAAGTGAGATTGAATACGAAAAAGCTAAGAACCAGGAGACCGACCACGAGGGTCTGCCCTTAAAGCACGGTATAATCACTTTTACCGCTTTTAATATTTCAGGTTTGATTCCCTTAATTCCCTTTTTGATAAGTACAAGATCTCCTTTTGTTTTATCGACCATCTTAGTCGGCTTAACTCTGTTTGTTGTTGGCTTTTTGAGGACCGTCTATACCAGGCAAAGATTTGTCAAAAGCGGACTTGAAATGTTTACAGTGGGGGGTTTAGCAGCATTTGTGGCTTTTATCGTGGGGTATTTGGTTAAAGGCTTTCTTCCGTAGTATGGGTTCCAGGCCCGAAGGGGGGTGAGAAAAATGGCTAAGAAGGACATGAATATGTACTCGCAAGTTTTGATGGGGGGTGCATTGATATCTGTTTTATTGGCGGGGATAGGCTACTTGGGTACGGATATCTGGCTTGCCTCGACGCAGTGGTTATTGGTAGCAGCCGTACTTGCACTTTTTGGAGTTTATTTAAAATCAAGTTAAAAATAATTTCCGCATTTTTTACGCATTATTTCCGCAATCAGTGATTTTTTGAATAAATTAGAAATCTCATAGTATTTTGCTACTTGAAGTTTTGATTTGACTTTCGGATAAGAGTTTGCTAATCTTTGGCCAATGAAGAGAAGGGATATAGTAATAGGGATTTTGATTTTAGCTATTGTTGGAGGGGTAATTTACTGGAGACAACGTTCGCTACCAAGCGAGGAAATGAAAGTCCCCGAAACATTGTCTTTAGAAGATACTCTTGAGGAAAAGTTTAAAATAGAAATACCAGAAGATGTTGACAAGGCAGAACTAAAAGATGTTAGCGGGGGAAGCGCTTCGGCAATTGCTACAAGAAAATTTGAAAACAATAAATTTACCCATAGTATATTGGCAGATCTGCCTGATCCTGAATCCGGTTCCTTTTACGAAGGATGGTTGGTAAGAGGAGAAGAGGGGTCAGACAACTTTTCTTCTTTCTCAACAGGTCGCATGAGGCTTGCTAAAGGCGGCTTCATGCTTGAATTTGAATCATCTACGGACTATTCTGACCATAACAAGGTAGTAATAACTTCCGAAAAAGTTGCCGATAAACTTCCCGAAAAACACATCCTAGAGGGTAGTTTTTAAGTTTTTTATCCAATCATTTCTTTACAATCTGTGGTTTGAGAGATTTGTTTGTGATATCCTATTTTGGATGAGGAATTTAAAGACCAGTTTTGTTATCGGTTTTTTTGTTTTGTTGTTATCGCCATCTTTTGTAAGTGCTTCCTTATTGGTAGTTAAGAATGACGGAGAAGTTACCTGGAATGTGCTTTCGGAAGAAGATAATTTAGCACTCGACATACCCACTCACTCTTATTTAGAGGTAAAAAAGGCCGCCGAAGTAGCACCTTCTCCTACATCTGTCGTAACTCTTAGTAGGCAAAACGGTAAAATTAGCCTTCTAGTAGACTCTGGTAATGAGAGAAGGGAGCTTGATGTCACAAATTGGCAGGAAGACCTTTTGGAAATCGAAGAAAGAGCCGAGACTCAAAAATTAAAAGTAGGCATTGAAGGGGAAAAATTCAGTCTTGAACAAGAAGGAATAATTGCCCTGACCAGCTTTCCAGTTACGGTTGACTCTAAAACCGCAAATCTTTCTGTCCAAACCTCAAGCGGTCAAAAGTTTTTATCTATCTTTCCCCGCGAGGCGGTTGATGCCCTATTGAGAACAAAATTGGTGAATAAAATTGTTAATCCAAGAATTGAAGTAGTGGAAGAAAATAGGCAGTTGCAATATGTTGTTGCAGGAGAAAAAGTTTTTAATATTTTGGGACTTTTGGATTATTCTATCCCTATTACTTCTTATATTTCCGCCTCAACCGGGGAAATTTTGTCAATTGATTCTCCAACATGGTTTAAATATATGAAATTTTTGTTTGTATGAGCCACAATTAGATAGGCTCGCGCCATCTAATGTGGCCCCGTGAGATGCTATAGCTATCTCACTGGGGAGGTGATTTTGATGCAAGTAACTGTTTATTCAACAACAACATGCCCTTATTGCAAGATGCTCAAAGACTATCTGGATGAACATAAGACCGTTTTTATCGAAAAACTGGTTGATCAGGACGATTCAGCCCGGGAAGAAATGATGAAGGCCTCGGGTGGGTTTTTGGGAGTACCTTTTACGGTTATTGTAAAAGACGACGGAAGTAAAGATACGATAATTGGGTTTGATAAGAACAGGGTAAATGAGATATTAGGAATAAGCGGTTAGTAGTATGTAGTATGGAATTTTTTTCTAGCCATTCTACCTTCTACTATCTACGTGCTACTTATTCAGATGATTTTTGTTAATTTTAAAATCTATGAACAAGGGACGGGTGCTTCCGCACTTGCCTTAGTCAGAATTCTTGAGGAAGTTGCTCACGAGACACAAATTAAAGTCATTCCCGTTGTTCAGGCGTCTGACATAAAAGAGATTGTTGAATCTTCAAAACTTGAAATATGGACCCAGCACGTCGATTTCGTAGAATATGGGGCCCATACGGGTGCGATACTACCGGAGGCGGTTTTTGAAGATGGCGCAATTGGAACCTTTTTGAATCATTCGGAAAATAAGTTTGAGAGTTTTCTCACTCTGGAAAAAGCTCACGCTCGAGCACGGAAGGTTGGATTAAAAACTTTGGTTTTTGCAGGAGATTTAAATGAACTTAAACTTATACTTAAACTTAGACCTACCCTCGTTTCTTATGAACCGCCGGAATTGGTTGGAAGCAAAACCACCTCGGTTGCCATAGCAAAACCAGAAATTATAGCCGAAGCGGTGGAGATATCTCGTGAGCGTGACCTTCCTCTTATTGTCGGCGCAGGTATAAAATCCCATGAAGATGTTAGGAAGAGTTTGGAGCTTGGGGCAACAGGCGTTGCTGTTGCCAGCGATGTGGTGACTGCAAAAGATCCCAAGAAAGAAATATTGGATTTAATAGAAGGTTTTGTATGAACGGTTGGCGCGGAAATTACATAAAGGCTTTTATTGCAATAATAGGCCTGGCTTTGATTTTTGTAGGAATAACTTTATTAAGGTTTTTGGAGCAGAAAGTAGTAGGCTCGCTGTTTATGGTTTTGGGATTCATCGTTATCGGAATTGTTGTCTACTTGTTGTATAAAAATTTTCAAAAGGGTGTATGAAAATCTATCTTGGTTCAGATCACAGAGGATTCTTACTTAAAGAAAAGATTGCCAAGTGGCTTTTTGAATGGGGATATGAGTTTTTAGACGTCGGAGCAGAAAATTTAGATCCTGGTGATGATTACACCAAGTATGCTTCGGAAGTTGCATCGCTTGTTTCTAAAAATGAAAAATCAAAAGGAATACTACTTTGTGGCAGCGGGGTAGGGGTGGATATAGTTGCTAATAAATTTGACGGAGTTAGAGCTTCAATCGGAAAGTCGGTTGCGCAAGTTAAAGCAGGTCGACGCGATGATGATATGAATGTACTGGTAATTGCGGCGGATTATACGAAAGAGGAGGAAGCAAAAGAGATGACTAGAGCTTTTTTAGAAACAAAGTTTGACGAAAATGAAAGGCATAAAAGAAGGCTTCAAGATATCAAAAAAATCGAAGCGAATAACTAGTTTGTTCTTGCATACTACACGTTACTTACTACATACTACATGTGATGAATCTTCCGAAACTTACCGACCTTGACGTTTCTGGGAAAAGAGTGATTGTTCGTATGGATTTGGATGTGGAGGATGATTATACAAGATTGGAATTTGCGGAAGAGACCCTCGACTATCTTGTCAGCAAGATGGCAAGACTAATTATTATTGGTCATAAAGGCAGGCCCGAAGGAGAAAGGTTGCCCGAGTTGTCTTTGGCTCCGATTGCTTCTGTTCTCGGGGGAGTTGTGGGCGAGAAAGTCAATTTCTTCCACGACATTGTCGGTTATGAAGTGGAAAAGCGAGCGAAGACGTTAGGAGAAGGTGAGATATTGCTTCTTGAGAATTTGAGATTTGAAGCTGGTGAAGAAAGTAACGATGAAGCTTTTTCGAAAGATTTGGCCAGCTTAGGTGAGGTTTATGTAAATGAAGCGTTTGCGGTTTCGCATAGAGAGCATGCTTCGATCGTTAGACTTCCAAAATATTTACCTCATGCCGCGGGTTTTCGTTTCGAAAAAGAGGTGGAAAACTTAAACAAAATCTTGGAAAATCCTAAAAGACCGGTTGTTTTAATCATTGGTGGAATAAAAGAAGATAAAGTCGAATATATAAAAAGTTTTACTAAGATTGCCGACAAAATATTGGTCGGCGGAAGGCTTCCGATACTATTTGGTGATGAAAATCCCGATCCAAGCAAAGTTATTATGGCCCAGCTTATTCCTGATAAAGAGGACATAACGCTTAATACAATAGAAAAGTTTAAAGAAGAAATTGCCAAATCCGGTACAATTGTTGTTGCCGGAGTTCAAGGCAAATACGAAGACGAAGGTCACAAACAAGGAAGTTTAGAGGTTTTTAATGCAATTGCTGATTCATCCGCTTTTAAGATTGCAGGAGGAGGAGACGCCGAAGCAGCGATAACTGAATTTGGTTTAAATGGGCGCTTTGACTGGATATCTGTCGGAGGCGGAGCCATGCTTGAATTTCTGGCAAAAGGAACTCTTCCCGGAATAAAAGCATTGATCGATTCTTGACATATAACTATATATATAATAATATGTTTCCTATATGATGACTATTCCTTATATTACTACCGTTGCGGATTTGCAGAGGAAATATAGATCTCTGGTTGATAAAATTAGAAAAACCGGAGAGCCTCTTCTAGTGGTTA
>Ga0209641_10005639_pt1 | contig 10237 bp, 16 predicted proteins | sample RifCSP16_1_FD_184022 | JGI IMG/M metagenome (GOLD analysis project Ga0209641, IMG submission 184022) | Soil microbial communities from Rifle, Colorado - Rifle CSP2_sed 16_1 (SPAdes) (version 2) | ecosystem: Environmental > Terrestrial > Deep subsurface > Rock core/Sediment | place: Rifle...
GGGGCCACCTCCCTTTAAGGAAGTGTTACCTATGTCCTGAGAATATGTGTTACCGGTGTCTTGAGAAGATTCTGTTACCTATGTCCCGGAGTGGTTCAGGCGGCGAGTGCGGTGGTTAGCGGCGATGCGTCCCCTCGTATCGGCTTCGGATCCGCTCGGCGGCCTCACGAGCGGTCTTTCTGACGTCGACATCGCGCCGGACGTTAGTGTGAGTGTGGGCTAGTATCTCGAGAGGGGCGATCGCGCTCCGGTCGCCTATCTCTGCAAGGAGAAGAGCGGACTCAAATCGTACCCATTCCTCTTGGTGCGACAGCTCTTGAATAAGCCTCGGGATGAGCCTTGTGTCCCTCAGCTTGGTCAGGGCGTGACGGACGGTTTGTTGCACGTCGCCGGCCGGATCATCGAGCAGGGCGAGGAGCGCGTCGCCAGCGCGGGGGTCGCCGATCTCCCCAAGCGCCCATGCAGCACTGTCGCGGACCCGCCAGTATTCGTCGGAGAGCGCGTGGAGAAGTGGGTCGACTGCTCGGGGATGAGCTAGCTTGCCGAGCTCTTCCGCCGCGCGGTCACGGACGCCGGGATCAGCGTCGGCGAGAGCATGGAGGAATTCCTCGAGACACTTCACTGTATCACCGCAGAGGATTCTCCAGGCGGCCTAACGGTTTCGAGCTGAGCGGCGCAGCACAGCTACATCGTACATGAAATTGCGCTGAGGCTGCGTCCGCTCCAGCGAGTGGTTAGGCGGCGCGTTGGTTCGGCACGGAAAGAGTCGGCTTCCGAGGCAGTTGCCACTTATCGGGTGCGCCAACGGGCAAGGATGCACTTGGCGGTCTCAGCCGTCCTTCCAGGAGGGACTTGAAGGGTCGCCAGGCTTCTCGGACGCGTGGAGATAGGCCAGCCACCACTTGGTGTTGATCTTCCTCCATAGAATGGAGATAATGGTCGTAGGAGATGTGGTGGACCGTCCGTCGCGCATGTGGGTTGTCTCGGTGGCGGTCAAGGTTGTCATGACATTCGAGCCATCGAGGATGTAGAGGTCCCTCTCGGACACTTGATAATCGATCGAGACCAGGCCACCCTCGATTGCGGCTTCAATCCGGGACCGTAGCTGGTCGAAAGTCTTGAGTTCGCCGCTCCAGATGTTTCTGTAATCAGGCGAATCCAAGTGCATGGCAACGCCCTTCAAGAGTGCTCCGCTGCGGAGGGCGTTCAGGAGCTCGTTCTCAGCCTGAACCACTTCATCGATCTGATCCATAGCTACCTCCCATGGGTGCCGAATGTCGGAGGGCGGTGGGAAACCAGTAAGCGACGCCTAACGGCCTCGAGCTGAGCGGCCCGGCCAAGACTCCTTCAGAGCATCGCGCCGAGCTGGCCGGGTCCGCTCTCGAAGATCCCGCGTTCTTTGCGGGGCAGCGAGTGGTTAGGCGCCGTGGGAGACGTCAAGATCCTGAAGACGAAGCATGAGAGAGAATGCGCAGCCGTCCCTTGCAGGGCCAGCAAGTTCCGCGAATAGGGGCTTGCCGAAAGCCATTGCCTCGCCCTTGTCTATCTCGACAAACGGATCGGTAAACTCAGCCTTGTCCTCTGTGGACGATGAGTCAAGATAGTATCTGCCCTCGTCCGGCTCGCTGAGCGCCCAGCCGGCAAGATTGACGAAAGCTTCATGCCTGACTTGGTGGGTCGCTTTGACGATGCGCGGAACGAGCCAGTCTACTCGTTGGGACGAGTATTTGCCGGATGCAACAAGCCCTTCCCTGAAGTCTCTTCGCAGCATTTCGCCCACCTTGTCAAATCGGGCCCTTTCCCTTGCGGCGGCGACGACAGTCTTGATGTCCGGATCGTCTTGAAGCCCCTCGCCCTGGAGTTTCGCTGTGGCGGCCATCAGTGCTGACTCGAGTTCCACCTGAGGCAGCTCGCCTATGGCGTTGAGGGCAGCGCCGAAGAGCAGAATAGCAGGGCCAGGATACGCGTCGACGAGTTCTCTGCCTGCCCCGTACGCTCCGCCAGCTGCGACGAATCCTCTATTGTTTGGCTGAGGCTTGACGATGGATATCAGCTCCGAGAGAGTCGGCCGCCATGTGGGATGACTGTCTTGAATGGCCGCGGCGAGCCCTTTCAACTGATACGCCGTTGTGGGAGGATACGAGGTGTTATCGTAAAAACGTTGCTCGTACGATTCTTCAAGCTTCATTGGCGACCTCGCGACGGAGAGCCTATAGATCGCTCCAGCCCAGGCGCCTAACGGCCTCGAGCTGAGCGGCCCGGCCAAGGCTCCCTCAGAGTATCGCGCCGAGCTGGCCGGGTCCGTCGGAGACCGTCCGTCCCGGAGGTACATACCGGGATCCTGGTGCTTTTCCAGGGCTCCAGCGAGTGGTTAGGCAGCCATCACTCAAGATCCGGTGAATTCGTCTGTTCCTTGTTTCTCTCTTCTTGTTGTGATCGTCGGCGAAGAAAGGAAAGGAAGTCGCTGAATGCCAATGAAGCAATTGTCGCCATTCCGATGCTCAGAACTACCACGCCCGTGACCCCGCCATACAGGATTGGCTCGGCCCAGGTCCATTCTGCGCTGAATCTCTCCCATTGGAATACGGTGCCGGTGGAATCAATCGCATATGCTCGGTAGGTGACTGCTACCCCAGCGAATTCGCATTCGACCTGCAGGTCGACCAGGCGATCGAGATCAGGAGGTTCGGCATGGGCGCAGTCTATCTCAATCCACTCCGGGGGTGGTTGCATTCCACCCCCCTCGAACGGAGCCCAGCAATCCACTCCACAATTGCTGTACATGTCGCCGCCTGACACCTCTACGATCAACTGGGGTGAGGTCGCGAGCAGTGCGGTTGCAGGACGAGGAGGTGTTCCAAGGGCATCCCAACTTGGCTCCAGTACGCGTGCGGCCACTGCCGCGCCAAGCACCGCCCCAACAAGCGATAGCATGATCACAAAGAACAGCCGCCTGATTAGCTTCATCGGTTGTGGGCCAACATGGTTAGTGGCTGCCTAACGGCCTCGAGCTGAGCGGCGCAGCACAGCTACATCGTACATGAAATCGCGCTGAGGCTGCGTCCGCTCCAGCGAGTTGTTGGGCGGCTCTTGTCGAGGTTCATGGCCCAATCCATGGAGGCTAGTCCCACCATAGAGTGACTCTTCCCAACCGGATAGATCCCGCCAAGTCGTCGGCGCTGGGACACAATCGGCCTAGTCGCTTTCGGATCTTCGCCCGGGATTCGCGTTCGACAGGCCTGTTGAAGAGGAACTCGACTGAGTCCGCAGTGGCATAGATGATACTGATTCCGAACTCGGCGTCCAGCCTCCTCATGGCGAGTATGATCTGGCTGGTTCCAGCAGGATGATTATTCCCCTGCGTTTGGTTGCGCCTCAGGAAGTCGTATTGATCTTCACCCGGCATCACGATGAGAATATCGGCGATCCTTGACACAAGAGCGTCGCGACTGCAATATCCCTGGAAAACGCCCACTCCTTCGGTGGAGTACCTAGAATGTAGCTGCCACCACTCCTTTCTAATCCCCTTAGTTTCGTCCAATGCCAGTATGTCGTGTTCGTCAACGAGAGAAATCCCGAATTTCCTTGTAACCGGAACCCCATCCAGTAACTCACTGGCCTTCCTTACAAGGAAGATGATTTCTGGATCGTCCTTGTTTTCATCGATCAGATGGGCGATTCGGGCGGTTAGTTCCCGATAGCGGACAGCAATCGGCTTATCCTCGTCACTTTGAGGAGGCAGATTCCAGTACACACAACCGCTGTCCATCTGCCCATCGAAGGAAGTAATGAGATAGGGTTTGGAACGGCTACCTAGATAGACGCTGATCTCTTCGTCGATGGTTATCGGGATCATCATAAGCCAAGGCGAGCCGCCCAACGGCCTCGAGCTGAGCGGCCCGGCCAAGACTCCTTCAGACTATCGCGCCGAGCTGGCCGGGTCCGCTCCAGCGGGAGGCTGTGCGAAAACCCCAAAAACGCGAATCGTGTTCCCACTTGATCACAGATTCTAGCCAAGAAACGGCACTCAGTCCCCACGTTTGCGGCAATATCGGCCTCGTTTTGGGTGGCGCGTCCCACCGCCCCGACTTTTCACACAGTCTGGCGAGTGGTTAGGCCGCTCGATGGTCAGCTCCATCAGGATTTTCAAGATTGACCAGCCGTCTCATAGAGGGTGATTTGCATTCCATCAGGGTCTTCGAAACGCACGGACTGATCGCCCCAAGGGGTGACAACCGCAGCGTGGACAAGCGTCGCTCCATGGGCCTGCAGCCGATTCATTGCCGCGTTCAAGTCGGGGACCTGCAATGCAAACCGGATCTGCCCGCTAATCCTGTGGCCCCCTTCGATCTGGTCGACTGTGTTGGCCTGCTTCTCGTCAAAGACCTCGAGGGTAGCCCGGCCCAGATCGAGGACTAGGGCCCGCCCCTGATCTTCAGGCCAGACCTGGGATGGCTCGAGCCCGAGCCCTTCGCGATAGAAGCTTGCCATGCGCTCGAAAGCATCGGTTGTAAGGGCAACTTGCAGTTCGAGGACGGGGGATCTGGGAGTTGTGGTTGACATGGGGTGTGAGACCTCTCCTTCTGGAATGGGCGGAGGATGCGGCCGCGGCATTGGGCAGAACGGCCTAACGGTCGGGTTCAGCCGCGTTGCAGAGCGGCGGGGCAACGTCGGCCGCGACCCGGCGTTAGCCCGTCGCCTTTTTGCCCATCGCGTCAACGCGGTTGATGGTTAATTGGCTGGCTGTTTCCTTTGAAAGGAAACCCAACACTGTGACGCGCTTTTGCTGCCTCATACCTGTCTACGGGAATTCTCTGTAGCAAAGACCGACGATGGTATTATGCCTTCAACGGTGCTGAGGCTTGAGCCGACGCTTCCCGCGCGAACAGGACGCCTGTGACGATGATGATGAGGTGGATGACCATGAAGGGGATGTACTCCCCCGCGCTAAACCCGTTGGCAATCAAGTACACATCATCCACAATCCCGTGAAGGAGTTCGAGCCAGACGAGGAGCCAGACTGCGCCGAGATACTTGAGCGGGTCGCGCGACGCCCAGAGCATGAACGTGGCAATGCCCACTACCTCGAAAGCAAAGGGTGACCACCCGACAACGAACGCCTTAACCACATTCTGGTCTGCCGGGAATGGAAGAGCTTGCGCGAAGAATGCCGGATTGACAAATGTGCCGTACATATTCAGCACGGCAAGGAGCAGATAGAGCCCGCCCACAATGCGAAACCACCACTTTAGTTTTGTCATGATCGAGTCTCCTTGATGAGTTAGTTTACTCGGAGGAAGTCGCGTTGCGGCCACGCGCTCTGGTTTTGGAATCATTCTATCTCAGTGCCCTCACGATTGACAAGCGGTTTGATTCTCCTTCGTTGCGCTTTCGCTCTTGCGCCTCCTTTCACTCTGACACTGCGATTACACGGCGGCCTAACGGCCTCGAGCTGAGCGGCCCGGCCAAGGCTCTTTCACAGTATCGCGCCGCCGTGGCCGGGTCCGTCGGAGATCCTGGTGTACTTCCAGGGCTCCAGCGAGTGGTTAGCCTGCTTACCTAATCTTCAGACCTTGCGCCTCTCCCTCCACTGCCTCTCCTAGCTTCTCCGCAATCCAACTGTTCAGACTCTTATCCTCTTCCCTTGAGCGAATATAGATTTCCCGATGGAGCGCCGGATCGATCCGGACCAGGAGGCGGCCCGAAAATGGCCTCTCGGGCTCCTCCTTTCGCTCCTCGCAAAACGCCAGGTAGTCTTCTACCGACACCCGCATCGCTTTTCGCAGTTCAGAGACCGACTTTCCTTCGAAGGTGATCACATCGCGCAGATTGATCACCTCGCCATGGAAGAGATCGCCGTCTTCATCGAACTCGACTTTGGCTACATAACCCCGATATTCCATCATGGCTCGACTCCTGCTTCAGATAAGAACCGCCGCACTGAGCGCACCATGGCTTTGCTGGCCTCCTTGGCAGGGTGGGGGCGATGAAACACTGCCCGGACACCGTGGAGTGCCACTCTCAGCCTCGATCCCTTGCCTTCCGAAAGCTCAGCCCCCAGCGCGATCAACAGATCCTCGATATCCTGCCAGACCAAACTTGCGCGCGTCGGCTCAGCATAGATAGCTTCGAGGATACGCTGATGCCTACGTTTCACGAGAGCATGATATCACTTATTGATAGCGCAGTCAAGAGGACTTGGGAATTGCGGGGGAAGCAGGCTAACGGCCTCGAGCTGCCTGCCCAGGCCGCAGGCCAGGGAGCGGCGCAGCACAGATACATCGTACATGAAGCCGCGCTGAGGCTGCGTCCGCTCCAGCGAGTTGATTATATGAAAGCGTTGCACCTCCGGCTACACTGGTGGTAGCCAACCGGACCAGCGTGCACAGGAGGTGCAACATGTCGAAGCATTCTCATTATAAGGTCGGATGTGACGCGCATAAGCACTTCTCCGTCTTTGCCGTCCTCGACCATCGGGGCAGGGTCGTCAAGCGGGATCGGGTCAACCACGAACCGGGCGCCATCCGGACCTTCCTCTGCCAGTTCCCAGCCGGGACCCCGGTGGGCCTCGAAACCGTGGGCAACTGGTACTGGATCGTCGACGAAATCGAAGCTGCCGGATGTGTGCCCCATCTGGCGCATGCCGCCAAGGCCAAAGTGATGATGGGCTACGTGCATAAGACGGACAAGCTCGACGCCGAGGGTCTGGGAACCTTGCTCCACAACGGAACCTTGCCCTCGGTCTGGATCCCGCCCAGCGAACTGCGTGACGAGCGCGAGCTGCCTCGCACCCGGATGGCCTTCTCCAAGATCCGCACCAAGCTGAAGAACCGGATCCATGCCACCCTGGCCAAGTACGCCCTGTCCCTCGACACCGATAGCGATATCTTCGCCGCCAAGTGGCGCCCCCAGCTGCTCGCTCTCGTCTCCCGGGTACCTGCTGAGACGCAGCGCTGTATGCAACAAGAGCTCGAACTGCTGGACCTGGTCCAGGGCCATATCGACCGGCTGGAAGCCCGCATCCTCGAGCGGGTGCGGGTCACCCGGACCATCCAGCTGATCCAGTCGGTGCCGGGACCGGCCGAGATCCTCTCGATCGTGATCGACCGGGAAGTGGGGTCGATCGACCGTTTCTCCTGCCCCAAGCATTTCGCGGGTTACGCCGGCACTGTACCCAAGACGAAGTCCAGCGCAGGCAAGACGCACTAGGGAAGGATGATCAAGCAGGCCAACAACTACCTCAAATGGGCTTTCATCGCCTGCCCAGGCCGCAGGCCAGGGAAGCTGCGAATGTGGTCGTCCGGCAGCGACATCACCCCAACTGGCGAAACAAGTACGTCGTCCGTCTCTACGAGCGCACCCGTCAGAGGAAGGGGCATGCTGTGGGCGTGGGCTCCATTGCGCGCTACATAGCTGAGTCAACCTATTCGGTCCTCAAGAAGGGCGAGCCCTACAGGGAGCCGCTTGCAGAGCACCCTGGAGTGAGGAGGTCAGTCGTCCCGCCCAGGCAGGGGCGAGTCCGAGCCTAACATGGTTCCTGAGAGAACCGCGAGTTGAATGGGCCGCCCCTGCCGAAGATTAATCATGCCCCCTAGAGGCGTATAGATGTTTCCGGCAGAGTCCTGAGTTCTGAGCGGGGCGAGGCCGGCGTGACTCAAGTAGGCGGGGCTGCGACACACGATCGCTAACGAGCCTCACAATGCAAGGAGGCTTTTGATTCCGGCTTTCCTCTCTTGACAGGCGCAACGCTTTCATAGATGTTAGGCTGCCCCAAGGCCCAACCCAAGGATTTTGTAGGAACTACTCTTCAATGAGCTCAAATGACCAGGTCCATTCCGAACCTGCTAATCGAGTCTGACGAAGCACAATCCCTCGGGGTGCATCATGAGTGGCCCCTGTCACGATTAGAACGATTCCATCCGGCATGTCGATGACCTCGTTCTCACAGTAGTCGATTGCCGTGAACAGTTCCGGGTCCACTCCACCACCCTCGCGATTGAAAATCAGTTCCAAATCACCTGCTCGTCGCATCCCGTTCAAGTGTAGTCGAGCGAAATTACTCTCTCGAAACTCAATCTGCCACTTGAGCCAATCGCTTTCGAAATGTCGACCAGCATCAGGATCATCGTAGATCTGCTTGTATGTTCCATCACTTCTAATAATGAGGACATCCGAGTCGTTGAGACTGTAGCTCGCGGCCCAAGTACCAACCAGATCCTCCTGGTGAAAAGTCGCCGGGAGTTCTGGGCATTCCAGTGTCACATCGCCCACTGGCATTCGCGTGCATGCGACGAGTAGTGCGCCGCCGATGATAGCGACAGCCTGTCTCATGAGGAATCTGATCAAGCCGAGTCCTATATTGCTGGCAGCCTAACGGCCTCGAGCTCAGCGGCCCGGCAAGTCCATTATCGACTGAAAACCGCGCCCTGGCCGGGTCCGCTGCAGCGAGTTGTTCGGCGCCCATCTCCAACCCAACCGATGGGCTCAGTCTAGCAGCGTACGTGACTTGGCCAACACTTCCATTACGGTTGGGTCAGGCAATTCACAAATGAACTCCGCTCTTCTGGCTCGCCAATCGAGGGTCTTCATTTGATCCGAAAGGACCACCCCGCTCACCTCCAGGCCTTCGGGGAGGAGGACCTCAAATGGATAACCCTTGACCTGGCTAGTGATGGGGCAACACAGCGCCAAGCCCACTTTCCCGTTATAGCTTGCTGGGGATAGCACAACGGCTGGGCGACGACCTGCCTGCTCGTGGCCTGCCTGAGGATTCAGCGATATCCAGATAGCCTCGCCTCGTTGCGGAACGTATCGTTTGGTTCTTACCACGCCTCGTTCCCCACCGCAGTCCCAGTGTCCACTTCCCGGTGAAGATTCTGTGGCGTGATTCCCTGAAGGAGCTCCTGGAGGCTAAACGCAAAAACCTCAGCCCGCGACACGACTAGCTTTCCCTGTTGCAGGGATACCTCAACAGGGGTATCGGGTCTCAGCCCGACCTCTTCGGCATAGGGTTTTGGAATTCGAAGGGCGAGGCTGTTACCCCACTTCTGCACCTTAGTTCTCATCACACACCCTCCATGGTATCTACAAAGAAGATACCATGGATTGGCCGGCTGTCAATCTGGCGGTTGGACGTGGATTGGGAGCTAATTGGGCGCCTAACGGTCTCGAGCTGAGCGGCGCCGCTGAGCTGCCTCGATCATGAATTCGCGCCGTGGCGGCGTCCGCTCCAGCGAGGGGTTAGGCAGACATCCCTCAAGGCACATTATGGCGGGCCATGTCTTCAACTCCCGGGGTATGGGAGTGTTCCACGTCCAATCGGAAGCGCCAGTGTGATATCCGTGCTGTCGTCATAGCCAAAGTTGCTGAAGTGGGTGATTTCAGCGGAGTGGGGGTAAGAACCCATCTGGGCTAGCCCAAAAGCAAATGGCGGGTGAGTGAATTCAGAGAAGATATTCGGCCTCACGGCGTGCAATCCGCCGTGTGTGTCCCTAACGACGGTGAGCTCGCCTCCGATCGGAAATCGCCTGATCGCTCGTGAATCGTGGAGCCTCATGAAGACGCGGATGCCTGGCGGAAGGTTTCTGTTGTACCTGTCGAGAATGAATGCTACCAAGGCAGGATTCAGGGACGCAAACATCGCGGACTCGGGCCGACCAGCAACGGAGAAGAAACAGGTCAGCACTTGCTTCAAGAAACGCAAGGGATGGACTGATGACATACGGATGTTTAATAACCTGACGGGATCGGGACCTCCAGGGATCCTTGAGATGTACTCGAGCGCCTTGTAGCCGACCTCCGCCCAACTCACGTATTCCCCGCCATACCAAGACCCCGTATCGGTATTGCAGGATTCGCACAGCGTGTATTGACCGACCCCGCCCTGGCGGATCCTGCCTTTGGCCCGCTCTCCCTTGAGAGTCTCCTGTAGCGAGTACTCGATGACCGGTGCATGGTTGAATGCCTTCTTTGGGGGAACGTGTTCGTAGCTCAGCTTCCGGTGCTGGCTGCAGAGTCTGCATGTACCGATCTTGGACTTCCTTCTAGGCATCCAACGTCCCAATCTCTCTGTCGCGTCTGCCTAACGGCCTCGAGATGAGCCGCCCGGCCAGCCAAGACCAGTATCGCGCCAAAGCCAAGGACCTGGCTGGCCGGGTCGGCTCCATCGAGTTGATTATATGAAAGCGTTGCACCTCCGGCTACACTGGTAGTTGCGAAGCCGCCAATGCACAGGAGG
>Ga0209641_10005640_pt1 | contig 10235 bp, 4 predicted proteins | sample RifCSP16_1_FD_184022 | JGI IMG/M metagenome (GOLD analysis project Ga0209641, IMG submission 184022) | Soil microbial communities from Rifle, Colorado - Rifle CSP2_sed 16_1 (SPAdes) (version 2) | ecosystem: Environmental > Terrestrial > Deep subsurface > Rock core/Sediment | place: Rifle...
TGAAAGACACACATATATCGTTCCATCACCTAATGTTCCCGGGAATTTTTTTATTAAAGTAAAGTCATTCTGAATACTTTCATAAATTTCCGGGTGCCGTGATTTCATATAAATTGGGAATGTATAGACCAACCATGTTCTTTTACTTTGCTTCTTAATAGTATTTAGCTGTTCTAATGTCTCAACCGCCAAACAGTTGGGGGCAAAGTATATCTGCCACGGTATACTAGTGTATCCAATAGAAACAATTGGCTCGTTATCTTGTCGCATATTTTCAATAAATGTCCGTGCCCCGATATAATCCTGCTTTGGATAATAAGCAGACCGTAATGACCACACTGAAAGTAAGACAATAATTAACGCAAAGCCCATTCCAAGATTTCTGCGGAGAAAGGAATTTTCATCCCGGCGTAAAATAACACGGGCTACTACTTGTCCTAAGACATTTGCACCACGAATGAGTACGAGAATTCCAAATCCTATAACATAAAAGAAGAAACGCGGCCAAACGTTGCGCTGGAGAAACATACTGATCGCAATTCCAATTAATCCGGGGAGAACCAAAAACATAACGACAAGGAGGTTCTTTCTCGCATAACTTATTAAACCTGCTCCGAAAAGAACAAGCGCACCCAAAACCCCAAAGCTCGTTGCAAAACCGATCTTCAAACCGCGTATAGTTTCCATCAATGTCCATATAGGGTTGGTCCATTCAGAAGATACCTCATTCCCCTGATGAAATATTGTTTGAAAAACCTGGGGTATGACTAAGGAGTATAGCTGAAAAGAAAAAAGTCCTACGAGGCAAAAAGCCAGGAAAGGTTTCCAGTATTCAGTATATCGCGGTGAGGGAGATTTTAAAAACACATACCCATAAATTATTACATGGCTTATCAAAACAAATGCCATGCTTAAATGAATATACAAACCCAATGCTATTCCAACGGCGTAACTAATCCAAATACTCCATCGTCCTTCTTCAAGACCTCTGATGAATAGCCATGTTGTTATAAGGGTCAAGAAAAGCAGTCCGATATAACCCCTGGCATTTTGAGAAAACCAGATATGATGGTAGGAGAGCGTTAGCATAGTTGCTGCAAGCATGGCCTCCTTTTTATCAGTTACCATCATAGCTAACGCATAAAGGGCCCAAATACTCCCAACACCAAAGAGTACGGCCGGTAGCCGAAGCGCCCAAATACTTTCACCAAAAGTCAGAATACTAAAGTGGGCAAATATGGAATATAAAAAGTGTTGATTTTGTGCAGAGTAATTAGTAATAATCTCTCCAAAAGGTGGCCTGACAAAATGTACTAATGTGACAACCTCGTCATACCACATCCCTTGGTTTAGTTTTATAATTCGTAATATAAAGGCCATGGTTAAAAGTAAGCCCAAAACTAACCAGTTTAATAATGTTGTTCTATTCTCAGGTAGTTTGAAAGACGCACTATCCAGTAATGAACCTTTGTTAAAGAGGTATTTTATACGATACCATGATAGTCCCAGTCCTAATAATAACAACCCGTCAATCATTAAGCTTAGTTTCAATAACATTGCTCCTGCCAGGAGTGACTCAAAACGTTCCGATGTTTGACTGACAAGAACAGAAACAATTTCTTTCTTAGGTAAAAAAACTGCAATAAGAACAAGAATTAATCCGGCTATTTGAAGCCAAAAATTCTTTTGTTTGATACTACTCATGTGTTTTTATTTCCTAACTAATTTTCTCTTGTTAATAATTCATTTACACTAAGAGGGCCTTCAACTACTTTGAAAGCTCCATTGGTCATCGTAGGACCATTTACGATCCATACTGGGCGATCTGGATAAGCATGTAAAACTTGAGCCCTAACTTCTGGATTCTGATCCCAGGCGTATACAGAAGCATTGGCGTGAATATCCAATGGGTTATATATAGCAGCAGATGCATAATCAGGATGTCTTTTGCCTTGTATCAATACGAGACTTTTCCCAAAATTATATTCTTTTGCAATATAGCGAATGTCAGGTCTCATTCCACGGTAGTGGTGATACTTATCTATAGCTCGCCAGGGGAAGTAATTTACGAGTGTAATGGTACATAACGCTAAAACTGCAATAATAACATATGTACTTTTACCTGTGGAACCTGATGGGTCTGTTTCAAACGTTTTCTCTAAGAACTGGATTCCCCTGACCGTCAGAACCACGCAAGGTACAATTACCAGATACCAATATCTGGCCCCAAAGTCCGGTCCACCACTAAACCAGTAGAAGCTATGAATTCCTATAATGGTTGCAATCACGGCAAGCATTAGGTAGTCGCTTCTCTGCATTGTCCTTGAAATCAAAAAGAGTGCAACTAAAATTAAAGAGCCTGTACTCCAGCCAAACAACTCAATATTTATCGAGAAGATGTTAAAATTAGCATTTATCAATACATCAAATATGCCATGTCCCGGGAGCGGATCCAGCCCTTTCCAGTCCAGGCCACGCTCTGGACCAAAGCCAAGTGCATTTGTTTTGAACCCATAGTATTTATTAAAATATGCCATAACAGGGAACGTATTTACATTTCCCGTTAGCAATTTGTTATAGGAGAGTACAACTATAATGATCATAATAGTACCAAGTATGAATGCTGTGATAGAAGCTAATTTCAAACGCCGGCCTCCAATTCCTATCGTCCAGAGGCCGATCAACCCCGCCATGGCAAGACCATCTAACGGCCTTATCAAGCATATTAAACCAACAACAGCACCACTTAACCAACCCCATATACTATCCCCAGTATTCCTGGCCTTAATTATTGCCAACGAAGCAACCAGAGCGCATGTAAGAGTAAAGGTGTGCGCCATGAAATTCATACCCATAAAAACGAACCAGGGTGAGAAACATATCAAGAGTATAACATTCCGTGCGGTACGGCTATCGTAAATTTGCGTTATAAAGATGTAAGTTATTAATACATTCAATCCTGCAAGTACAGGATTAACCAGCCAAGGTGCTCCAAATATGACACCAATTGCCAACATTAAAGGCCAACCAGGGGGAAAGGGTGAATACCATCTGTCTGGTTCGTAATGCATCAAATCGATGTTGAAGGCATCAGGAACCGGTGGGACAGGCATTGTTAGCATTCCACTAGCAAAATAACGGGCATGATAGAGATAACTAACCTCATCTGGAATGTGTGGATGCCGTTCGTAAGAAAAATAACTGAGAACTGCCGCAATGACTGTCACCCAAGTTGCAGCTAATATGACAAAGCAATCTATACTACCGCGTTTCTCAACATTTTGATTTTCAAGACACCCAAAGAATCTTTTGAATCTCTGCTTCCACAAAGTGAGCACATCGTTGGGAAGTGCCCATACCATTAAAATAATGCTTCCCAAATTCACTGTCTGCACGTATGTTGAAAAAAGGAGTTCAGCTACAAAAGCAGATATTTTAATGGACAGTGTTGCGCTAGATATGAAAAAGATTATACCAACACATAAAAGTTGCCAGGTTTTAAAGGTGTGTTTAATCCAGGCATGAACTATTGGCCAGCGTGTTCTGAAACCTGCCACTACGAGTATGGTCTGCACGCCGATATAAATTAGAAGTAATAGATGAACTTCTGTTAAAAGACAATAAAGGGACTTGTAATGTTGGTATCTAACAGACGGTCCTGCTTCTATCATTTGCAGTGCGACCGCTTGGCCTATAAGGGCTAATGTAAACCAAAAAGCGGATTTCTTTATTCGGCTGTTTACTAAACATCCCAATATAACCAAGGCCATACCTACGGCGATTGGAACACAGAATCCTCCACAAAAGAATCCTTCAGAATCTCTGAATCGGGTATCAAAACAAGCCCATACGAAAAAAGAAACGCCAGATAGCCAGAGCGAAATTCGTAATATTCGTGTCAAGCCTATTCCCTTTTACTTAAAAAACCTGTTAATAACAGGCGATGGTTAAAGATCATTGCTTATTACGCTTTCTTTTTTTAAAGAAGGTGACCGTGCCGGGACGAACAAATGAAAAAGTTAGCGAATCACCTCGTGACCTTACAACCTGTTTCCCCACCTTGGTTCCATTATTCTTAGCGTCAGTAAGCGTAGTATTATATATACCAGCTTTAACATTCTTTATAATGAGGTCTGTATTTCCAGTTCTTTCATTTAGAACAACGATTGCAAGTCGGCCATTAGTGCCCTTGAAGGCAACGGGTTTTATGTTTGCATCTGTGCTTGCGATATCTACGCGAATATCCCCAGGTCTAATGTGCCGGCTATATTGTCGGTATGCATAGTACTGAGATTTTGGATAGGTAAAATCCGTATTAACGTGAAATCCATCAAAAGAAGGCGGTTTGCTATTATCCCCATTAAAACCGGTTAGAATATAATGGACACCTGGATTCCCACCGTTTTCATTTGGCCAGGCAAGTACATAATGTTGGTACAGGCTTACATTAGCCCACACGATAGAATTATAAATATCCTGAGAAATGTTTTTAGAATTCATCCACTCTGTCTGTGCAGTGGTAATTCCGAGATCCCGTGCTCGATCACGAATAGAATTCAGGGTTCCCATCCCCAATCCACCATAGCCATGAAACGAAAGTGTTTTAAGATAGGGAAGTAAATCAGGATAATTTGCCTCCAATTCATCTATAAAAGATAAGGCGTTACTAATTTTCAGGGTATCAGGGTATCGCAATTTGATATTTGTATACCCTTCTTGTTGCAAACGTCTCATAAGAGTTTGCATATTATCAAGAAGCTGAGTTTTTGTCATACTGGTATGATTATCTGGCTCATTAGAAGGTGTAATATAATCCGGTATGACCTTAAATAATTTTTTCATTCGTTTAATACAGCCTACTACAACTTCGGCATATTCCTCTGGCTGTGATAGATGCCATTGCATTGTACCTTTTGGAAAATCATAGGTAATGATATGCAAATCAAGTTTAAGTTTTTCCCCATTAGCTTTCACCATTGCCTTCATCGGCATAACAAAATCTTTCATATATGGGTCGAAACTCCGCCACTCTATTTGTGTTTCGTCAAAAACAAAGGGGTCATCATTATCATTATTTATTTCCACACCATTTTTACCGCTGAGATTAATTTCCATTCGAGCTACTGTAATTCCTAGTTTTTTCACGGCGTTAGCAAGAAGTTTATTTAACTGAGGCTTTTGAACTGGTTGTGAACCATCTAAGGTGTTTGTATAGGTACCCCCCCATCTTGGTACAGTAACTTCCCACCCTTCCCATTTCTGGAATTTCTGAGTTAAATCAAGGGTTAGCGTTACTGCAGCCTTTGTTTGTCGAATGAATATTGTATATACAATAGCGATTGCAAAAAGTATTAAGATTATACTCCCTAATAATGTGCGTTGGTAACTGAAATAAGTCCAAAAACTATTTTTAAATTGGCTTTGATACCTATGGTTTTCCATCTTTATTTCTCCTTTAAAAATTGTATAGAAGAAAACCAATATCTTTTAAATATGTTTTATTAGATTACAGGTAAACAGTAAAGTTCACAAATACTTTGTTCTATTATTACTCGACAAAAAGATCTTTTGTAGTTACTGAATATATCCTAGTGCTTTGAGGTGCTCGAGGGTATCCTTGTCTACTTTAATGGAGAAATCAGCTTCAGAATGTACCTTTTTAACGAATTGGTTTAACATTTCTTCAAGTTCATTGGATATGTGATCATTGGCACTATTATAAAGGTTTTCCTCTTCGTTTTGGTCTATTGATAGGTCGTAGAGTTCTCTTTTACCTGCCGTGGAATTTATGAGTTTATATGACCCTGAAAATATTGCTCTTTCTACACGGTCAAACCCAGTGAACCATTTAGTTAATTTAGCATTTGGAAATGACTCACTTATCACGCTTCTTGCCTTTCCATATTCTCCATATTCATATTTCAGCAAGCTTTGGCCAGGAAGTTCTTTAGGTATATCACATCCCAATACATTAAGTATGGTTGGCATGATATCAATGGAACTGACAAATTCATTTACTACACGTTGTTTCCTTGTATTTGGGTACTTAATAATTAAAGGCACATGAACCTGATCCTGATATACAGATACTCCGTGCCCAAAAAGATTCCTTTTACCAAAAACCTCTCCATGGTCTGAAGTAATAACAATAATAGAGTTTTCGTAAAGGCCCAATTTTTTCAATTGTTCAATTAACTTCCAAATGTTGAAATCGATATAAGCAATTCCTCCGTCATACTGTGAAAGCAAATGATTTTGTTCTTTATCTGTAACCTTTTGCCCAAATTGTATCACATCTTTTACCAAAGAAAAGTAACGAGCCGTGGTAAATCTTTTTATCTTGCCAGGATAAAAGGTGTCAAATGGAGGTGGTGGAATATATGGTTCATGTGCGTCCATGTAATTTATAAAAAGGAAGAATGGAACATTATCTTTTTTCACTTTATTGAGGAGAGTAAAGGCTTCTCTGTTTATCTCTTCTGCCCTGCGATACCACTGATCAAAAATACTGGGTGGGGCGAGAATTGTTAAGATATCGCGTATGCTTCCAATGATATAATGTTTTTGTATTCCACCTTTACCAAGAAACGGAACTGGTAATTTCTGATCATAATAATGAAACCCTTGGTTCATATTAAACCGATATGATAAATATCCATGATTGGCTACAACACCCATTGTTGAATAACCTTTTTCGGACAATATTTCGGCTATAGTGTGCAGCTTGTCACTCAAGGGGCGACCCCCATAAGCTGGTGGATCATAGTGTGCTCCGTGTTGGCTTGCGTACATTCCTGTGAAAATAGAGGCGTGAGTAGATAGGGTCATATCCGATGCGGCGATTGCTCCGGAAAACAGAGTTGCATCTTCAGAAAATTTCTTGAGGTTTGGAGTAGTGTCTCTCTCATAACCATATATCGACATATGATCGGTACGAACAGTATCCATGACAATCATTATAACGTTTGGATGCTCGATGTTTCGAAATAATGGCTCTATATTATGGACAGTCTGGAGAGGTGCCTGTTTTAAAAAGAAACTTATTCCGACAATAAAGAGCACAATAGGTATAAGAAAGATACGAGCCCTGGCTGGTGAAACAGCCATATTGTCTGCAAACCTGTTAACAAAACGTTTTTCAACCATCTTACGGATGAAAACTGTAAGCAAAAAGATTATAACAGGATAGACTAAAGTTAGACCTATTAATCCCGCCTTTACTTTCCACGAATTATTATCTACGATTTCCCTTGATATCCCTGTCATTCCAAGTAACAGAAAACTTACAGTCCATGTATTAACACAGACGTAATGCCATCTGAATTTAGTATTAGACATAACAATCAATACAAGTCCGAAGATTATCAAAAGAGAAATACATAGAGGAGATAAAAGGAGTTTAAATGGTAAGTTAGGACCCCACCACGGATTGTTAATAAGATATTGAACGACAAGATGTACATTAAAGATCAAAATAAAAGCAAATATTGCTATTACGGGGAATAATATTGATGATTCTACTCTCTGTAAGGGCTGTATTCTTTCAACAGTTAAGTGGATGCCCATACCAGACAATCCTCCAATAATTAGACCAATTACAGGGTAAAGAAGAAATAAGAGGATCGTAAAACCCCAATGCTTTGGAATATAGTCGTAATTAGACTTAGTCATCCAGACTAGAATAGTTGAAAACAACCATTCGATCACCGCATAAACTGTCCAGAACACGGCACCATGAACTGCACCAAAGTATGTAAACTCTCTGATGGTTTGCAACTTTAATCTATCCATTTATCATTCTCCTCGTATGTTTCAAGGACACTCAGAAATTTTATGAATAATACAATTCGACCCAATTGCTACATGCTTCTTTTTTTCGTTTGAGATACGCACATAGTTATACTTTACGCGTATCAGATCCATATTCTCTGCAATAACCAGCTTGTACAGTTTGTTATTTATCCCTGTTTTAGTATAACAACATCAAAAAATTGAAGATGTTCAAACGAACTCATTTCCGGTGCATTCCCAAGATACTGACAAAGAAACTCGAGAAAATGGTTTGAATTCCCAATGCCGTGAGTAAGACGCCGGGGATTACAAGTCGCATGGTTTGAGGATAATCCATGTCTCCAAAATTGATTAAGCGCCATTTATTTACTGCTATAAACAGCAATACAACACCAATGAACATGGAACCAGATCCAGCAAGAAGCCCTTTTTCAAGATTAATGAGTTCAAAGAACCGATTTATATACTTATTCCATGGCATGAGTCCTTCATTTATCGCAAAGGTCATGGTGAAAATCGCGAAAAGGATTGACTGATAACCCAATAAAATAAATAGACTAGCAAACATTAACGTGTGTGCGTCAAAGGTCACGCTCATCACTGTCACGCCTGGCATTGCAACACCGTAGCCAATTATCCCCAACAGGATAAACAACATACCAGGTATTAGGAACAACCAGCGAGGACTGTACATTAGGAAGAATCGTAGCGTACGCCAACCGTCATTAAAAGTTTTTAGGTGTGGTGGGTGAGACTTACGACCATCTGGATACAATGTAATTGGGATTTCACAAACTTTTTTGTCATAAAGGCTGGCCTTGATTATCATTTCGGTGGCATATTCCATACCAGTACAGCGCAGATCGAGGGTATTATAAATTTTCTTTGTAAAGCCTCTCATTCCACAATATATATCATTAACCGGAGATCTAAACATTCTTTTAGCCATAAACGAGAATAAAGGGTTACCTATCCATTGATGCAAGAACGGCATCGCGCCTGACACAATCTTGCCCCCCCCAGAGGATAAACGACATCCTTGAACCAGATCAAAGCCCTCTCGCAGTTTCGCAACAAAACGTGGAATATCTAGAAAATCGTAACTGTCATCTGCGTCACCCATGATGATGAATTTTCCGGCGGCTGCTTCGATGCCGCCCCTTAATGCATTACCGTATCCTTTGGTCTCAACCTTTACGATACGGGTTCCCATACTGGCTGCAATGATTTGGGAGTCATCTGTACTACCATTGTCAGCTACGATGATCTCACCAACGATTTTATTTTCCCGTAAAGAACGCTGTGCTTTCTCTATGCAAATCGCCAAGGTATCAGCTTCGTTCAGGCAAGGCATTACAATAGAAACCTCTAGAGGGTATGTTTCACCATGAGCAGCTTCAGCCATCTTCCACCTCCTGTTTCATTTCGGTAAATTTTACTGTCAATTCTTCCATAACAAAATTCTACGTAATAAGGTTCGAAATAAGTGTCTTCAAGATTCCAAAGAATCTTTGTCTTTGTATCGTGTTGAACGATTTAGTTAATGTCATTTCCATTCTCAGCATTTTGTGGAAAAAGTTTTAATCCCCACTGGGAACGGATGACATCCCCATGGTAGATAATTAATAAAATTGTCGTTAATATTAGCGTCGCACTTCCAAACATACCCGCCATCAGGGTCTGAAAGAATGAATATTCTGTTAGAAACGAAAGAACATATTTTTGCGCAAATCTTGATTGAACAGATAAAGTAGACAATAAAATCAACCAGACCAAAACTTTCCCATATCGCGTCAACTTGTGTGAAGTAACCAATAGGAATAAGACAGGAACAAACAAAAATGCCAGATAATGTGGCCAGCAAATATTCGAAAATAACAGTGCAAACATTATACTAAGTGAAACCAATTGGTGACGGTATTGTTGTGGTTCAAGATTTTGTGCTTGTGTATTTCGAACCAGCCAAAAAAACAGTACGATTACAAAAATTTTAAAAGTAAATATTACTCCCATGAACAGACCGTGTACTTCTCCTGCCGTTCCCAAGGTTGCACCATGCCACCAAGACCAGAAATTGTAAAAAAAGCCCAGTATTGAACTGTTATTCCACCAGGGCTCTGCCAAGCCTCTGGTAGAATCTCTTATGACATTCAACCACTCCATATGTAAAGACCATCCGAGTAGTGATATGGAAAATATACTCCACAATCCCAGCAACACAATGAGATTTCTCAAAAAGCGACTGTCGAGAGCGAAGACATATATTAACAATATTAATGCAAAGAAGGGTTTGATCAGGATTCCAACTGAAAGAAAGAATGCGGCCCAAAATGAACGTTTCTGGACATAGAAATTATGAAACAACACAAACAGTAATAAATTTATAGGTGTAGCTTGACCTCCCACCGTGAAAACAAACCAGAAGGGTTCATAAAACAAACAAA
>Ga0209641_10005649_pt1 | contig 10212 bp, 7 predicted proteins | sample RifCSP16_1_FD_184022 | JGI IMG/M metagenome (GOLD analysis project Ga0209641, IMG submission 184022) | Soil microbial communities from Rifle, Colorado - Rifle CSP2_sed 16_1 (SPAdes) (version 2) | ecosystem: Environmental > Terrestrial > Deep subsurface > Rock core/Sediment | place: Rifle...
TCTGCTCTTCAGAATCGGCAATCAGGGGATTGGGGAACGATCCCGCCAAATCCCCGCCGGCGGAGCCGCCCGGCGTCGAAGTGAGCGCTGTAAGGGCAATCGTGGCCGTATCGGCCTTCGAAACAACGAGGTTCGAAGAGATGTCGGCCGTCGTAATAGTTCCGTTGGCGATCTTAGCTGACGTCACCGCATCGTCCTGAAGAGCAGATGTGGAAACTGTATTGCTTCCAATAAGGGCGGCCAACGCGTAGTCCGCCGTGTCTGCCTTTGGGGCTTTGAATGAGGGAACAACATCTGCTGGTGTGATTGTCCCGTCCGCGATTGTTACCGCCGTTACAGCATTGCGCGCCAACTTTGATCCATTGACGGCACTGTCCTGGATTGCGGACGTTCCAACGGCGCCGTCGCCGATCAGCGCGGCCAGGGCGTAACTGGCTGTGTCCGCCTTCGGTGCTATGAAGGACGGTGCGATGTCTGCAGTAGTGATCGTTCCATCTGCAACCTTGGCGGAGGTCACGGCATTATCGGCCAATTCCGAGCTTGTCACTGCCCCAGAGGCGATGTCGGGATTCGGGTACGATCCCGAAAGATCGCCACCTGCTCCGCCCGATGGGGCCGACGTAAGGGCTGCCAGAGCAACGCTTGCGGTGTCTGCTTTGGGAGCTTTGAAATTCGCGGCAACGTCGGCGGTTGTGATAGTACCGTCTGCGATTTTCGAACTGGTCACCGCATTTGCAGCAATCGACGGATTCGGGTACGATCCCGAAAGGTCTCCCCCGGCGGTTCCCGTCAATGTCGAGGAGAGGGCGAACGTTGCCGTATCGGCCTTTGGGGCTTTAAAATTTGACGCGACATCGGCAGTGACGATCGTTCCGTCAGCAATCTTTGCCGAAGTCACCGCGTCGTCTGCCAACTCCGAACTTGAGATTCCGGGCGAGATCGGACGGGCCACGCTGGCGGCCGTTGAGACAAACTTCGCTGTGTCGGCGTTGATGGCCCGAATTGCATATCCGACGGCTCCAAGTCGTATGCGGGGTGCCAGCTCGTCGGTTCCCACCTGCACACTGAGCCAGTACGGTTCCTTGAAGGTCACACTGTCGGGAAATGAAGTCTGATCACCGAGCATAGTAGAGAAGAGTCCCCCCTCCACCGGGAGAGACTTGGTCTCCGACCAAATGGCGGCCCCTCCCGAACCGGATTTGTAGAAACGGAACGTGAAGTCGTACATTCCATTGGCCTTCGGAGCTCCCAGTGTATCGGTCAGGACACCTTGGTACGAGATGACTCGCGGGACCTGGGCGATAGCCAGCGCAGGAAGGAGAAAGAGAATGAGAAATGCGCGGAGAGATGCAGTAAGCGAAGTTCGCATAGGGCACTCTTGGTATGTGTGGATGTGAGAAAGCTCGAATTCGGCGTTGGAGAGGAAACAGGAGGGGCATTGCAGCCTCCCCTGCGTAGTAACTATACCGCAAGCCGTGCAGAACGGGTGTGCGTTAACTCACATCCCGTCGATCACACCCGGCGGTCCGGCGTCCGCGTGTATCAGAATGAGTCAGTTGACAAATGATTCGGTAATCCGATTATCCGATGACCCAGACTTCGCTTGAGAAACAGTTTCGTCTGGCCGTAGGCCGATGAACGATAATTCACATCACCTTCTTTTTCCTACTGGTTTCTTGTCCCCCTTTCTGGAGTACACAACCTTCAGATCATCCACTTGCAGTTTCAACGGGCACTCTTTCCTGCTGACTGCTTTGGCACACTCCTGACGAAACCATTCCAGATCGAGTCCGTTCTTTTCCGCCGTGGACCGCAGCCATTCTTCTTCTGAAGGGTGAACTACTTCCCGATCGGAGAGTGAAAGCACAAGACCGTCTCTGATGAATCTCATCGCGAGATCTTTGTTCGAGAATTCCGGCGGCGAGTCGACAATATAGGCATTCTCCAGGACATCGCGAACCGCGTTCTCACAGAACTCCTGTTCAAAGCCCAATTTCTTTCCGATGCGGGTCATCATCTCGGTCTCAGGTTCGGAAACTTTCATGTCTTTTCTCACAAGCAACAGTAGCCCTTTGAAATAATTGCTCCCATCGATGACGCTGATGTTCATGATTTCTCCGGTGTTGAAGTTGTAGGAAAACAGAATGAAGAGGAGGTAATAATGCCGGCACGATCAGGAGGAAAAGCAGATTGAAAACAGGACAAGAGGAAAAACATCCAAGATATCAAAACGATTCCTCCTATTTCACAAATCAACAACCGGTGAATAGTAATGAAACAATACTCAGAAAACCAAGACAGATAACACAGGATTCAATCTTCGGAGTAATTCTTGTTCGAATCGTCTTTCCCCTGTCTTTCCGCCCGTTTGTCGCTTTTCCCTTCCTTCTTTCTTTTTACTTCTTTATTCTTTAATCCATATTCTGTCATTGACCTATGCTACCTTCCTCGACGAGTCATCCTCCCTCAATCGCCCAATCCTTCCGCTATTGCGAAGACTTGACGTACGGTCACTACGAGAATTTCCCCGTTGCTTCCTTTCTCATCCCGCAAGAGAAGCGCCGGCACATTGCTGCCATATATGCCTTTGCTAGAACAGCGGATGATTTTGCCGACGAACCGGGACTTGACGATCGGGAACGAATAAGGAGACTGTATGATTGGCAAAAGGAGCTTGAAGACTGCTATGGGGGTTCAGCAAGGCGGGAGATATTTGTTGCATTGAAAGAGACGATTAAGGCATACAGTATTCCCCGCGATCTCTTCTTGCGCCTCCTCAAGGCCTTCAGGTCTGACGTAACTACCCGTCGCCACGCAACTTTTCATGACCTCCTGCGGTACAGTACAGACTCCGCGAACCCCGTCGGACGGCTCGTGCTGCTGCTTTTCGGTTACCGTGATGAGAAGCTCTTTGAATACTCCGACCATGTTTGTACGGCGCTGCAATTGACGAATTTCTGGCAGGACGTGACGGTTGACCTTGACAAGGATCGTGTGTATCTTCCGTTGGAAGATCTTCGGCGGTTTGGCGTTTCAGAGCAGCAGCTGTCGTCGCGATCCTTCACGCCGGCGTTTCGGAACCTTCTCGAATTCCAGGTTACCCGCACACGAGAATATTTTGAAAAAGGAAAACCGCTCCTCGAGAACGTCGGCAGAAATCTGAAAATGGAACTGCGATTGACGTGGCGGGGAGGAATGGAGATCCTTCGGAAGATCGAAGACCGGGGATATGATGTCCTCACGAAACGTCCGGTCCTGTCGAAGAAAGACAAGTTGGTTCTCTTAGCGCGTTCGATCTTCAAATTCTAGATTCCCAATTCTGAATTCTTGATTCTGTATTCTTAATTCCGGTCTTCTATTGTCCCAATCCGTTCACATACTGGCTCCTGATTTTTCGCACAATCGTCTGAGCAATTTCTACTTTTCGTTTCTTTCCCTCCCGGAACAGAAAAGGGAGGCGATTGAAACGATCTACGCGTTCTGCCGGTACACGGATGACATTGTCGATGAGGACAATACCGACCCGAGCGAGAAGCATCGCCGCCTGCGTCAGATGACGTCTGAGCTCCGGCTCGCACTTTCAGGGGCTTCTCATTATCCTGTGCTGAACAAACTTGGATCGATTATCCGCCGGTTCGATATCCCCATCGTTCATTTTCAGAACCTTCTGAAGGGGATGGAAATGGATTTGCGGAAAAACCGGTACGAAACGTTCGAGGAGCTCGAAGGGTATTGTTACCGCGTGGCCTCAACCGTGGGGTTGATTTGCGCGGAGGTCTTCGGCTACCATCATGCGACGACGAAAGAATACGCGATCAACCTTGGGAAAGCGCTCCAGCTGACAAACATTCTTCGGGATATCAAGGCCGATGCCAAGCGCGGTAGAATCTATGTTCCCAGGGAAGACATGAAGCGGTTTGGATATTCGGAAGATGAATTGCTGGCGAACGTGTACAACGAGCGATTCGTTGAGCTGATGCGGTACGAGTGCGACAGAGCCCACGCGTATTTCAAGAAGGCCAAGACCTACCTTGCAGAAGATGATAAACCCCTGTTTACGGCCGCACGGACAATGGGCAATATCTACTATCTTCTCCTGAGACGGATCAAGGCCGCCAACTACGACGTTTATTCCAAACGGATCCGGCTTGGTTCTCCCGTAAAACTCCTCGTTGCATTTGTCCTCCGTCTTCGTACCAAACTTCCAAAGAATTTCCATAACTACGTTCGCACCGAGCTCCCAGCATAAGAAGACCGAGTGAATGGTGAACAGTGAACGGCAGACGGTGGGCCGTAAACTGAATTGCGCAGGTTCCACACCCGCCTTTTTCAACTTTTAACTTTTCATTTTTAATTTCTACCTTGTCCCCATGACCTACGACGCGATCATCATCGGAGGCGGACTCGCAGGTCTCTCTGCTGCGGTCGACCTTGCCTCAAAAGGCCGCCACATTCTCCTTCTCGAACAGAAACCCCACCTCGGCGGTAGAACCTACTCATTTGTCGACAAACGGACAGGCGATCCGGTGGACAACGGCCAGCATCTCATGATGGGGTGCTATCACGCTACGCTCCGGTATTTGCGCATGATCGGTTCCGATCATCTCGCCGCCCTGCAGCCGAATCTGCACATCGAATTCCTCCATCCGCAAAACGGATTCGCATCGCTCCGCTGCCCCCCGCTCCCTGCTCCCCTGCATGTGTTGGTCGGTCTCCTTCGCCTTAAAACCATTCCATTCTCACACCGCCTTCGGCTTCTGAGGATCGGCACCGAACTTCTGGCCTCGTCGAAACAAAAGGAACAGGAACTGGAACGGCTCACGGTGGATCAATGGCTTTCGTCTTTGAAACAGACCCCCGAGAACAGAAAGTACCTCTGGGACATTCTTGCGGTGGGGACTCTGAATGACGACCCATCGACCGTATCTGCGCTGCTCTTCTACCGCGTTCTGAAAGCGGCGTTCCTGGGGGCGCGACTCAACTCGAGTCTGCTGGTGCCAAAGGTCGGGCTCTCCGACCTTCTGGTTGACCCCGCCGAAAAGTTCATCAAGGCGCACGACGGAGAAATCCTGAAGAATTCGGGTGCGGATGCCCTCGAGATCCGGGGTCAGCATATCGATGCGCTCAGAATGGGGCGAAAAAGATTCAAGGCGGAATCATACATCTCTGCTCTCCCTCATTATGACCTTTCAGCGCTCCTGGCAGGGGGAAAGCAAATGGGGGTCGTCGATCACCTCGAAAGGTTTGAAACATCCCCCATCATAACCCTTCACCTCTGGCTTGATCAAACCGTCATTGAACATGAATTTGTTGCGACGCTGGACTCAACGATTCAATGGATATTCAACAAGAGCGGGATGTACGGTCAGAACAATGGCGGCGGACAATACCTCTCTCTGGTGATCAGCGGCGCAGGGAAATATCTCCAGTGGTCAAAGGAGCGGCTCGTGAATGTGGCGATGAAGGAGCTAAGGGACTTGATCCCCGCCGCCGGAAAGGCAAAGATCCTTCATTCGCTCGTTATCAAAGAGAAGAGGGCGACCTTCTCCCCAAAGCCCGGGATCGAAAGGATTCGCCCTGGCGCCGCGACATCGATCTCGAACCTCTTCCTGGCCGGCGATTGGACCGCCACCGGCTACCCGGCAACCATCGAGGGGGCCGTCATGAGCGGCAACAAAGCCGCCGGGGAAGCACATTCGTTCATGAAGCAAACCGACTATGTCTGACAAGGTGGAAATTACTCACAATACGTGATTGACAAAGAAACGGGGATTTTGTAGGATTGCCAATTGTCAAGAATGACCGTGGTGGAGGAGTTCATGATGAAGATGAGACTATGCTTGGTTCTGTTTCTTGCAGCCGTGGGGATCTCATGCGAGAACGTCGGGATGCCGGTCAATCCGGAGGTAGCGATTCAAATTCTTCCGCTGCGTGTGGGAAATCAGTGGAAGTATACCTCGATCGTTTATGATTCGGCCGGTGTGGAAAAACAGCGGTGGGCTGAGCAACAATCGGTCATTGCCGATACGGTCGTCGACGGAGAAGTTTGGTACCTGACGGATTTCTCGTCCTACCTGACCAATCGGTTGGACGGAGTGTGGCAGATGATGCCGAACTGGACGTTCACGGGAATCTCTCTGGGCCTGCAAGACCCGCAGCTTCTTTTGCCTTTTCCAACCCCCATCGGTTCTTCCATCACAGTAAGATCCATAGAGACGTACACGCTGCTCAAGAAGGATGTGGAAGTCACCGTTCCTGCCGGAACATTTTCATGCTATCAATATCGAATGACCTTGCCCGAATCATTGACCGCGGTGACCGAGTATGACCTCTTCTATGCGCCGGATGTTGGATTAGTGAAGAGAACCTGGTCCATTCGCGATGACCCTCGGCCGTATTCTATCATATCATACTATTCGGGAGAATTACTCCTCACTGAGATAAATTTGCACTGAGAAAAGGTCGCAGATTTTGTTGTTCTCTCCGATCCTCTGCGTTGTAAAAAAAGATGAATATGAGACACTGCTTCCAAAACTTTGACACTGAGCCATTATTTACCTTACTTTCAGGTGTCGGGCGGTGACGCCGGCATGGTTTTACTCAGTACTGCAGGATGTAGAAAGAGGAGAGGTTGGCCTCTTCCTCTGTTGAAAACGAAACGATGCTGTACCCGCGTCGATATCTTTGGCTTCTTCCGTTTGTTCTCACCGTCATCGCTCCCGATTTCATCCTCTCTCAGCGTCTTGAAGTATACGGCTCGGTCGTTGACAGCGTAACGCTGGAACCGATTCCCTTCGCAAATGTTCGGATCGCCGGAGGATCGATCGGAGTGGCGGCAAACGCACGAGGTTTCTTTGCCCTCCCCGAAATTCCCCCCGGCACCCATAAGGTTGTTGTCACGGCTGTGGGATATATCTCTTCCGAAAAGGAGGTGACAGGTTCTGCCGGAACAACGATCAGGCTGGATGTGAGGCTTGTGCCGACTGCGGTCGAGCTAGGGGAAGTGCTTGTGACCGGCGAGAGAAAGACCCATGTCCCTCTCCCTGTTACCGGATTGAGGCGGCTCGAACAAAGCCAGCTTCGTGCAGCCCCGGTCCCGGTTCAAAAGGACCTCATGCGGTCCCTGCTGACCCTCCCGGGGATCGTCTCGACGAGCGATGTGAACAGCCGATTCTATGTTCGCGGAGGGGGAGGGGATCAGAACCTCTTCATGCTCGATGGGATGCGCCTCTACAGCCCTTTTCACGCACTGGGGGTGTACGGCATTTTTGACCCCGATGTCATTCGCTCCGTCGATGTCTACACCGGCGCATTCCCCGCCGGTTTCGGAGGAAGGCTCTCTTCCGTTGTCTCGATGGAAACCATGGAGCCCCGCGCCGACAAGCTTTCCGCCGGGGCCGAAGTAAATCTTCTCTCTTCAAGAGTCCAGGTCAGTACACCTCTCTCTTCATCCTCCCGGGTGTTTGTTCACGGCCGCATCTCGTTGTTTCCGGATACGTTCAAGAGACTCTCGGGATTCGACCAGACATTTTCTTTCTATGATGTTATGGCAAAAGCGAGCACGGACCTTCTCGGGCCGAATAGCCTCTCCGCACTCGTTCTTCTTACCGGCGACGATCTAAGATCCCAGGGACCCGCCTCCGCAAGCTATCGATGGCGCAATCAGTTGTTCGGTGTGAGCGCACACGGTCTGGTTGCCAACAGGATGTACCTCATGGCCTCCCTCTATTTTTCCCGTTACACCGCCGCACGACTTCCCGACCAGAACTCGGTGATCACCTCCACCTCGACCGGTGTCGCGCAGCCGGGATTCCGCCTGGATGCCACTCTCTATTCGACAAGGCCGAACGATTTCCTCAATTTTGGGGTCGAATTCGTTCTTCCGCAAACCTCGTACGACTTCGTCAATAGCAACGGCTCGCAACGAACATATGAGAGAGAGTCCGCGAACGAGCTTACGGGATGGCTGCGCTCCCATAGCGAGTTTTGGGGGATGCAGGTGGAGGCGGGAGCTCATCTTCAATTTCTGAACATCCTTAAGAGGGGGTGGAGCGGGGTCGAACCTCGTGCGAGCATCTCCCAACCTCTCTGGGGGGACTGGAACCTTCGCCTTGCGTACGGAAGAATCTCCCAGAGCATGGTCACCGCAAACAACGAGGATGATCTGATCCCGATATTCGATGCCTGGATTGCGCTCCCGAAAGGGTTGCCCCCGGAGTTTGCCGACCACTATGTTGCGGGCCTTGACGGCGGCATTGGGAGCAGCCTGTCGCTGGGAGTGCAGGTCTATCGGAAGCAATACAAGAACCTTGTCCTCTACAATCGTGACAAGGTCACTCGCTTTGATCCCGATTTTCTCGCGGGGAGCGGAAAATCGTCGGGGCTCGAAACGACGGTCCGATTCGTGCAGGATCCGGTCGACCTTTCCGGCTCCTACACGTTTTCCAGGACGGAAGTATCCTCCGGCGGATTCACCTATCCTCCCCGATTCGACGTCCGGCACACGATCAACGCCCTCCTGCAATTTCGTCCGTCACCATCGGTCGATATCGCCTTGCTATGGGAGTTCAAATCCGGTTCTCCCTTTACGCAGACGATGGGATTCTACAGCCGCATGCTCCTCGGGAGTGCGTTCCTCGATCCGTTTGAGGATGATCCATCCTTCACATATGGAATTCTTGGCCCCAAGAATGCGGCCAGGCTCCCGTCATATCATCGTCTCGACATCAGCGCGCGATATCGATTTGTTGTCGGTTCCCTCTCCGGCGAAGTGGGCGGAAGTATCGTTAATACGTACAACAGAAAGAACATCTTCTACTTTGAGCGAAAAACCGGCCAACGGTTCGACATGATGCCCTTCTTCCCCTCCATGTATCTGAGTGTTTCCCTGTGAAAGTCCGATCTCTCATAGGCGCCGTCGCTGTGCTGCTTCTCTCGTGCGAAAATCCCTTCAACCCATACGGAGAATACACTCCCCGGCTCGTGGTCTATTCTGTTCTCACCAATATCCGCGGTCCGCAGTTCGTGAGGGTCTCAGCGACATATGATCCGTTAAGGATCGATCCGGGCGGACCGTTGACGGATACCGGACTTGAGGGAGCGTTTGTGAGGATCACCGGCGGAGGATCGACATTCGTTTTCAGGGATACTCTCCTGCAGGATACACACGCGTATGTGTGCGACTCAATGCCCGTGGCTCCCGGAGCGCAGTACTCACTCGAGGTGAGCAAGGATTCTCTGGGACTGGCCCAATCCAGCATCGTCATACCGAGTGCCCCTTCCATTGTCGTGCCTCGCGGAACCGCAAGTGCGCTCGACGGCCCGTCTTTCGGCTTTTTGGCATTTTCTGTGGGTCTTTCCGCCAACACGAGGCGACATCGGGTGCGGATGTTCATAGAATTTGATTCACCTGATTCGGTCCGACATCGCTGGGAAGTCCCCTTCGATGCTGTTGACACTTCGCTTTTCTTTATTACCTACCCGGATTTTCAGTACACGACGGCCTCTGCATTCGAAATAAAATATTCAGGGAGATCGTATGAAATCATGCTGACAAAGATCGTCTACCGCTACACGACTGCGGTGAAATGGAGGAATGTTGTTTTCGAAGTGTTTCAGGTCGGAGAGCCGCTCGAAAACTATTCGAGCGTTGCGAACGGATTCAAGGATGAACTCTCATTGCGGGCAGATGAGCCGGATTACTCAAACATTTCAGGGGGATTCGGATTGTTTGGTGCCTACACAGTGACCGAAATTGCCCGCCCATTTCCCCCCGGGTTCTTCTTCAACCCCTATCCTTCCCATTAGTCCACGTCGTTTACTCGTTTGCTCGTTGCTTCGTTGATTCGTCATCACATCATCCCCTGCGGATCCACATCGATTGTCATCGTGACTCCCGCGGCCTTTCCGCCTGATTCGTCAGAGAGACTCAGTGCCTTTTCAAGCACTCCCCGCAATCGCGACCCGGAAGGATCCGTGGACTTGATGTTTTTGATGACAATGAGCTTCCGATAGAACGACTTGATCCTCGGAATGGCCGCATCGGCGGGCCCCAGGACAATGAAGGCATCTGTCTGCATCTTCCTGAGAAGATCGGCGAATCGCCTTGCGCGCTGAAGGACGGCCCCTTCTTCCTTCCCCTTGAACTCCAAGAGCACGATCCTCGAAAAGGGGGGATAGTCGAGCTCCTTGCGATAGGCAAGTTCTTCGTCA
>Ga0209641_10005650_pt1 | contig 10212 bp, 10 predicted proteins | sample RifCSP16_1_FD_184022 | JGI IMG/M metagenome (GOLD analysis project Ga0209641, IMG submission 184022) | Soil microbial communities from Rifle, Colorado - Rifle CSP2_sed 16_1 (SPAdes) (version 2) | ecosystem: Environmental > Terrestrial > Deep subsurface > Rock core/Sediment | place: Rifle...
AGGTCCATCGCGTCGATGCCCTTCGGCGGTCGGACGCTCGACACCGTGTTCGACGCGTACTTCTCGTCGCTGAACAGGGTGAAGCCGAGGCCCTTGAGACCCTCGCGGTACGCGCGGCCGATGATCTCGTGGCGGCGGATGCGCTTCTCGAGGCCCTCCCCGTGCAGGATCTGGAGCGCCTTGTGGAAGGCGTAGAAGACGTTCGAGGAAATCGTCGTCGGCTGGGGATGCCAGTCGCCCCACTCCTTCTTGATCTTCTCCCACGTGAACAGGTTGAGGTACCAGCCCTCCGCGGTCCCTGGGTCCGCCGCCTCGAGGAGGCGCTTGGTGACCATGACGGGAGCGATGCCGGGCGCGGAGGCGAGGCACTTCTGGCTGGCGGCGAACGCGGTCTCGATCCCCCACTCGTCGCACGGGAGCGCGATGCCGCCGAGGGAAGAGACAGCGTCCCCGATCACCCACACGCCGTGCTCGGTCGCGACTTCCGCGAGCTCGCGGAGCGGGTTCGTCATGCCTGTGGAGGTCTCGTTGTGGACCACCGCCAAGCAGACAACCCCCTTCTTTGCGACCTTCTCCACCGCCGCCAAGTCCGGAGGCTCCCCCCACTTTGCGCTCACGACCTCGACCTTCACGTGATGGGTTCGAAGGACGTCCGCGCACCGCGCGCCAAAGAAACCGTTGTCGACTACCGCCACCCGATCCCCGCGGCGGAGGAGTGTGAACGCGATCGTCTCGATGCCCGCGTGCCCCGGGCCCGCGATGGGGTACACCTCCGCGTCCCTCACCTGGAATAAGCGGCGGAGCATGTCCTCGATCTCGTGGTACTTCCGGACCCATTCGTCCCCGTAGTGGGGCTGCGCGGGCTTCGCGAGCTCCTCCAAGACGCGCGGGTCGATTGGGACAGGTCCGGGGATCAACATCCGTGGCGGCGCGCCCATGGCGGCGGGCCGAACGGGCGTGGGCTATAAAGCGGTTGTGAAAGGACGATTACAAGCGGACGTTCCCATGGGTCTGCTCAGTCACGAATGCCCTCCTCCGAGATGGAGAAGACAGCTTCCGCCTCCGGGAGGTTCGGAGAGTCCACGAGGCGCGCGATGCGCTTTCCGCCCTTCGACTTCCGGAGGTAGATGCGGAACGTCGCGCTGTGCCCCACGATGTGGCCGCCGACGGGCCGGGTGGGGTCGCCGAAGAACGCGTCGGGCTTGGAGTGGACTTGGTTCGTGACGTACACGGCCGCGTTGTGCACATCGCCGAATCGCATGAGTTCGTGGATGTGCTTGTTCAGCAGCTGCTGTCGCTCCGCGAGGACCCCGCGTCCAATGTACTCCGCGCGGAAGTGTGCGGTCAGTGAATCCGCCACGAAAAGCCGGATGGGAAAGTCCTTCGCGAGTTCGTTCGCCTTGTCGACCAAGAGGATCTGATGGTGAGAGTTGAACGCCCTCGCGACGTGAATCTTCCCGAGCACCTTGTCGACATCGAGGTCTAGCGCCGCACACATGTGCGCGATTCGCTCCGGGCGGAACGTGGCTTCCGTGTCGACCCAGACCGTGTGACCATCGAGGCCGCCCTCGTCGATTGGGCGCGTTGCGTTCACCGCCAGCTGGTGAGCCAAGTTGCTGTTGTGCATAAACGTCGGGATGGCGCCGCCCACGAAGGCGTGGCCGTCCGGGATGACGAAATCGTACACCCAGTCGTTGTAGGGTTCGACGCTGACCGACACGATCTCGTCCCACGCGAGGTTGTAGATATTTCGGAGCTGCGGGAAGGCCTCCTCGAGAACCTTCCGGCGCTCCACAAGTCTTTCCAAAAGGGCGCGTTTCAACCGCCCTCGGATTGCGGGGTCCTTCGGGAGACCTCGGGCAAGGTAGTTCCGCACACCCGCGGGGGAGATGCCGAGGTCGGTTGCAATCTCCTGAAATGGAAATGGGATGAGGTCGACGAGCCGTCGGAACTCGGAATCGGTCAACGTCTCGAGATCGCCCGCGAGCTCCGCGGCCTCGCACAGGCGGACGTGACCGGCACGAAATGCCTCGGCGATTCGGCGGAACGTGCCACCGTTCATCGTCTTGCGCGCGTAGCGGTTCCGGGTGAGGACGTGGTAGAACGTCTCCGAATCATTCTCCACGCGTCCCAAGTGCTTTCGTCGACGCCCGCGATTCCCTCCGAGCGACCGGCGGTAGACGGCGGCGAGATACTGCGGGATCCGGGTCGGGTATCCATGAGCGGAATTCCGGGTGTGAACCTGCGGAACCGATTTTGTGAGCATCGGAAGGGTCAGACCATCCCTGTCGAAGCCGACGACGAAGACGACGTAGTATGTCACTCCGTTCGTGATCCGCGAACTGAGGGTGACGCGCACGCCGAGTCGAGAGAACAGGTACGCAAGATCCGTGGCGAGCACCTCGCTCTTCGTCGTGGCGCTCACGACATCTTCCTCGACGGAACCATCGCCATCGAGGTAGCCAGCGAGGAAGTGACGGACCGCGCTCTCGGATGCCATCATCACCCCCTCAGGAACAAACTTGCTTCCGGAATTTACCTTGGCGAGCCTCCCAAGGAAAGCTTGGGTCGGCTTTCGCAACAGCACTCGCCTCACGTGTGGCTTCCTGGCTTCGGGGAAGACTCGCGGGGAGTACCCGAACCGCCGTTCGATGTACGCACGGGTCCAGCCGATGATGCGCTCGTCGGCGTTCGTGATGGTCGGTGGACGACCTCCTCCCTCAGCGACGTATAGACCGAGAAAGTACGCATCCTCGTCCGTCAGTTCCCCGTCGGCGGAGGGGAGTAGTTTTGGTGCCCCGATTGGATCGCCTACCGCCAGCTTTGCCGCCGGCACCCACTGGATTCCAGAGTCCGTCACGCTCAGGAAGCGGTGGGCACCCGTAACCCGAAATGATGCGCCACGGCTCGTGCGAATCACGAAAATGGAGTCCGCCCGTTCTTTGTACAGGGCCGTGGCGCGGGTCCGCGCGAAGCCATCCGCCGGCAGGCCTAGCACTTCGATGGGGACCTCGCGAACGACAAACCCTCCCTCGAATGGCTCCTCCCCGAGGCGAGCCGCGTACTTCGCGTACGCGTTTTCGATGGGCTCGAGATGAAGCTGTTCGTCGTTGTAGTATACGACTCTCGTGTCCCCCGCGGAGCACTTTCCGCTGCCAAATTCCCCGTAAGTCTCGGTAATCGCCTGCGTCTCGACGCCGCCTCCGAGCAGCTCGTCGAACGCCTTCGAGCCGGTTGTGAGCTTCGCGACGCTCTTGCGCCGCTCAAGGATCACGTCCCCCGTCTCGAACCCGCCCACATCCGCGGCCCTTCGTGCGGCGACGATGATCTTCTCCGCCGCGGTCTCGCCGATCTCGGCGAGCTCCGCAAGGTCCCCCGGGGAGGCGACCGCGAGGGACATCATGTCCGTGTACCCCGCCTCCTTCAGCTTCTCCGCGGTCGCGGGGCCTACGCCGGGGAGCTCCTCGATCGTCTTCGCTTCCATCTTCTTACCCTGTTCTGCCAGTGGGCTTCCCCCGTCAAAGGGATACGCCCGGGGTAGGTGAAAGTAACGGTTTCGATGCACAGAGTTAAAGGCGACTCCCCTCCATCCAAGGACGATGCGCAGGTCTGCGGCGGCTGCGTTGGCGGTCATGGCGTTCGTGCTCTTGGCGGTACCCGCGCAGGCCGCGAACTTTGGCGTGCACTCGGGCCTCGCGAACGACCTTTGGGCGGATCCGTACTTCCGCGCCGGAGCGCTCCTCGCGGACGTAGATCATTGGCTGTCGCCGAGCGAGCCGCGCACGGACGACGTCGCGTTCTCCTCGGCGCTCGCGGCCCGGGCGTGGAACGGGTCGAGGAACGCGTGGCGGTTCGCCACCGGATGGTACGAGCACCTCGACCAGGACCAGCAGTTTGCGGACGCGCGGGACCGGATCCTCGCCGCGTACCCGGCGTACACGGACGCGGACGTCCGCCTCGCCTTCGACTACTGGGCGATCCGGAAGCACCCGTTCCCGGCGAACTATGACTGGATCCTCGCGGACTCGGAGGTGCTCTCCCTGATCCAGGGTGGGCTCGTCGCGACGGACCTCACGGGCGTACGCGCGGCGGTGGACGCCCTCCTCCACTCCACGAACCTCGGCAATCCGGGCCTTGCCCTGCAGATTCAGGCGGCGAACACCTACGGCGCATTCTACCCGGACCGCGTGCGGAACATGGAGGCGGAGTACGACTGGTTCGCCCTCCTTGTCACTGCCTCGTACGTCCCCGTGCTTCCGCGGATCGACCTCGCGCTCCGGACCATGCAGGCCATCGCCTCGAGGCATCGCGCGTCCTCAGACCTGCTCGCAATCCTCCAAGAAGCCATGCGGCTGGAAGCCGTTCGCCCCGGGGCGTGGATGGCACAGGAGGTCGCGACCCTCGCCGCGTTCGTCGCGGAGCTTTCCTCCTCTGGTCTTCCATTCCGCACCCGCCTCCTGCTCGAAATGCGCGCGGAGGGCATCGCCGCGATGCTTTCGTGATGCGACTCACCGCACGCGGTCCTTCGCAAGAGCCGATCCCTCGGATCCAAGTACGGGGCGTTACTTCCCCATGGTGGGGCTCGGCGGCACTGCAGGAACGTCCGGAGCCTTCGTGGGCGCAGGTGCCGGCTTGGGGGCCGGTCGGAGCGCCGCCTCGAGCTCCTCGATCGATGTGATCGTCGCGACCGCGTGGGGGCACGACGCCTCGGCCTGGCGGCGGACGAATACCGGGCGCAGTCCGATCGGCTTGGCAACGGCCAAGTCCGCGCAGTGAGGGGAAACGAGAAGGACGTCTCTCGCCCGGAGCTTCATCAGCGTCAGGGCGGCCCTGTACACCGTCGGATTCGGGAGGACCGCCTTCGCCTCCTTCGGCGTCACGACCGCCATGATGTGGGCCTTGACGGGCTCCAGGGCAAGCGCGACCGAAAACGGCGGGAGATACGAGACGACCGCGACCTTGCGCCCCTTCGCGAGGCCGGGAATCGCGCGCGCGACGTCGTCGTACAGGGTATAGCGGTGGAGTTCGGCGAGCACGGGGGCGAGGGACATCAGCTCCGTCTTCGTCGGTTTCTGATCGAGCTCTTCGAACACGGCCTCGAGGAAGTTCTCCGCGCTGTCGAGCCCCTTCCGCGGCGAGTCGACGTACATCACGTAGTCGCACGCCGCCAGGAACTCCCGGCGGTACACCTCGTACCCGAGGTCCTGGATCTCCCGGAGGAGGTGAAGGGGGTCGCCATCCGCGTGGCGCGCGATGGAGTCAAAGTCGAGCAGCAGTCCCTTGGCCACGGACGGAGACCACGACCACGGCCTATATGCCGGTTGCGATTGTGCTTATAAGGACGCGAAAGAGCCAGAGGATAGGTTGAAGTCGGGTTCAGGCGGGCGGCAGGGCATCCTCGGGCGCCGCGGTGAACCGTACGAGGGCCTCGCGTTCCGCGAAGTGAAGACTTCCGGGCACGATTAGGCAATGGAGGGGCGGTCCGAGGTCCCTCGCCGCCAATCGCTCGGCCCAGTCCGCGCGCACGACCGGATGCGGAGATCCAACGTTGCCGACCGCACAAACGAGCGTTCGTGGCGGGAAGTCCTCGCCGCCGACCTCCATCAGGTACCGGATCGCCTCGTTGGCGGTGAGGAACCGTCCGTCCTCCTTCAGGTCGAGGAGCACGAGCGTGTGGAGGCCCGCGGCACGGTTGGCGGCGATGACCTCGACAGGGCTTCTCGGGCGGAACCCTTTCTCCGGAATTGGGACGGTCGTCGTCCGCCCGAACTTGTACGCCTGCAGTCCCGTAAGTCCGATGGCGGCGGTCAGCACGGACGAGCCATGGACGAGCCGCGTGTGGATGCCGGCAGATTCCGCGCGCATGCGGAGGTCGACGTGGGTCGTCGCCATCATCGGGTCACCCGGCACCAGGAACCCCACGCGCCGGGTCGCGGCCTCCTGCAGGAGCACCGACCCGGACTCGACGTCTTCGCGCTGAAGCACATGGATCGGTTTCCCAATCGTCTCCGCCACCTTCTCGACTGTCGTCCCGCGCAGCGACGACGTGTAGGACTCCTCGAAGAGCACGTCGCACGCTCGGGCCTCGTCAAGTGCGCGCAGGGTGAGGTCGCGCTCGTCGTACAGCCCGAGACCGATGAAGACGAGCTCGCCCATGAACAAACGCAGATGTGTGACGAAGGGCAAGAAGCTACCGCGCCGGCCTAGACGTTCAAGGTCGCTGCCGAGGTCACCGAGGATCGTTGTGCCCTGCCGCTCTTTCACGCCAACGAGCCGAGAACCCGGGAGCGATGCGGTCCGACGGCACCCGAAGGATGAAATCTCTCAGGTTCTTGACCCCGAAGTCGTCTGCCCGCATGACTACGAGGGTCGGATGGTCAACCGATGCAGGGGCGTCGCGTTCCTGCAGCCTTAGGCGGACCTTCACGAGAGATGGGGCATTTGGCAGGCTCTTGGCCGGTTCCAAGGAGACGTCCGCGACTGCGGTAGTGGGAAGGCGTCCAGGAATCTCAATCCACGCACCTGGCGGAAGGCGTGGGGAGGTCACGATCGGAGCGCTTGAGAACGGCGTTCCTCGGCTTGGCGCCTCCGCACGGCCGAAAGGCAGCGTGACCCATGATTCACCCGACTCGTAGCGCCTGAATCCCCGCCTCGTGCGGCTCATGAGCGCGTAAACAACCATGACAAGTGGAAGCAGGGTGTTGGTCCCAACGACCAGCGGCAGTATTGACTCCCCCGCCTTCGCACGAAGCCCACCCATGAGGAGTCCAATGTCCATGAACGCCAGAATCGCGAGGGCTGCCATGGAAGGGATGAGGTCCCAATACCTTCGCCCCGCGTAGGAGGAATAGGGTTCGCGATAGCTCGACGGTCTATTAGGCGGAGTAGGCTCGAGCCCGATGACTCCATTCTCGCCCACGGCGGCTGATACGGTGCGTCGGGAAGAACCCTCGCGTCACAGGAAATACGTCTGGATCAGGATGAGAAGCAGGAAGGTCGCGATGGCGGCGATCGTCATCCGGAGGCCCTGCCGGAGGGGGCTGCGCCCCGCGACGTGGCCGAGCGCGTACCCTGCGACGAACACGAGGACCGCCGCCAAGAGGATGGACAGCTGCGACGCGTGCGCGAGCGACGGCGTGCCGAACGCGAGGTGGAGGAGGAACGGCATCGACGTGATCACGAACACGAGGAGCGGCGCGCAGAAGTTCACGAAGCTGACGAGCGCGCGGTACAGCCGGAGCGTCCGGTCGATGTGCGTGTCCTTCAGCTCGACGAGCATCGCCCGCTCGATCCGCGCCATCCGGATCTCCGCCTCCAGCCTTTCCGCCTCGTAGACGCTCACGCCCGTGGAGATGCCGATCGCGATGCACGCGGCCGCCAGCGCGCCGAGGGTGACGCCGATCGGCGTGTTCGTCGTGACGACGGTCGCAGAGACGATGCCGAGGACGACGAACGTGCTGTCGAAGAGGGTGTTGATGAAGTAGCGGCGGAACAGCTCGCTGAGGTCGTAGGCGAGCCGGAAGCGGCGCAGGGAATCGAAGACCACGGGGCGCCCTCGGCCTGAATCTGGCGGCGGATATAACCGCTTCCCCGCCGTTTCACCGGAAGTACTTGCGGACGGCCAGCAGGTAGACGAGGATGAGCCCGGGGATCGCGATGCTCCACGGGCTCCCGGTCCCGATCTGGTACGAGCCGACCTGAGAGAGGATCGATAGGACGAGGACGATCACTGACAGCCACCAGGCCCAGGGCCTCATGCCCAGGAGCCCGAACCCGGCGGCAAGGGTGAGGAAGGCGAGGATGACGAGCACGGCTCCGAGCGCGAGGCCGAAGCCGCCCAGGAACACCGTCCCGAGCACAAGGGCCGCGAGCGAGATGAGGAGGAAGAAGAGGCCCGCGAGGATGATGAGGATCGCGAGAATCGTGACCCCAATCGGTCGCCTCCGAGGCTGAGGATATGGGACCGGCGGGTAGGACATGGCGGCGGGATGGACGCCCTCACATTAAGTCTTGCGGACTTACGACCGACAAGGGAAGACTCATTAGGCCGCGCCCGTGCTGACGGTTCGTGCGTTCTCTGGCGGTGGCGGTATCGAAGGACAATGCGGAAGCCGTCCGGCAGGAGCTCCTCGCGCAGGGCGTCCTCCGAAAAGGCGCGGCGATCGCGCGTGTGGGCGACACCGTGTACCTCCCCGTCACGACCGCGGCGATCCGGCATTCCACGATCGAGCACGACTTCCGGGAGTCGTTCACGCCGATCCGGTCGTACAAGGACGTCGCACGGGTGCCTTCCCACCTGAAGGGAAGCCTCCCGACGAGCTTCGACGTCGTCGGAGACATCGCGATCGTGAAAATCCCTGACGAGCTTCACGAATACGAGGCGGAGATCGCCGTTGCGATCCTGCGGGTGAACGGCAGCGTGAAGGTCGTGGCGGCGGATGCCGGCGTCATGGGGACGTTCCGCGTCCGCCAGCTCCGGGTCATAGCGGGGCCGGACCGGACGCAGACCGTGCACCGCGAGTTCGGGCTCTCGTACACGGTCGATGTCGCGAAGGCGTACTTCTCCCCACGCCTGGGGTCCGAACGGATGCGGGTCGCGGAACAAGTACGACCGGGCGAAGTCGTCGTGGACATGTTCGCGGGTGTGGGGCCCTATGCAGTCCTCATCGCGCGACGTCGCCAGCCGCGCGTCGTGTATGCGTTCGACGCGAACCCGGAAGCGTTCCACTTTCTGGAGGAAAACGCGCGACGCAACCGGGCGACCCTAGTCGAGCCAAGGCTCGGCGACGCCAAGGAGCTGGTGGAAGAGGCGGATCCGCCGGACCGCGTGATCCTCGACTATCCACACGGTGCGGACGCGGCCTATCGGGCTGCTCTCCCGAGAATCCGTTCCGGCGGCATCGTTCACTACTACGCAATCCTGGAGACCGCCGAACGGGAGGAATGTGCGAACAACCTCAGCGTCGCCGCCCGCGCCCTGGACCGAGAGGCGGAGGTCCTGCGATGGCGGGAGGTCCACGGCTGGTCGCCCGTGCAGAAGCTGTACGCGTTCGACGTGCGAATCGTGTAGGGAGTCAGAGTTCCCCCATCTCCCGCAGTTGAAGAAACCCACGCCCGGACGCGTTCAGCCGGTCTTGGATTCGGACGAACGATTCTCGGAGTGTCTCGTAAAGGGCTTCGGCTTCAGGAATCGGAATTTCGCCTCGATCTCCGAGAGCATCGAGGTCAGATCGATTTCTTTCAAGCGAGGCTCGGAGTTCCGCTTCGTCCATCGCGCCGTTGTACAGGTTGATAAAGGCTCTCCATTCGTCGTCGGTGAGGGGCATTCGAATCCACGCCGCATCCCATCGTTCGATTGGGTACCGACCTCGAGCTTTCGAGGATTTGCCGTACCTGTAACATCGCCCCTACCGGAGCCGGACTCCCCGCTGGTCCTGGTAGTGGCCCGAGCGCTCCCCGTACGCCTTCTCCGCGGGGCTTGTGAGGTCCTCGAAGACGACCTGGGCGAATCGCTCGCCGATCGGAAGGTCGAGAGAGTCCGACACATTCGCGTTGAACGCCCCGAGCGTCAGGGTCCCGCGGAACCCCGCGTCGACCTTGCCGAAGGAGGCGATCACCCCACGGCGGATCCACGTCGTGCGCAGCCAAAGGGAGCCGGCCACGGTCGGACCGAGTTCGACCACCTCCGCGGTGGAGACCGCGAACCGTGCGAGCGGCGGGACTCTCGCGACGCCCTCCGTGACCGTCACCGGCTCGCCCGGGAGGACCGCGACCTCCGCGATCGTGAGGTCGTACCCGTTCGGCGTGAGGTTCTCCGGCCGGAAGCCCTCGATCCGCACGCGCCCCGAGGCCATCGCCGCCACGATGTCCCGATCCGAGAGCACCGGCATCGCGGGGGCATCCCGGGGTCTACATTGAACTTTCCTTCCGGGAAGGTATGAACCCAAACCTCATATTTTAGCGGACCGAGGGAGACGCCGTGACGAAGGACCCTCGCAAGTGCCGCCACGAGTCGTTCTCGCACCTCGGGACCGAGGACCACGCCTAGTTCTACCGGTGCGAGGCGTGCGGGGACGTCTTCGTCGTCGACGCGGGGCACATGTGGCACGTCGAGGGCGTGCCCGCATAGTCGGAAGGCTTTTGGCGGTCCCGTCCTTGGACCCGCCGGTGGGCGCATGGACTTCCAGCTGACGGAGGAACAGAAGCTCGTCC
>Ga0209641_10005654_pt1 | contig 10206 bp, 12 predicted proteins | sample RifCSP16_1_FD_184022 | JGI IMG/M metagenome (GOLD analysis project Ga0209641, IMG submission 184022) | Soil microbial communities from Rifle, Colorado - Rifle CSP2_sed 16_1 (SPAdes) (version 2) | ecosystem: Environmental > Terrestrial > Deep subsurface > Rock core/Sediment | place: Rifle...
CAGGCCGGCAGCGCGAGCGCCTGCAGCACCTCGCCGGTGCGGCGGCTCTGGACGAAGGCGGCGACGCCCCCGTTCGCCACGCCGCGCGCGGTGACCTTCCGGACGAGCTCCACGCCGCCCGCGCCGTCGAGCGCGATCGGGCCCCACCACTCGCGGACGACGAAGTCGTGATGCAGCGTCACGCCGCGGTTCTCACCGGCGGTGACCCGGTTGCTCAGGCCATTCTCGTACGCGGCGAGGTAGAGCACTGCCTCGGCTCGGTCCTCGCGCCCGAGGACCGAGCCGGACGCCCGCACCTCGAAGCTGCCCGGCTGCGGCTCGCGCAAGCTCAACGCGAGCTCCGCGCGTGCGGGCCGGGCGTTGGTCGCACGGACGTCATCCGCGAATCGCGCACGGGTTGACCACCCGCGGTAGTCGCGCCCGCCGAGCATGATCTGCGGCGTGTACACGACGCGCGCGCGGTTGATCGCCGAGAGCTCGCGCTGGCGCGCGCTGAACGCTGGGCTTGCGAACGGATCCTTCCACCCGATGTAGTCCCAGTAGTCGACGTGCAGCGCGAGCGGGACGATGCGCTCCGGCCCGAAGCCCGCCGCGGGCAGCTTGCGCAGCCACTCGTCGGCCGGCGGGCAGCTGTTGCACCCTTCGGAGGTGTAGAGCTCGACGAGCGCTGCCGTGCCGGGACCGCTTTTGGCGGTGCACTCGGGTGCCGCTTGGGCGGCCGGGACGATCGAGAGAATCGCGAACGCGACGAACCAGCGGAACATCATGACGATCTCCTGCGGTGGGCCACCGAGGATCTACGCTCGGGAGGCGCCGTCGGATGCGCGGGTCAACGACCCGGGCTGAGCAGCCGGGCGACCCAGTCCAGCTTGTCGCGGAACTGCGCCTCGTCCGGGGGCTGTTTCCGCATGACCGGGTGGGGCAGCTCGAAGAACGATCCGTCGGCCTTGACCGCCCGGCCTCCGCCGGTCTCGAGGTAGCAGTAACCCGCGCCGTCGAAAGTCTCCTTCGGCACGGCTCCGAGGAGCTTCGCGGCGATCTGGTGGGCAACGACCCGGCCCTGCGCCTCCGCGAACACCCCTGCCTTCGGCAGCGAGAGCCCGACGTCAGGCTTGTACCGGCCCGGCAGCGGCACGACCGTGACGTCGCCAACGGCATAGACCTCGCCGGCGACCGTCTTGACCTGCAGCGTCTGCGGATCGACCGGAATCCAGCCCGACGCGTTGGTGAGCTGCGCGTCGCGCACGACCTTCGGCGCCTCGTGCGGCGGGATGGCGACCAGCAGGTCGTAGCCCGCCTCGCTCCCGTCCTCGAACACGACGCGTCGTGCGGCACCGTCCACCCGCACCGTCTTCTTCTGCGGCCGATAGTCGATCCCGCGCTGCGCAAGCTCGCTCCGGATGTACTGCCCGATTTCCGGCCCCGCGGTCGGCATCGGTGCCGGCTCGACGGTGCAGACCGCGATGCGCGCCTTCCCCGCGAGGCCGCGGGCCGTGAAGGCAGCGTGCAGCAGCATGGCTGCCTCGTAGGGCGCGGGCGGGCACTTGAACGGCGCCTTCGGGATCAGGATGACGAGTTCGCCGCCGGAGAACTGCTCGAGCACGGGCCTCAGGCGTTCGGCGCCCTCCACCGTGTAGAACGTGTGCGCCGCCGCCGCGAGTCCCGACACGGCCGCGGGGTTCAGATCCGCGCCGAGGGCGATCACGAGCTGGTCGAAGCCGAGCGCCCCCTGCTCGGTGACGACCCGGCGCTCGGCGAGCTCGAGGGCCGCCACTCTTGTCTGGACGAAGCGGACGCCGGGCGCGAGCAGCTCGGCGCGCGGCCGCGAGATCTGCTCGTACGTCCGTTCGCCGAGCGCGACCCAGGTCTTGCCCGCGCCGACGTAGAAGTGCGAGGTCTGGTCGACGACGGCAATCTCGTGCTCTGCCGGCAACAGCCGGCGGAGCGCGTTGGCCGCCGAGATTCCGCCGAATCCGCCGCCAAGGATCAACGTGGTCGAAGCGGACATGCTTTCCCCCGCGATGCTGAGAGGCGGTCAGCTTGGCACGGGCGCTGGGAGATTTCCAGCGCTGTTTGACGCCCCGCTGCCCCGTCACCGATGATGGCGGCCCCGCCGATGACCCTGCCCGCCTCCGCCCACGCCGGAATCCGCGCGTTCTTCGCCGGCGCATTCTCCTGGAACATGGGGCTCGGGATGACCCACATCCTGATCCCGCTCTACGCCGACCACCTCGGCTACTCCGGGGTGGCGATCGGGAGCCTCGTCGCGCTCCCGGTCCTCGTCCAGATCGCGTTCAACCTCCTTGGCGGCGCGTGGACCGATCGCGTAGGCGGCAAGCGGCTCGCGCTCGCCTCCTGCCTCGCGTTCGCCGCCGCCGGCGTGGTGTTCGTGTTCGCCTCGAGCTTCGGGACCCTGCTGCTCGCCCAGCTCTGCGCGATCCTCTCGCGCGCGATGTTCTGGCCGGCGGCCTGGTCGCTCGGGTCGCAGCTCCCCGGCGACCGAGGCGAGCAGATGGGCCGCCTCAACTCGATCACCAACGCCGGGCAGATCGTCGGCACGGTCGTCGCGGGCCTCGCGCTCGCGCACTTCGGGTTCGCCACCGGCTTCTGGCTGGTCGCCGTGTTCGGGGGCGTGCTGTCGTTCGCGCTCCTCAGCGCGTTCGCCGCGCCGGCCCCCCGACCGGCAGCGGCGGCGCCGCCGCCGATCTTCGCCGCCTACGCCACCCTCGCCCGGCGGCCGTCGATCTGGTTCGCGCTGATGTGCGCGTACGTGTCGGCGCTGCCGTTCTCGCTCAGCTTCTCGTTCTATCCGCTGCTGCTCGTGAGCCAGGGCTTCGCGAGCGACGGGGCCGGGTGGATGCTCGCCGTCCGCGCGGTCGGCGCGGTGTTCGCCGGCGCGACGGCGGCACGCTACGTGCGGAAAGTCTCGGCGCGCGGGATCCCGTTCACCGCGGCGCTCGCCGTAGCGCTCTCGGTGCTCTTCGTCGCCGCGTTCGACCACGCGGTCCCGATCGCCGCGCTGCTCTTCCTGGTCGGATTCGGCTCGGGCGTGATGACGCTTTACTTCCAGCTCCTCATCAGCGACCTGTCCTCGAGCGAGACGCGCGGCTCGGCGCTCGCGCTCGGCGGCCTGGGCTGGGGCCTCTCCCACCTCACGACGCCGCTCATCATGGGCGCGCTGAAGGACACGCTGGGCATCGAGGCCGGGTTCTACGCAATGGGCGCCATCGCGATCGCGTGGGCGGCCGCGCTCCCGCCGATGCAAGCGTGGGCGTTTCGTGGCGGAAGACCGCGCTAGAGCGCAGCCGCTCCGGCTAGAATCGACGCCGCGATCAAACCGCACCGGGAGGCGACGCAATGCTGAAGTGGGCCGGGATCACGTTCGGCATCGGGATGCTCATCATCCTGCTCGAGTGGCACATGGCGAAGAAGAAGAAGGAGGGCATCACCTGGACCGACCGGCAGCGGATGATCGGCATTTTCTGGCTCTCGGTCGCACTGTCCGCGCTCGTCGCCACGCTCGTCTGGATGGCCGGATAGAGCCGACACGGGCATGACGCTCCGGCTCGGGGTGCTCGACCAGTCGCCGGTCATCTCGGGGCACGCGCCGCGGGAAGCGGTCACCCAGACCGTCCGCCTCGCCGAGGCTGCCGACCGGCTCGGCTACGCGCGCTACTGGCTCGCCGAGCACCACGGGATCGAGGCGCTCGGCGATCCCTGTCCCGAGATCCTGGTCGCGCGCGTCGCCGCCGCGACCACGCGCATGCGCGTCGGCACCGGCGGCGTGCTGCTGCCTTACTACAGCGCGCTCAAGGTCGCCGAGCAGTTCCGGATGCTCGAAGCGCTGTTCCCCGGGCGGATCGACCTCGGCGTCGGGCGCGCCCCGGGCGGCGACCGGCTCACGGCGCAGGCGGTCGCCCGCGGCCCTTACGCCTTCGCCGACGACTTTCCCGAGCAGGTCCGCGATCTGGTCGGGTTCCTCGACCGGACCCTGCCGCGCGAGCACCCGTTCGCGCGCGTGAAGGCGATGCCGGCGGGCGACGCCTCACCCGAGGTGTGGCTGCTCGGCTCGTCGGACTACAGCGGCGCGCTCGCCGCCGAGCTCGGGCTGCGCTTCGCGTTCGCGCACTTCATCAACGCCCGCGGCGGCGACGCCGTGATGCGCGCGTACCGGGCGGCGTTCAAGCCGTCGGCGCGGGAGCCCGCGCCCCGGTCGCTCCTCTGCGTGTTCGTGATCTGCGCCGAGACGAGCGCCGCGGCCGAGCGGCTCGCGGCGCCGATCGATCTGCGCCGGCTGCACATGGCGCTCGGCATCGACGCGCCCGTTCCGACCGACGGGGAAGCCGCGGCGCACCGCTACGGTGAGCGCGAGCGCGCCTACGTGCTCGCGCAGCGGGAGCGCCTCGTCCTGGGCGACCCGGACGAAGTGCGTCGGCGTCTCCTCGACCTCGCCGAGCAGTACGCGGCCGACGAGCTGATGATCATTACGATCACCGGGGACTACGCGACCCGGCAGCGCTCGTACGAGCTCGTCGCCAGCGCGTTCGGGCTGCGTGGCTGATCCGCTGGGCGGGTCATGCCGTTCAGCAGTGCTGCGGCGCGGGTGCGGGCCTCGCACGGACGCTTCCGCGCAACCACGTGACCGCGCGCCTGAGGTAGTCGTGCACCACCTCCGAGCGCATCCGGCGCGCGCGCCGCATTGCCGACTCGACCGCTTCGCGCGTCGCGAGGAACTCCGGGAATGGATGATCGTTTCGCATGGTTTCGACTCCTGGCGTTGATCGGACTACGCCCGGAAATCTACCCCTGCGCGAGGCAGGTGAACAACGAAACTTGGACATGCTATACATGCTTGAATCGCATGCATAGCATCGGTCGGACGGGTCAGTCGAGGAACAGATCGGGCAGGAAGCGCTTGGTGCCCGGGACGACCGCGTAACGGTCGAGGTCGCTGATGCCCTCCGCGGCCAGCACGTCCTCGTCGAGGTAGAAGTTCCCGGTGTGCTGGCGCGCGTCGCGATGAAAGATCGCGTAGGCGCAATCGGCCAGGATCTCGGGCGTGCGGCACAGCTTCGGGTCGACGCCCGGGATCATCGCCAGGGCGGCGGTGTTGATGACCGTGCGCGGCCACAGCGCGTTCACCGCAATGCCGTCGGCGCGAAGCTCCTCCGCCATGCCGAGGACGCACATGCTCATCCCGTACTTCGCCATCGTGTAGGCGACGTGGCTCTTGAACCACTTGGGGTTCATGTTGAGCGGCGGCGACAGGTTGAGGATGTGGGGGTTGCGCCCCGCCTTCGCCGCGACCTTGAGGTACGGGATGCACGCCTGCGAGCACCCGAACGTGCCGCGCACGTTCACCCCGAACATCAGGTCGAAGCGCTTCATCGGCGTCTCGAGCGTGCCGGTGAGCGAGATCGCGCTCGCGTTGTTCACCAGGATGTCGATGCCGCCGAAGTGCTCGGCGCACCGCTTCGCCGCCTCATGAACGCGCGCGTCGTCGCGGATGTCGGCCGGGATCGGCAGCGCCTGCCCGCCGGCGGCGGCGATCTCCTCCGCCGCGGTGTAGATCGTGCCGGGCAGCTTCGGATTCGGCTGCTCGGTCTTGGCGACCACCGCGACGTTCGCGCCGTCCCGGGCCGCGCGCCTGGCGATCGCGAAGCCGATGCCGCGCGAGGCGCCGGTGATGAAGAGGGTCTTGTCCTTGAGGCTCATGGCGGCTCCAATGGGGCTCAAGCGGTCCCGCGAACTTCCTCGACGAGGCGCTCGAGACGGGCGAGGTCGCGGATGACGAGCGCCCCGTCCTCCTTTCCCAGCACGCCGGCCTTCGCCAGCGCCGATAGTTCGCGGGTCACCTGCTCCCGATAGGTGCTGACCTGGCTCGCGATATCGGCGTGCTTGGGCGCCGGGTCGATCCGGGCGGTGTTGCCGCTCACGCCCGCTAGCTGGGCACGGCGCAGCAGGTCCGCGTGGATGCGATTCTGCACGCCGAGCGTGCTGAGGTCGATCACGCGTTCGGACAGCCGGCGCACGAGGCTCGCGAGTCCCCGCAGCGCCCGTTCCGCCACGTCGGGTTGCTCGCGCAGCAGCCGCCGGAACACCGCCGGCGCCATCGATGCGACGAGTGAGCTCTCGAGGGCGACGACGTCGGCCGAGCGCGGCTCGCCGTCGATCGCCGCGATGTCGCCGAAGAACTCGCCGGCACCCAGGTCGCGAAAGGTCACCTGCCGGCCCGCCGCCGAATAGGTCGTCACGCGTGCTCGGCCCGAGACGACCACGTAGACGTCACGGTCCTTCGCGTCGCGCGAGATGATGCGCTGCCCGGCTGCGAAGTTCCGCCACGCGCATTCGCGCGCGAGCGCCTCCAGGCTGGCCGTGGAGAGCCCCGCGAGCAGGGCAATCCCGCGCAGGCCGAGCGCGGAGGGCTGAGCAGAGCCTTCGGGTGGCATTGTCTGGCGACGCTAGACCGGCCGGCCTAGTCCGTCAAGCGCCGCGCGGCGCGAGCCGACTCGCGGTTCCAGGTGCGTATACGCACTTACCGGCGCGATCCCTTTCCCTAGCCTTCGCAGCATGAAGGTGGATGTTGGAAAAGGAGACGTCATGCGCTGTTTCTGCCGCTGGTTTGCGATCCTCGCGACGGCCGCGTGCCTGACGCCCGCCGCCGCGGGCGAGACCGACCGCACCGTCCAGCCGGCGAAGCTGCGCTTCGATCCGCAGTTCATCCTGGCGGAGGTGGCACGCCGAATGAACATTACCCTGCGGCCGGAGATCCCCGTTCCCGCGGTCTTTTTCGAGAGTACCACCCCGCTGCGCCAGTTCCAGGACGCGATCGGCCCGCAATGGCAGTTCCGGCCGCATGTCTTCGCCAACGCCTACTCGGCCGCGCGAAACGAGATCTACCTGATCGACGAGGCGGCTTACTACAAGCGTTTCGGCCGGACGCTCGACGATTCGCTCGCCCACGAGTTCGCGCACTACCTCCAGGTGCACTACCTGAAGGCCGACCTCGCGGACCCGTCGCTCGAGACCGATGCCGTCGCGGTCCAGCGGGAGTTCCAGCAGGACCACGTGTATCCGAAGCGCGCCGCGGCCGGCAGGTAGTCGGGGCGACGTTTCGGGTCAGCCGGGATGCCTTAGGCGAGCCACCACTGCGCAACCCACAGCGCCGCCATCCCCGCCACGATCGTCCAGATCACGCTGCGGGTCAGCCAGGCGACGACCAGGGCGACGAGCGCGGCGGCCGGGCGCGGGTTGCTCACCGCGAGCTGGACCGAGCCGTCGCGGATGGCGAGCGCCGGCACCACGATCGCCGCGAGCACGGCCGGCGGGACGAACCGTAGGAGCTCGCGAACGCGCGGCGGGATCGCATCCGGCTTCAGGGTGCCCAGGAACGAGAAGCGCAGCAGAAACGTGATCGCCGCCGCGCCGAAGATCATCGCCCAGACCATCGGCCCTCCAGCGCGTGCCAGGCGATCCCGGCCGCGATGCCGACGATGCCGGCGGTGACGAGGCCGAGCTGGAACGGCATCGCGTAGGTCACGAGCGTCATGCCGCCGCCGACCAGCGCCGCCCCGAGCGTCGGCCGGTCGACCACGACCTGCCGGAGCAACGCGAGGAACGTGAGCGCGAACGCGAAGTCGAGCGACCAGTGCGCCGGCACCCGGGCGCCGACGAACACCCCGACCGCCACCGAGCCCTGCCAGACGACCCACGCGAGCACGCCCGTGCCGAGCAGGTACCAGTGCTTGTTGCCGCGCTGCGGATGGTGCGTGAACTCCACGACCGACAGCGCGTACGCGTGATCCGTGAGGAGGTAAGCGACGGCGCTCTTCCAGCGCAGCGGCAGATGCCCGAGCCAGGGGGCGAGCCCGACGCTGTACATGACGAGCCTCAGGCTCAGGACCGCGACGGTGGCGAGGATCACGGCGAGCGGCGCGCCGGCCGCGTAGAGCTGGACGGCCACGAGCTGGACGATGCCGCTGAAGGTCACGACCGACATCACGATCGCCTCGAGCGGCGTGAGCCCGCCGGCGATGCTCACGACGCCGGTGACCACCCCGAACGGGACGACGCCGATGAGCGCCGGCGTCATGGCGTGCGTCCCCGCGAGGAACCGCTCCCGCGGCGCGTCGGAGGCGAATGGAGAGCGCAACGCGGCCGCGCGTCGAATCAGTCGTACTTCGAGAAGTCCGCCGGCCGCTTCTCGAAGAACGCGGTGAAGGCCTCCTTCGCCTCGGGGGAAGCGAGGCGCGCGGCGAACGCCTGCAGCTCCGCGGCGAGCGCCGCCTCGATCTGCGGCATGAGCGCGCGCTTCAGGAGCTCTTTGGTGACCCGCAGCGCCTGCGGCGGCTTCGCCGCGAGCCGCTGCGCTGCCGCGGCTGCGGCCGCGAGGAGCTGCGATCCGGGGACGACCTCGGTCACCAGCCCGATCTCGCGCGCCTTCGCAGCGTCGAACGGCTCGGCGAGCATGAGCAGCTCCGCCGCGCGCTGGTAGCCCGCCGTGAGCGGCAGCAGCACGCTGGAAGCGCCTTCGGGACACAGCCCCAGGTTCACGAACGGCAGGTGGAAGCGGGTCCCTTCCGCCGCGTAGACGAGATCGCAATGGCCGAGCATGGTGGTGCCGATGCCGATCGCCGCGCCGTGCACCGCCGCGACGACCGGCTTGGCCGCGTGGCTGATCGCGTGGAGGAAGCGGAACGCGGGCCGGTCCTCGGTCTGGGGCGGATTCGCCAGGAAATCGTGCAGGTCGTTGCCGGCGGTGAAACCGTCGCCGGCGCCGTGGAGCAGCATGACGCGCACCGACCGGTCCGCGTCCGCCGCCACGATCGCGTCGGCGAGCGCGGCGTACATCGCGGTCGTGATCGCGTTCTTCTTGTCGGGCCGGTTCAGCTGGATGCGCTGCACCGCGCCTTCACGGAGAGTGACGATGTCGGTCATGCGGGGCTCCTCGACGGCTGGACTGCCACGGAATCATAGCCCGCGCGGCCGTGGCGCCGTGCGGTCGGCGGGTGTAATCTCGCGCATCGGCCACGGCGAGCTCTCGCCGCGCGCGCCCGACGACCCGCAAGGAGGACACCCATGAAGCTCTATTGCCACCCGGCCTCGACGACGAGCCGCATCGTGATGCTGTATTGCGCCGAGGAGGCGCCGGAGGTCGAGCTCCAGATCGTCGACATCTTCACCGGCGAGCACCTGAAGCCCGACTACGCGAAGATCAATCCGAGCTTCCTGGTCCCGGTGCTCGAGGACGGGGACTTCCGCCTCACCGAGAGCTCGACGATCCTCAAGTACCTCGCCGACAAGAAAGGCTCGGCCTCCTACCCGAAGGACCTGCGCGAGCGGGCGAGGGTCAACGAGATGATGGACTGGTTCAACAGCAACATCTACCGGGACATCGGCTACGGCCTCGTCTACCCGCAGACCTTCCCTACCCACAAGCGGCGCAGCGACGAGGCCCAGGCCGCGACTCTCGCCTGGGGCAAGGAGAAGACCCAGGGCTGGCTCAAGATCCTGGACGAGAGCCTGATCGGCCCGAAGAAGGGCTACCTCTGCGGGGACAGGATCACGATCGCCGACTATCTCGGCGCGGAAATGCTGGGCGCGGGCGAGCTCATCCGCTGCAACTACTCGGGCTATCCGAACGTCGAGCGCTGGATGCGCAACATGAAGGCGCTCAAGAGCTGGCCGAAAGTGAACGAGGTCTTCTACGGCTTCGCCGGCTCGCTCAAGGACGCGAAATTCGTGGCGATCTGAGGTTTGGCCATGATCAAGGGACTGCATCACAACGCCTACCGCTGCCGCGACTCGGAGGAGACGCGCCGGTTCTACGAGGACTTCCTCGGGCTGCCGCTCGCCGGCACGCTCTGGATCACCGAGACGAAGAGCGGCCGCAAGACCGACGCGCTGCACACCTTCTACGAGCTCGACAACGGGTCGTATCTCGCGTTCTTCGAGGCCCCGGACTCGCCCTTCGAGTTCAAGAACCAGCACGATTACGACCTGCACATCGCCCTCGAGGTCGAGCATTCGGTGCTGGAGCCGATGATGGCGAAGGGCAGAGCGGCGGGCATCGAGACCCGCGGCATCGCCGACCACCACTTCATCCACTCGATCTACTTCCGCGACCCGAACGGCTACGTGATCGAGCTGACGGCGAGGATGCCCAACCACGCCGAGGAGATGGATCCCGGGAAGAACGAGGCCCGC
>Ga0209641_10005657_pt1 | contig 10203 bp, 9 predicted proteins | sample RifCSP16_1_FD_184022 | JGI IMG/M metagenome (GOLD analysis project Ga0209641, IMG submission 184022) | Soil microbial communities from Rifle, Colorado - Rifle CSP2_sed 16_1 (SPAdes) (version 2) | ecosystem: Environmental > Terrestrial > Deep subsurface > Rock core/Sediment | place: Rifle...
CGTTGACCTCCTCCCACAGGGCTGCCCTGCGCAAGGTGTTCTCCACCAGTCCGTCCATATCCCCGCGGAACCCGTTGACCTTCGCCCCCCAGGCGATGTTCTCGTAGATGCTCTTGGGGAACGGGTTGGGCTTTTGAAAGACCATCCCGACCCGCCGGCGCACCTCCACCGGATCGACCTCTGGGGCGTAGATGTTCTCCCGCCAGAAGATCACCTCCCCTTCGGTGCGGGCGGTCGGCACCAGTTCGTTCATGCGATTGAAGGCCCGCAGCAGCGTGCTCTTGCCGCAGCCGGAGGGGCCGATGATGGCTGTGATCTTTCGGCTCTGGATGTCCAGGTGCACGTCGCGGATGGCCAGGAAGTCGCCGTAGTAGACGCGCAGGCCCTTCGCCGTCAAGGCGTACTCAGGCCGTCCGGAGGGCACAGCTGCCCTGGTTTCAAGTTGCTCGGCGATCATCCTCGGCTCAGGTCGAGCGATCTGGGGCAAGCTTACTATCCGACCGCTCGGTTCGACAAGGTCTTCGGTCATCGATGGCCTTTCGGGGTCCGCCATCAGTACTGCCTCCGGTAGCGGTTGCGCAGCAGGATTGCCGACACGTTCATCGCGAGCAGCAGCGCCAGCAGCACCAGGATGGCCGCCGCGGCCAGGTTGCGGAACTCGGCCTGCGGCCGTGCGGTCCACTGGTAGATCTGGATGGGCAGGGCGGTGAATTTCGAGAATGGGCCGTCTGGGTCGAACGTGATATAGGTCGAGGCCCCCACCACAACCAGCGGAGCGGTTTCACCGATGGCCCGCGAGATGGCCAGGATGGTCCCGGTCAAAATGCCGGGGATGGCGTTGGGCAGCACGTGCGACCACACCGTCTGCCACTGGGTGGCCCCCAGCCCATAGCTGGCCTGGCGCAGCAAATTGGGGACCGCCCGGATGGCCTCCTGGGCGTTGATGATGATCAGCGGCAATACCAGCAGACCCAGGGTCAGCCCGGCCGACAGGATCGTCCGGCCGTTGGCCTGGGTGGGATCCTCCACATAGCCCAACAGGGCGCCGCTGGTCAGCGGCTCCAGGGCGCGCACGAAAATGGCCAGGCCCAGCATGCCGTAGATAATGGAGGGGACGCCGGCCAGGTTGTTGATGTTGGTCTGGATCAGGCGGTTGAGCCGCGAGTCGCCGGCGTATTCCTCCAGATAGATGGCCGCGCCGACGCCCACCGGGAAAGCGAACAGCACGGTGATCCCGACGGTCCACAGCGATCCCAGGAGGGCGGTGCGCACGCCGGCGCGCAGCGGGTCGGCAGCTTGCGGCCTCTGGATGAAGCTCCGATTGATCCAGGAGAAGGATTGCAGTCTGGCTGCCGGATACTTCTCGGCGGCTTCCCGCTCGAGGTCTCGCCGGTGCAGCAGACTGTCGACCAGCGACCAGGTCTTGACCACCTGCGGCTCCGCCACCCGATCCATCACCAGCTCGTAGAGCTCGTCCCGGCTGCGCTCCGCCAGCGGTTTCTCGCTCTCCAGCGCCCGCACCAGACCTGCGGAGGCGTTGGCCCGCAGGATGACTTGCAGGGCTTCACCGGACAACTCCTCCAGCGGGACCCCTTCCACGGCCAGCGACTCGGGCGGGATGGCGTACTCCACCGCGGCCAACCCAAAGGACTGATTCAGGATGTTGTAGAGCAGGGCGGTCAGCACCAGGATGCCCACGATGGTGGACACCTGGAAGACCAGCCTCCAGATTCGCCCTGACCGCCTTCGGCGCGGCAGGTTCTGGTCGAAATCCGCGGCGGGCTGGTTCACTCGTACACCTCCCGGAAGCGGCGCACCACCCGTTGGCTGACGATATTCAGGCCGAGGGTGATCAGGAACAGCAGCAGCCCAATAGCGAAGATGCTGTTGTAGTCGATGGAGTCGTAGCTCAGGTCTCCGCCGCTGATGCGGACGATGTGCCCGGTCATGGTCTCGGCACCCTGGAAGGGATTGAAGGTCAGCGCCGGCCCGGCGCCGGCCGCAATGGCCACCACCATGGTCTCCCCGAAGGCGCGGGAAATGGCCACAATGCAGGCGGCGGCGATGCCGGAAAAGGCCGCCGGCACGACCACCTTAATGGCGGTCTCCAGGCGGGTGCCGCCCAGCGCATAGGCTCCTTCGCGGAGGGATCGGGGAACGGCGTTCAGCGCGTCCTCGCTCATCGAGGTCACCAGCGGCAGGATCAGGATGCCGATCACGATCCCGGCCGAGCCGGTGTTGTAGATCTCCACCACGTCCCGACCCAGGATCGTCCGCAGCAGCGGGGTCATGAAGGTCAGTGCGAAGTAGCCGTAGACCACGGTCGGCACCCCCGCCAGCACTTCCAGGATCGGCTTCAGGATGGAGCGGGCCCGGGCGGAGGCGTATTCGCTCAGGTAGATGGCTACCCCCAGCCCCAGCGGCAGGGCCACAAGCATGGCGATCAGCGAGGTCAGCAGGGTGGCATTTACCAGCGGCAGGATGCCGAAGTCGCCGATCTGCGGACTCCACTTGGTGTGGGTGAAGAACTCCCGCAGCGTGACCCGGTTACTGCGCAGAATCTGGATGCCCGCGGCGTGGGTTTGGGGAACAGTCCCCTGCAGCCCGCGTTCGATCGCGATGCTCGACCCCTCGATGGACACCACCCGCATGATCTCGTCGTGGACCTGGATGAGATCTTCGGCGTGCAGCGCGGCTCCTTCCGACCCGACCTGCATGATCGTGTCATCCGGAGTCAGATCCTGGGCGAGAGGCTTGTTGGAGTTCTCCCAGAGTTGAGTGGTGAAGAAGGCCAGCGACTCTTTCCCCAGCTCGTAAACGATGCCGACCGTCGTGAGGATCGAGAGCGCCCCGCACAGGAACAAGAACCCCTGGATGAAGGCCTCCCGCACCCGCGGACGACGGCGCAGAGCGAGCCGTGGACCAGATGGCACCGCGGTTACGACAGCCATCCCCCGCCTACCTGAAGCGGCGATCTTCGTTCATTCGTCGGATTGAGCTGCATGTGTTCTCCAACGCGGGGTGGGGAGCCTGGCGGCTCCCCACCCACTGTCCCAGGCAGCGAAGTAGGAGAGGGGTTAGCCTCCCTGACCCATCGCCTCCAGCCAGTTCAGCATGGACTGATCCAGCCCTTCTGTACTGGCCGGGAAGTAGCCCACATCCACGACCTCTTCGTTGACATAGGTCAGGAAGAAGTTGATGTAGGCCGCCACCTGCGGCTTGGACTGCATGATCGCGGCATCCGAGTATAGGAACAACGGCCGCGCCAGTGGGTAGCTGTTGTCGTCCACCGATTCGGCGGTGGGCGTCACGCCCTCGATGTCCAGGACCCTCAGCACATCGGTGTTCTCGGCGTAGTAGGCGTAGCCGAAGAAGCCGATCGCGTAGGGGCTGCCCAACACGCCCTGCACCAACACGTTGTCGTCCTCACTCAGCTGCGTGTTGGCGGCAGCCAGGATCGGCCCTTCGTCCTCTTCGAAGATCTCCTCTACGAAGTAATCGAAGGTGCCGCTGTCCGTGCCGGGGATGAAGCGCTGGATCGGCTCGTTCGGCCAGGCCGGGTTGACATCCGACCAGTTGGTGGCCGTGCCGAAGATCAGCGCCAGCTCGGCCAGGGTGGCGTTGGTGAGGAAGTCGTTCTCCTGGCTCACTGTGATCGCCAGGGCGTCGGTCCCCACCCGGAACTCCACCGGCTCGCGGCCGATCGCCCGGCAGGACTCCACTTCGGTGTCGCGGATAGCCCGGCTGGAGTTGGCCACATCCGTCTCGCCGGTCACGCAGAACCGCTCCAGACCAGCGCCACTGCCGATGCTGTCGATCGTGATGGTGCCGGCGAAGCCTTCATCTTCGAAGCGCGCCGCCATCCGCTCCGCCAGCGGGAACACCGTCGAGCTGCCGGCCGTGACCACGTCCCCGGTCACCTCCAGCGGGTTCACCGCCGGAAGCACGCCGGAGCCCATGTCGACCATCGGCGGTTCCGCAGTCGGCTGCGCGGGCGCCGAGGTGGGCTGCGCGGCTGCCGCGGTAGGCTGCACCGGCGCCGGTGTGGTGGCCGCGCCACCGCATGCCGCCGAGGCTAGGCCGGCTACCGACAGACTGATCAAGATCCAATTGCGCGTGGAACTCACTTCTTCTCCTCCTCTGGATTTGTGTGGCTGATCGGGATGTTACCTGCCCGCACTTAAGGGCAAGTCAAGTAGAGGTTAAGCGGCCTTAACTGGGGCGGAGCAGCATTTCAGCGGAGCAGGCTTTGACCCTTGGTTCCGCAGCGGGCGCAGTTGCCCTGAACCAGAATCGCATCCTGGATGGAGGTGTAAGTCACGCGGTAGGTGCGGGCGTAGCAGTAGGGACATGCGATCCACCAGTGGATGGGCGCGTCCGGCGCGGAGTCACTGCGGGTGTCCGCGCCCTGCGCTTGCAGGGCCCCCTCCCTCCGCAGCGCGGCCAGAGCCATATCGGCCTGTTGTTCGCCGAGGGTGAACCCGAAGTCTCCCCGGGCGGTAACATCGAATTCCGTATTCGTCCGAAACGATGTGGCTGTCGGCATGTGTTCCGCACTCCTCCGCGGCACCCTGTGCGTCCACCCCGCTCGGCTTCAGCCCGTGGACCACCGCGCCGCCCATCCCGCTTGCGACTGTATCTCAGGGGTCTTAAGCTGAATTCAAGCGGGAATTAAGCGGGCTTAACGGGCGAGGAGTTGTCCAGCGGTCAGGCCGCCAGGAATGCCAGATGGAAGACGGCCCCGCGAGCCGGGGGCTTGCGGTTCTCCGCCCAGATCCTCCCGCCGTGGGCCTTGAGGATGTGTCGGGCGATCGCCAGCCCAAGACCGGTGCCGGCCGACTTCACCGGCTGCGGGCCCCGATAGAAGCGCTCGAAGATCCGTTCCAGATCGGCCGGCGGAATCCCCGGCCCGCTGTCCTCAATGCTCAGCAGCAGCATCCCCTCAGAGGTCGGCCCCTGGCCGGTGATCCGGATCTGGCCGGCCTCGGGCGTGTAGCGTAGCGCGTTGTGCAGCACGTTGAGCACCGCCCGGCCCGCCAGTTCGCCATCCGCCAGGATCTGCAGATCGGCCGGGACTTCCCGGCTGATTTCGATCCGTTTGCGCTGAGCCTGATCGGCCAGACGTTCTACGGCCAGGTCGACGATCGCGGCGAGCGGGGCGGAGACCAGCCGGACAACTTGCCGGCCGGCCTCGATCGCCGCCAGGTCCAGCATCTCCTGCGCCATCTGATGCAGGGCGTCCACCTCCACGGCCATCTTGCCCGCCAGGTCCTTGACCAGCGGAGTGCCCTTGCCGGATCGGGCGATCAGCGTGTCCACCAATAGCCGCAGCGAGGTCAAGGGGGTGCGCAGCTCGTGGGAGAGGTTAGCCACGAAATCTTGCCGCGCCCGACCCAGCCGCTCCAATTCGGCGACGTCGCTCAGGGCCAGGGCCACCCCGCTCTCGAGCGACACCGCCCTGGCCTGGAAGGGCTGGTCCTGCAGGCGGATCATGCGTTCCAGGTTGGCCGCCGGGGCTTCCAACGCGTCCTGGGCCAGCTGCTCCAGCTCCAGGCTCCCGCTGTAGGCGATGAGGCTGGATTGTCTTGCTGGATCGCCGAAGCGGACCTGCGCCGCCGGATTGGCATAACGCAGGGTGAGAGCTCGGTCGCAGACCAGCAGCGGGTCTTCCGAGGCCGCCCCGGCCGCTTCCGACCAGGCCAGCCGCTCGCCGAGTTCCGTCAGCCGCGCATCCAGCCCCGCGGTCGCCTGGCGCGATTGCCGCTCCAGTGCGTGATGGGCCGCCGCTTCCCGTCGCCATAAGAGGCCCAGGGCCAGAGCTGCCAGGGCCAGGCCGGCGATCAGCGCCGTCTGCATGCTTCAGCCTTCAAATCGATAACCCACCCCGCGCAGCGTGACGATCCGCTGCGGTTGGGAGGGATCCAGTTCGATCTTCTGTCGCAGCCAGCGGATGTGTACATCTACCGTGCGGCTGTCGCCCAGGTAGTCGTCGCCCCAGACGCTGGCCAGGAGCAAGTCGCGGGTGAGCACCGCTCCGCGGTTCTTCATCAAGGTAGCCAGCAGCTCGAACTCCCGCGGCGCCAGCTCCAGCTCGGTCTCGCCCAGGAAGGCGCGGCGGGCGAGCAGATCCAGCCGTAGATCGGCGGAGCTGAGTTCGGTGGCCGGCTCCGGAGAGCGGCCACGCCGCAGGCCGGCCCGTACCCGCGCCAGCAGTTCGCCCAGCGAGAAGGGCTTGACCACATAGTCATCCGCCCCAGACTCCAATCCGATGATCTTATCGGTTTCGGTGCCGCGGGCGGTGAGCAAGATGATCGGCACCCGGCTCTCGCGGCGCAGAATGCGGCACAATGTGAGCCCGTCCAACCTGGGCAGCATGACGTCCAGGATGATCAGATCGGGCGCGGCCTCCCGGGCCAGCTCCAGCCCCAGCTCGCCATCCTCGGCCTCCACCACCTCGTAACCTTCGGACCGGAGATTCAGGGCCAGCGTCTCGCGCAGGGTGGTATCGTCCTCGACGACCATCACCTTCGATTGGCTGTCCCGCTTCCCTTTGCCGGCGGAGCCGGAGCGGGCGCGCCCTGGGCCGCTCATCCCGCTCCCACTCGCTGCAGCGCCTGCAGCGCAGCGGAGTGAAGCCGGCCATTGGAGGCCAGCACCCCCCGATTGCGCTCGAGCCTGCGCCCCCGGGAGAAATCCAGCCCAGCCCCAGTCAGATCGGAAACCCGGCCGCCTGCTTCCGTCACGAGCAGGCACCCCGCCGCCTGGTCCCAGATCCACTCCCGATAATCCGGGTGATCGGGCGACACCAGGCGAAAGATCAAATCCCCAGTCCCGGCCGCCAGCGTCACGTACTTCGCCTGGCTGTCCATCAGGAGCGGCGGCGTGGTGATACCCAAGTCACTCAGCAACGCCTGCATGCCTGCCGGATCGGTGTGTCCGGACTCAACTGAACGCAGCACGCGCGCCTCGGCCGGCTCCTCCCGCGCCGAGACCCACAGAGGCCGCCTGGCTCCCCCCTGCAGCGGTTCGATCCAGGCGCCTTGCCCCCGAATGGCCAGGGCGGCGCAGCCTTCGCCCTCCCGATCTGGGGAGCCGTCGATGCCCAGGTTGGGACAGGCCAGCGCACCCAGGACGACCACGCCGCGCTCAATCAGTGCCAGTGCCACCGCATATTGCTCTCCCCGCAGGAATCCCTTGGTGCCATCCACCGGGTCGAGGGTCCAGAACCGCTCTTCAGGCTCGCCGCTCCCCAAGTCGATCCAGGCACATACCTGGTCGTCCTCCAGCGGGCCACGCACCGGCTCCAGCCAGCCGCGCACCGCTGCCAGCATCTCGTGCTGCTCCGGATGTCGCAGCGCCTCGCTCCCCTCCTCGGCCACCAGGCGGTCCTCCGGGAAGGCCTGCTGCAGTTGGGAGGCGATCAACGCCTGCGCGGCGTAGTCGGCGACGGTCACCGGCGAAAGGTCGGCCTTGAGCTCGGCCCGTCCTGCGTGGTCCTGCTGAACTTGCCGCGCCAGCCGCACCCCGGCCCTCACCGCCGAGAGTGCAAAGGCCGCTTCGTGGGAATGGTCTTCGGCCATGCAGTGGGGAGTCCGTCCCTGCCCCGCATCCCGGGACGCCTTCCGGCAAGCGGCGGCGGCATGCAATAGAATTGTACCCATGCCGAGACAGTTCTCCCCTGCCCTTGTGGCGCTGCTGCTGGTGCTGTTGGCCTGCAATCTGGGCGGGGGCCAACTCCCGCCTCCTCTGCCGCCAACCGTGGCCTCCGGCCCGACCTCCGCTCCTCCTGTCGCCCCACCTGCGACGGAGCAGCCAACCGCAGAGCCCACCGCCACGCCCGTCCCCCTCGAGCCGACCCCGGACCGGGTCTTCAGCCTGCCCGATCCCTCCGGACTTCGACTGGCCCCCGTGGTCGAAGGGCTGGACCGGCCGCTCGGGCTGGAGCACGCCGGCGATCGGCGGATCTTCGTGGTCGAGCAGCGCGGGGCCGTCTGGACGCTGGAGGATGGCCGGCTGCAAGAGACCCCGTACCTGGACCTGCGGGACCGGGTGGATGATTCTGGATTCGAGCAAGGTCTGTTGGGCCTGGCCTTCCACCCGGATTTCGCCCGTAACGGACTGCTGTTTGTCAACTACACCAACGACGGCGGGAATACGGTCGTCTCGCGCCTGACTGCCTCGGCGGGGGCCGGGCAGGTCGACCCGGCAACCGAATTGGTCATCCTGCGGATCGACCAGCCTTTCAGCAATCACAACGGAGGCGATCTGGAGTTCGGGCCCGACGGCTATCTCTACATCGCCGCCGGGGACGGCGGGGCGGCCGCCGATCCATTCGGCAACGGCCAGCGCCTGGATACCCTGTTGGGCAAGCTGCTGCGCATCGACGTCGAGGTCGGCGATCCTTATGCAATCCCGAGCGACAATCCCTTCGCCGCCGGAGGCGGCCTGCCGGAGATCTGGGCCTACGGCCTGCGCAACCCCTGGCGCTTTGCCTTCGACCCACTGACCGGCGACCTGTACATCGGCGACGTCGGGCAGAACGCCTGGGAGGAGATCGATTTCCTGCCAGCCGGTTTCAACGGCCCGCGCAATTTCGGTTGGAATGTGCGGGAGGGCACCCACACCTTCACCGCCCCGGCCGCTCCGGACATGATCGATCCGGTCGCCGAATATGCCAACGGCGCCGGCGGCACCTGTTCGGTGACGGGCGGCGTGGTCCTGCGCAGCCCCAGCCTACCCGACTGGAACGGCGTCTACCTCTTCGCCGACTACTGTTCCGGGCAGGTCTGGGGGTTGGTGCGCGATGAGGCGGGGATCTGGACCAACCAACTGCTCTTCAACACCGACCTTAACATCACCGCCTTCGGCGCCGACGCCCAGGGCGAGGTGTACCTGGTGCATCACGGCGGAGCCGTCTACCGCTTGGAGCGCTCGCAGTAGGATCCCATTCTCGATCCGTGTGGCGGCGGCACTACGCGCTGCCGGCCGAGCACGGCTCCTGGATCTGGCTGCTTGGGCCGCTGGCGATGGGCATCGCCGCCGCTCGGCGGCTGACGCCCGACCTGGTCCCCCTGGCGCTGGCGGCATTGGCGGCCTTCCTGCTGCGCCAACCGGCGACAGTGGCGGTCAAGGCCCTCTCCGGGCGGCGCGCCCGGGAGGACCTGAAGCCCGCCCTGACCTGGCTGGCCGGCTACTCGCTCCTGGGCGCGCTGGGGTTGGGGTGGCTGCTGCGGGCAGGCCACGGCCAGCTGCTGGCCCTGGCCTTGCCGGGAATCCCGGTGTTCGCCTGGCATCTCTGGCTTGTCGGTCGGCGGCGGGAGCGCGGCCAGCCCGGGGTCGAGATCGTGGCGGCCGGTACGCTCGCCCTGGCCGCTCCGGCAGCCTACTGGACCGTCGGAGGCGAGTCCCCCCGGGTTGGCTGGATCCTGTGGCTGCTTACTTGGCTGCAGGCCGCCGGTTCCATCGTCTACATTCACATGCGGTTGCAGCAGCGCGGCTGGGACCGGCTGCCCTCCGGGCGGCAGCGCTGGCGCGTGGGAGCTCGCGCCTTGGCCTACGCCGGATTCAACCTGCTGGCCTGCCTGCTCCTGTCCGGCACCGGCTGGGCGCCTTCGCTGGCGCCCTGGGCCTTCGTCCTGGCCCTGGTCGAGACGCTGCAAGGCGTCGTCCGGCCTGCTCTGGGTATTCCCGCCCGCGCCATCGGCTTGCGCCAACTGGGAAGCAGCGCGCTGTTCCTGCTATTGCTGGGGCTGGCCTACCTGGTCTGAGCGGCTCAGCGCCGGCGCGGCAGGTAGCGCGGCGTGCGGCTCTGATACTCCCGCGCGGCGGGAATTCGCCCTCGCAGCTCCCACTCTTCCAGTTCCTGCAGCAGGCTGGCCAGGGCAAGCCAGGTCAGGTAGCACAGCCAGGCTGCCGGGGTGTCAACGATCAGCGTGGCGCCCATCCCGGCCACGATTGCCCCGAGGGTCATGGGGCGGCGCAGATGCCGGTAGGGAGGCCGGGTTTCTAGCCGATCGCTGGGCTGCGGCAGCAGCGCCCGCAGGCCCAGCGCCGAAAGCCCCCACAGGCCCAGGGCGACTCCGGCCAGCACGGCCCCCCATCCGATGACCACCAGCGCGACTTGCGACCCCGACACCGGATTGGACTCGAGCCCCCAGGCCCAGGTGAACGACCAGACGAAACCGGCGGTGGAGCCGGCAGAGG
>Ga0209641_10005660_pt1 | contig 10199 bp, 10 predicted proteins | sample RifCSP16_1_FD_184022 | JGI IMG/M metagenome (GOLD analysis project Ga0209641, IMG submission 184022) | Soil microbial communities from Rifle, Colorado - Rifle CSP2_sed 16_1 (SPAdes) (version 2) | ecosystem: Environmental > Terrestrial > Deep subsurface > Rock core/Sediment | place: Rifle...
GATTTATTCGTGATATTTGTATATTCGTGAAATTCGTGTTCAGTCTTCATTTTTCTGTGGAAATCAGCGTCCTGAATTTTTTAATTCGGTTATCTGCTTTTCTAATTCCCTAACCTTTTTAATCAACTCAGGCAGTTTGATAAGTCCTGCCTGTATTCTTTTCCACTGATTATGTTCAATTGCAGGAATACCTGAATATACACCTGCTTCTATATCTCCTGTAACACCTGCCTTCCCTCCAAGAATAACTCTATCCCCGATATTTAGATGGTCAGCTAAACCCACCTGCCCGCCCATAATAACATTCTTACCTATATTACAACTACCCGAAACCCCTGTTTGGCCTGCTATCACTGTATTATCGCCTATTGTAACATTATGAGCAATCTGGACAAGGTTATCTATTTTAACACCTTTTTTAATGATTGTACTGCCCAATGTTGCCCTGTCTATACATACATTCGCACCTATCTCCACATCGTCTTCAATTATCACATTCCCAACCTGAGGAATCTTTTGATAAACTCCATTATCATCCTTCACAAATCCGAAACCATCGCTCCCTAAAACAGCCCCGCTGTGAATTATAACATTTTTTCCGACAATCACATTGTGATATATACTTACATTTGAATGAACAATTGACCCTTCAGCTATCCTTGAATCTCTTCCTATATATGTAAAGGGATAAATTATAACTTTATCTCCGATCTCAACATTATCTTCAATACAGACAAATGGATGTATTGTAACATCTCTTCCAATATTTTTCGTCTTAATCAATGACTGGGGACTTATACCTTTTGAATTGTCCTGAACAGGATAAAAAAGCTTTAGAAGTGAAATTAATGATAAATAAGGGTTCTTTACAATTACAGAGGACTTTTCTATCAAACCTTCTTCATCCAACCCTTCCTGCAAAATAACAGCCGATGCCTTAGAATGTTTTAACTCAGGCAAATATTTCTTTTTTGAAACAAATGTAATATCTCCATTCACTGCCCTCTTTATTTCAGCGACACCTGTAATATCAATATCAGGGCTGCCATTCAATCTGCCATCAAGTATCTTTGCTATATCACCGAGTTTCATTTCTTCTGTTCATCATATCTCTTTATCAATTTATCCGTAAGGTCTATATTGTCAGAGGCAAAAAGGACAATCTCGCCTTTTTCAAGTATGACCGTAAATCCTTCCTCCTGTCCAATCTTCTGAGCCAGTTTAATCAGTTCAGAGACTATCCTGGCTGTCATCTCCCGCTCCTTCATCATTATATCCCTTCTTGTATCCTCTTTATACCTGTCAAAGTCTCTCCCTCTCCTCCTGTATTCTTCAGTCTTTCTTTCCCTCTCGGATTCCTTCATCATAAAACCCTGTTTGCTCAGTTCCTCTTCCAGTTTTTTAATCTCTTCTTCCCTTTCCTTGAGTATTACATTTTCTTTTTCAATATCTTTTTTGAGCTTTTCCAGTGCAGTCTTGCCTGTGGAGGATTGATTCAGTGCCCTCTGAAGGTCTACATATCCTATCTTCAACGACTCAGCTAAAGAGACAGATGATGCAAGATGCAAGATGCAAGATGCAAGAAACAAGATGGATGCAAGATGCAAGATGATACTATTGTCACCCTGAGCAAAGCGAAGGGTCTTGAAAATTTGAGATTCTTCAGGCTTCGCCTTCAGAATGACATTACTTGTAACTTGAACCTTAACAAACGCTAATATTTTCCTCATAAATCCTCCCTCTTTAAAAACAGTAGGCAGTAGGCAGTTTGTTTTTTCTGCTTACTCCTTACTCCTTACTGCTTACTGCTTTTTTAAAATGCCCTTCCTATAGTAAAGTGGAACTCGCTTGGGCTCTCACCCTTTTGCTGGTCTAATTTAAATCCCCATGCAAAACTTATTGGGCCTATCGGGGAAAAGAACCTGACTCCGAATCCCCATGCATGTCTCATATTCCCAATATCAAAATCATTACTTGTAGTCTTTGATATATCCCCCTCTTTCCCGTATACATTTCCCCTGTCGTAGAATACAACTCCCCTTACATATCTTGTGAATGGATATAGGAATTCTGTATTCAAAAGCAAAAGAGACCTGCCGCCAATAGACTGCCCTGCCGCATCTCTCGGACCCACATCATTAAAGTTAAAACCTCTTAAAGACTCAGGGCCTCCAAGAAAAAATCTCTCAAATAGGGGTAAATCCTTTCCACCATGTCCGTCAGCATACCCTATCTTCCCATGAACCATGAATACTAAATTCCACCAGAGAGGATAATACCAGCTGTCTTCCCCTACTAATTTATAATAGTTTATAACCCCGCCAAGCGGGCCGCCTGCATATTCTCCATTCAGGTATTGCCTTGAGCCTTTTTGCGGATTAAAATAATCATCCCTCGTATCCCTTGTTACAGAAGGGGCAATACTGCTTGTTGTCCTGTCACCTTCTTGTGAAAGGAGGAAGGATGATGCAACATCTCTATTTCTTATATTTATATTAACAAGCTCATACCTGTAGGAAATATTCCCCCATGTATATTCACCCAGTGACTTGCCAAGCCTGACACTCCCGCCGTTGTTCTTTGATAAATAGCTGAAGTAATTTCTCTCTGTATTAAATAAACTTAAGCCTGCAAGGAGCTCCCTGTCAAAGAGCCTCGGCTCTGTAAAGTCTATCTCATAATCCTTGCGAATACTTGACAATTGTGTATTAAATGCAAGCTTGTATCCCTTTCCAAATAGATTGCTCTGCGATATCTGGGCAAATAATATGGCATTTTCAACTGAACTGTACCCCGCACCTGCACTCAAGCTACCCGTTGACCTTTCAGTTACCTTTACATCAAGGTCAATCATATCCTCTTCTCTTCTGCTCTTCTGCTCAAAATTGACCTCGTCAAAAAAACCGAGGTTATTTATCCTCTCCCTGCTCCTCCTTACTTTGGAACTGTCAAAGAGGCTCCCCTCCTGCAGCCTGAATTCCCTCCTGATTACATTATCCCTTGTCTTTTCATTGCCGAATATATTTATCTTTCCTATATATACCTTTCTCCCTTTATCAATCTTAATATCTATATCTACCTTTTTAAGATCCTCATCGGTTTTTATATTTGGAATTACATCGGCAAAGGCATAACCCTTCTGAGAATACATGTCCGTTATTGTGAAAATATCACGGCTGAGCTGAGACCTGTTAAATATGTCATCCTCTTTTAGATTGAATACTCCCATCAGCTCTTTTTCTGAATACACCTCATCGCCTTCTATATGGACACTACCGACACGATACTGATCCCCCTCATTTAAGAATATCGTTATATAAATCCTTCTCAGTTCTTTATCAATCTCTACCCGCGGGTCTTCTACCTTTACCTTTATGAAGCCGTTATCATGATACATGGATTCAAGCTTCAGGATATCAGTCTTTAATATCTCCTTCTTGTATGTCCCTGAACTTGTAAACCATGAGAAAGCCCCTTTCTCCTGCGTATCCACCTGTTTTTTAATCGCCCTCTCGTCAAAGTATTTATTGCCGACAAATGCTATATCCGTTACATATACCTTCTTCCCCTCATTTATCTTAAATTCTATGTCAACCTGATTATTCTCTACATTCTTTGTTGAGACATCTACCGAGGCAAAATAAAATCCCTTTTCCTGATAGAGTTTTTTTATTGAGTCAATATCCTTCTGCACAAAGTGGCTTTTAAAATGAATCCCTTTTTTAAGCGAAAGCTTCTTTTTTATCTCAAAGTTCTCTATCTCTTTATTCCCCTTTATTTTTACATCCTTTATAAATGGCTTTTCTTTTATTAGATATGTAACAGTTAATCCCGAAGCCTCCTCCTCAAGGTCAACCTTTATATCATCAAAGTATCCGAGGTCATATATCCTTTTTATATCGTTTCTTACCTTTGAAGGAGAATACAGATCCCCCTCTTTAAGGCTTATGTAGTACCTGATAGTTGACTCGTGAACCCTCTCATTCCCTTTTATTGATATATGAACTATAGGACGGGCAAGGTCAACTGCCTCTGCTCTTACAGAATACAGCAGGAAGTAGGCAGTAAGCAGTAGGCAGAATACAGCAGGCAGTAAGTAGCAGACGGTTTTCCTGCTTACTGCATACTGCTTACTGTTTACTCTCTCTTGACTCATGACCCCTATTAGCAAGTACCAACAGGGTCCTTCTTCCCTACAAACACAAGACCGTCATTCTGAAGCTTTACATAGAGAACACCTGTATTCTTAAATTTACCGAGGAGCAGATCTTCTGAGAGCGGGTCATTGATATGCTTTTGAATTGTTCTCTTCAAATGCCTTGCACCGTATGTCGCATTGTATCCTTCCTTTGCAAGCCATTCCTTTGCATCATTATCAAGCTGGAGAGTAATACCCTCTTCTATTAGGCGGGTGTTCAGATCATTAATGAGTATATCTAAAATCTGGAGTATATCCTCTTTTTTAAGAGGGTGAAAAATAACAGTATCATCAATCCTGTTTAAAAACTCAGGGCTGAATGTCTTTTTAAGCTCTGACTTGATAGTATCCTTATATTTTTTAAACGAACCTCCCTCATCTTCCCTCTGAAATCCCATTGAGAGGCTCTTATCAAGAAATCTCGCATGGAGATTTGATGTCATTATCAGTATCGCATTCCTGAAATCAACTGCCCTTCCATAGCTGTCCGTAAGCCTTCCGTCATCCATTATCTGGAGAAGCATATTGAATATATCAGGATGAGCCTTTTCTATTTCATCCAACAAGACAACTGAATATGGCTTTCTTCTAACCTTCTCGGTAAGCTGTCCTCCTTCTTCATAACCCACATATCCAGGAGGGGAACCTGTGAGCTTGGACACATTAAATTTCTCCATATACTCAGACATATCAAGCCTTATGATAGCCCTTCTGTCGCCAAACAGATATTCCGCCAGCACACAGGCAAGCTCTGTCTTGCCAACACCTGTGGGACCAAGGAAGAGGAATGAACCCATCGGCCTCTTTATGTCTTTTAGCCCCGCCCTTGAGCGTCTTATCGCCTTGCTTATAACGTTTATTGCCTCTTTCTGCCCTATGATTTTTTTTGAGAGTTCAGCGTCCATCTCCTGAAGTCTCTGTGATTCCTCTTTCTCAATTCTTGATAAAGGTATGCCTGTCATCCTTGAAACCACATAAGTAATGTCATCCTCTGTCACCTCCGGCATTGCACCTTTCTGTGAGCCTTCCCACTCTATTTTCATCAGTTCCAATCTGCTTTTCAGGCTCTCCTCTTTATCCCGAAGTTCAACTGCCTTCTCAAACTCCTGCGCCTCAATCCTTTCCCTCTTCTCCCTTACCACATCGTCAATCTTTCTCTGTAATTCCCTCACCTCAGGTGGATAGGTGGACTTTCGCAATCTCACCCTTGAACCTGCCTCGTCTATAACATCTATTGCCTTGTCAGGGAGAAATCTATCACTTATATATCTGTCAGACAGTTTAACGGATGCAGTAATTGCATTTTCTCTTATTCTCACCTTGTGATGGAGTTCATACTCATCCTTTAATCCTTTAATAATCTGTATTGCCTCTTCTATTGATGGCGGGTTTACAATTATCGGCTGGAATCTTCTTTCCAATGCACCATTCTTTTCAATGTATCTCCTATACTCATCCAGTGTGGTTGCACCTATACACTGTATCTCACCTCTGGAGAGGGCTGGTTTCAACATATTTGATGCATCCACAGAGCCCTCTGCCGCACCTGCACCTATCAGTGTATGGATTTCATCTACAAAGAGGATAATATTCTTGGGGGGCTGTGTTATCTCCCTCATTACAGCCTTCATCCTTGCCTCAAACTGACCCCTGTATTTTGTCCCGGCAATCAGCGCGCCCAAATCAAGAGATATTAATCTCTTGTCATAGAGTGTCTGCGGAATTTCTCTGCTTATTATCCTCTGTGCAAGCCCTTCTACAATGGCTGTCTTGCCAACACCAGGCTCACCAATCAGAACAGGATTATTTTTTGTGCGTCTTGAGAGAATCTGAATCACCCTCTCTATTTCATTAGTCCTTCCGATTACAGGGTCAAGCCTCCCTTTAATTGCCAATTCAGTAAGGTCTCTGCCGAATTCATCCAATGCAGGCGTCTTACTTGCCTCTTTTGCCTGTGATACAGGCTCTCTCAGGAGATTTATAGTCTGCTCTTTTATATCAGAATACTGCAGTCCGAAGCTGCTCAATATCCTGTAGGCAACACCATCTTTTTCTTTTATCAATCCTATGAGGAGATGCTCGGTGCCTATGTAGCTATGCCCCATTGCCCTTGCCTCTTCTACTGCATACTCAAGCACCTTTTTTGCACGAGAGGTAAAGGGTATATCACCGATAACAAGTGTATTTGAACTCAGAGGAAGGTTTCTTTCAATCTCAGGTTTTAACTGTCTTATATCCACTCCCAGTCTCTGGAGGACAAGAACCGCTATACCCCCGCCATCCTTGATTACACCAAGGAGTATATGCTCAGTCCCAAGATATTCATGCTGATACCTCTCTGCCTCCTCCCTTGCGAGTATTATTACCCTTCTTGCCCTTTCGGTAAATTTCTTAAACATATTAACCCCCCCTCTTTTAAACTATCATCCCGTCAACTAATTTTATCACCCTCATCATCTTTTTTACAAGGGTATCGTTATGGGTAACTATTACAAATGTCTGTCCCTTTTCTTTATTCAGCCTGTAAAACAACTCATAGATATCTTCACTTGTCTTGCTGTCAAGATTGCCTGTGGGCTCATCTGCGAGTATCAGGTCAGGGTTATTCATCAGCGCCCTTGCTATTGCCACCCTCTGCTGCTCGCCACCTGACAGTTTACCCGGTCTATGATTTATTCTATCCTTTAATCCCACATCTGTCAAAATTCTTTTAGCCTCACCTGCCGCTTCGTCTTCCTCCCTATCACCTATAAGTGCAGGCAGCATGACATTTTCCATTGCTGTGAATTCCGGGAGGAGGTTGCTGAACTGAAATACAAAACCAACCTTCCTATTTCTGAATTCTGCCAGCTGCATGTCGGTCATTTTGAATAAATCCTCTTCCTTAAATATTACATCTCCTTCTGTTGGTTTATCCAAGGCACCGACTACGTGAAGGAGTGTGCTCTTCCCTGCACCCGATGCACCTACAACCCCCAGCATCTCCCCCTTCATTATATTAAAATTTAATCCCTTTAAGACCTCTAAATAGTCCTCCCCAACCTTAAACGATTTTTTAACCCCTCTGATTTGAACTAATTCTTCCACTTATCTTTGTTATCCTTTCATCACTCTTATTGTAAAGTTATTAGTTTGAACTTTATAATAAACAGGTCTCTTCCAAAAATTTCATTGATTCTTCTACAAACTCCTGTATTGACTTTCTACCTTTTATAAATATATGTCTATCAGGGTCGTCGAAGGGATGGCAGTGATTCTTACCACTTTCAGAATCACAGCCGTATATCCGTTTTCTTCTAAAGACAAGTGTGAGATTAAGTTTATCTTTCTCAGTATTCCCATATATTTTTATAAAAACTTCATTATCTATTATCAATCTCAGACTGATGGTATTATCAGTCCTGTCTATCTCAATCAACTCAAGACTGTATTTGTCTGCAATACTGTTTGCCTCTTTAATGACACTATCAATTTCCACCAATAAGTTCCTTCATTTTTTTTTCTATCGTCCTGATACCATCAATCGCAAGCTCCCATTCTTCGGCATCTGATTCAACCTCAAAACTGTAATTCTGTTTTTCCACAACATTTTCTTTCTCAAAGTTATCAAAATCCATACCGTATTTTTTTTTATAAAAATCATCAGTAATCCGATAACGGGTAAGTTTTCTTAGATAGTCCCTTCGAAGCATCTCCTTGAGCTCATCTTCTGACATCTCATCTATCTGCCTTTCAATAACAGTCTTCATGATATACACCCTCCTTGTAAATATTTTTGTCTATCTCCATCTGTGGCTAAATATTTTTATTGTTCTGTTTCTCACTCATACCTCAGTGCCTCCGCAGGGTCAAGCCTTGAGGCGTTCCACGACGGATATATTGTTGCAATAAAACTTATTATAATTGCCGATAAAGATATATATAAAAAATCAAGGGGGTTCATCTTTACTGGAAGGGTATCAAGCTGATAGACATCGCTTGGGAGTTTTATAAAATGGTATTTGTCAAGCAGCTCGCATAATGTATATCCGCCAATACAGCCGATAATTGTACCTGCAATGCCGATAATCAATCCCTCCATTATAAAGATTTTCATAATACTCCTGTCTGTCGCACCCATTGATTTAAGTATCGCTATATCCCTCCCCTTTTCCATAACCATCATTATAAGTGTCCCGATTATGTTGAAGGCGGCAACAACTATTATCAATATAAGTATAACAAACATGCCAAACTTTTCAAGCTTGAGCGCTGAGAAGAGATTCTTATTCATCTCCATCCAATCCCTTGTCCAGTATGGGAAACCGAGCATGGTGTGAATCTTATCCGCCACACTGTCGGCAGCATAAATATCATCCACTTTTATCTCAATCCCTGTCACCATGTCAGTCATATTAAAAAATCTCTGTGCAGCGGGTATTGATATAAGTGCAAGACTTGAATCATACTCATACATCCCTGTATTAAATATGCCAACCACCCTGAACTTCTCCACTTTCGGGGCAGTCCCCATAGGTGTAACCCTCCCAAATGGAGATACCACATCAATAGTATCGCCAAGAAATACGGCAAGATTTCTTGCAAGGTCTTTTCCTATTACAATGCCTTCTATCTCCGCCTCCCCTTCTCTCTTCTGGGGGGTCTTTAAAAATTGTAACCCCCCCTCCTTTATCCTATTTGCCAAATCTGTGACCTTAGCTTCCATATCAGGGTCAATTCCGCGGATTGCCACACCAGAGACACTGTTTGCAGAGGTAAGCATCACCTGATTAAAAATAAATGGAGAGGCTGCTACCACATGCTCAACCTTCTCTATCTTTTTAATAATCTCCTGATGTTTCGTTATCCCGCCTTCATTGCTCAAAACAATCACATGGGAATTTGTCCCAAGTATCTTATTCCTCAAATCCTCCTGCATACCTCCCATAACGGAGATAACCACAATCAGGGCAGTAACGCCAACAGCCACACCGCCAATGGATATCCATGTGATGAGGGATATAAATGCCTGCTTCCTCTTCGCCTTCAGATAACGGAGACTAATAAAAAGTTCGTAGGACATAGATTTATTTTTCCGACTCAAGCAATCTTGAGACTTCATTAATCAACTTTTGTAGATTTTCTATTATGCCCTTGAGGTTATCGTATATAAAACCGTAGTCTATCTTTTTATAACGATGTATCATCCTGTTTCTCAAACCCACTATTTTGATAAGATAATCCGACAATTCCTTTGATACAAGATTATGCTCTCGCAAAAGCTCAAAACATGAGCTATATTCTACTGCTGCCATTTCAAGTCGTTTTGCAGCAATGTGGTAACAGATATTAATTGAGGCTTCTGCTGCAATAAGCAGATGGGAACGTGCTATATGAATAAAATCACTATTGGAAAGAAAGGCATCCCTCTCAATCTCTATAAATTTAGAAAGTCTTTCGATAGCACTTTGTATATCATTAAACTTTAATTCTATTACTGCCTTATTTAATTTCATTTTTCTAAGTGAGCCTCGTTAAAATAGTGATTAAATACAGGAGCTATGTCATTATATCTCATAGAAACATCCACTACAAAATCAGCCCACAAATCTTCGTCCTTTGTAAATAGGAGTCTCCCTTGAATAACTTTGTGTACATACAAAACATCTGAGATATTAATTACTCTGATATCAACTGGAATACCAAATCCTTCGCTCCTCAATATCTTTTCAATATCAATACCAATCCTTATATCATAATTCCACTCCTTAGCCTTTTCCATATCAGCAGCATAAATCCCTATATCAATGTCCCTGTAAAATGTCATCTCAGGGTCAACAAGTGAGCCGTAGATATAGGCGAAGACAATATCTTCCCGCCCCTCAAGCTCACTCTTAATAATAGAGATTATCTTATCCTTTTCCGATTCTGTAAGCTTATAGGTAATAATGTCATCCATGCTATTCCTTCCTCATCTGGGGGAAAAGGATGACATCCCTGATTGAGGGGGAATTGGTAAAAA
>Ga0209641_10005662_pt1 | contig 10195 bp, 9 predicted proteins | sample RifCSP16_1_FD_184022 | JGI IMG/M metagenome (GOLD analysis project Ga0209641, IMG submission 184022) | Soil microbial communities from Rifle, Colorado - Rifle CSP2_sed 16_1 (SPAdes) (version 2) | ecosystem: Environmental > Terrestrial > Deep subsurface > Rock core/Sediment | place: Rifle...
TTTTCCGGCTGGAGCATGCGGAAAAGGATATAGAGGACCATGAAGAATAGGATGGCCATGATAACGAGGATGTCCCTGGCCCTTCGCGCGGGAAAGGCGTTCACGAGCAGCATGGTCACGATGATGCCGATGCATGCGGGGATGATGAGAAAGGGGACGATCATGAATATAAGCCCGAGATAGTAGAGAGCGGAAGCCTTGAACACGGCGCCGTAGGCGATGAAGACCGGGAGGCCGTAGATGAGCGTTATCCAGGACGAATCCACGAGCGTCTCGATGAATTTCGCGCGGTAGATGGTATCGATCCGCACCGGCGAAGAGAGCAGGATCTCGAGCTCTCCGGAAAGGTAGAACGTGGAGAGGGACGTGATGATATTGCTGAACACGAGGAGGGAGAAGAAGGTCAGGAGTACCATTGAGAGGAGCCTGAGCGCGAGCAGGTCCCCGAGCCCTTCGATCGTCCTGAAATAGGTGAGGACCTTGAAGGACACGCCGAACAGGAACGCCCAGAATCCGAGTCCGAGAAGCCCGAGGACGACGGCCTTGATCCCATCGCCGGGAGCAAGGCGGGTGAGGCGGTTTTTTATTGCATGGTAGCGTGGGGTGAGAAGTAAGAGCATCGTATCAGTCACCTTTTGCAAAGGGCAGAGAGCATGGCGCATAGCGTTGTGTCTTTGCGGCACGCACTGTGTTTTACTCCATGCCCTCTGCTCTATGCGTAGTCACGTTTCACCATCCCATCTCCAGCCTCGTTGCCAGTTGCGAGGGGAGTCCTGCCTTGATGATCTTGTCCTGGCATGCCGCGATGTCATAGTCGGTCCGGAAGAAGGTGACTTTCTGCTCTATTGTATCATAAATAAGGAACGACGCACGCGGGTCATAGTCACGGGGTTGGCCCACGCTGCCGGGATTGATCAGATACTTCCGCGATGGAGAGAGCGGCAGTTCGATTGACAGGTCAACGGAAATTACATCGCTGTCATTAATATAGGCTGTTCTCACGTGGGTATGGCCGAAAAATCCCATGCGCGGCTGTCCGGTCAATTTTTTCAGGAGCTGAAAGTTTTCTTTGATGTCCTCTTTATAGAGGATGTAGCGGTCCGTATCGTGGATCGAGCCGTGAAAGATAAAAAAATCATCCACCTTCAGTTCTTTCGGCAGATCCCTGAGGAATGCCCTGCTTTCGTCGGTGAGCTGTTCTCGTGACCAGAGAGCGGCCCTTTTTGCAAGGGGGTTGAAGTTATTGGGTTCCCTCAGGCCGCAGGCCACTGCATCATGGTTTCCCATGATACACAGCGCTTTCTCGCTCTTCAAGATATCTATCACTTCATTGGGGTTTGCGTTGTATCCTACAATGTCGCCGAGGCAAAGTATTTTGTCTGCCTTGAGTTCAGCTATCTTCGAGATGACCGCGCTCAAGGCTTCGAGGTTTGCATGAACATCTGAGATAACGGCGTAACGCATGTTTAATTATAGCATTTCGCTGCGTTCTAAAAGAGGACCATGAGAGATGATAAACAAAATGTCGCCCGCAGATATGTGTTGCTGCTGATCCGAATCTGCTGTTGAGGAGAGAGGCGATCAGAATCTTGATCTGTTTGATGAGGTCGGAGATGGGCGGTTCCACTCATGAGAGGCGATCGGCGCCCGGTAGACCGGCCGGAATATCTTGCCGATGCTTGCCGCTGTCATGTCGGCTTTTATAAATCCGCCGGCGACGGACAAAATGTCCAGAGGTCCTTCTTAGAATCCGGACGGCATCATGGAATGAAGTGAGCTTGAGATAGCCCATTTTCGAAAGACCAGTCAAAACAATTGTTTTACCGGTACGGTGCGATTACCGTCCTGCTTTCTGGTCCATCTGCATAGAGACCAGCCACCCAAAAAAGTCCTTTCCCGGATCAAGTTACGATTATACATTCAACCCATTGATTTTACATATATTCATATCTCAACCCTCTTCTACAGGACAAATAAAAATGGAGTTGACAGACGCGCTATTAACTGCTACTTTTGTAGTATTAATGAGGATCATATATTCATACATCTGCATTTATTGCTCGGTCAGGGGGAGGTGATGCCTTGGGAAAGGATATTTCGAGTTCAGGCGGTTTTAGGGTAAAAGGGTGTTTCAATTTGCAGTTTAATGGCAGTACTATTTGGAGATCGCTATGAAAAAATCATTTTTCCTGACTGTATGCATTGCGGTTCTTTTCGCGTTCGTGGCGGCCGTGCCGGCCTCGGCCTACGAGAACGTCACTCCCGCACAAGCCCATGACCTGGTGGTCTATGGCTCCGGCGATGCGGCCTATTACATCGTTGACGTCAGAACGGCCGAAGAATGGAAGTGGGTCGGCCATCCTGGCAAGAATAAACTGGGCGATGGGGCCGGGCTCGACGGCAAGGTAGTCAACGTCGCCTATAAGATTGAATGGAAAAAGCAATTCATTCTGAACCCCTCGTTCCTGACGGAAATCGACGAACTGTTCGGCAGCATGAAGGACACGGTAGTGCTCATCGTCATGTGCCGGAGCGGCGATCGGAGCGTGTCCGCCTCTATCGCCCTTGAGGCGGCCGGCTATCGCGTCATGAACATGGTGACCGGTTTCCAGGGCGGTGTGGATTCTCGCGGCTACCGCACCAAGAACGGATGGGTCATCAACGGCCTGCCGTATAGCTACAGCGGCGTCGGCGCCTATGAGGACTAAAGAGCGCGCACGCTGATCCTTCACGCAGCATCCGGCCCGCGGCCGGAAGGAAGCCATACGCCCCCCTTCCGGCCGCGCCCGCGTTTTACCCTCATCGACCCTCTTGCTGCGGCGAGCTCGCCAGCCAGACCATACCGCAAAAGAATTTGATTTTCAAATTATGATATATGTGATATAGTACGAGCCGTACGACCGCTGAAACTGCGTTTTATCAAGACGGCAACCATTTTTAAGGAGGGGGGGACCGTACGATGCCTGGCAGGCTCAAAAAAATCGTTGATTACGTCGTGGAGCATACCGTCCTCAAGAATCTCGCCATGAGCAGAATGAGGCTCCTGGTGCATGACGACCTGTCGAAACTCACCGAAAGCACGCCGGATGATCCCAAAAAAGAGAAGCTCTATCTGGAAGCGGCGAAAACCATTCTCGGAAAAGACACGCTTGACATAAAATTCTAAACGGCTAAAGGAGGGAATCATGTTAAAGGCTCTGGCTCCTGGCGTCCTGCTCACGACACTCGTGGGCATCGTCGCCTACTTGATCTCCGGTCTTCACGCAACACTGGACGCCCTGGTGGTCGCTTTGCTGGCAGGCATGGTCATTCGGTTCTTCTTCGGCAAGCTCCAGTCCTTCGACTTGATCATCGCTTACGCGAAGGACATCAAGGATTTCCTCATCCCCATCGGCGTGATCCTCTTTGCGGCCACGATCAACCTTGACAAGAGCCTGTCGCTGCCGGGGAACGTTTATGTCCAGACGCTCGTCTCTGTGGCCGTGCTCCTCGTGGTGGCCCTGCTTCTGGGGACCGTATTGAAATTGCCCCGGAAAATGAATTGGCTCACGGCCGTGGGCTCCGCCATCTGCGGCGCATCGGCCATCGCCATCACCTGTACGGCCGTTGACGCCAATGACGATGACGTCTCCAACTCGCTCATCGCCGTCACTCTGGTGGGGCTCCTGGCCATTGTGCTGTTTCGCTTTCTGCCCTTTCTCTCGATGCTGGGCGACGAGGTCTATGGCGTGCTCTCGGGGGCCACGCTCCAACAGACGGGGATCGTGAAGATGGCTACCGCCGGCATCGGGTCAGTGGCGAAGGACGTGGCGCTCCCGGTCAAGGTGCTGCGCACCGCCCTGCTTCCCTTTATCGCCCTGGCCTTCTTTTTCGCGGCTGTCAAGCAGGAGGGGAAAAAGAAAGGGTCGGTGTATCTTCTTACCGTGCTCGTTGCATTTATCGTGATCCTCGGCCTCACGGCCTTCAGCCCGGCCTTCGCCGTGATTACCAAGTTCGCGGCGATCAAGGTTGCTGCAACGATTGTCTTCTCTGTCGCCTTTGTGAATCTTGGCATGCTCGTGGATTTCAGGACCGTCAAAATCCAGCCGATCGCAACGGCCTTCCTCGCGTGGGTCGCAGCCGTGGGCGTGTTCCTGGTCATGGCTTGAGCCCCGTCCCCGGAGGGCCTCGCCGAAACCCTGTATCCACACCCGGAACATCCGGGTGTGGATTTTTATTCAGTCGTGTCCGGAAAAATTTGAAAGGTATGACCTGCAAACCTCGTTTAAAAAGAATCGACCAAACCCAATCCAGTAAACTCCGTTAGTCAGGTAGGTCGGGTTGAGCGAGGCGAAACCTGTCAACCTAATAACGTCAGTGCGTCGGGTCAAGAAACGCAACCCGGCCTACCACTACAGGCGCGTGAGGCACGATGAAAAAAATTCTTAAACCGTCTCCCAGACCCTTCATAGGATTTGGTATCGTGGTTGCGCCTTTTTTTGCGCTCGGGCTTTGGATTTTCGCTCAACATGGGTTCCGGGTCGATGATTTGCCGGCGGTTTTATTTCCTCTTTTACTTTATGCCGGCTTCGCGATAGCGATGATGGGAAGAGCAGTCGCAGTCACTGATAAGGAAATAGTGCGGACCAGCATGTTTTTTCTCAAAAAGAGCATCAGGTTCTCCGATATCCAGCGATCTGAAGTGCAGATACTTGCGGAGCGAGACCATCCGGCTTGGATCACTATCTTTAGAGCGGGCAAGGGCAGGCAGGCATTGAGCCTCAGTCTTAAGACGTATCGCAAAGAAGACGTAGCGTGGCTGTGTGCGCTGCCCGAAATTAAGGCGAAGTGGTTTGCAGGATTCACTAAGAAAGCCTGACCGAGAAATAGATAAGGGTAAAATCTTCGATGATGACCATAATGTCACGGTTGAAGGATTACTTTTATGATTCTGCCAGGAATTGAGTTTTATTTGCCTTGAAGCTATGCGCATCGTCGCCGGAACCATGATCTCTGCAAGAAAGGAGGAGTGGTAAACCCGGTTCGAGAACAGGTTCTCTGACGGGGTAAAGAAGACGGAGTTTGAAGTCGATTTTCTACTACGATACGAAAGGAGAAAATTATGAAGAAGACTCTGCTTTTGTGCGGTTTGCTGGTTCTTGCTTTGGCTCTGCCGGCGTGGGCGGCGATACCCATCACCACCCTGTACAACACGGGTGTGGATGATAGCGGGCAGCTCCTGACGTCCGGACCGGATTCGCACTACAAGATCGTTGCAGTGGGGCAGGCTTCTTACACCGACCCCAGCGGGATTCCGGCGATACAGCCGCTGAATCCCTTTTACAAGGTGGCGCTCCCGCGCATTCCGGTGGTGGCGGTGAATCCTCCAACCTGGGCGTGGGTTCCCAACGGCCCCACTTCGAACTGGATCGGGCCAATTGCAGGAATTAATTATGGCTGCGGGGACAGCGCGGGGGTGGACGACTACGGCAAGTACATTTATCAGGGCGTGTGGACCTACCAGACCACCTTTGACCTGACGGGGCTTGATCCGAAGACGGTTCATATCGCCGGCCACTGGGGCACGGATGACCCGGGCTGGATGTATCTGAACCTTGCCAACCCGAATATTCTGGACCCGTCTCATTTGGTCGTCTCCGGAGGAGGGTTTAGTACCCTTCCGTTCTTTGAGATCTCCGGCACGAACGGCCTGTTCCTTCCCGGCCTGAACACTCTGACCTTCGTCGTATGGGACGCGGGAAACTGTGTGACCGGTCTGCGACTTGATCTGGAGTACGCCACTGCGGAGAGGGCGGTCCGGTATGTGCCCATCGACATCAAACCCGGAAGTTTTCCGAACAGCGTGAACCTCGGTTCTGAAGGGAAACTCCCGGTCGCGATACTCAGTCTGCCTGACTTTGATGCGAGGACCGTTGATGTGTCCACAGTTACTCTCAGTAATGCATCCGTGGTTATAAAGAATAACGGTTCCTTCATGGCGGCTGCGGAGGACGTGAACGGTGACGGGCTCCTTGACCTTGTAGTCCATGTTCCCACAGAAAATCTTATCATCGACACTCAGGGCGGCGAAGCAGTGCTCAAGGGTAAAACCCTGGATGGCCTCGATATTGAGGGCGCGGACTATATCAAGGTCGTTCCCTGATTTGTTTTCGCTGTTTAGCATATTAAAAAAATGAGATCCGTTCGGTTCATGAGAAAAGGGACTGTTCACAAAGTTATCAAAAATGCCTTACAAGCGGATTGAGATAGGCGGGGCGGTTAATTCGCCCCGCCGCTCATTCACCTCATTAACCTCTCATCATTGAAGCTCCCTGCAGTCCCGCTCTGGCGGGAAGGGGAATGCGCTCACTCCAGAATTCAAACCGCCTCATCCCCCCGGTCAATGTCAGAAAGATCGGCTCCAGATGGATTTCCGGCATGTGGGCCATAGGCCGAGGTCGTCGACGCTGCATTGGGCGATGATCCTGCCTTAGGCCTGGACCAGAGGAACGCGCGTGTGTTTCGCTGTCTCACGCAGGGGGAAAATATGCTATAATCTCGTTCATGTATAATAGCCTGATACTTCAATATATCAGCCGCAACATGAACAAATTGCAACTACTGGACTATGTGCTGCTCGGTGTTGTCGCGCTTGCCTTCCTGTTCGCTCTCTTTTCGCTGTTCAGACAACTTTACCGGCTGCTGACCGGAAGGCAAGGGGATTTGCGGGTCATCATGCCATCAAAATCCTCTGCATCTGAACAGAAGGAACTGTTTTGGCAATTCAAGGCTGAGCGGGAATTGCTGGAGCAGCAGGTGTCCAGGCTCGGTGAGAGCTTCTTGATGCTCCGAGAGCTGTATCGGGAAAAAAGGGCTACGGCAACGATGCTTGAAGAACTCTCCGACCGGCTGTTTAATTACACACTTTCCCTGCGCCGCACCATCATGCAAATGGCCGCCGCCAATCATGCTTTATCCGCGTATGATCGATTGAAGACACTTCTCAGGATTTACGCTCAGGCAGGTGTCGAGAACCGTTCGTCAGATGCGCAAAGCGTCCGGAAACTCGCGGAGAAGCTCGAAACCGTCAGGCAACAGGTCATAGAGCCGATCCTTTCAGGAAAAAACCTGAATGTTCCGGACCCGCAGAAGTTTTTTGGACAATTCACCGTGCCCGGTCCCGAGGAGGCTGATATCGAAGTGTTCGACAGGAAAATAGAGGACCTTTACAACTCCATGAAATCCGCACTCGAACGGACGGTCAAATAGAGCATCCGGTCCGGACACCTTGCTCTCATAAGGTAAATCTGCTTCTTAATTAATGTTCCTGGATTCATACCGTCTCATCCCCCCCGGTCAGCCTGAGGAAGATCGGCTCCAGATGGCTTTCCGGCATGCGTGCCATGCGGCCGAGGTCTTCCACGCTGCCTTCGGCGATGATCGTTCCACGGTTGATGATAGCCACCCGGGTGCACATTTGCTCCACGATCTCGAGAGTATGCGTGGACATGAACACGGTCACTCCTTTTGAAGCGAGGTCTTTGAAGATGTCCTTCACGAGCCGCGCGCCGCGAGGGTCAAGGCCGACCATGGGCTCGTCAACGACGAGCACCTTCGGTTCGTGGAGAAGGGCCGCGGCCATGACGAGGCGCTGTTTCATGCCGTGCGAGAAATTTTCGACCAGCTCATTCGCCCAATCATTCAGACCGAAGAGGGCGAGAAGTTCCTCGATCCGCTTTTTCGGGTTTCCCATCTCAAAGAGGCTGGCAACGAAGTGCAGGTATTCCGTGGCCGTGAGCTTTTCGTAGAGGAACGGCCGGTCCGGGATGAACCCGGTGATGGACTTGGCCTGGAGCGGTTCCTTCTGCACGTCGAATCCGTTGATGGTCGCGCTGCCGCTCGTGGGTTGGAGAAGCCCTGCCATCATCTTGATGGTGGTGGTCTTGCCCGCGCCGTTCGGGCCGAGAAAGCCGAAGATCTCGCCCCTGGCGACGTCGAGGTTGATCCCGTCCACGGCAATAAGCTTGCCATAGGTCTTTGTGAGGTTGATGAGTTTTATCATAAAATGTTACCGCAGAGATCGCTGAGTTTGCAGAGGTTATTAAAAGGTCCAGATTCGAAGTTCTTCTTTAAATCTTCTCAGCGGACTCAGCGCGCTCCGCGGTGAATATTACTTCTATTTATACTCCAGCACTTCCACCTTCAGTTTACCGACGAGCCTGAGGATATCCGACTGCCGGTCGAGGCTGCCGGTGACGAACCTGATGTGCGTGGCGTCCGCGGGGAACTGGTTGAACGTGGGGTCAATGGCAGTCCAGGCGCCGAGCCAGACCTCGGGCCACGCGTGATAGTAGAACCCGCCGTCCATGTACACGATGCCGGCGGCCATGCGCGTGGGGATCCCGGCGGCGCGGGCAAGGGCGGCGTAAAGCGTGGTGTGCTCGTTGCAGTCGCCCACTCGCTGCGAAAGGACTTCGACGGCGCTCGGGATGCTCACCACCGGCTTTTTCTGGATCGCGCCATACACCCAGGCATTCAGTTTTATCGCCGCCTCGCGTGCGTCTTTTTCTCCGGCAAGGACCTTTGACGCCTGTTCCTGTATCCTCCTGTCATCGCTCTGGATAAGCGCGGTCGGCTGAAGGTATTCATTGCGGTCTTTTTCCGAATTCGGCAAACGATACGAGGGGGTCCGGTCCTGCTGTATCTCGATAGTATCTCCGGTGAGTGTCTGGCGGTCACCATCAAGTTGAAAACCTTTCAGCACGACGCCTTTGAGCCGCGCCTTGAGGTATTTTACCTGCGCGGAGTTCTTTATAGGATCGGAGGGGATCATGGTGAGAGCGATGACGTCAACTGCCGGGCCTTCCTTGTCGCGCTTCAAGGCCTCGGTCATGGTCTCCTTCAAAAGAACGAACCCGAGAGGACTCTCTTCTTTGATCGTCTCTCCGTCCTGGGTGATCCAGGACACGGCTTCCATGCCCTGGTATGTCTCTCTCAGCTTATAGACGGTCTGGTCCCTGTCTCCAACCTTGATACGCTCTTTGGACTCTATGGTGATCGAGGAGTCTTCGGTGCTCATGGTTGCCGGATTAAATACCGGAAAACGGTATTTTCTGCCCAGTTCCAGACCGCGGAGAAGGAGGGCGGGTTTGACGAAGGAGGTGATATACGGCGGCTCAATGAGCGGGACGCGCTCCTTGCGCGTCCGGCCGCCGGTCGCGATGTCCAGGACGAGCTGTTTGCCGACCACCGCTCCCTTGATATCCATGGTCGTCATTTCGGAAGTCAAGGTGAAATCAAAATATTTCAGCAGGAAGTTCTTCGTGCTGTATCCGTTGATCACGGTCTTTACCCGTTGCACGCTGCCGAGAGCGAGGATGTCGAGTTCGGACTCCTCCGTGATGTGGTATGCATCGGCTTCCCGTGCCACGCTGGTATGGGCGTAGCCGACCTTGCGGCCCTGCTGATAGATGCCGAACCATTCGTCTCCCGTGTGCACGCCTTCTTCAGTGATCACATCGAGCGCGATGACCGCGGTCGGCCTTATGTAGGTGCGCTCGACGAGAAGGCCGAGCATCACGAGCCAGAAGGCGAGAATGGTTATTTTGAGCAATTTTGTCATTTAATCCATATTAGCCAGAATAGACCGGAATGTCAATTATGATCACGCTGAGATCATCCTGAGCATATGATTTATGCTACAATAATTACATGCATGCGGTTTGTTTTTGTGATGTTTGCATTGTTTTGCGCACCCGTTCTTTTTTTCACAATGTTGCCGGCCGGATGCTTATGGAAAAGAACCAGGGGGACAACAACGGATGGCGTAACAATCACCGATGTGACAAGACATCATAATGGAATCTATGATGTGAGTCCGGGTCTTGGTATGGATGGAAAGCCGGTCAGTTTTATTTACACTTACGACCCAGGCGGGGGAAAATGCACGGAGGTATCATGCCACGGAGGTTTTGCCAAAACCTGGGGCAATCAAGGCCGAAGTGTTTATCTGACTTCAAGTTTAGGAACAGCTTGTTACCAAATGAATATTACCGCTAAAGACGGCGGAGCAGGTCCCCCCCCCTATGCATATGAGTGGGATTTTGGAGATAATGCGTTTGAGTCCGGCACATCAAATACACTTCCTGTTACTACCACCCATACGTATGCCAAAACAGGGACCTATACGGTTGTTTTTAATTTCAGGGACGGGAAC